>Ga0137306_101032_pt1 | contig 31323 bp, 27 predicted proteins | sample Inofroosms_March_FD_97187 | JGI IMG/M metagenome (GOLD analysis project Ga0137306, IMG submission 97187) | Mouse cecal microbial communities from Vienna, Austria - N-Acetylneuraminic and N-Acetylglucosamine D2O microcosms_March | ecosystem: Host-associated > Mammals > Digestive system > Large...
CGGCGATTCCCTGAAATTTGTCAAAGAAAATGAGATGGTGAAGATCTGCTCTCACAAGGGCGAAGTATTTTCCGTTGAACCGCCTCTGTTTGTGGAACTGGAGATTACGGAGACGGAGCCCGGTTTCAAGGGCGATACGGCTACGGGCGCTACGAAGCCGGCCGTTGTGGAGACAGGCGCTACCGTTTATGTACCGCTGTTCGTTGACCGGGGAGACAGAATCAAGATTGATACGAGAACCGGAGAGTACCTGTCCAGAGCGTAAGGGTATTCGTAAGTATGTAAATATATTGAGACAGACATAACATATCCCCGCAGCAGGCTGCGGGGGTATGTTATATGGTGCGCCTGCATAAAATATGGCCGGATGCGTGCTGTGCGGGCAGGGGACGAACCGGAGAAAGGTTTCCCGTTCGTCCTGAAAATTGGGATGAAATTCTGAAAATAAAGAGGAATGAGGCTGAATTCAATTGTAACATCTGTCGAAGGGCTGCGAAAACGGCAGAGGGCATATGGCCGCCCATACCGTGGAAACAGGCGTTTCTTCCTGTGGGTCACAGTGATCTGTCTGGTTCTGCTGCTGTCAGGATGCCGGGAAGAAGCGCTTTCTGCCAGGGAGGTTCTGGAACAGGTCTGTGCCAACATGGACGGGGTGTCGGAGTGTGCCTTTACGGCCAGGGTGGAGATGGTGATGTCCGTATACGAGGAGACGATGCAGCTTGAGGCAAGAAGCCGGGTGCGGGCGTCTTTTCTGACAGGGCGCGCATCGGAATCTGTGGAGCTGTACGGAAACCGGGAGCGTGCGGAAGCTTTTACATACCGGTGGGAGGAGCGTAAGATGCCGGAGGCCTTCCGGGATGCGGCGGACATCGGACGGTTTTTGAAAGATACGGAGGTTTTCTTTGTAGAGGGTGAAGAAGACGCCGAGACGATATATACGATAGAGGGCCTGGTGAACAGCGATTCGCTGGGCGGCATGGAGGATATGGAGAGAATGGCGGCGCTGCTGCCGGTGCTGGAGCCGGGGGACTGGCAGGAATGGGCACGGGGGTATTCTTTTCCCGTGCGGATTAAAGTGGACCGGGAAACCCTGCTGCCGGTGCAGGTGGCGGTCAATGTCAGCGAAGCGGTGAAAGCCCCGGTTCTGGAGGGAATCTGTGCGCTGGGAATTTCCGAAGACCAGGTGCAGGCGGGAAGCTGCGTGATCACCTACGATTATGAGGAATTTGAAAGAGAAAAATAAGAGAAAGCTATGAAGAAAATTAAGATGATCGGTATCGACCACAGCAAGGCCGGCGTTGCCTACAGGGAGCTGTTTTCCTTTACAAAGGCCAGCGGGACGGCCGCGATGGAAGAACTGAAAAAAGAAAAAGGGGTGAACGGATGCATTATTCTGTCCACCTGTAACCGGATGGAGCTCTGGGTCAGTGCGGGAGAAGAATTGGACAGCTCTCTCTATCAGTTGTTATGCCGTCTGAAAGGCGTGGACCCTGCCTTTTATGAGGCATATTTTATTCAGCGGGAAGGGATGGAGGCGGTGTGGCATCTGTTTGAGATGTCCTGCGGCTTAAAGTCCAAAATCATCGGCGAGGACCAGATTATCACCCAGGTGAAGGACGCTCTGAATCTGGCCAGAGAGGCTTTCTGCACGGACAAGGTGCTGGAAATGCTGTTCCGCACCGCAGTGACGGCGGGCAAACGGGTAAAGACCGACGTGAAGATTTCCCATAAGGATATGTCTGCTATCGACGGAGCCGTCTTGGCATTGAAACGGATCGGCTTTTCTCTGGAGGGAAAAACCTGCATGGTAATCGGCAACGGGGAGATGGGCCGTCTGACCGCCCTGGCCCTGGAAGCGGAAAAAGCCGATGTGACGGTGACGGTGCGCCAGTACCGCAGCGGCCAGGTCAGCATACCGGTGGGGTGTTCCAGAATCAATTACGGGGACCGGCTGGAATTTATGGAAAACTGCGATCTGGTGGTCAGCGCCACCGCCAGCCCTAATTTTACATTAAAGACAGAGGATGTGGCCGGAGCGAAGCGAAAAGACCGGCTGATTCTGATTGACCTGGCTGTGCCCAGAGATATCGAGCCGGGGGTGGGAGAGCTTCCGGGCATTACTCTGTACGACATTGACAGCTTTGAGCTGCATGAGGAAAATGAGGAACTGCGGGCGGGTGTGGAGCAGGCCCGTAAGATTCTCGAAGAATATATTCAGGAATTTACCACCTGGTATGACTGCCGGGACCTGATTCCCGTGATTCAGGAGATCTGCACCAATGCGGCAAAAGACGTGGGACTGAGAATTCATAAGGAAGTCAGCCATCTGCAGATTGACACCCAGGAGAAGGACAGGCTGGAGAAAACCATTGACAAGGCGGCTTCGAAAGTGGTCAATAAGCTGATGTTTGATCTGCGGGAAAATCTGAGTATGGATACCTGGCGGGAATGCGTGGAGGCAATTGCCAAAATCTATCCGTAAATTGTTTTGCACTCAATGGAAAATTATGTAAATATTTTTTGGAGAATATAGGCATTGTTGCGGCGGGTCAGGACAGGCGGTCAGAAAAGGTATGAAAAAAGATATGACAGAAAAACAAGACAGAAATCCCTGTGATTTTCCGATTTTTATTTCCGTCGCCGGGAAACAGATTGCCGTATACGGCGGCGGAAATATTGCCCTGCGCCGGGTCAGGACGCTGCTTTCCTTCGGAGCGGCGGTGCGGGTAATTGCGCCGGAGGCAAAGGAGGATTTGCTGGCGCTGGCCGGGGAAGGAAAGATCACATATGAAAAGCGTCCTTTTTCTGCCGGAGAGCTTTCCGGCTGCGGGGAGCCGCCCTTTTTTGTGCTGGCGGCGACGGACAGCCCGGAGGTAAACGGACAGATCGCCGGCGAATGCCGGGAGAGAGGCATTCCCGTCAATCACGGAGGGGACAAAAGCCAGTGTGATTTTTATTTTCCCGCCGTGGTCCGGGAGGATGAGCTGGTGATCGGGCTGACGGCCGGCGGTGCGGATCACAAAAAGGTGAAGCGTGCGGCGGCCTGGCTTCGGACTCATATCAGGGAGTTTTTTGCGTAGTTTATTCGGAACAAAATTGAACAATATGAATGATGACAGATCAGCCGGCTTTGAAGGAAACATTCGAATCCGGCCTGAACATGTGGCAGATATGTCAGGAAAGAGAGACACTATGACAAAATCAGAACAGTTATTTCAGCAGGCCTGCGGCCTGATTCCGGGAGGGGTAAACAGTCCTGTCAGGGCCTTTGGCTCCGTGGGGGAGACGCCCCGTTTTATTAAAAAGGCAGACGGTCCGTATATGATTGATGCGGACGGAAATCAGTATCTGGATTTTATCTGTTCCTGGGGGCCCATGATCCTGGGGCATAATCATCCGCTGGTGCGGGAGAAGGTGATGGAAGCCTGTATGAACGGCCTAAGCTACGGTGCGCCTACCGAGGCGGAGGTCCGTATGGCGGAGCTGATCTGTCAGATCGTTCCTTCGGTGGAGATGGTGCGGATGGTGAATTCCGGCACCGAGGCCGTGATGAGCGCCATCCGGGCCGCCAGAGGGTTTACCGGAAGAAATAAGATTGTCAAATTCGCAGGCTGTTACCACGGCCATTCGGATGCCCTGCTGGTAAAAGCCGGTTCCGGCGTGATGACGGCGGGGGTTCCCGACAGCCTGGGCGTTCCGGCAGGCTGCACCCAGGATACGCTGACGGCTGTTTACAACGATCTGGACAGCGTGGAAGCGCTGTTTGACAGCAATCGGGATCAGATCGCAGCCGTGATCGTAGAGCCGGTGGCGGCCAATATGGGCGTGGTGCCGCCAAAAGAAGGATTTCTTGAGGGCCTGCGGGCTTTGTGCGACCGGCATCAAAGCCTTCTGATTTTTGATGAGGTGATTACCGGCTTCCGGTTAGGCATTGACGGCGCGCAGGGTTACTATGGAATCCGGGCCGATCTGGTGACTTACGGAAAAATTATCGGCGGCGGCATGCCGGTGGGCGCTTACGGCGGAAGAAAAGACGTGATGGAGACAGTGGCTCCGGTGGGAGCGGTATACCAGGCCGGAACTTTAAGCGGCAACCCCGTGGCCATGGCGGCCGGCATCGCCCAACTGACCATTTTAAAGGACAGGCCGGAGATTTATCAGAGAATCAATGAGCTGGGAGAAACACTGTATACAGGCATGGAGCGGATCGTAAAAGAAGCCGGAGCGCCCTGCACGGTGAATCATGTGGGTTCTCTGGGCTGTATGTTTTTCACGGAACAGAAAGTGGAGAATTACGCCCAGGCCAAGACGGCGGATACGGAACGGTTTGCCCGTTACTTCCGCTTTATGCTCTCTCACGGCGTACATCTGGCGCCGTCCCAGTTTGAAGCCATGTTTTTGTCAAACGCCCATACGGAGGACCATGTGGAGCTGACGCTTGATTTGGTAAAGCAGGCACTGGCGTAAGTTTCGGTACGCATGTTCGGCGTTTTGGGGCGTGAAATTTCCACTGAAAAGGGGGGAGCCTCCCTGAAAATATAATTGATTTCTCCGGGGAAAATCAGTATAATATTGGCATAAAGATGAACGGTTTCCAAGGGATTTCACGGGGAAAGGAAGGTGAGTATATGGCATTGGCGCAGGAAGAATATAGAAAACAGGAAAAGATGAACGGCGTAATCTATGATATGTCGCCATCGGCGAATTTCAGACATGGCATTGTCAACGGAAATATTTATCATATTATAAAAAATGGACTGAAAAACAGTCTGTGCCTGGTATTTATCGAAAATTTGGATTTTAAATATCATCCGGAAGAAAATGATGATTATGTGGTTCCTGACATTATGATTATCTGTGACAGGAAACAGTTGAAAGGCGGCTGCTACAGCGGCGTTCCGAAATTCATCGTCGAGACTCTGAGCCCGTCCACCGGGCTGCGGGATAAAAAGGAGAAAAAGGATGCCTATGAAAAGGCAGGCGTAGAGGAATACTGGATTGTGTCCCCCCAGGGCTCCGTGGAAATCTATTATCTGGAAGATGGGAAGTATGTTCTGGTATCCGATTATATCCTGCAGAATGATAAGGAAGAGGAGCATTATAACGGGGAGGATGTGATCAGCCTGAGGGCATTTCCTCATATCCGTATGGAACTGCGGGAGATTTTTGAAGGAATTGATTAAGCCGGTTATGGTCGCCCATTACAAACGGGCGACCATAGCTTTATTCAAACAATGAATTATCCCTTCTCCCGGATCTGCCCTTCCTTATAAGCCTGCAGAAGTTTTTCCAGATCTCCGATGGTTTCCTTGATCCGTTTGCCGTTGTCCGTATCCGCTACGGTTCGTCGCTTGATCCACTGTTCCACGTCGATGGTGACGGAGTTTACGTCGCTTTCGTTTCGGATGGCTTCCTCGGCGGATTTAAAAGGTCTGTGGGATACCAGGGTGATGCCGTAGGAGTTGTATACCAGGGTATAGCCTGCGGTTCCGGTTTCCTTCTGGTATGCCTTGGAAAAGCCGCCGTCGATAATCAGCAGTTTGCCGTCGCACTTGATGGGGGATTCGCCCCGGCTGCTTTTGACCGGCACGTGTCCGTTGACGATATGGCCGGTATTGGGGTCCAGACCAAATTCCGTTAATATTTTATCAATTACATCCTCCCGGTCCAGCAGGCTGTAATAAGGATTTTTATGCTCGGCGTGCAGTTCCTTGTCACTGACAAAATACCGCTCGAAGGTGGCCATCTTATCCTTTCCGAACAGCGGTGAATTTTTGTTGCACCAGATAAACCACATCAGATCCTGGCCCAGTTGCTTTTCCGGGCCGCTTTCCTGATAGTAGGCCTTTCTCGCATAGCTTTCCAGCACGTCGTAAAGCGCCCGTCCGCTGTAAGTCTTTCCGGCCACCTTTACCTTACAGAAATTCCCGTTTTCGTCAAGGGGAATGCAGCCGTGATACAGCAGATTGTTATTGTATACCAGGTACAGGCTGCCGTTGGTATACAGGAAGCGGATATGTTCCTGAAGCCGCTGGCTGTTGATAAAGGCGGACTGAAGCCGTTCCATGATGGCTTCTTCCTCCGGCGATAATGCGTAGGGATTTTTGGGGTCCACCGTGGGGAAATCCGTATCCGTCAGCGGATAAGTTTTGCCCTCGATGGTGATGGTGCCTTTCTCATGGTCGATTTTGTCTAACAGAAGCCGGTTCTGCATCTGGAATTCCGGCCGTCTTTTGATAATCTGGCCCTCCAGCTTAAACTGGATAATGGCGATGGCCTTCTGCATCTTTTTATCCATGTCGAAATCCTGCATATTGTAGCTGTCACTGTCGTAATGGATATTGAAATGCTCGCAGGGTGTCTTCTGGTAGGTTTCCACCACGAAGCGGAGCAGAGGGATCAGGTTAATGCCGTAGGCATCCTCGATAATGTCCAGTTCTCCGTAACGGGCGGCGATCCGGATAACGTTGGCGATACAGGCCATGTGGCCGCTGGCGGCCGCCATCCAGGCAATGTCATGGTTGCCCCACTGGATATCCACCGAATGATAGTCCGCCAGCGTATCCATAATAATATGGGGGCCGGGACCCCGGTCGTAAATATCGCCCAGCACATGGAGATGGTCCACCACCAGATTCTGAATCATATTGCAGAAAGCGATAATGCAGGCCGGCGCCCGGCCGATGCGGATAATGGTCTGAATAATCTCGTTGTAGTAGTCGTCCTTGTCATGGAGATCATCCTTCTCATGAATCAGTTCTTCAAATACGTAGGCGAACTCGTCGGGCAGTGCCTTGCGCACTTTGGAACGGGTGTATTTAAAGGATACCCGGCGCCCCATCTTAATCAGCCGGTGGAGGGTGATCTTATACCAGTCTTCCAGGCATTCCTCCTCCTTCATAATCAGCTCCAGCTTCTGTTCCGGGTAGTAGATCAGTGTGGCCAGCGCCCGTTTGTCTTTCATGCTCAGGGAATTTTCGAATTCCTCCTCTATCTTCCGCTTGACGGAGCCGGAACCGTTTTTCAGCACATGAAGAAACTGCTCGTTTTCCCCGTGCAGGTCCGATACGAAATGCTCTGTCCCTTTGGGCAGATTCAGAATCGAGGACAGGTTGATGATCTCAGTGGACGCTTTCGCAATATTGGGAAACTGCTTGGCCAACTGAGCCAGATACTTTTTTTCCATGGTGCCTCCTTGTGGTTATGTAGATCATGATATATCGTTCAGAATATCAGACAGAATGGTCTGCCGCAGCAGAACCTTATGTCTGATAAAAACGGTTTTGGATAACAATTATACTGACTACATAAGTATATCATAAAAAAACTGATATGCCCACAGGGATTGCAGGTTTTCTTTCGAAACCTTTTTTCGGAAAAAATAATTTTCGAAAAGATTTATTTGATTCGAAACTTTTCAATGACGGCATTCAGCATCCGCATATAGTATTCCGCTCCTTCTTCGGCTTTGCCGGGCAGTCTGTAAACGGGCTGATAGTCTTTTAACAAACCGTAGAACAGATGAACCTGCAAGTCGCTCAGCATTTCTGCGTTATCATAGGAAAAATATCCTGCCACGGCCGCCCGGTGGACGATCATATAATTTCTTGACTTAATTTCACTGTTGAAAAACACGCTGGTAAACAGTCCGTCCAGTTTTTTCATTTCATCCGGGAAAATCTGATAGTACTCAAAGATGGTATCTCCCAGCCGTTCCTTATACTTTCCCCAGAACAGAAGTTCGAAGATGTCGACGGTCTGAAACGCATATTTGGCAAAATGCTTCCACATGGCCACCAGCATCTCCAGAGGGTCCGATTTTTCGTTCACGATGGTTTGCAGATCAATAATATAATTTTCCAGGAATTTTACGGACGCAAATAAAATCAGGTGATCCAAATCGTCAAAATGTTTATAAATCACGGTGGTGGTGCAGTGACATTCGGCGGCGATTGTCCGGATTTTAATATCAGCCGGGCTGGTGGTTTTTAATAACTCATAGGTTTTTATGATTAATTCGTTTTTCTTGCTCATAACAGTTCTCCTCGATGCTTCCCCTGCTGATTCTGCCGTATGGCCGTGACGCAAGACAGCATTATCATTCTAATATAAAAACCGTTTAAAAATCAAGTATTTTGTCAAAAATATGCTGTTATGTATGGGTCTGAGAAACATTCGGAGAACTTCTGACGGCAGGAAATGAAGCGGCAGGCGCCGGGAAAAACCCGCCGGCGTCTGCCGCCCTGTGATTGTTATAACTGGCATGGGTGTGTCATTTTAGATGTTTTCCATATATTTTTTCAGCGCCGCGTCAATATCGGCGGGCAGAGCAGGTTCCTCATAGGAGGCAAGAAGCTCTTTCCATTTTCTGTTGGCAACCTTCTCAATCGGCTCGGCGCCGTTTGCAGTCCACTGCTCAAAGGTGTTTCTGTCGCTCAGCGTAGGACGGTAGAATTCGCTCCGGAAGTGCTCCAGCGTATGATCTTCTACCAGGAATACGCCTTTGGGTCCGACTTCTTCGATAACATCATAAGCCAGCGTTTCTTCATTTACCACAACGCCCTGGTCGAGACGTCTCATCATGCCGAGCACTTCATTGTCAATGACCAGTTTTTCATAGGAGGTCGTGTTGTATGTATCAATAATGCCTGCGGCATGCAGAATAAAGTTGCCGCCTGCCATCTGCGCCATGGCGATGGTGACGGTGGACTCATAAGCCGCCTGGGAATCCATCATCTTGGCGTCGGACAATGCGCCGCTGATCCGGCAGGGAATCTCATAATATTTGCAGAGCTGACCGTTCACCAGAGACACAACCGCGTCTTCGGGAGAACCGATGGTCAGGCTGCCGCTACTCATCTCCGTGCTGGAGCCGGATGCGGAATATACGACCGGAGTACCGGGATTTACGCACTGTGCAAGCACGATGCCGGCCAGCACCTCCGCGTTCTGAACGGATACCAGCCCTGCGATGGTGGCGGGGGTGGTGGTGCCTGCCATGGACAGAGAGTTGATTAACTGGGGCTGGCCGTATTCCGCATAGGCGATGATGGCGCCTAACTGGGCGCTGTCATAGTTCAGAGGCGTCAGCGTGCAGGGGATGGAGGCCATAACAGGATTTTTCTTAATTTCTTCCCTGCCGCCGAATACGATCGCTGCCATCTCCAGACAGTCTTTCGCGTTTTTGTAGCCGTATACGCTGCCCATCAGCGGTTTGTCGCTGTATTTCATCGTGTTATAAACCATGGTGGTGGGGCGTTTCTTCACGTCCACATCCGTGGGCTCACAGGAAATATGGCTTTGGATGTCGATGTTTTTCAGACAATGGCAGATTTTTACGATGTTGTTGAAATCTTCCAGCGTTCCCTTTCTGCGGCCTCTGTCCAGATCTGTGACAAAATCATGCTGTGTGCAACGCTGGTGAAAGAGTTCAGGAAAATTTAAGTTTATACGGTGCCTTGTGCGGTTGTCTTTCAGGCACTTTTTGTATCATAGGATTCCCTGTGATACAAAATGCTCCGCTTAGGATGCGCGCGCAAACGCAGAGGAAATGGTCGCTTGAAGGCGACGCGTTTGCGGCGCAGAATCCGGCAGAGCAGGATTCTTATTCGCTTTTTGGTTTGTGTTTTTCCTGTGGTATGGTACAATGGGTGGCAGGGAGAATATATGTATGAGGGATAAAAAATGTACGCTGGGCGTCTTGCAGGTGCTGAGAGATTCCGAACGTACGGAAAAAAGAACGGGAGGAACCATGCATTTAAAATTGATTGCCTGTAAAGTGCTGCAAAGAGAGATTTCAAGTCTTTTATATAACTGTCCGCACACAATTGATGTGACGACTATGAGCCAGTGGTACCATGAGACGCCGGTGATTCTGAAACATATGCTTCAGGAAGAAATTGACCGGATCGACGCCCATGAGGACCCCCACACCAATAATCTGGAACAGCGGGAGCTGGACGCCATTCTTCTGGGCTATGGCCTCTGTTCCAATGCGGTTGTGGGGTTAAAAAGCAGCCGCTATAAACTGGTGATTCCCCGTGCGCACGACTGCGCCACGCTGGTAATGGGGAGCAAAGAACGGTATCAGGACTATTTTAACAGCAGCAAAGGCTCTTATTTTTACACCAGGGGCTGGATAGAGCTGGGACCGGCTTTGGAAAGCGAGGAGGAACAGTTGGAGCGAAAGCGCAGAGAGTATATGGAAAAGTATGACGATGAGGATACGGTTGCGTATCTGATCGGCATTGACCGGGAGATGCTGAAAAACTACGGCTGTGTCACCTACGTGGAATGGCCCCGGCTGGCTGATGCCGAATCCGAAATACGAAGCAGAGAGATGGCGGCGCGCAGGGGATGGAGCTATCACTATATGGAAGGCAGCGACAGCCTGCTGTATGATTTTCTGAACGGGAACTGGGATGAAGAACGGTTTCTGGTATTGGAGCCGGGGGAGATGCCGGCGCCTTCCTATGATGGAGATGTGATGAGAAAGAAAGGGTGAGGGGTAATGGTTTGGGGGGTATTCTTTTATCAGGATGAAATTTTCAGGCGTCAGTGCTGTGTGTTCTATTGATATGTGACACCATATATGATGCTGTTAGGTAATTGCGAAACAGCCCCCCAATCTTGATCCCGGCAAGGGAACTCCGATCATACCGGTTTTTTGAAATGTATGTAGAAAGTGGAACTTCGGGGCATGAAAATAAAACAGATAGGAATATCTGCCGGTAAAAGAGTATGAACTCTGCGTATGCTTACGCAATCAGCGGCTTTAAACTGCGGATATATTGAACATAACAGTACCACGCTGATACATTACTGCGTTATACATCATTAACTTATAAAGACACACTATATCGATTGAAAAAATCTATATGGTGTGTCTTTGTTTGTTAATACTTAACAAACAGATTTGAAATGCGTAAATACAAATTTTTGATTTGTATAGCAATATTTTAAGTTGCTATTTTCGCATTGTTGTAGTAAACTGATTAAAATTGGCTGGAGGTTGAATAGATACATCAACTATCGAGGTGATACTATGACAGTATGTTATAAAAAATTGTGGAAACTATTGATTGACAGAGATATGAGGAAGAAAGATCTGCGCTTAATGACAGGAATCAGCACTACAACTTTAGCAAAACTCGGAAAAGATGAAAATGTTGGCACAGAAATTCTGGTAAAAATATGTTCTGCATTGAATTGTGATATAGGTGATATTATGGAAGTTATTCCAGACGATATCACAGACAATTTTTTTGAACAGTAATAGAATCCTGCCATAAATAAGCTGCATAGCGTGCAAGACGTTTTACTATGATGGGAATTAGGTAGACAGTTTCTACCCAATTCAAGAGGGAGGGGTACTTTGTGGAAAATATTGCAACGAAAGATTTCATTGATAAAGTATTAAGCGTTCTTGAAAATGCCCGAAATCAAGCAAAAATGGCATTGAATATTTCTATGGTCTATTCTTACTATGAAGTAGGACGTATGATTGTGGAGGAAGAACAAAATGGAGAACGGAGAGCTGAATACGGAAAAGCAATTCTTAGGGAATTATCAAATCGTCTGACAGATAAACTTGGAAAAGGGTTTTCTACGGAAAACCTGAAGCTGATGCGCCGATTTTATATAATATATTCTCAAGATCGAATTGGGCAGAATATATCTGCCCAATTTGAGAACCTTCCAATCACGAAAGAAGGAAGAAAATTTTTCTTGAGTTTTTCGCATTATGTATCTCTTATGCGAATTCAAAATATAGATGAGCGTCATTTTTATGAGATTGAAGCCATCCGAAACGGATGGGGCGTAAAGGAACTGGGAAGACAATATGATAGTGCGTTATATGAAAGGTTAGCATTAAGCAGAGATAAAGAGGGTATTCAGCGGCTATCAACGGAAGGTTAAATCATCGAGAAACCTGAAGATTTATTGAAAGATCCTTATATATTAGAGTTTACGGGATTTCCTGAGCTTACAAAATATTCAGAGACAGACTTGGAAACAAAAATAATAGATCATTTACAAGAATTCTTACTGGAACTGGGAAGGGGCTTTACTTTTGTTGGGCGACAGGTAAGGTTTGCTTTTGAAGATGAGCATTATAGAGTGGATTTAGTGTTTTTTAATCGTTTGTTGCGTTGCTTTGTGCTGTTTGACTTGAAAATTGGGCGGTTAAGACATCAGGATGTAGGGCAGATGCAAATGTACGTGAATTATTATGACCGAAAAGTAAAATTAAAGGATGAAAATTCGACAATAGGTATTCTGTTGTGTAAAAATAAAAATGATGCAGTAGTAGAAATGACATTACCTAAGGACAACAATCAAATATTTGCGAGCAAATATTTAACTGTATTACCAAGTAAAGAGGAACTGAAAAAGCTGATTGAAAGCGAAGAATAAAGTACGATAAGAGGAACTGTTTATGGTAAAAAAAGAGATTATAAAAAAGTACTGCCATATGGCTATTAAAAACATTTTGTATGAAGGAACTACGGATGTTGACCTCTTTAATCGACCATTTGAAATAGAGATGTTAAATAATGAGGCGTTTGCTGATGGAATTTGCGATAAAGTGGTAAAATCCATTATGACAAAACAGTTATCCGAATTAAAGCTACATAAATTGGGACGTGTGCTGATCCCAAAAAAAAGTTTGTCGGATTATCGAAAATGTTCTCTCACTGAAGTTTATGATGAAATTGTTTTCTTGACATTGGCTCTAATTGTTGCAGGAGAAGTGGAACGATTACGCATCAACAAAAGCAAACAAAAAGTGTTTTCTTATCGATATATGCTGCAAAACAATGGAAGACTTTTTGATCCGCAATATAACTATACAGCGTTTCGTGATGAAATTATACGAAAAAGTGAGATGAATAAAAATAAAGTGATGGTAGAGTGTGATTTTGCCAATTTTTATGACCGATTAAATATCCATAGGATCGAATCGATTCTAGTATCTTGTGATTGCATAGACAAAGATATTGTCAATTTAATCAATCAAGTACTGTTGTTTTGGGCGAATCGAGATTCTTATGGTTTGCCCGTAGGTTCTAATGCATCAAGAATTTTAGCAGAAGCCTCCTTAATTGAAGTGGACAATTATCTGGTTTCTAAAAAAATTGACTTTTGCCGTTTTGTTGACGATTATCGAATCTTCGCTAAAGATGCTTATACAGCACATAGCCATTTAGCTATTTTAGTTCACTGTTTAAGCAGAGAAGGAATTTGCTTAAATATACAGAAAACAAAAATGAAAGATATTTCTGATAGACATAAAAAGCAAGAAACAGATAGTATCAAAGATATTGAAGTTCAAAAGAATTCTCGAATATCGAATGGTGGAGACGACGAATTTCAAAAAGAGCGTGGAAAAATCATACGGGGTTATTCTGGCTTAATACCAACCAAGTTCCGTGAACTTTCCGAAAAACAAAAGATGAAATTGTCCCAGAATAATGTAGATGAATTGATTGATAAAGCAAAAAGGGGATTATTGATAGAGCCGGAAGAAATAACAAATTTAGTAAAAACCATAGTAGCACAAGAAAAATATGAGAAATTAGCGGAGATTCCTTCTATATTAAAAAAATTTCCGCAGTTCATTCCTTATTATGTAGATGTCATGATAAAAACAGGAGAACGTATTGCGGTTAAGAACAGAGAAAGCATACAAAAGGAATTTGAAAAATGGTTTGATGAAGATACACCAGAGTATATTCAAGTATATTTGGTAAGGTTATTTGCGTCAAAAGCATTCGATAATAAGGAAATTCTCTTGAATTTATTTCGCGGTCTGAAAAGAAATTCGGGCGATTATATTGGAAGAGCTTTATTAGAAGCTCTGACTGGAAAACTCAGTAGAGGCGAATTATTGGAAATAAGAGAATACTTTTATCGGGCGGATAATTGGGAACGTCGACAAATTATAAAATTGATTGATGAAGGTTTTTCGGAAGGAGAAAAAAGACCTTTCTATAAAGATATCATAATATATACGGATGATTTATGGCTGAAATCCATGTTAAAAAAGTAATGCTGCTCTTTGGGATGAAAAAGACATCCTTGTTGAGAAGGAATATAAAATGACAGAAAAACAATCATTGATGCTATATGAAATGACGACCCCATAGACGTATTAACAGAAGTGAATTGTATTTTGTCGATTGCAAACAAGTTGCGTGGTACAAAGAATTTATGAAAAATAGCAACGGACCGGACAGCAAACCAGTAAGAGGCTAAAAGACACCCGCTGACAATTTTGTATGTATCGTATATAAGCCTCTAAAACACAGGGGCTAGGTACTCATAACAAAGCCCAGGGGGCTTGGCAGGGGAGCTGCGGAATTTTAATGAAAGAGGAAAAGAAAATGATAAACCAAAGAAAAACCAATGCAGACCAGAAGAAAAAAAGAAACAAAAGCGCCAGACTGGCGGCGTTTGCGCTGGCAGTCTGTCTGCTGTGCACAGGCTGCGCGGGAAACGCTTCGGCCTCCGTGATGCGGCTGATCAGAACGGAAGGGACGGTGGGCGTTTCGGATGAGGGCGGAGAAGCCGTATCCCTGGCGGAAAACCTGAGCCTTTACAGCGGTTATCACATGGGAACCGAGACGAAAAGCTATGCCTGGATCAATCTGGACAGCGTAAAGCTGACAAAGATGGATGAGGAAAGTGAAGTGGAGATTCAGAAAGAGGGAAAAGCGCTGGAGATTGTCGTGAATTCCGGCGAGCTGTTTTTCAATGTCACGGAACCTCTTGAGGAAGACGAAACACTGGATATCCGCACTTCCACAATGACGGTGGGTATCCGGGGCACCTGCGGCTGGGTGCGGGCCGTCGATGAGGAACATATGATGGTTTATGTTCTGGAAGGGACCGTGCAGTGTACCGTGACAGACCCGGAATCGGGGAAAAAGGTAACGGATGCGATTTCGGGAGGAGAGAAAGCGGAGCTGATTCTCTGTCCGGAAAAAGAGGAGAAATGTGAGATTGTGAAAGAAAAGCTGGAGCTTTATGAGATTCCTCTGTTTGTCCTGACGGAGCTGTTTGAGGATGGCCGGTTGTGTGAAAAGATCAATGAAGCTTCGGGACTGGACGTCTCCAGGGAGGGCCTGCCGGAGCGATGTCTTGACAAGGGCCGGGAAGAAATGGAGCAGGAGAACTGGGAGGTATCCGCAGGTTATCTGACAATGGCGGCAGAACTTGCCCCTGAGCTTACGGAAGCTTATGTTCTGCGTGGAAACGTATCTGTATTCAGCGGTGAAACCGAGGAAAATCTGAATCTGGCACAGGCAGATTATGAGACGGCCCTTGAACAGGACGAGACGGATGCGAAGGCCTGGCTTGGTCTGGCAGATATCAGCATCAGGCGGGGAGCGTATGATGAGGCGCTTGACATCTTGCAGGAAGGTCTGGATAAAACAGGGAACGACAGTGAGATTGCAGAGAAGATCGAGGAGCTCAGAAGCGGAACAGTCACGGATTCCCAGCATAAAACCAGGCGGATGTCTTCTTATGACGAAGGCGGCGGTCTGATGTGGTATCATGAGTATTTTTACGATGAGCAGGGGCGAGCGGCCCGTGTGGAGGCTTATGACGGTGCGGGCGGACAGACCGGCGTCGGTGCGTTTTCATATGATGAGGAGGGCAGGAGGCTGCAGTCCTGGGGATGGATGAACGAGACAGGGGTGCTGGTAAAAAGTATTTCGGAGTATGATGAGGCCGGAAATCAGGTGCGGGTTGAGCATTACGACGTGGATGGAAGCTTTGTTTTATATTATGTGAATGAGTTTGACAGTGTTGGAAATCTGATTCGGGAGACTGCGTATGGCCCGGATGGAATGACCCAGGGGTATACGGAGCGGAAATATGACGGAAATCGAAATGAGATCAGAAGCGACTCATATGGTCCGGACGGAACATTATATTCCTATTGTATTAACGAGTATGGTGAGAATGGAAAGAAGAAAAGCGCAACCCACTATAATGCCGATGGAACGATGACTTTATCCCAAATTTACGAATATGATGCCGACGGGAACCAGGTGGCGGTACGGCAGATCAGCGGTGAGACGGAATAGAAGGAAAAACGTTGTTCGTTCTCCTTATCATGCCCTGTCATTGACATTTTCCCGCAAAACCATTACTATATTCATTACATAAAGAAAAAACGAGGGGGTGCTTTCGATGAACTTTTTCAGGAAAACACTGGAAATCATCTCAGATTCCTACGCCAATCCGGTTCTGTCGACAAAAGTGATTCTGTCAGTTTTGCTGGTGGTGCTGATTTTATGCGCCTATGAGTTTGCCGTATACAGACTGGTGTCTCACCGGGCATTTTATAATAAGTCGTTTAATATCTGTATATCCGTGCTGCCGTTTTTTGTGTCTACAATCATCTTATGCCTGCAGTCGAATATTGTGATTACGCTGGGCACCATCGGGGCGCTGGCAATTATCCGGTTCCGGACGGCGATTAAAGATCCGGTGGACATGCTGTATCTGCTCTGGTCCATACACATCGGTATCGTATGCGGATGTCAGTTGTATGAGGTGGCCGTTCTGACGTCCATTGCCGTTACAGTGGTACTGCTGGTGATGGAGAATGTCAGTTTCGGGAAGCTGCCGCTGATTCTGGTGATCCACTGTGATGAAAAACAGGAGGCGGAGCTTTTTCAGGTGATCGGCGCCCGCACGAAAAAATACCGGGTGAAAAGCAGAAACTACACAGGCCGGGGAATTGATTTTGTGGTGGAGATTTCCGTGAAGGATCCCTCCGGGCTGGCTGCCGAGATCAAAAAGACGGGCATTGAAAAGCTTTCGATGATCGAATATGACAGCGACAGTGTGCTGTAAAAGAATATGAAAAAAAGAACAGGGATTGTCCTCCTTCTTCTCTCCCTGCTGGCCGGAGCTTATCTGCTGGCCCGGTCGGAAGCTTCGGTGCGGTACGAAGACTGCGTTGTGGATGACGAAAGTTTTGAAGCTGTGACTGCAGGGAGAACAGAGAAAGAGGATTTAATCAGACAGATTATTTTTGAAGAAGAAAGGCTGTTTTATGACAGCGTAAACCGCATTTATTATTATTCGCTGATTGACGGGGACGTCCGGGCGGATAATCCTCATGTCAGAGTGGAGTCGGAAGAACATGTAAAAATCGTTTTCCGCAACAGGCAAATCAGCGAAGAAACCATCAGGAGCAATCATACCATTGAGTTTCTGGTCTATTCTGACCGGTATTACTGTAAAAGCAGCCTGAAATGTACGACGCTTCCCCTGATGAACATTTCCTGTGCAGGCCCGATCAATGAGGAAGCCGACGAATATGTGGATATGAAGCTGGAGCTTTTTGACAACCGGAAAAGCACGGCCAGCCGTCTGACCGTATCGGAGGGCAGAATCCGGGTCCGCGGGTCTTCTACCAGACATTTTCCGAAAAAAGGCTATCGGCTTTCTCTGACGGCGGATTCGCCGGGAGGAAATGAAAGGGCAAATCATATTTCCCTCCTTGGGATGCGCCAGGATGATGACTGGATTTTATATGCTGCCTACAATGACCAGGAAAAGATCAGAAATGTGTTTTGCTGCAACCTCTGGGAATACACCTGCGCCGAGGATAACCGGGATCAGGTGAATACGGGGATGGAGTATCGGTATACGGAGCTGTTTTTAAACGGCGAGTACTGGGGGCTGTATGCCTTGGGCTACCCCATTGACGAGAAACAATTGGGGCTGGGCGGTGATCCGGCGGAAACCGCTTTGTATCAGAAAGTAAACTGGGCGGATGAGTCCTGGCCGGCCTTTGCTTTCGGCGACGAGGATATTTTTCAGGGCTATAAACTGAAAAGCGGGCCTGGGAAAACAGAACAGTCACTGATCGATGATATGGACTGGCTGCTTCTGACAGAATACTATTACCGCCTTGCACAGAACAATGGAAATACGGCCGAACTGTATAAGGGAATCGACCTGGACAATGCGGTGGATTGTTATCTGTTTATCAATCTGATTCAGGGCGTGGACAATACCAATGAAGGGACGATCAAAAACATGTACCTTCTTCTGAATAAAGAGGAGGGGGGGATCAGGATGCTGTATGCGCCCTGGGACATGGATTACGCCCTGGGAAATACCTGGGTGCCCGAATGGGAGGAGAACCGGACAGCGCCTTACGGGATGACAGCGGATGTCAATGTATGGATGAAAAAAGGCTATCTGAATCAGCTAATGGCGACGCGGGATCAGGAGCTTTGGCAGTTTATCTTTGAAAAGTATAAAAGTCTCAGAGCCGGCGGGTGGTCCGAGGCAAAAATCAATCTGCTGCTGGACGAATACGAGCAGGATATTTATGGTTCCGGCGCCTATCTGCGGGAGATGGACCGCTGGCCTGAGGGAACCTACGGCGATCCGGCCGAGGGAATGAGCCGGTTCCGGGCTTATGTGGCAGACCGGCTGCAGTTTATGGACCGGTGTTTTGAACAGTATGAAGCGGATGTGGAATCCTTTGAATACTGGGAGGATGCATTTCAGGTAACGCCTCAGGTTGCCACCTTCCGGGATCTGCGGCTGTATCTGCGGGCGCTGCCGTATCTGGAAGGCAGGGCGCTGATCAAAATTGATGATCCGAATCTGTGGCGGGACCCAGAGTATGAAGCTTTATTCAGAGCGCTGGGCTTAGAGGATGCCGGTGGTTCGGCGGCAGCGGTTATTTATGACTGTGCCGGGGGAGCCGTGATTGACGGTTTTTCAGAAGAATCGTCCGCAGAGGAATTGCTGTCCGGGCTTTCGGACAGCCCGGATGGATTGGCCGGGTGGAGAGAAGCCGGCGTGAAAATTTTTCTGTTTTCCGCCGATGGTTCCGAATGTATGGATGCGGCGGCCTGGAGATTCGATTTGGATGAGTCGTCGGGGAGTCCGAAAGTGCTGCTCAGGGAATGTATCAGACCTGCCGGAGAGGAAGGGGCGCAGCCCCCTTCCTGATTTGCGCAGTCCCCGGCAAAATGCGCCGCCGCTGCGGGGGTGTTCTGCATGGCGGCAGCGAACAGGGTCCGCCGGATTTACAGCATGTCTTCCTGAATTTCCAGCATCTGCAGCAATTCGTTTTTCGAGAGGGGCGGTCCGGCAGTTTCTCTGGCGCCGATCACCTGTTCTGCCAGCCGCTGCTTGGCGGCCTGCAGTTTTAAAATATTTTCTTCTATCGTATCTTTTGCAATCATTTTATATACCATCACCGTATTTTTCTGGCCCAGCCGGTGAGCCCGGTCGGTGGCCTGATTCTGGGCGGCGGCGTTCCACCAGGGGTCATAGTGGATCACCACGTCTGCGGCGGCCAGGTTCAGTCCTACGCCGCCGGCTTTCAGGGAAATCAGAAATACCTGCACCTCATCCTGTCCGAAACCGGCGGTCATCCGGGCTCGGTCTTCGGCAGAGGTATCTCCCGTCAGCATATAATAAGGAATGTCCAGTTCCTTTAATTTCCCTTCGATGATGTTCAGCATGGAAGCAAACTGGGAGAAAACCAGCAGTCTGTGTCCGCCGGCCATGGCGTTTTCCATCAGCTCCAGACAGGCGGACAGCTTTGCGGATTCTCCTTTATAATTTTCATAGTACAGCGACGGATCGCAGCAGATCTGCCGCAGTCTGGTAAGCTGGGCCAGGATCCGGAACCGGTTTGTCTGAATCTGGGTTTCTTCCTCCTGCTCCAGTGCTGTTTTCAGCCGGAAAGCTGCCGCCGTGTAAAGCTTTTTCTGTTCACCTTCAAGGGGCGTATACACGACGGTTTCCATCTTGTCCGGCAGTTCCGTAAGCACGTCTTTTTTGAGCCGCCGCAGGATAAAGGGCTGTGTCAGCGCCAGAAGCCGTGACAGTGCTTCCCCGCTTTCTTCCCTGGTCAGCGGATTCTCAAACAATTCTTTAAAACGGCCGTAAGTAAACAGAAAACCCGGCATCAGATAATCGAAAATACTCCACAGCTCTCCCAGCCGGTTTTCCACAGGTGTGCCGGTAAGGGCAAAGCGGGTGACGGAAAAGACGGATTTGACTGCTTTCGCGCACTGGGTCTTTTTATTTTTGATATACTGGGCCTCGTCGATAATCTGATAGCGAAACCGGAAGGACCGGTACAAAAGAGCGTCTCTTTTCAGCAGGTCATAGGAGGTAATCAGCAGGTCAAAGTCCCCGGCCTGTTCCAGCAGATCCTGTCTGTTTTGGCTGTTTCCGGTGACTGCGGCCACGTTCAGGGAAGGGGCGAAGCGGCGGCATTCCTGTTCCCAGTTAAAAACCAGGGAGGAAGGGCAGACCACCAGAGACTGGCTGTGTTCATCGGGATTTCTTTCCTTTTCAGACACCAGCAGCGCAAGAATCTGAATGGTTTTTCCAAGCCCCATATCGTCGGCCAGAATTCCGCCGAAGCCCAGCCGGTCCAGAGAGACCAGCCAGTGAAAGCCTGTCTGCTGGTAGGGGCGCAGGATGTGGGCGAAGGAATCCGGCACCGGGAGGTGCTTATCGCTGTTTTCACTGTTATGCTTCATCCCCTGCGGCTGTTCCGTACCATGATTCAGGGCATCGAAAAGCCGGTCCACGTAGTCATCGGTGGTTTTTACGGCGCGGTGATCCTGGGCAAGAAGCCAGTTTACATACCAGAGCCGGCCGGCCGGAAGCAGAAAAGAGCGGCCGGCGGCGGCTCTGTCTTCCGCTCCCTGATACAGCGCCCACAGCGTATGGGCGCTTTCCTGGCTGACAGAGAGAAACGTGCCGTCTTTTTTCTGATAATAGGGTTTTTTCTGCTCATACCGGGTCAGAATATTTCGGATATCTTCCGGGCTTAACCCTTCCAGATCAACTTCCAGTTGAAGCCATTTTCCTTTTAACGTTAAATTTACCTGAACCGGCGGCATGGGCCGGATTGCAAGGGCTGCGGCAGCGGGGGAAAGCGCCGTTTGTCCTTCCGCTTCCAGCCGGCGCAGGCCTTCGGACAGGAACAGATAAAGCCCTTCGGCGTCTTTTTCGATAACGAACTGGCTGGTGCCGAAATACCGCTCTTTAAAATACCGTTTTAAAATATGGCTGATTTTCAGTTCCCTGGCTTCATCACGGTAGCTGAGAGCGGGATGCTTCTGGTCAAGAGGCGAAAAGCTGATTTCTCCGTAGCGGTAAGTAACGGACAGCGTAAGCACATTGGGACCGGGGCTGTCGACAGAAAAGGAAGCCTCCAATGGTGCGGGAATCAGCGCGGCCAGAGCATGGCCAGGCTGTGTCTGTCCGGCAGCCGGCGCTACCTGGCAGTGCTGCTGCAAAACAGGCAGAACCCGGGCCAGAAAGGCGGGCAGTTCCCGCTTTCCGATAAAGGAACAGCCGTTATCCCGGCGGCCGGCCAGGCCTGACAGTGCGGCCAGACGCAGATCTTCCTGCCGTTCTGCCTCGCTTCTGTTAAGCAGACTGTCCAGAAAAATATACATGTCGCCGGAATAGGCTTCGCTGCAGCAGTAAAGGATTCTTTCTTCTTCCGAAACCAGAAAAATGCGCCTCCATGACGAGAACATTTCCGGTCCGCTGCCTTTTCCCCCTGTCTCCAGCCAGACTGCCGCGCCGTTTCCGGGAAGCAGTCCGATCATCACTTTGAGGGCCGGGTCTGCTTCTCTGACCGTATATGCTGCCGTGCCGCCTTTTGCATTTCCGATTTCCAGTTGTCTGTCTGTGAACAGGCGCAAAAAAGCGTCGATGCGGCTTCTGCCGACGGGAAGTTCATCCGGGCCGGCGCCGTTTTTCGGCCGGCGCTCAGTGGTTCTGCCATGGACAGGACCGGAATGCTGCTGTTCCTCCTGAATCATGGTACGCACCATTCTGACCAGTTCCCGGCTGTCAGGCGCAAAGGCGTCAATGCCGTGATAAAAACCCGCGTTTTTTCCGTAGGACAGCCAGGCGCCGGTTTCCACGGCACGGGCAAAGGCATGCAGCTCTCTGACGGGATACTGCCTGCCGGCGGCGTCTGTTTTCAGAGAGAGGAAACACTGGCCGTTTCTGACGGAGAGGCAGGGGAAAAGACGGAGGGGCGTGCTGTTTTCCTCGGACAGAATCCGGGATTTTTCCCGGTTCAGATAGCCGTCCAGCATTCTGCGGATCTGCGGGGAGGTAACGGCAGGCCGCTGTCCCTGCCCCCGGATCTGTTCCAGATAGGCCAGGGCTGCCGCGACACCGTGCCGGCACAGCCGTCCTTTCGCTTCCTGTTTCCGGCAACTGCACAGGCAGTTGTCCACGGCATCGTTTTTCAGAAAGATTCTTGTCCGGTAAACGGATTCCTTTCCGGCCGTGTCGGTTTCATGGACGGACGCGGTGATATAAACTTCGTTTTTCCAGAAACTGTCGATTTTGCTGATATCGGTTTTTTCTTGTTCGTACAGAGTTTTTCCGGCAGAAAAGACGTCTTTGTTTTCTGCGGCCTGTTGGATTCTGTCCTGGGTTAATTTCATATGCGCTCCTCTGCTTTGCGGCGCCCGCCGAAAAAACTGCCGGCGTGCTCTCGTTTTTCCCGATTTCCCTGTTCGCACTGTCCGTTGTCTATGGGGATATTATAGTATACCCGTTGAAAAAAATCCAGATTGGGGCAAATTCTTTCTTGTTTGCGGCCTGTAAATGTATTATAATTGTCCCATTATCGGGAAAGGAATAAATATGCAATGAGTTTCAATTTTATTCAGAGGCTGCCGGTTCCGGCAGAGATTAAAGAACAGTTTCCCATGCCGGAGGAGCTGAAAGCGGTAAAGGCGGAGCGGGATGAGATCATCCGCAGAATCTTTACCGGGGAGGATTCCCGGCTTCTGGTGATTATAGGTCCCTGCTCGGCGGACCGGGAGGACGCGGTCTGCGATTATATCGGCCGTCTGGCCAGGCTGCAGGAGAAGGTGAAGGACAAGCTGGTTCTGGTGCCCAGAATTTATACCAATAAACCCCGTACTACGGGAGAAGGCTACAAGGGAATTCTGCACCAGCCGGACCCGGAAAAAAAACCGGATCTGCTGGCCGGCGTTCTGGCGATCCGCAAGCTGCATATGAGAGCCATCCGGGAGTCCGGGCTGCCGCCGGCGGACGAGATGCTGTATCCGGAAAACTTCTGGTATCTGTCCGATGTGCTGTCTTATGTGGCGGTGGGCGCCCGTTCCGTGGAAAATCAGCAGCACCGCCTGACAGCCAGCGGCATCAATGTACCGGTGGGCATGAAAAATCCCACCAGCGGAGATCTGTCCGTTATGATGAATTCCGTGACGGCGGGCCAGCACGGGCATTCCTTTATTTTCCGGGGCTGGGAAGTGCATACCGACGGCAATGAGCTGGTGCATACCATCCTCCGCGGCGCCACCAATAAGCATGGGCAGAATATTCCGAATTATCATTATGAAGATCTGATCCGCCTGGTGGAAATGTATCGGAAAAAGGAGTATCAAAATCCGGCCTGCATCGTGGATGCCAATCATTCCAATTCGGGAAAACAGTATAAAGAACAGATCCGTATCGTAAAAGAAGTGCTCCATAGCTGCCGGCACAGCCGGGAGGTAAAAGGGCTGATCAAAGGCGTGATGATCGAGAGCTATATCGAGGAAGGATGCCAGAAGATCGGCGAGCATATCTATGGCAGATCCATTACGGATCCCTGTCTGGGCTGGGAGGACAGCGAGCGGCTTATGTGCGATATGGCGGAACTGCTGTAGGTTTTTTCCGCAAAACGACGGCATCGATACAGAAGCGGAAATTGTTTCAATAGTTTAATATTTTCTTTCGATTTTGTTTTTTTCTGCCACTGTCAGGGAATGTATGGTATAATATTGACAGGTATTCCTATCATACTGTACGCCCGGAATCTCACCAAATCAAGTCTGCGAGACTCCAGGTGTACATCATAAGCATTTGGAGGAGGAGCCGTAATGAATCCTGTTTATGAAAAGTTGCAGCATTGTTATGAGGCGGTGAAAGAGCGGCTGCCCTTTACGCCCCGTGTGGCCCTTGTGCTGGGGTCTGGTCTGGGCGATTTCGCGGGCCGGTTTCAGGTGGAAGCTTCCATTCCCTATGAGGAGATTCCGGGTTTTCCCATATCTACGGTGCCGGGACATCAGGGGCGGTTTCTGTTCGCCTGTGTGGAAGGGGTTCCGACGGTGATGATGCAGGGACGCGTCCATTATTATGAAGGTTATGATATGACGGATGTGGTGCTGCCCGTCCGGCTGATGAAGCTGATGGGAGCGGAAATTTTGTTTCTGACCAATGCGGCCGGCGGACTGCGCCCGGAATTTGCCGGGGGCGCCCTGATGATGATTACGGATCATATTGCTTCCTTTGTGCCCTCTCCGCTGCGGGGGGAAAATCCGGAGGAGCTGGGAACCCGTTTCCCGGATATGAGCCGGGTATATGACTGTGCATTACAGGAGATTCTGCGAAAGACGGCAAAAGAAACGGCCGTGCCTCTGGCGGAGGGCGTGTATCTCCAGTTTGGCGGCCCTGCCTATGAGACGCCCCATGAGGTAAAGATGGCCCGTCTTCTGGGTGCGGATGCGGTGGGGATGAGTACGGCCTGTGAGGCGATGGCGGCCAATCATATGGGAATGCAAGTCTGCGGCATATCCTGTATTACCAACTTGGGCTGCGGCATGACCGACCGGCCGCTGAATCACGAGGAAGTACAGCAGACCGCAGATCAGGTGTCGGGGCAGTTTGCGAAGCTGGTGACGGCAGCCATCGGCCGGATGGGCGGCTGAGTACGGCAGATCCAAAGAGACTGCCGGCAGGATCGTCTGCCGGATGATAAGACGACGGAGGCTGATTAGCCCGGGAGATAGGACATATGGAATTTGGACTGGCGGCAATCGCGGTTTTGGCTGCGGCTGCGCTGTACGGTTATATTCAGAAGAAAAAACGGCTGAGCGATTTAAAGCTGCGGCTTCGGGCCGGATGGGGCAGCGTTCCCGCAAGGGAATACACCTGGGAAGAATTTGAGCGTATTTCCCATTATTTTAACCGCAGGCGGGAAGAATGCGGGTTTTATATCGACGATATCACCTGGAACGATCTGGATATGGACGATGTGTTTCGTCTGGTGAACCATACTTGGTCCTCCGTGGGGGAGGAGTATCTGTATTATCTGCTGCGCACCCCCTTTTTCGACAGGCAGGAAGCCGAGAGACGGAACCGTCTGATTGGCTGGTTTCAGCAAAACCGGGAAGGGCGGGAGCAGATCGAACTGGAATTCTGCCGGATGGGCCGTGTGCGCCGGATTGCGCTGGCGGACTATATTTTCCGGTTTGCCGAGCTGCCGGGCAGCAGCGCGGCAAGGCACTGGATACAGGCATTCGCCCTGATCGGCGCGGCTGCCGGTGTTTTATGGAATCCCTCGGTGTTTATTATGGCATCCGTGGGGATGGTTGTTCTGAATGTTTATACGTATTACAGCAAAAAAGCGGAGGTGGAAAGCTTTTTTTCCTGCATCGGCTATCTGCTGGCCATGGCGGAGGCATCCAGGGCTTTAAGTCCTCTGTGTACGGGAGAGCTGAGCGAACTGGGGCAGCAGGCTTATCAGGCGGGCACCGTGTTTCTGAAAGTGAAAAAGTATGCCAGGGTGATTAAATATCAGGAGACCCTTTCCGGTTCTCTGGCGGACATGATTATGGATTATGTGCGTATTCTGTTTCATATAGATCTGATCGCTTTCGAGACGGTGCGCGGCTTTGTGGCGGCACACCAGCAGGAGGCAGCCGTGCTGTATGAATCGCTTGGGATGCTGGAAAGCTGTTTTGCGGCGGCATCTTACAGGGAAAGCCTGGACGCCTATGCCGTGCCGGAGTTTGCCGACGCCGGCCCGCTACAATACCGCAGCCGGAATATGTATCATCCGCTGATTACGGACCCGGTGAAGAACAGCCTCGACGAAGATGCATGCGTGCTGCTGACCGGTTCCAATGCTTCGGGAAAATCCACGTTTTTAAAGACGGCGGCCATAAACGCCCTGTTTGCCCAGACCATTGTGACCTGTCCGGCGGATTCTTATCAGGGCAGTTTTTATAAAATTTATTCCTCCATGGCGCTGCGGGACGATATCCGGGGAGCGGAAAGTTATTATATTGTGGAGATCCGGGCGCTGAAGCGGATTCTGGACCAGGCCGGTACGGGGGCGCCGGTGCTCTGTTTTATAGACGAGGTGTTAAGAGGCACCAACACGGTGGAGCGAATTGCCGCCTCCGCACAGATTCTGAAAAATCTGCCCGGCAGGCAGGTGCTGTGTTTTGCGGCGACTCATGATATCGAGCTGACCCGCCTGCTGGAAGGAATCTATCACAATTATCATTTTGAAGAAGAAGTAAACGACCAGGACATTTATTTTCCCTACAGGCTGATGCCGGGGCGGGCCATGACACGGAATGCGATCAAGCTTTTAAAACTGATGGGCTATGACAATCAGATCATAGAGGAAGCGGAAGAAGCGGCAGGCCGTTTTGTGGAAACCGGAGAGTGGAAGCTTTGAATGACAGACACTTTAGTGGCTGGAAATTCTCCCGGTTTAAGGGGCTTGGGAGGGGAGCTGCGGAACTGAATGAAGGAGGACACTGGATGAATGTAACGATTTATACGGACGGAGCCGCCAGAGGAAATCCGGACGGACCCGGCGGCTACGGAGCCGTACTGCAGTATGTGGATTCCAAAGGGGAGCTGCATGAGCGGGAGCTGTCCTGCGGCTATTATAAGACGACGAATAACCGGATGGAGCTGATGGCGGCGATTGCGGGACTGGAAGCGCTGATCAGGCCCTGCCATGTGACCCTTTATTCGGATTCCGCTTATCTGGTCAATGCCTTTAACCAGGACTGGATCGGCAGTTGGGTGAAACGGGGCTGGAAACGGGGACAAAACGGAGTGGTAAAAAATGTGGATCTGTGGAAACGGCTTTTGGAAGCGAAAAAAAACCATGAGGTGAAATTTGTCTGGGTGAAGGGCCATGCCGGCCACCCGCAGAATGAGCGCTGCGACAGCCTGGCCACCCGTGCGGCGGACTGCGGTCCGTGGGAGACGGATCCGGCCGCGCAGTAAAAAGGCTGGGCGGACACGGTGATTTGCAGCGTTTGAGACAAGTTCGGAAAAATGCCCTGGCAAAGCAGGGCTTCAGGAAAGGAGGATGTCTGTGACTTCCAGAAGGATGAAAATAATCGGTGTGATCTGCGGGATAATCTGTGTGGGAACAGCCAGCACTCTCGGCCTGAAAGCTTATATGGATGCCAGTCTGGCTTCCGGCGGCTATGATGCCGTCAGATACCAGGACAATCCGGTGGTGATTGTGGAGACGCCGACGGAAGCGCCGCCGGGAGTCGATACCGGGCCGGAAGGTATTTTTTCGGAGAAGGATGAACCCCGGGAGGATGACGACGGGGATGGCCCGCTACGAATCATGGACGAAGCGGTGGCCGGTATGGCAAAGGTTTTGGAAGAATATCCGATCAGAGAGTGGGCAAAAGCCCAGGCAGAGAAAGAAGAAACTGCCGTGACAAAAGAGACGGACGAGCAGGAGGCGGTGCTGGCCGCAGAGGATGCCGAGGAGGAGCTGCTTGCCATGCTGCTGTCCGAAAGGGAACGGTATATGGAATATCTGGGGGATATTGAACTGCAGGTAAACCGGATCTACGGTAATATGGAAGGAACTTCCATTAAGGAAAAGCAGGAGGCGCAGGACTATGCCTACCGGATCTGGGACGACGAGCTGAACCGGATCTATCCTCCGTTAAAGCGGAGTCTGCCTGAGGATGAGGGGGAGGCTTTAAAGCAGGAAGAACTCCAGTGGATCAAGGATAGAGACGCAAAGGCACAGCGGGATTCCGCGCTGGCCAGTTCGGAGTCCAGCCGTCTGTTAAGCTATACCCGTTCGCTGACGGATACCACAAGGGAACGGACCTATATTCTGGTGGAATGGTATTTTGCTGAGAATGGAAGCGGAGAAGATTGAGTCCGCCTGTCTTTTGCGCGGACCGGCGGGATGGGATCTGTCCGGGTATCGCTTTGTATACAGGCAGCGTGGAAAAAGAATCCGGCAAAACGCGTCACCATGCGTTTTGCCGGATTTAACTTTTACCGGGCAGGTTCCTGAGAGCCTCCGTTTTATTCGATGGGTTCTCCCGGTCCCATCATGGGAATCACGACTGCGGTGGCATCCTCCAGATGGAACATGGCCAGCTTGTGGCCTGTTTTTTCATTATAAATTTCTTTTAACTGGGGCAGGGCTTCCAGCATGGCGGCGGCGTATTTGGGGTCGGTGTCGAATACGGCTTTTCCGGTGTAGCGCAGCCATTTTCCGTCCGGTTTGGCGGCGGAAATCTCCACCAGAGGGTTTGCAACCATCTGTTTGTAAACGTCCTTGAAATCGCCTACGCCGAACAGCACCTTGCCGTCCATCTCAAAATGTGCGCCTAACGGACGCAGCTTGGGCTGACTGCCGTCGGCGGTGGCCAGAAAGAAAACGCCTGCTTCCGTTAAAAAATCATTTAATTTGCTCATGTCTTACTCTCTCCTTTTTGTTTTTTGCTTTTGTCATCCGCACCGCGCTGATCCGCCGCGAAAAACAGTATCAACTTCCGGTGAAAATGCGCTGTGCTTTTCAGATGAGATATGGTACAATAAGCATACCATGTCTGGAAAAAATAACAAGTAGGCAAAAAAATCTGACATGGTACGATGAACCGTACTGAAAGACGGCGGCATGTCATACGGACGCCGGAGAGAGCCGGGGACGCAGGCAGCGGCCGGAAATTTTTTCAGGTTAAGGGAAACTGCAAAATCTCATATGATGAAAAGAGGAAATGATGAATGACGAGAGAATGGACTGTCTCATACACCGTGCGCTGGCCGATACGGACGATCCGAAAGTAAGTACGGAGCAGTGCCGGTGCCCCGTGAGCTGTCCGGTGACAAAGGCGATGTTTATTTTTGAGGGAAAATGGAATGTTCAGGTTCTGTTTATGCTGTTTACCTTTCATTCCCTGCGTTTCGGGGAGCTGCAGAAGCATGTTCCCGGCATTTCCAAAACCATGCTGTCAGCGACGCTGCGCAAACTGGAAGAATACGGGCTGGTACACAGGGAACAGTTTAACGAGATTCCGCCCCATGTGGAGTATTCTCTGACCGAAGGGGGAAATGCGCTGAAAGCCGTATTTGCGGAGATTGCCAAATGGAGCAGCGCTTATATGAAGCCATAAGCGGCCGCCTTTTGTCCCGGTATCTGGCCGTGTCTGATCCGGAGATTTTCCGCATTTACAATTATCCGATTTGTGTTATAATAGAAAAAAGCATTGAATATGAACAGTTATGGCGCTGTGTATGCGTTAGAAAGAGGAAACGATGGAAAAAGCGAAAAGAGTCCTTTTGAAGCTGAGCGGGGAGGCTTTGGCCGGCGAGAAGAAAACCGGGTTTGACGAGGAAGTGTGCCGCAAAGTGGCGAAGCAGGTGGCTGTGTCCGTGAAAGAAGGCGTTCAGGTCGGTGTGGTGATCGGCGGAGGAAACTTCTGGCGGGGCCGGACCAGCGAGGCCATTGACCGGACAAAAGCGGATCAGATCGGGATGCTGGCCACGGTGATGAATGCGATTTATGTCTCGGAGATCTTTCGCAGCGAGGGTATGAAGACCCGGATTTTCACGCCGTTTGCCTGCGGTTCCATGACGGAGCTGTTTTCCAAGGATCAGGCAAACGAAGGCTTCGCGAAGGGCTGCGTCATCTTTTTTGCCGGCGGTACGGGGCATCCGTATTTTTCCACGGATACGGGCGTGGCGCTGCGGGCGATTGAGATGGAAGCGGATGTGATTCTGCTGGCCAAGGCTGTGGACGGCGTTTATGACAGCGACCCGAAGGTGAATCCGAATGCGAAAAAATATGATACGGTGTCTATTCAGGAAGTGATCCATAAGCAGCTGGCGGTGGTAGATCTGACGGCATCCGTCATGTGTATGGACAACCATGTGCCCATGGCGGTGTTTGGTCTGGATGAGCCGGACAGCATCGTGCGCGCGATGAAAGGCGAGATCACGGGAACCAGGGTGACGGTAGACTAAAAAAGCTGGCGTATATAAATTATATGAAAAACGGAGGATAACACAGATGGAAGAAAAGTTATTGGAATTTGAGGAGAAGATGGAGAAAAGTCTGAATAATCTGATCCAGGAATATATGGGCATCAGAGCCGGCCGGGCAAATCCCCGCGTGCTGGACAAAATCAGAGTGGACTATTACGGCGTGCCCACGCCGATCCAGCAGATGGCAAATGTATCTGTGCCGGAAGCCAGGATGCTGCTGATCCAGCCCTGGGACAAGTCAACGATGAAAGTGATTGAGAAAGCGATCCAGACTTCGGATCTGGGCATTAATCCGAATAATGACGGTTCCGTGATCCGGCTGGTATTCCCCGAACTGACGGAGGACAGGAGAAAAGAACTGGCCAAAGACGTGAAGAAAAAAGGGGACGCCATGAAGGTGGCGATCCGGAATATCCGCCGGGACGCCATGGAGACGATCAAGAAAACCCAGAAAGCCGGTGAGATTTCCGAGGATGAACAGAAGATCGCCGAAGAAGATATGCAGAAGATGACGGATAAGTATGTGGCAAAGATCGATAAGGAAGTGGAAGAAAAGACCAAAGAGATTCTGACCGTATAGTTTGCCGTATCGCGGGAGCCTTTGTTTTTCAGGTTCCGTAAGCGTTTGTGAGAAGATTTGGCGTAAAAAAGGGGGGACTGTTTTATGGCGCTTTTTGTGATGCTGTCATAAAATAGTCCTTTTTATCGGTGAATGCAGGCGTAAAAGTTTCCCCGGCCGCGAGAAACCGGCGCAGGGAGAGCTCGGGCGTACACCGGATCAATGGGAGGATAAAAGAAAGTGTCTGAAGAACAATTAAGGATTCCCGCCCATGTGGCGATTATTCTGGACGGAAACGGCAGATGGGCAAAAAAAAGAGGACTGCCCAGAAACATGGGCCATGCGGAGGGCTGCAAGGTGGTGGAGCGGACCGTGGAGGACGCCGCCCGGCTGGGCATCCGGTATCTGACGGTATACGGCTTTTCCACGGAGAACTGGAAGCGCTCGGAGGATGAGGTGGGCGCTCTGATGCAGCTTTTCCGCTATTATATGAAACGGCTCTTGGGCATTGCGAAGAAAAACAATGTGCGGGTGAAAATGATTGGCGAGCGCAGCCGGTTCGCTCAGGATATTATAGAGGGCATCAGCCGCCTGGAAAATGAGACGGCCGGGAATACCGGTCTGACCTTTGTGATTGCCGTCAACTATGGCAGCAG
>Ga0137306_101033_pt1 | contig 31281 bp, 23 predicted proteins | sample Inofroosms_March_FD_97187 | JGI IMG/M metagenome (GOLD analysis project Ga0137306, IMG submission 97187) | Mouse cecal microbial communities from Vienna, Austria - N-Acetylneuraminic and N-Acetylglucosamine D2O microcosms_March | ecosystem: Host-associated > Mammals > Digestive system > Large...
AGATCCCGATCAGGCTGTCAGCCGTCGCCTTGAAGGCTTCTTTATCCTCTTCTGCAACCTCTTCCTTCACATTCTCCGTCACATCCGCATCAATCCTCTGGAAACGGATGGTCGGATTCTTCTGTTCTAACTGTGTGATAAACGGAGAATCAATATTGTGGCTTAAGATCACCGCATCCTGTCCCTGATTCCTGAACATGTTGATATACTGGCTCTGCTGGATCTCATCCGTCACATAGTAGATGGTCGTCTTGATCTCTTCTACTTTGTTCTCATCTGTATTCTCATCACCGCTGCCTTCGGCTTCATCCTTCTTATCGTTCGGCTCAACGACCTCGCCGCCGTTCTCCTCAATGCAGTCCTTAAGCGTCAGATACTTGCTGTCAATATTCTTGAACAGGATCGCATCCTTCATCTTGTCACAGAACTTCTCATCCTTCAAGCAGCCAAACTTGATAAACGGGCTGATATCATCCCAGTATTTTTCGTAATCCTCTCTCTTCGTCTTGCACATTCCGGAAAGCTTGTCAGCCACCTTCTTGGAAATGTAATCGGCGATCTTATTGACGAATCCGTCATTCTGCAGCGCACTTCTCGATACATTCAGCGGCAAGTCCGGACAATCGATCACACCCTTTAACACCATCAGGAATTCCGGAATGACTTCCTTGATATTATCGGCGATAAATACCTGGTTGTTGTATAGCTTAATGGTTCCTTCGATCGAATCATACTCCGTATTGATTCTCGGGAAATATAAGATTCCCTTCAAATTAAACGGATAATCCATGTTCAGATGGATCCAGAACAACGGCTCCTTGTAATCTAAGAACACCTTGCGGTAGAACTCCTGATAATCCTCATCAGAACAGTCGTTTGGGTGCTTGGTCCACAGCGGATGGATATCACTTAAGGAGACCGGACGCTTATTGATCTTCACCTTCTCTTTGGCAGGTTCTACCTCAACCATCTCTTTTTCGCCGTCTTCATTCTCCTTCTCCTCCATCTTGGCTTCCTCATGGATATGCTCGACAACCACATCATCATCCTTCAAGTCTGCCTCGTCGATGGTCTCATACTCCTGCTCTGCATTCGCCTTGGAGAGGAAGATCTCTACCGGCATGAATGAACAGTATTTCTCAATGACCTCTCTAACGCGGTATTCGTTAGAGAACTCCAAACTGTCATCGTTCAGGAACAGGGTGATCTCTGTTCCCACGCCTTCCTTATTGCCTTCATCCATCTCATACTCGGTGCCGCCGTCGCTTACCCAGTGTACCGGCTTCGCTCCTTCTCTATAAGAAAGCGTATCGATATGGACCTCATCTGCCACCATGAACGCAGAATAAAAACCAAGTCCGAAATGACCGATCATGTCGTCTTCTGTCGTCTTGTCTTTGTATTTCTCAAGAAACTCTGTCGCACCGGAGAATGCGATCTGCGTGATATACTCTTCCACCTCTTCGGCCGTCATACCAAGTCCGTTGTCGGTGAACTTCAACGTCTTCTCTTCCGGATTCACTTCTATCTTGATAGACGGTTTGTAATCATCCGGCAACTGATATTCTCCCATCATATCCAGTTTCTTTAACTTCGTGATCGCATCGCATCCGTTAGATACCATTTCACGTGCGAAAATATCATGGTCGGAATATACCCACTTCTTGATGATCGGGAATATATTCTCACTGCTGATTGATAAATTACCTTTTTTTGCTGCCATCTTTATCACTCCTACCTCATTTTATAAATATTCTTCAATAACCTAACAGATATGATAATACGGCAGGTTTTAAAAGTCAATAGAAAATTAGCACTCTTTTTTAGTGAGTGCTAACAAATTTCTTAAAAATATAAAATTTATATTAAATACATGCTATATGATATCATTTTTTCTCATGAACAGCAGACCAAAGGAACCTGGACCGCAATTGCTTGCAATCGCAGAGGAAGCTTTTTGCAGATACACCCTTTCAAACGGACAGTACTGCCGTACCAGATATTGGATATAGTCGAGCCTTTTCTCATCCATTCCGGCATATGTGATAAATAAAATACGCCTGTCGATATTCCTTGTATCCCGGAGTACCTTCCTGATATAGCGTTTCGCCACATGTTCAAAATTCCCCATCTCCATACTGCCGACGGACATCTTGCTCTTCCTGAGCACAATAACCGGATGCAGAAGCAGCGCGTCGCAGAGAACCTGTATCCGCTTGGAGATCCGCCCCGACCGGCACATCATATGCGTGCTGTCGATGATGAAATCAGAAGAAATATAATATCTGAGTCTCCTTACCGCGTCCACGATCTCATTCTTTGATGCATGATTCTCCGCCATGGAAACTGCACATAATACTGCAAGTCCCATACTGCTGGAAAGATGCCCGCAATCCAACACTGTAACATTCTCGAAAGACTTCGCAGCTTCCACCGCATTCCGATACCCTTCGCTGACATGACTTGCCATAGTGATATGGATGATATTCTGCGCTTCCGTCAGCTTCTCCGCAAAGAATCTCTCATAATCTTCCACCTGCGGAGGCTCTGAACTGCCGTTATACCCTTTCGACATATGCATCAGCAATTCATCCGTCTTAATCTCTATCTCATCCAGGAAACGTCCCTCGTCTGTACGCACATAGTAAGGGCACACAGAGATTCGGTATTTCTCCTTGAACGATTCCGGAAGATCACATACACTATCCGTCGTAACCATTACAGAAAGCCTTTTGGCATGATCAAAGATCAGAACATCCTTCTCAATATCTACCTGTTTCGTCTCTTCGTTCAAGTGTACCAGTTCCTTAGGAAGGATGCTTAAGACGCCTGCCTCAAGCAGTGCACCGCTGACCGGCTTGGCCAGGTACCCGCTGAAGCCTTCCTTGCGGTAGAGAAGCTGATTATCGCTTCCTGCATTGGCTGTCAGGGCGATTACCGGCACAGTCTGACACAGCCCTCCCGGCTGTGTACGCAACGCATGGAAACATTCTATTCCATCCATCTCGGGCATCATATGGTCCATCAGAATACCGTCATAATACTGATTCTGTGTCAGCTTCAGGCATTCGGCGCCGCTTGAAGCCGTATCTATATGGATCTTTGTCGCCGCAAGCAGCTTACGCACAACCTCCAGGTTCATATCGTTGTCATCTACCACAAGAATATGTGCATCCGGCGCCTCGAAGCTCTGTCTGTAACGTTCCCCCTCATGGGCATGGGACCGGGAAGTAAGGGTAAATGTTCCCAGCTCCTTATCATCTATAATATCCTGCTCCAGCATGATGATAAATGTCGACCCCTTGGTATATACGCTGTTGACGCTGATCTCGCCGCCCATCAGTTCCACTAGCTGCTGGACGATACTAAGTCCCAGCCCCGTTCCTTCAATATGGCGGTTCTTCTCCTCATCCACCCTGCGGAATGCATTGAAGATATAAGGAATATTCTCCTTCTTGACTCCCTGCCCGGTATCCTCCACAGAATACCAGACACGCACCCGGTTGAGCGTCAGACGCTCACACCGAATAGAGAGCGTGACGGAGCCCTCGCTGGTATATTTTACGGCATTGTTGAGCAAATTGATCAGGACCTGCTTGATCCGCACCTCGTCTCCGCAGAGCATGCTGGGAATCGACGGATCCACATGGAGCCTGAATTCCAGCCCTTTCTCCTTCGCCTTGATCCATATCATATTGACGATCTCCGAGAAGAGCTTCCCTGTCTCATAGGAAACATTCACAATCTCCATCTTCCCGGATTTGATCTTGGACAGATCCAGTATATCATTGATCAATGTGAGCAGCATCTTGCTTGCACCCTGGATATTTCTTGCGTTTTCCGCAACATCTTCCGAAATATCTCCGCGCAGGATAATCTCGTTCAATCCGATGATAGTATTGATTGGCGTACGAATCTCATGACTCATGCTGGAAAAGAAATGATTCTCCGCCTCATTAAGCTCTTCGATCTCTTTCTTCTGCTGTAAAGCAAGCTCATTCTCTTTCACATAGAGCCTGTTCAGAAACATCAGCAGCACGCTTGTCAGCATTCCCACCAGTATAACAGACAACGAGGAATCAAAAAAGGACCTCTCCTGTGTATTCCTGGCAACAAACTCCGGGAAATTAAAAGCCGTATAATAGCAACCCAGTATCTCTGACAAGCACAGAATGAAAAATGTGATCATTCGCCTTCCTTCCAGAGTTATGCAGATATAGATAAAGCACAGTACGAACCATTCCGGCATCCCGCTGAAGAATCCGCCCGCCGAAAAGAAGCTGACTGGGAACAGAAGAAGCAGCAGCACCGATATGGCCGTTGCTCCTGTATGGATGCGGTCCTTACGGATACTCATCTTCACAATCAGCGACATGACCACAAGGCTTACCGCCAGTATTAACAGATTCACAACACTCCTGCCCATGAGCAGTATGAACATCAACGCCAACATAGAAATGCCTGTGACAATACGAAACATACGTTCCTGCAGACTGACCCTGTGGTCGAAGATGATTTCAAACCATTTTTTTATCACGCAATGCTTCCTCCTGATATCATAGTGTTATGTAGTCATGGATATTCCCGCAGACTTCTTCATACATACGCAGCAATATGGAGTGATTCTCCCGAATATATTCTATATCCCCGCTTTTGCCTGCAAGTTCCAATGTCTTCGCATGCGCAGACAGCGTCTCTGCCCCAATCGTCAGAGACGTACTCTTCAACGCGTGAGCTTTGACCGCATAATCCGCCCAGTTCTCGGATTCATACAGTGCAATCAGCTCTTCTCTCTTCTCTTCACTCTGAGCGCAGAACATCCGCAGCATCTCCAGATAGAATTCTTCCTCTCCACAACAGTAGCCAAGTCCCATCTTCACATTGACTCCAGCCTGCACAAGCTGCTCTTTCGGAAGGGAGGATACCAGTGTCTCCGCTTCCTCTGCAGCAGTATCCGCCGCATCGCCTGCCTGTTCTGTCTCTTCATCTGCAGAGATGTCTTCCAAAGAATCAGCCTTGATATCCTGGCTTATTTCTTCGGCGGACGTATCCTTAAAACTATTCTCGGTCTTATATTGTATACATTCCTCAGGCAGCACCCGGCGCAGCACCCGTTCCAGAACGGAACGTTCGATCGGCTTGGGGATAAATTCTGTAAATCCCTCATTTCGGAACATCTCCCGCGCGCCGCTGACGGTATTGGCAGTCAATGCGATCACTGGCACATCCTGATACATTCCGTTATTGATCTCACGAAGCTGTTTCAATGTCTCTACACCGTCAAAGCCCGGCATCATATGATCCAGAAAGACGACTTCATAAGGAATCCTGCTGCAGCGTTCGATTGCTTCTCTTCCACTCTGGCAGATATCTACCTCCATCTCATAACTGCCTAAGACACCTTTGGCAACCACCAGATTCATCTCCTCATCATCCACAGCCAGCGCCCGGACTCCCTCACAAGTAAACGGCATTCTGCCCACAGCCTGCGCATCTTCGAATCCATCCCCTCTTCCGGCTCCGCTTAACAGGTTCACAACCGACAGCGCCGAAAACGGCTTGTGGATCACTGACAGCCTGCTTCCCCTGCTTAAGGTATATCCCCGTTCCGAGATCACGACCACCCGAAGCGTATCCGCCAGCTTCTCATAATAATCCTGATACTCTTCATATTCGGCCTGTGCAATAAATACATGAGTCAGCTTATAGCTGCGCTGCAATTTTTTCAGTCCTTCAAAATTATGAACCTGATATCCCTCGACACCAAGCCCCTCCACCATATGCAGAATCAATCTATCATAATAGCCTTTGACATCATCGCAGGAATATTTTTCCGGTCTGAAATAGCAGCCAATACAGAACTGATCCGCATTGGGAAGCACGATGCACGGAGACACGTCCGCCACTCCCTGCGGGACAGCTATATGAGCATGCAGTCCGTGCTGCCGTTCACTGTCAAAATGGACAAAGCCTCCCATCGCATTCAGAATCCCTCTCGCAATGGGAAGACCTAGCCCTAATCCTCCTGCGAAACGGCTGCTTCCTGTATCTGCCTGGTAAAATGCATCATACATCTGCGTAAGCTGGGATTCTGTCATGCCGATTCCTGTATCATAAATGTCTATGATCAGATTGATTCCATAGCTCTCCTGCCGATAGTCAATACAGACGTTGATACCGCCTTGTTCAGTGAACTTGATCGCATTCTCCACCAGGATCTTAAGTACATGGGAGATCTTCTCGGCATCTCCCACCAGAACCGCCGGCACCTTCGGATTGATATCAAACACCAACTCAAGCTGGTGCCTTCCGCTCTGCATCCCCGTCATGGTGATCACATCATTCAGCACCGAAGTGATCATATATTTTTCCTTCACCGGAGTCAGCGTACCTTCCACGATCTCCGTATAGTCAAGCATATCGTTAATCTGGTTGGAGAGACGCTTACCTGCCAACTGTATGGACTGCATATCTGTCCGAATCTCCGGGGAAATATCCTTCCCCAGCGTAACCTCGCTGAGTCCGATCACCATGTTGATCGGAGTTCGGAGCTCATGGGAGACATTCGAGAGAAAATCGGCGTTCTGCCGTCCGGCCGTCTCCATCTTGGCAAAAGCAATGTCGTAGTACTTCCGCTGCTCCCTCCGTCTGTTGATCCAGAACTTTGCGAGCAATACCGCGCCTGTTGTCACTACAATACCAAGCCCCAGACGGATTATCTCCCAAATCTCCATATTATGAGAGATCGTATGCAGAATCAGGAAATGATACAGCACCGCAAATCCATAAAGAGTCTCTATCATATACAGCATCCACTTTTTATCCAGCATAAATAAAGCAAGGACCATGATACATGCCACCCCCGGCATATCAAAAAGGCTGCTTTCATGCACTCCGAAAAAGAAGAACTCTGTCATCAGCAGTCCGGCGCACAGGTTCTCATAAAACCCTCCTGAGCCAAGCCTTGCAATATGTAGAAACCACACACTCAAATTGCTCATCATAAACAGCGGAACCATCCATAGCTCCCACGACATCACCATCGTGATCATTATCAATATCACACTGAACGCAGTGATGATGCCGGCCAGAAGCAAATGTCTGCCTGTCTGTCCATCCGTTCCCATTATTTCTCAAACTCCTTTGCTACCCGTTTCATCAGCTCCTCCGGATAAAAAGGCTTCTTCAGGTAATTCACCGCTCCAAGCCTGATCGCGCTCATCACGTCATCCTCATAGCCCGATGCAGTCAGGAAGATCACCGGAACCTTGACCGGCAGCTCTTTCATCCGCTCAAAGGTCTCTATACCATTCATATCCGGCATCTCAATATCGAGAAGTACAAGATCTATATTCTCAGCCTTAAGCTTATTAAGCGCTGCCTCGCCCGACTCCGCAAGAACCACGTCATACTGCTTCCCTAAGATCATCTTCGTCCTTACCAGATTCATTGAGTCATCATCCACCACTAAAATACGTTTCTGCATATTGCCGCCTCCTACTTTACACTCTAAGATTGCCTAACTTATTTTAATACCTATTTTAAAACATGACAGAAATAAAATCAAGTCTTCCTGACCGTCTACTCGATACTCTTAAGCGACTCCACCATATCTATCTTCTTAAGTTTAAAATACATCACTCCATTGATCAGCATAGAAAATGTCACCGTAAGAATCAAGCTGTATATGTAACTAGGCATATTGATATTCCTTCCAAACATAGCCGAATCCACTTCCACTGTCTCGATAATGAACAAATGTAGGAATCTTCCAAGTACGGCTCCTACAACCGCCCCAAAAAATGTCAGGAGAATATTCTCCCGGTACACATATTCCGCCACTTCCATATTATAGAAGCCCAGCACCTTAAGTGTCGCCAGCTCTCTTTTACGTTCCGCGATATTCACCGTATTCAGGTTATAGAGCACCACGAACGCAAGCATACCTGCCGAGATGATCAGGACCACAATGACCAGGTTCAAACTGCGAAGCATATCGTCAAGCTGCTTCTCGATATCATGCGTATAGCTTACGCTAAGCGCCCCATCCTGTTTCAGCAGATTCCTTCCGATCTTCTCCAAATCCGCATTCACATCCGAATCTTCCACCTCGAACAGAATGCTGTTGTATTCTGGTTCTTCTCCGTATACCTCCTCATAACAAGCAGGAGTAAAATAGATGTAATGCCCCATGTAGTTCTCACAGATCTGTGTGACCTTCACCTGCTTGTTCCCCTTCTCCTCATCCTTGATCTCTATCGTATCGCCCTGCTTTACATCCAGAAGCTTCGCCGTCTTCTCACTAATGATGCCCCCGTCGTCCGTAAGCTCATACCGCTCCTTAGATCTCCTGTCATGGAAATCCACGAACCACGGGATATCCTCAACCGAACCAAATACACATTCGTAAGCCGCGCACTCCTTCTTGCCGTTGACCAAGGTGATATTCTGCATGTTCGCCTTCATATACCGGCTGATCTGCTCTTCACTCTTAAGCGCCGCTTCTAACTCGTCCTGCTGCTCTTCTGTAATATCTTCTTCCAGATAGATGCTTCCGTCGTAGAATTGAATCTCGGCGAACTGAAGCTTGGCAATCTCATAACAGGAATCCTTCAAGCCGAATCCGACCAGCATCAGCGCCATACAGCCGCCGATCCCAAATATGGTCATGAAGAAACGTTTCTTATAACGCATCAGATTCCGAATAGTAGATTTCCAGGTAAAATTCAGATGTCTCCAGACGACGCCGATCCTCTCCAGGAATACTCTGCGGCCATTCTTGGGCGCCGGCGGCCTCATCAGTACGGCAGGCTGGGCCTCCAATTCCTTATAACATGCCATGACGGTGGCGAACAGCGTACAGAATACTGCCGCGCCGGACGCCATAGCCGCATATCCCCAATCATAGGGTACCAGGATCTTGGGCAAATGCTGATACAGGATTCCATAGGCATACACGATAATATACGGGAGGATCTTCTCTCCGATCAAGACCCCGATCACGCTTCCGCCCGCCGTGGCAAGAAGCGCATATCCGATATATTTGGAAGCAATCGCACCCTTACTGTATCCCAGAGCTTTCATCGTGCCGATGGATGTCCTCTGTTCCTCTACCATACGCGTCATGCTTGTCAGGCTGATCAGCGCTGCCACAAGGAAGAATAATACCGGGAAAACCCGGCCGATGGCTCCCAGCCTCTGGGCATTCTCCCCGAATCCGCTGTACTCGATGAGCGTGCTCCGGTCATAGACATACCATTTGGGCAACTCGATATCCTCGATATCAGCCTCGGCTTCGGCTATCTTCTTCTCGCCGTCAGCGATCTCGGCCTCGGCTTCGGCCTTGCCTTCCTCGTATTCCTTCTTCGCATCCACAAGCTTCGCCTCATTCGAAACGATCTCTGCTTCACCGTCCACGAGCTTCTGCTCCTGCGACCTTAACTCATTCCAACCGCTGTTGATCTGCGCCTGTCCAGAGGAAAGCTTCGCCGGCGCCGCCGCAAGCTCCGCCTCTGCCGCGTCGATCTGGCTCTTTGCCGCCGTAAGCTCCGCCTGGGCGCTATCCATCTCCCGGCGCACCGCTTCTATCCCGGCCTGACCTAACGTGTATGCCTGCCGCTCTCCCTCAAGCCTTGCCGCAACAGCCTGCGCCTGCGCTTCAAGCGCGGCGATCTGCTGGTCTGGTCCCGTATCCGGCTCTCCCGCAGATTCTCCGGTATCATCCAAGCTGTCCTCTGATACGTCCGCCTGTTCCCGCAGGTCTTCAATCTGCGCAAGCAGGGCATAATAACGCTCCTCGTCCGCATTGATCTGTGCCTGCAGCCCGTCCAAAAGCTGCCGGCCGGTCTGAAGCTGCACATCTGCCTCAGCTCTTGCCTCCTCATACTGCAAAAGCCCTTCCTCATACGCCGCTTTCCCGTCATTCAGCTGTGCCACTCCGTCCTGATACTGGATCCGCGCTGCGTCAAGCTCCTTTTGCTTAGAGCTTAAGGTTGCCTTCGCATCTGCGATCTGCGCCCTTCCGTCTTCGATCTGTTTTCTCGCGTCCGCAAGCTTCTTCTCCGCGTCTGCGATCTCTTTTGCCGCATTATCAAGCTTCTTCTTAGCTTCTTTTCTGCCGTCTTCTAACTCCTCTCTGGCTTCTTCAAGCTTCTCGTTCGCCTCGTCCTTAAGGCTGTCCTTACGAACTACCGCCCGGTCGTCCGCCAGCGCCTCGATCCGCTTAAGCACTTCTTCGACCCGGCCATCATACGCATCGGTAAATGCCAGCAGTTCCTTCGCGCCTGTCACCTGCATGTAGACCTCCGAGTAGACCTCCATATCGAAGGTATCCTCCGGCACTATCAGAAACGCCCGAATACTTCCGTCGCCTACCGTCGAGCTTCCTCTCCCGTAGGACAGATAACAAGGACTGTTGCCAAGCCCTACGACCTCAAGGGTATCCGTCTTGAGGGTATCCGTCACTTCATCCTCCGTTCCAGACTCAAGCCTGATTTGATCCCCGACTGCAAACGAAGAATTATCATCCGCAAGACACTCTCCCGCACTCTCCGGCATTCTGCCCTTACTTACCGTGATCTGGTTCATCTTCTCCTGCAGCGACATCACATGGAGCACCTGCTGTGCATCCTTTGTGCTGTAGAGAAAATCCGCGCTGTACGCCCCTTCTGCACACGCCACTCCTTCTTCCGCTTCCATGGCCTCTACGTCATCCTCTGTGACTCCATAAGTACAGATCGCCTTGATATCCATTAACTCAGCCTCATCAAAATACGCGTCTCCGGTCAGCCTCATATCCGGCTCAGATGCACGGATGCCGGAGAAAAATGCCACTCCCAGCGTCACGATAAAAAGAATCGACAGGAATCTCCCCCGACTCTTCCTAATCTCCATATAGAAATCTTTCCTAGTAGCTTTCTTCGTCCTCTTCATCTGCCAATCCTACCACTCTATCGTCTCAACCGGCACCGGATACGGATTCCTTGCCACTTCTGCCACCCGCCCGTTCTTGATCTTGATCACGCGGTCCGCCATGGGCGCTATCGCCGAGTTATGCGTGATCAGGATGACCGTCATGCCCTTGACCCTGCAGGTATCCTGCAGGAGCCTCAGGATCGCCTTACCCGTGTTGTAGTCAAGCGCCCCCGTCGGCTCGTCGCATAACAAAATCTTCGGATTCTTCGCCAGCGCCCTGGCTATGGATACCCGCTGCTGTTCCCCGCCGGATAGCTGCGCCGGGAAGTTATCAAGACGCGCCCCTAAGCCCACCTCTTCCATCACTTCCCTTGCATCCATGGGATCCTTGCAGATCTGAAGCGCCAGCTCCACGTTCTCAAGCGCGGTCAGGTTGGGGATCAGGTTATAGAACTGGAATACGAAGCCGATATCATCTCTCCGGTAGGCGGTAAGCTGCTTCTGGGAATAAGACGTGATGTCCTGTCCGTCCACGATCACCTTCCCCTCTGACGCCGTATCCATACCGCCAAGGATATTAAGAACCGTCGTCTTGCCCGCGCCGCTTGGGCCTACTACAACTGCGAACTCACCCTTGCTGATCCGGAAATCGATCCCGTCAGCCGCCATGATCTCCACTTCGCCCATGCGGTATCTCTTCTTAACGTCCTTAAGTGTGACAAATCCGTCCATATAGTTCCTCCGTATCGTAGATCATTTTATTCTTTTTCCAACTGCTTTCTGTAGATCTGATAATAACAATTCCATTCAAAATCATCTGCCGGACTGAAATCCTTCGGAAAAAAAGAACAAAGTCTCCTTTTGACGCCTTCATCCTTAAGTTCCGTGCAAAGTTCTTCTTTGATTCCATTCATCTCAAAAAGATTCCGAATCTCCTCAAGCCCCTCCTGCACCTTTTGAGCCTCAACGGAATAATCCATATTATACCGTGTGTCCGTCTCCCAGCGTGTCAGCGTATCTGCCCGGTCTTCAAGCCAGGAAGTCAGAACAATATTCGAACCATTCTGCCGGGACATTCGGACTAATTTGTATATATCGTGGGTATTAGGCACAGTCACTCCCTTACATTCAAGAAATGCCTTTAAAAGCTTCTCCACTGACTGTTGCAAATGATATGCAATCCCATTCAGGAACGCTTCATCATTCCGGGGAATTTGAAAAATCTCTCTGGCAAGTTCAAACTCTGTATAAGCAGATCTAAACAAACGAATATCACACATAAAGCCCCTCCCTGTCAAACACAACGATTCCCTTCTTCTCAATCTCACTCTTCAGACGCGGTCCAATCGCGTCATAATATACAAGATCTGTTTCTTCCACATATTCTTCCGGATAGTTTCGGAATCCTCTTTCATAATCATATCGTTCGATACAGATATCTAAATCGCTAAAGCTGTGACAGCCAAATTCCACACTGCTTCCGAATATAATCGCAGCTTTTACATTATAATCCTGGTCAAAACAGCCGACATAACTCTGCACAAGCTTCTGCTTCAATGGATGGATATATTGTGCATTCTCAAAGTGAACGCCTTCTTTCGTCTCAAAACGAAAGTGCAGATCGTAATTATTAAATTTCTTCAAAAATACACCTTCTTTCTCTACAATCAGATCCAATTAAATTTTCTTCTTGTACGAAGCTATTATATCACGTATAATGCTATAAGAGAAATCTATAATTATTAAACTATTCTAAAGACGGAGGCATCATATGAATACTGTAAACATACTGCCTGCAAAAACAGATGCAGAAATCCACGAGATCGCTGCTCTTGCCGATGAGATCTGGCATCAGCATTTTACCCCCATCATCGGGGAAGCACAAGTCAACTATATGGTAGACAAATTCCAGTCCTATCCGGCTCTCAGATCACAGATCAAGCAGGACGGCTATGAATATTATCAGATCCACATCTCCCACACCTTCGCCGGGTACATCGGTATCCACCAGGAGGAAGACGCCCTGTTCTTAAGCAAGCTCTATATTAAAAAGGACTGCCGCGGACAGCATCTCGCGACAGAAGCTCTGAATTTCCTGATTCGGTTATGCGAAGAGCGCGGACTTAAGAAGATCTGGCTCACCTGCAATAAATACAATGCACACACACTTAAAGTCTATGACCACCTGGGATTCGTGATCACTGATGAACAGGTAGCAGATATCGGGAATGGATTCGTGATGGACGACTATATATTGACATACGAGATACGATAGTAAGGAGCTGTAGAAAATAACTGATGCAACTTGCGTAGTTATCTTTCTACAGCTCCTAATTTCACAGATCATTGCCCGAACCATGTTCTGTCCAGCTATAACATCTCCGTAAAAGAGATACGCCTGATACATTCCCCAAGAAGCATCTGATTCCCATGGAGATCGCCGTAATATTGGGCCGCACAAAACCCGATTATTCGATGCACTGTCTACTTCATCAATCAATAATACGATCGGTCTGTCCGCCGCTGCACATATCTGGCTCAAACGGACAAATAACTCACGTAAACTCTTCTGTACCGATTCCCTGAAAGTCCATAGACACAACAAAATACTCGTCTTTCAAATATTCTTTTAATGCCCTGAGCGTCGTCGTCTTACCATACTGCCTGCCCCTATTGATAACAAAATATTTCCTGCGGTCTACATACAGTCTTTTATCTTATCCAGTCTGTCATCCAGTCGTACCATGTAATGCTCATCCGGCCTGCACACCCCCCTCAGTATTAAAATACCGCATCAATACTGATCCCTCTCTTTATAATATTACAGCGTTAAATCAACACTCCACGATCACTTCAAAAATATCATGCCCTTTGTGCCTGATCCACTGATCTTCCTTCGGCTTCTTTTTATTTCTGCTGAAACTGATCAGATATCCCTGCTGCTGACCTCTTGCTTCCAGATACTCAGCAAGCTGGTCATACCCTTTCCGTTCATAGGCCTCTCCTCTCCAACACTTTAACTCTACGATAAATTCCTCGTTTCCATAGAAAATCTGAATATCCATCCTTGCATTTTTCCTGGTCTGCGGTTCCACCGCATAATGTCCTGTTCCATTGATAATCGGACGTAAGAATCCAAGAAACAAAAGCCTTCCCTGCTGCTCGATGAACGCTCCGTCCTCCCGGCGATATTCTGATTTCAGGAAAACGGCAAACTTTCTGATCACCTTTTCCATATCCAGTCTGCCCTCACGTATATACCGTGATTTCTCAATATATTCTGAATTGATCAATGCTTTGGTCGCACGCACAGATGTAAAATAATTCAAGATCAGTGTCTCAAATATCACATTAGAAATAGCTGCCTTTCCGTCCTTCTCTGCCAATATCCCGAACATTTCCCCCAAGTCAATAATCGGATTACTGCGCTCGAAAACCACATTCGCCCCGTTGAGCAGAAGCTGTTCTGCCAGATTGGAAAACTCCTGATTACTCCTGATATTTTTGATCACATCCTCAAACAGTGTGTTTCGTTCTTTGAGCAGATCCCGGACTGCCATCCGAAGGTCTGCCGTATCCCAACCCATACACTTTTCATCTATTTTCCGGCAAAGACAGCTTATCAGATATGGATAACCTCCTGTGTAGCCATAGAGTTCTTCTGCCATTCTCTCGATATTCATACCCGTATGATGATCTGCCTCATATGTCCGCAGCATCGTTACGATATCCTCTGGCGAAAAGCTCATATCCACATCAAAATCAGCCGTAATATTCCATGGGCTATTATATCGGTGAACCTCATCTGGTCTGATCTTCAGCCGGAGATTCTTGATATCATAAACTCCGGCCAGAATAACAGAATGGAAAGTCATCGTCTCTTCCCTATTCATATAGTACTCCCGCATCTGCCCCAGGAAATCCAGAAACACCTGGTGATTGGAAACCTGATCCACCTCATCGATCATCAGGACTATCCGCTCAGATGCCGATGCACATATACTGCTGAGCATCTCGAACATCTCTACCAGATCAAAATCATCCCGGCACCGCTCCTCTAATTCCAGGATAGAAGCCTCTTCCATCCTCCCATTCTCTGTATCTGCAGCTGCCTTTTTGATAAAATCCCGCGCAAATGCCCGTGCAAATGAAGCTTCATCTTTGAATTTGGCAGAACTCATTTTTTGAAAACTCATGAAAATGACGATATAATCCTGCTGAAGAAAATCTTTTAATGCCCGCAGTATTGTCGTTTTCCCATACTGTCTGGCACGATTGATCACAAAATAATCTCCGTTATCTACCAGCCGCCTGATCTTCTTAAGCCGTCCATTCAGATCTACCATATAATGCCGGTCTGGATAACAGACTCCGTTTACATTAAATTTTTTTTGCATACCAATCACCTTGACCACACACTTTTTAATTATTCTAGCAGTAAATATATTTTCCGTCAAATGCTATTTACAAAAGCCCCTTACATAACCTTCCCGACCGTCATCATCACCAGCGCCATCACTCCCGCAACGGCATAGAGCTCATTGACCACCAGGCAGATCTTCATCAGATGATTCTGCACCCTTCCCTTCATGTAAACGCCAAATGTAAATACACCCGAAAATATCATATATGCCGCATAACTTCCAATCACGATCTCTGCCGCCGGGGATTCCAGCGCCCATGCATTCTCCCTCACGATAAATATCGTCCACGGCAAGAACATCATTACACTTGAAATAGCAGTTAATACACCTCTCATACTCTGTTTCATTTTCTCAATCTCCTTCCTTCTACTTTCTTTCATTTCTCCCAAAGCACATACAGGAAACCGCCAGACAGATCCCTGTAAATACGACCGCCGCCGGAATCCAGGGAAACAACTCTATCCCCGTCTCAGACAGATTCGAAGCCAGTTCCCCATATTTGGCTGTAATGACATAGAACGGATAATCCATCGGATACAGGAACCACGCCTTCGTGTTGATCATCAGGACTGACGGCACGATAGATGCAAGCCCGATCCCCACCGAGAAGATGGGTGTCTGAATGCATACAGACAGCATCCAGAAGAACGCGATCATCGGCAATGACGAGACATACAGCTTTCCCGCCTGCGCAAGCACGAACAACGGCGGCAGTAAGAATTCATAATTCTGCGTCTGTGACGCAATCGCAGCGCTTATATAATACATTCCCGTCATCATCAAGACCTGGATCGCCGCAAGCCCCAGCAAGATCATGTATTTTGCCAGGCACAGCTTCCCCGCGCTTATAGGAAGGGCAAGCATCCTCAAGATTCCATGGTTCGTCCGCTCTGTCTGCGCAAGCAATACCGTGCTCACTACCATGCTTGCCGGAAACATGAACCATGCCATCCCCATAAATCCCTGTATCAGGAAATTATGCTCCGGCGAGATTCCTTCTGCCTGCATTCCGAAGTTCAGATCCGCATTCAAAACCGACGGAATCCATAACATCACCGCTGCGATCCCCAGAATAAGCAGAATCCTGGAACGGCGCAGCTTCTTCCATTCCACTGCAAGTATCGATAAGAAATTCATGCCAACGACCTCCTTACTCTCAAGAATGCGATTTCCGCCGCCCCGATCACAACCCCTTCTATGAGCCCGGCTGCCAGAAAACGTACTGTCTGCCCCATTCCTGCTCCTTCTAATATCTGAAACGGCAGTGCAAACGGAAAAATTGCCAATGAAAAATATTTTACCGGGATCATGGTCGCCATAAATACGCAGACCACATCAACCCCAAGAGAAATCCACATGTTCTTACATGCAGACGCAATCAGAAGAGACAGGAATATCACCGGGAGCAGCATGCAGAAGCAATATCCAAGATTCCAAAGCAGATCTTGTATCAATTCCAGATATGCTTCGTGAAGAGTCCCGTCATAGTATGCCGTGAATGCTCCATCCTCTCCTCCAAACCAGTGAAGAGTACACATACTCACGGATATCATCTCTATTGCCAGGAAACCCGCGCACATCCCGGATAGCAGGAGGGCTTTCAGGAAATATACTGCCTCTTCCCTCATGGGCAATGTTATGATCCGCTGGATTGCATTATCCGCATACTCCGTGTGGTACATCATGCATGCTGCCGTGATGACGATCAGCATATTCAGCATCGACATCATCTGCCAGTCTGCCTGGAAGATCGTCCGAAGCGGCGGCTGCATAAGCCCGGTATATTGTTCGGACCGTACCGCAAGCTCCAGGACCGGGATAAGAGCCGCCAGGAACCCGCCTGCAAGGCATCCCGGTATGATTCCTGTCCTTTTTATTTTCTTATACTCTAATGCTATACCCATGTTTCATCCCTCCTTCCGTCATGCGGTATACGCCCTGCTGCCTCTTCGAAGGTTATCCTCCTCGATCATCGCGAGAAAGGTCTCTTCCAGGTTATCCGTCGGATATCCCCGCTCCTGCGCTCCCCGCTTCAATTCCTCAAGCGTTCCTTCGAATAAGAGCCGTCCATGATTCAGAATTCCCACCTGGTCAGCCATCAACTCTATCTCCGACAACAAATGCGAAGATACCAGAACCGTACAGCCCAGTTTCTCCGGAAGGGAACGGATCAGTGAGCGGATCTCATGGATTCCCACCGGATCCAGCCCATTGGTCGGTTCGTCGAGGATCAGGATGGGCGGCCGTCCGATCAGGGCGCTTGCAAGTCCAAGCCTCTGCTTCATACCAAGGGAATATTTTCTTGCCTGACGCTTCCTCCACTGTGAAAGCCCTGTTAATCTCAGCGCATCATCCACCGCAGATTTCGGAAGCCCTAAGATCCTCCTGACAATATCCAGATTCTCTTCACCGGTGAGATTCCCATAGAATGCAGGCGCCTCTATGAAGGAACCAACCTCCTTAAGGATCGGAATCCGATCCGCCGGATATCTCTTCCCGTCTATGGCAAAATCTCCGTCCGTAGGTTTCGTCAGCCCTAAGAACATCTTCATCGTTGTAGATTTGCCCGCGCCGTTGGGGCCAAGGAAGCCATAGACCATTCCCTTTGGAATGTGGAGGTTCACACCGGAAACTGCCGTGAAGCCTGCATATGATTTGGTCAGATTCTTTGTCTCGATAATATTCATCCTTCATTACTCCTTTGCTGTTGGTATGCTTATATTCTAAACGAACATCCTTACATCCACATTCTCTTAACCTTACATCTACCTTACATTTGCCACAAATACATTAAAAAACACTCTATCTGTGATATGATAGTAACAGTAACAATCCATATACCGTACCGCAGAAAGGAAAATGATTCATGAACTTAGAATATCTGAAGAATAAAAGAATACTGCTCGTAGACGATGAACCCGGTCTGCAGGATATGGTCGCCTCCATCCTGCAAAACGAAGGCTTCACACAAGTAAGAACCGCCGGAAGTGTCCGGGAGGCCCTGACCGCTGCCGGTACATTCCGCCCAGAACTGGCAATCCTTGACGTGATGCTTCCCGACGGCGACGGATTCTCCCTGATGGAAGTACTTCGAAAAGACGGAGACTATCCGGTCCTGTTCCTGACCGCCCGCGGTGAAGAGGAAGACAAATTCAAAGGCTTTGGACTTGGTGCAGACGATTACATGGTCAAACCCTTTCTCCCAAAAGAGCTGATCTTCCGCATCACGGCGATCCTTCGCAGGACCTACAAAAGCGAAGCTCCGGTGGTATCCTTGAAATATTGCAAGATTGATTTCGAGCGCGCCGAAGCGCTGAGAGAAACTGAGCCTAAGGAACCCATCCCCCTGACAGCCAAGGAGCATGCGATCCTTCTTACTCTCTGCCGCAACGCCGGGCGCATCGTGACCATAGATGCTCTGTGCGAAGCCGCCTGGGGCGATAACCCCTACGGATATGAGAATTCCCTGATGGCGCATATCCGCCGGATCCGGGAGAAGATCGAAGAGAATCCGTCCAAACCGGAATCTCTGATCACGGTAAAGGGTTTAGGCTATAAATTGATCGTACAATAATAATCCGACGGAGGAAAACAGCATGAAAAGCGTTCCCAAATTAATCCGGCGTTTCCTTATCATCTTATTACTTGGCACAATCCTGCTCTTCGCCCTGAATATCCTTGTGCTCTTCATCCTGGCTTCCAGGCAGACTCCCGGGGCGTCGCCCTGGACCACTGCTCTGGAAACCGGCGCGGCATTACAGAAGACGGGCAAGGGCAGCGAATACATTCTGCCGGAAGAAGTCTCAGCAGAACTGGCACGAGAACATGCCTGGGGCATCCTGATCGATAACACCACTCATCAGGTTGTCTGGCACACGAATGATCTGCCCGCCGAGATCCCCCTTAGCTATTCACTGGCAGAGATCGCTTCTCTTACCCGCGGATATCTCATGGATTATCCCACCTTCACCGGAGGGGCCGCAGACGGGCTGGTTGTCCTTGGCTATCCCAAGGACCGCTACTGGAAACATATGTATCCAAACTGGGACTATCATTTTATCGAGAACCTGCCCCGGTATATGCTGAACACACTGCTTGTGAACGCCATATTCATATTTCTGATCTACTTTACTGCCAACATGAAGCTTCTCCGGTCAGTAAAGCCGATTGTAGAAGGAATACAGGCATTACCCGCCAAAGAACCTGTCTATGTGAAAGAAAGGGGATTACTGTCTGAGCTTGCCGCAAGCATCAACCAGACTGCCGATCTTCTCCGGTCACAGAATTATCAGCTTAAGAAAAAAGAGACTGCACGGGCAAACTGGATCGCCGGCATCTCTCACGATATCCGCACGCCTTTGTCCATGGCGATGGGATACGCCGGACAACTCTCCTGCAATCCCCGTCTCACGGAAGACGAACACAAGCAGGCAGCCGTCATTGTAAGACAGTGCGAACGGATACGCAGCCTCATAGGCGATCTGAATCTCGCCTCAAAGCTTGAATATGACATGCAGCCGCTCCATAGAACCAAAGAAAATGCAGTCGCCATAGTAAGACAGACTGCCGTAGATTATATCAATATGGATATCGACGGGAAGTATCCCATCGAATGGCAGACCGATCCGAAGCTTACTGCCTGCCTGATCGACGCGGACCGGGATCTTCTGAAGCGCGCCGTATCCAACCTGATCCAGAACTGCATCAACCACAATGCCGACGGATGTACCATCTCTCTCTCCGTACAGGCAGACGGCGGGCGCTGCATCATCCGGGTAGAGGATGACGGACTTGGCATATCGCAGGAACAGCTTGAGAAGCTAAACGGCACGCCTCATTATATGATGTGTGACAGTAATATCCGGCAGCGACACGGCTTAGGGCTTCTGATTGTCCGCCAGATCGCTGCATCCCACGGAGGCAGCGTAAGGATATACCAGAATACGAATGGGGGATTCGGGGCGGATATTCTGTTACCCCTGTCAAACTAATATTAATTCCCCAAAATCCTTCTTCTCGAACTCCTGTATTGAGATATGCCGCTTATCCGGGTTCGCGTACACGAAGGTCTTATCCACATTCTCCAGATAATTCTGGATCTTATCGTTGGTGGCGCTGATGACCGCCTGAAATCCAAGCCCCCGGATCAGGGAGATACAGCTTGCCACCTTCTCCGCATCCATCTTGGAGAATGCTTCATCCAGTATGACCAGGCGTATGGTCGGATTGCGCCTAAGCTTCACCGGAGTATTGATCTTGTATACCTGGGCGAAGCTTGCAAGCAGCGCCACATACAGCGGATTCTGCCCCTCACCGCCGGAATTCTTCTTGATCATCCTGCCAAGACCGATTGCCATATCCTTCCTTCCATGGACGATCTGCTGCATATCGAAGGACAGGTATGTCCGGTAATCCGCATATTTGTCCATATTCTTCTTCGCCTCGTTCAGTTCCTCCTGCGTCGCATTCTCCGGTGGAATGAATATATTGATCAGTTCATTCATCAACTCTGCATACTGATCCTCATGCTCTATGGTAAACATATTGAGCTGATTCTCCATGGAATCCGTCAACTGGGACGGATGGATCTGCAGCGCATCGTCCATGAACATCTTATAGAATCTCCCATCGGCTCCCTTATTCTTCGTGATGACAAACTGATACTTATCCTTCCCGAAATCCAGCCCGCTGATAATCCGATTCAATTCATCCTTCCGCTGATAGGCCTCCCGGATCGCGCTTCGGATCTTGAAGATAAAGTCGTCCTTGAAATGCTCCACCGCAGAGCGCGCCTGCTCCTTCGCCGACTCCCGGAACACTTCCAGATCGTCGCAGGAAAGAGATTCTAACAGTTCATCATAACAGGTATTCTCCTTAATTGCCGTAGAAAATGTCCGGTTCGGATAGCTTCTAACATAGCTGCTTCTCTCCTCCACAAGCTTCTGATAACTCGCCTCTTCCGCTTCCCGCAGGGGATAAAGGTCAGACAATCGCTGGCGCTTGAGATAATCATAATTCACTGACTTCCTGCCCGACAGATACCGCTGAAATTCTTCTTCATATCTGACTGACGTCTCTATGACGCCGACTCTTTCAGCAGCCGCGATCCCGTCCTCGCTCTGCTCCCCGCCGCCGTCTTTTGACTCTGTCTCCGCTCTGCTGAACTCCCTCGCAAGCTTCCGTCTCTGCTCCGCGATCCCGGATTCTGCCTCCAACAGATCTTCCCGCAGCTTCTCAATCTCCTTCTGATCATTCCAGATCGTCTCCTGAACCCTGGCGATCTGAGCCTTCTTCTCATCCTGACGGTTCTGCAGCTCCTTTTTCTGTGCTTCCCAGGCATCTACTGACTCACTTTTAAGCTTGCTCATCTTCTCTTCAAGCTGATTTTTCCTGCGCTTCTTCCCGGATATCTCCCGTATATCCGTAAGCCATCCAAGATAGTCCTCTGCCGGTTGGTTTAACAGCTCCATCTGCATCATCCGGCGGATCGCCTCTAACTCCTCCTGGCAGGGGAGACGCTCTTCCTGCAGGCTCTGACATTGCTCCTCCAACCGTAGGATCCGCTGACGCATACTGACCTCACCGATATACGCACATCTGGTATAGTTCTCCGGCTTAATATGCTGCAGGCGGAAGCTATGATACAATACACAGTCCGGTGTAATACCGATCCTGCAGTCCCTTAACTCCTCTACCGTCTCACATTTCATTACATTTCCCAGGAAGAAATCAATATACGCCTGCACATACGGCTCCTTCGCCCTGACCTCTTCCGCCAGAGCGCCCTTGCGGACCGGATGCGCTTCCTGCATCACCCTCTCCGTATCCAGCACCGACGCACGGAAGAACTTCTTCTTATCCATCTCCTGGTAAATGTCCATGGCAGTCTTCGCATAAGCCGGCTCCACGATCAGGAGCAGCTTATTATTCCCCATATATCCTTCCACCGCGTTCTGCCAGCGTTCATCCTTAAGATCCAGAAGATCCGCCAATATCTGTACGTTGATGAACTTGCCGCAGCGCTCATGCAGACGTCCCCTAAGCTCGAACTTCGCCTCCTCAAGCTCCCGCGGATAAGCTTTCTTCCCCTGCTTCAAGGCCTTCAATTCCTCTCTCGCCTCTCGTTCCTCCTTCTTGATCTGGCGAAGCTTCGCGTCTGCCTCCTGCCGCTGGCCTTCTAATTCCTCCTGAATATCTCCAAGGCTGTCCTTTAGCCTCTGAAGTTCCTCCTCTGATATCATCTCCTTGGCAAACTGATCGATATCCCAGATTACCTGGTTCGGTGTGATATCCTTCTCCTTCCATTCCCTGAGGCGCTCTGCCGTCTGCTGCCATCGGGTCCGGCTGTCCTCAAGGCGTGTAAGAGTCTCGCTTACAGCCCCAAGCTCCGCCTCCATCCCGGAATATCCGCTGTCCGCGATCTGAAGAATGATCTCTTCATATTCCTTCATAAGCCCGCTCTGCTCTTCTTCAAGCCTTGTCTGCCTCTGCTTGCCGGAAGCGATCTCTTCCTTACGGTCCTCGATCTTATCCCGGCATTCCTGCACCTGAGATTCAAGCCTTAACATCTCCAGACGTTCAATCTGGTAAGCGCACAGCTTCGCCGTCTCCCGTTTCCCGTCATAATCCCGGTAGCATTCCCCGATCTGTTCCAATCTTCGAATCTCTTCTAAGGTCTCCTCGATCTTTCCCCGCATCCTTCCATACTGCATCACACTCTCCTGCAGATCTTCAATATGGATGTCCTGCTCCATACAGATGTATTCCTTCACAAATTCCTCAAGCTTGATATTCATGCGAAACGGAATCGCCCGCTTAAAAAGCCTCGGAAACTTCTCCATATCCAGCCCGCCGAGGTAGATGTCATAGAGCTGCCGCCGAAACCGCTCATTACTTGGTCCGCAGTAGAATCTCTCCGCCGGAAATGTCCTCTGCATATATTCCCTAAGTTCCAGCGTCGTCATGGTTCGCTTCCCGATCCGGTAATTTCCCTCAAGGAACTCACCCGCATGCCAGAAAAACAGCCTGCCAATCTCGTTCGACGCCGTCTCCACATCAAACACTACGCCCACGCACTGCTTCTCCCCCGTATTCGTCTGCGTAAGCTCCAATACAATCGTACTTGAGAAATTCTGATTCCTCAGATATTGCGCCTCATTGTTCTCGCTGATATTCACCATGCCTCTCAGGTACTCGATCAGCGAACGGTCCGAATCGTCCGCCGCCGCTTTATTGAAGAACCCTCTTCCGTCCGTGCTTGCGTACAGCACGATCTGGAGCGCATCGATCACAGTAGACTTCCCGCTCCCTGAATGTCCGGTGAAAAAATTGATCCCTTCGCTTAAGGTCAGTACCTTCTTATCTATGTAATGCCAGTTATTCAGACATATCCTCGATAGTGCTTTGAATGGCTGTCTCGTCTCCAAGATTGTCCTCCTCCCCGAATTCTGCCAACAGTTCCTTGATCCCTTCCCCCATCAGTACCGCCTGGATACACGGATAGATAATCATCCTCGTCTCCTCGTTCATCTCCTCCAACACCTCAAGCGGCTCTATGATCTGGTATTTCCTTAGAAGCGCGATGGTACGCCGCATCTCCGTGACGGACGGCAGGCTCTTTAGAACCCGGAATTCACCGGCTTTGCCGTTGACCGCCCCCATAGTCGTCACTATATGGCTGCTTGACGACACCGATGCCATCTGTTCGTCGTAGATGAGCTTCAGCACAAGAAGATAGACAGTCGCAAGTCTCGGAAGCTTCTCGCCCCAGTTCGGACCGCCCTGAATGCAGATCACACCCATATGTACATTCTCCTGTAAGGTCATCCCCGCAACAGTGAAATATTCCTTAAGGAACTCCAGATGCTTGCTGCACACACGGTATTCCTTCATATACTGCATCCGCCCGGTGCGGCGGTCGTATTTGCGCTCCAACAGATAAGTCTGGCGGTACAGTGTCCGGATCACTTCCGTAACTGCCTCCTGCTCCTCCTGGGTCAGTTGTTCATAGTATTCTATCATACCAATCTCCTTTTCGCTATTCCCCATTTCTTATCTATTTTAACCACAAACACCGCAATAATCAACGTAAAAATACACTGAAAAACCTGAAAAAACCCTCCGCCATAACGGCAAAGGGTCAAATCTGTTCACTGTATACCTTAAGAACTGCCTCTTTGATTCCTTCCACATAAGCCCGGATTCCTTCCGATGACAAATGTGTCCCGTCCTCCACGAAGAACTCTCCATGCCCCTCGCTGATCGTATACCAGTCGATCAGATAAGCATTGTCTACATCCTCCGTGAACTCATAGATCTTCTGGTTGTTCGTTCCTTCCCAGTTTACATAAGGCGCCCTGACTGTGATCACGAATAACGGCTTATCCTCCCCGATCAGCCCCTTCATCTTCTCAAGAGAATCATGAAGCAGTCCGTTTGCACCAAGGGCGAAGATCACACCGTCTCCGTTCCATCCTTTTTCACTGACGTAGGAATTGCAGACTCCGACGCCGGCCGTTGTCTGCCTGCTGACGGCCGTATCACTGATACTGGCCGGGAACTCTGCATAGAACTGATCTATCGCCCCCAATGCGATGGAATCACCGATCAGCAAGAGATTCAAGTTGCTCAGTATCTCTTCATTCGACTGAAGCTTCTTGCGGCTGTCCTGCCAGGCATCCTGTCCGATCGTCTCATTGAGCCGCATTGCTTTCTGGTTCGCGATCTTCTGCGCTTTTTCAGCCTTCTTCTCCATATCCCCGGCATTGGACAGTGTATTTTCCCGCGGCACGAAGGCCACGCACAGCAGCACACCCAATGCCGCGGCAAGCGTCAGCGCTCCCGCCCTGATACTCCTTCTGATTGTTTTAAGCTGCCTATTTCGTTCCCGCCTCGTTCCAGGTCTTTTTCTGATGACAGCAATGCTTCTTCCTATAGCCCCGCTGCGTATAGGCGTTTCTATATAACGGTACGACAGATCAGATATGATAATAACCAGCAAGAACTCAACGATGTTAACCCACCAGGAAGTTTGTTGGCCCTTGCTCAACAGGATGATAACCGGATAATGCCATAGATAGATTCCATAAGAACGGTCCCCGATCCATTTCAAGAACCGTATACTCAGCAGCCTGTTTAAGATACTGTCTCCATTCAGAAGCGAAAAGATCACCAAAACGGTACAGGCAGAAGCAATTCCCTGACCGCCTCTGTACAGGAAACTGCTGTATCCGTCAACCCTGGCCATCATACAGATAAGCCCCGCAAATGCCACTCCCCCTATTACACGGCTCGTTACCGGGGATATCACCTTCCTCACCCTGCCGCCCGTTGTCTTAAATACCAAAAATGCCCCAAACAACAACGAAAAAAACCTCGTATCCGTTCCGTAATATACCCTGCTGGGATCCTTGGAAGGATCGAACAGGATCCACATAACTCCCATGGAAACGACCGCCAGAAGCGCCGTTACCCGGGAAGCCGCCTTCTTCCAGTTCTTATATTTCTTAATGAATATAAGCAGCAGCGGATATATCATATAAAACTGCGTTTCAATCGCCAAAGACCAGCAATGTGTCAGAGGCGACGGCACGCCTGCGTTCTCAAAATAAGAAATCTGGTTGAATATCTGCCGCCAGTTATTATAACAGAAAATCACGGACAGCAGATCTTCACACGCCTTCGTAAACAACACCCTGTTAAATACAGCGCTTACGAATATCAACACCGCCTCCATCGCCAAAACTGCCGGAAGCAGCCTCCTGATCCGCCTGATCCAGAACTTCTTCATATCAATCGTACCGGTACTCTCCAGTTCCGATACAAGGATCCGCGTGATCAGGAATCCCGATATAACAAAAAATACAGTAACGCCCAGAAGCCCGCCTCTGGCAAACGGCAGCCTGAGATGGTAAGCAAATACCATCAGAACTGCAATTGCTCTTAATCCATCAATACCTGTTACATATTGCTTTTGTCTCTTGTATTTTTTCTCATATGTTTTCATGTATATTTTTCAAATACCCCTACCCTCATTATATTTTGGAAAATCATTGCCAGAGGCAGGCTCTTCATATCTCAGGCGTGCAGCTTGATTTCTTTAGCGACCAATATATTCTCCTGCGGTGCAGATGCCGTCATATCAACAGTAATATCCACCTTCATTCCAATCTGAATATCTTCCGCCTGCTCATTGGCATTGCTTTTGTCAAATGTAAGCACCGCGCCGTCATCCGTCAATATCGTGACCGTATTCATAGTTGCGTCCTGAATCGCCCCTGTATAGAGCGAATTTTCTGCCGCTGTATTCGGATCCTGATCCTGTACTTTGAACACCATCACATTCGGGTCCGCCAGATTACCCTCATATGTGATCGTCACAATATTTCCCGTCTGTATCCCGTTCGCATACTCATGTGCGGCATCCATAATATTGACCGTATAGACCTGCCCGCCTACATCCACGGTCAGCGTATTCATGGTTGCATCGACCACTGTACCGCTTGCCGTCTGCTGCTGTTTCGGCTGATAGCTGCCCGGTGTCCTCGCCGGCGCCGGCTGTGTTCCCTGCTGCAAAGTCGCCGGTGCCGAACCGTCTGTCTTCGCGGGCTTTGCTTCCGGTGCAGGCGCGGCCGTTGTCAGATAATCTCCATAAATGTACGCGTCATGGTTGTTATAAATAACACGCGACCATCCATTGTCACAGATCCCGGTACGCCTGATGGATCCGCCTTTGGCCAACGAACCTACTGTCTCAGATACAGTAGAATACGAAGCACGGATATGAACGCCCGCCGTTGCATATACAGTCTCGTCAACCGCCTTGATATTCATACTCTTTTGTGTCTGCTCGATTTTATTCTCATCATGATCCGTTATCTTCACCACAGCAACATTTTGCGTATTATCCCCTTTGATCTCACCGACATATGTAACTACGATCCAGTTCCCTTCACGAAGCCCATTCCTTATATCATGCTCACAATTATTGGAGAGGAATGTCAGCAGCGTTCCGTCATTCTGCTTGATCGTGATCGTATTCATCGAGGCCTCTACCAGTGTCCCTACCGCTTCTTTTTCTTCTTTATCCGCATTATTATTGCCCAAGTCCTGCACAGCCGTCACTTTTACCCCGGAGGTGTCCGTTCCCGTAAGCTCTCCCTCGTAAGAAACGATCAATTCATCGCCGGAACGCATATTCGTTGTCTTGATCAATGCCTGCGACACATCAAAAATATATTTTCCTTTGGCGTTCTCCAGTGCAATCTCACCTCCGGTGAATTCCAACAGAACGCCTTCCACTTCGCCGGTTTTTACTTCCGGTTTTTCTGCTTCCTTCTCATCTCCTGCCTTCTTCTCACACCCTGTGATGAACATACTAAGAAGCGCCATACATAAAAACATCTTAATCATTAATTTCTTCAATGCTCTCACTCCCAAATCCTCCTATTACCGCATTTTGCGCCGGTCACCCTGGCTATTATTCAGATCATGGCAATTATCTGCTCGTCTCCTGCTCCTGAACACGAAGACAGAAATCATCTCCAGAAGCTCTGCAAGGCTGTCCATAAGGTTTCCCACTATCAGAGCGGCAATCCCGACAACAGCACATAAAATACCAAGTATGATCTACAGTATCAATAATCTTTTTAACATCTTTCTCATTCGTTTGTTCCCCCCTTTACTTTAGTATCGCTCACATCTTTATACATCCTATTGCTACATAAAACAAATCTTTTACCGTATTAAATAAAACTTTACCATTTTTTTAGTTCTAATAACCCCTACAATATGTTAATATGAATGCGCCAGAGCGAATCTGGCTCAGATACGCTCTGGCAAAAGGTTTTGCCTTGATTATGCTATTACGGAGGATGTTATGACTATCGCACTTATTGACGACTGCCCGCAGGACCTTGCGCTTTTATCTGAATATATCTGCCGCTACTGCAATGAACACAAGATCCATGTATCGATCAGACAATTCATTCACGAAAAAGATTTCGAGAACACACTGGACAAGGAGCGCTGCGACCTTGTTTTTCTCGATATTTTCATGCAGAATTCAAATGGTATGTTGATTGCGAAGAGGCTTAAGAGAATCAATCCCAAGTGCCAGATCATCTTCTCAACCTCCAGCAAAGAACACGCCGTCAAAGCGTTCCAGCTCCATGCCCTGGATTACCTTCTGAAACCGTACACTTACGCACGGCTCGAAGACGCCCTGAATCGTTTTGAAAATACCATACAAAAATTCGCCCATTATATAGAGTTGAAAGAAGGATACCTAATGACGCGGATCCTGGTCACTGATATCATGTATGTGGACTATCACAACCATTATATTCAGGTACACACCCCCTCAAAGGTCGTCCGTTCTTACATGTTCTTCGGCGACTTTTCCCCGATGCTCACCCCATACAGGCAATTTCTGTGGTGTTACCGAAACTGTATGGTCAATATGGACTATATAGACACCTGGGAGGGCGATGATTTTATCCTGAAAAACGGTGAGCACCTGCCCATATCCAAATCCAAGAAAAGAGAGATCATCCAGGCATATGCCAACTATATTTTTGATTATGTAAATGGAGGTATGATATTATGACAGCCGCACATATCATCAATACACTTTGCTTTATCTTTCCCTGCTTCGCCCTCTTGCTCCTCACATTCAGAAACCGCCTGCACACCCCTGTGTTTCTGCATTTAGCCGGAGCTATCCTTTCGTACCTTGTGGTTACCTTTTACGGCTCCGGCACATATGCAAGCTACGCCTCGCTTCCGCTTAAATACCTTGTCATCGGTCTGTCCACCATTATCCTTGGCGCGGTCATCTTCGACATGGCTGCCGACTACCGTTTCGGTCATGGTATCTTTATCGTTGCTGTCGCAAAATGCTATGCTGAACATGTCACACTCCTTTCCATGTATACCTTTTTCCTGCTGAACGGCCACCTTCCCTCCTTCAACACCTTTGATTCGTTCGTAATCAGGATTGCTCTGACGGTTATCACATTCCCTCTCATTTACCGTTTTTTCCGGAAATTCTTACGCCCTGCCCTGGACTATACTGCCTCCTTTTCCATATGGAATCAGGTATGGATCATCCCGATCTGCAACAACCTCCTCTATAATCTTCTATTTTCTCAGAATATCTCTGCCCCGGGGTCTGTGCCGGACAGATTCTTCTACTTCATCCCGCCGCTCTGGGTGATCCTTACCTTCGCCACCTATGTCCTGATCATGCGGATGGTCATTGTCATCAGTGAAAATGCGAATCTTTCTGAGAAGCTGCATATCTCCGAGACTGTCTCTGACTCTCAGCACAAGCAGGCAGAGACTCTCCAGCGCCAGATTGAACAGACCGGCAGACAGCGCCACGATATGCGCCACCACCTTCTGGTGATCAGCAGCTATATTAAGGCAGAAGATATTCAGGGATTGAATGATTATGTAAAAGAATATCTCTCCTCCCTAGCTTCTCCGGCAGATATATTCTGCGATAACCTCGCCCTGAACTCCCTGATCGGGTATTATAAGGAGCTTGCAGAGGATCGGGACTCTGCCTTCAACGTCTCCATATCGCTCCCAAAAGAACCGCTCCTCCCCGAAATAGACTTGTGCGCCGTCATCTCCAACCTTCTGGAAAATGCCGTCGAAGCCTGCACACGGATGAAGTCACAAGACCGATTTATCAATGTAAAAATATCAGCAACCACTAATTTCCTACTGACCATTATTATCGAAAACAGCTATGAGGGAGAGATCCTGAGATCCGGGAATGTCTTCATTTCTTCAAAGAAAAAAGGACGTAAGGGGATCGGAATCTCCTCAGTCCTTAATATTATTGAACAATATAATGGAGTATCAAAATTCGAATATCAGAATCAGCTCTTCAAGGCAGCAATACTATTGAAAGCAAAATAGACGCGGCGGCCGCTTCTGCTGCCTGATAACCTGATCCCGCTTACCGCTTCGCCTTGCGGTAGCCTGCTGCTTCTGCCTCCTGTTCCGTCTCAAATATCACCAGGTTCTTAGAACCCGCCATCTCCTCATAAGCCGCCTGCCCCGGGCAGTGGTAGATCTTAGACCTGGAATTGCCGCGTATCTCGCCCGCCTGCGCCTTCGCAGGCACCTTTTCCTCCCCAGATAAGGCGCTCTCCCCCGTCGCATAATCAATAGAGATCCCCGGTTGGGCATTGTAGACGAATACATGAAACAAGATCCCTTCTCCTTCATCCTCTACAGAGAATGCTTCCATCTGCACACCGCTTGCCAACAGATTCTCCCCTTCGAAGATCGGTGTCACCCGGTACAGCACATGATTGCCGGTCTCCTCCACATAGTCCGCCACCATGTTCTCGAAGGGAAGCATACCCTCCACATTCATATACCGGGTACCGGTAATCAGGTTCTGTTCATTGTCATTTTCTCCGGATAACTGGTAGCCGATCAGATGGCAGCGGTTGTACAGATATTTCCCGTCCACGCTGTCATATTTGATGGTATGCCATCCTGTCGGCTTCACCTGTCCGATGCTCCCGCGTTCTTCTGTGGGCATCAGATCTCTCCCCACACAGGCGTATGCTGTACCGCACCTCCCAAGAGAATCCTGTTCACTGTACATCTCGAAGGAATCTTCGGTCCATTCCTCCTCTGTAAAATCCGGTTCATTCCCGTTGATTGCGACATAAGGCTCTCCTGTATACTCCGGTATCTCTGCAAGCGATACCATCTCCTGCCTATTCGATGCGTCTTGCGGATCTGCGACAGGCAGAAAGCCTGCACACGCCGTACAATACAGGCAGCAAAGCCAAACCAGCAAAAGCATCCATTTCTTACTTATGTACTTCATCTTATCCCCTCCCATTTCCTTATATTCTAACCAGAAACACCGCGGGAATCAATATATAAATACATCAAAAAAGCCCTCCGCCTTAAC
>Ga0137306_101036_pt1 | contig 31256 bp, 26 predicted proteins | sample Inofroosms_March_FD_97187 | JGI IMG/M metagenome (GOLD analysis project Ga0137306, IMG submission 97187) | Mouse cecal microbial communities from Vienna, Austria - N-Acetylneuraminic and N-Acetylglucosamine D2O microcosms_March | ecosystem: Host-associated > Mammals > Digestive system > Large...
CTCCCGTAGGAGTTTGGGCCGTGTCTCAGTCCCAATGTGGCCGGTCGCCCTCTCAGGTCGGCTACTGATCGTCGGCTTGGTAGGCTTCTACCCCACCAACTACCTAATCAGACGCGGGCCCATCTTACACCACCTCAGTTTTTACCACTGTACCATGCAGTACCGTGGTCTTATGCGGTATTAGCAATCATTTCTAATTGTTATCCCCCTGTGTAAGGCAGGTTGCCCACGCGTTACTCACCCGTCCGCCGCTAAGTCACCCTCTCTTCCCTCCGAAGAGTTCTAAAAAAGTGCTTCGCTCGACTTGCATGTGTTAAGCACGCCGCCAGCGTTCATCCTGAGCCAGGATCAAACTCTCGTTATAAGTTCTTTCCGTCAGGATCAACCTTTCTGGCTAATCCATCCTTTTTTACTGTCTCCCGCTTCCTCATGAAGCGGAGGTGCATCCTTCGATTTCTCTCTTGATGCTCGTTCTTTGAATTTCTCTCTTTAAGAAATTTTCAAGGATCGTTGTCTATTGTTTAATTATCAAGGTTCGTTGTCTTTCTCTGTCAAGCGACAGCTCGTATATATTATCACATCGGCTTTCGCTTGTCAAGAACTTTTTTCAAGTTTTTTGAAGTTTTTTTCGAACTTCTTTTTACTTGGCTGGCTCTCACGAGTCAGCTTGCATATATTATCATGCCAATTTGTATATGTCAATACTTTTTTTACAAATTTTTACATTTTTTTCCTGAGCCCCTTCTTTATCCCCCCGTTATTTCCTATTTATAATATATCTCCTGTCATCATCTGAAAAACAACTTGATTAATTGGATTATCTGTGGCAAAATATATGAAGTGTTACAGAACGCTGATTCATCTGTAATTTTAAATCTACTGATACATACGTCATGATGAAAAGGAGGCTGTTGAAAATGAATAGAAAGATACGTTTCTGGTGTATGCTTTTTTTCATTTCAGGGGCCGCTTTTTTTTGGACCGGATGCGGCAAGGCTTCCGAACCGGATGGCCAAAGCCGCAGTTCTTCCGGTTCTAATCAAACGTCCGCACCGGAAAGTCCGCGGGAGAGTGTGGTACAGTCCCTCCTTCCCCAGGCTTCGGGAACCGTTGTATATGGAAACGAAACCATTTCCATTGATGCTTCCAACTCCGGCGAGGGCTATGTGATGGTTAAGTATGCCGGAGCCTCCGAGCAGGTGCGTCTCCGGATCACCATACCGGCAGGCACCGTTTACACCTATGCCCTGGCGATCGGCCAGTATGAGACCTTTCCTCTGACAGGCGGCAATGGCTCCTATCATATAGAAGTCCTGGAGCATGCCTATGATGATATGTATGCCATGGCCTTTTCTCAGGATATGGAAGTCGCGCTGGGCGATGAATTTAAGCCTTTCCTGTATCCCAACCAGTATGCATGGTATACGCAGGAATCCCAGGCCGTGCAGTACGGCATCCAGTTGTCGGACCAGTCCTCGGATGATCTGAGCTATGTGGAAAATGTCTATCATTATATTATAGAAAATATAACTTACGATAAAGAGAAGGCGGAAAGTGTCCAGTCAAACTATCTTCCCAATATTGATGAAACCATGGCCACAGGCAAGGGAATCTGCTTCGATTATGCGTCCCTTATGACGGCGATGCTGCGTTCCCAGGGCATCCCAACCAAGCTGGAGATCGGATATTCCGGAGAAGCGTACCACGCTTGGATCAGCGTGTATCTGAAGGAAGCCGGATGGGTGGACAACGTGATCGAGTTTGACGGCACCGATTGGACGCTGGTTGACCCCACACTGGGCGCGTCAAACAACAAAAAGTCCGTGGAAAAGTATATCGGCGACGGGAGCAATTATGTCGTAAAATATTCTTATTGATTTTCAAAAGGAAAACGGAGGGCGGTTATGGAGAAAAAAGATATACAGGCAAAACCATTTTCAAATATGGAGGTCTCGGCTTTCTGCGGACAGATTGCTTTGATCCTGAAGTCCGGTATTTCTTCTATAGAAGGAATTACGATTATGATGGAGGACGCTCCTGAAGGTGAAGAAAAGAATATCCTGGAATTTATTCTGGAGAGGATGCAGGAAAGCGGAAACCTCTACGAGTCCCTGTCAAAGACCGGGCTGTTCCCCTCCTATATGCTGCATATGGTGGAGATCGGCGAGGAGACCGGGACGCTGGACGAAGTGATGGAAGCCTTGAGCAATCACTATGACCGGGAAGATGCCATCGGAAAAAGCATCAAAAACGCGGTTACATATCCTCTGATCATGGCGGGAATGATGGTGGCTGTGATCATTGTGCTCCTTGTAAAGGTCATGCCCATATTCAATCAGGTTTTTGTCCAGCTCGGTACGGAGATGACCGGATTCTCCAGGATGCTGATGGATCTCGGAAACACCATCAACCGTTATTCGATTGCTTTGACCGTGCTTCTGGTTGCGGTTGTACTGCTGATCCTCTACTGTACCCGTACCCAAAACGGACGTGTCTTCTGCCGGAATTTTGGATATCATCTGGCTTTTATTCGTCCGGTCTATGAAGAGATCGCAGCCTGCCGCTTCGCCAGCGGGATGGCCCTGACCTTAAGCAGCGGCCTGAATCCGGAGCGGAGCATGGAGCTTGTCAGCGCTCTCAATGACGACCCGCTGTATCAGGAAAAACTGGAGATCTGCAGGAAGAAGGTCGATGAAGGCGGGGATCTGTCGGAAGCCCTGCATGAGACCGGCATGTTTACCGGGATCTATGCCCGCATGGCTTCCATCGGTTCCAGGACAGGCTCCATGGACCAGGTGATGAACCGGATCGCGGGACTCTATCAGGATGACATCGACAACCGGATGAACACTGCCCTGGCCGTGCTGGAGCCCACCCTGGTCATTGCTTTGTCCCTGATCGTAGGCGTAATCCTGTTATCCGTAATGCTGCCCCTGATGGGCATTATGTCAAGTCTATAGAGGAGGACTGCCATGGCTCGATTTCAATACCGGAAAACAGCCCATACCTATCGAAAATTTGTACTTTCTGTCTGTGCGTTTGCGCTGATCACAGGAGTGTTTTATCAGGGGGTGGAGTCCCTGTCCTCCAGCACGCAGAAACGGCAGAAGGAGAGTCTTGAAAATGCCCTCATCCGGAATATCACCTATTGCTACGCGGTAGAGGGCGCTTATCCTGAAAGCCTGGATTATCTGAAAGAGCATTACGGGCTGACTTATGACGAGAACCGTTTCTTTGTGGATTACCAGGTGATCGGTGCCAATATCCTGCCGGATGTCACGATCATTGAGAAAGGAGAACCCTGATGCGCTTTCGAACCCAGCAGAATCATATGATCGATTTCCTGTTTCCGGTAGCATTATTTTTTGTGTTCGCGGTATCTGCAATGACCGTGATCCTGCTTGCTACCGGGATCTACCGTTCCACAACCGAGCATTCGTCCCTCAACTACACGGCCCGCACTTCTCTGGCCTATATCTGCGAGAAAATGCATCAAAATGATGTGGGCGGCGAAGTAACGCTTGGTGTCTTTGACGGCTGCGACGCGCTGATCCTGCGGCAGACCCATCGGGAGGACTCCTATCAGACTTATATCTACGTATATGAGAATGAACTGAAGGAGCTGTTTGTCAAGGACGGGGTGGACGTCCCCGCCAAAAGCGGCAAAACCATCCTGGCCGTCGATGATTTTTCCATGGAGACCGTAAGGGAGGGCGTGTATCGGTTCGCCTGTACGGATACGGACGGGAATCAGGACAGCATGATCGTCGGGATACGCAGCGGACACTGATCTATAAAAAAGACATGGGAGTATGAACATGAAGCACAGAAATCGGGCAAAATCATCCAGTTTGTTTCTTTTGGAGCTGATACTTGCAATCTTATTTTTCTCACTTGCAAGTGCTGTTTGTGTGCAGTTTTTTGTTAAATCACATATCCTGAGCCGGGACGCCCAAAGGCTCAATCATGCGGTCAACGAGTGCTCCGGGATCGCGGAGATCGTCAATACCTCCGACGGAACCGAGGACGCCGCCGAGGTTATCACCGAAATCTATCCCGATGCCTCAGTCATGGATTCTGAGGAAAGCGGGGACGCGCCTTCCGTATCCGCCCGTATTTTTTATAATAAAGACTTCATACCATGTGCCAGGACAGACGCATTCTATGTGCTCCATGCGGTTTTGTGGGAGCAGGGACAGATGCTGACCGTCGGAATGACCTTCGGTGAAGAGTCAAATGAGAACCCGATCTATGAACTGACCGTAAAGCACTATCTGCAGAGGAGGGCTGACCATGCAAAAAGATAACAGACAGGCGCCTTTTGTAAATATTGGTTCGTCCTTGCTTCTGGTCATTTTCCTTGTGCTCTGTCTCGTTACATTTGCCACGTTGTCCCTGTCCAGCGCGCGGAGCGATTATTCTTTTTCCAGCCGCGGTGCCAGCCGGCGGACCGAATATTACCAGGCCAGCAACATTGCAGAGGATGTACTGGCCCAGGTTGACGCGATCCTGTACAAGGCCGAAGAGCGCGCCGTAAGCGCCGCGGACAGTTCCCGGGATTGGCAGAAGGAGCTGGATTTTACGCAGATCGAAGGAACGGAATTTACCGAGATTGGACTGGAGATCCTCTTTGACGCCGAGGACTCCTCCCTCTCCTTTCAGGTCCCTGTCAATGAAAAGCAGGCCCTGGAGGTCAGGCTGGCTTTGACCTGGGAGAGTACTGACGGCTATTATCAGATTGAACAGTGGCAGTTGGTTAATACGGCTGCCCGTGAAACAGGTCAAACACTGCAGCTTCTGCCTATGCCGGAAGCCGAATAATCTGCCGCAGAATCAAACGCTGCATATTTTTAGAATGTCGCCGTGTTTCTCCGAATGAGAGCCCGGTGACCGATTGGGAGGATTTTTAATGGACATTCAGACAATCCTGGAACAGGCCGTATCCGAAAATGCATCCGATGTGTTTATCGTAGCCGGGCTTCCTGTTTCAGTTCGAAAAAATGGAGTCATCCACCAGGTCAATGACGAAAAACTGCTGCCGACGGATACGGAACAATTTTTGAGAGAGATCTATGAGCTTGCCGATCATCGGGATATCCATGTATTTGAGAAAAATGGAGATGATGATTTTGCGTTTGCCCTGACAGGTGTTTCCCGGTTCAGGGTCTGCGCCTACAAGCAGAGGGGCGCACTGTCCGCCGTGATCCGGGTGATCACCTTCCGGCTTCCGGATCCCGGGGAGCTTGGAATCCCTGAAAACATCATCCAATACGGCAACAGCGGAAGCGGCATGGTGCTGGTCACAGGCCCCGCAGGCAGCGGAAAATCCACCACCCTGGCCTGTATCATTGACAACATCAACCAGAATCGGGATGCCCACATCATCACCCTGGAAGATCCCCTGGAATATCTGCACCGTCATGGGCGGAGCATCGTCAGCCAGCGGGAGATCAATGTGGATACGGAAAATTATGTAGTGGCCCTCCGGGCAGCGCTCCGGCAGAGCCCGGACGTGATCCTGCTTGGGGAAATGCGCGACTATGAGACCATCAATGTGGCCATGACCGCGGCCGAAACCGGGCATCTTCTGCTGTCCACTCTGCACACCATCGGGGCGGCCAATACCATTGACCGGATCATCGACGTATTTCCGGCGAACCAGCAGCGGCAGATCTCCATCCAGCTTTCCACGGTGCTGAACGCCGTCGTTTCGCAGCAGCTTGTCCCCACCATAGACGGAAAGGTGGTTCCGGCATTTGAGATCATGACCGTAACCCCCGCCATCCGCAATATGATCCGGGATAACAAGGTCCATCAGATCAACGGACTCATTTATTCCTCCGCAAAGGAGGAGATGCTTTCTATGGACAGCAGTCTGCTAAGACTGTATAAAAGCGGCACGATCAGCAGGGATACGGCGCTTGCCTATGCCTCCAATCCGGAGATGCTTACAAAAAAACTTTGAAAAAATCCTGAAAACGGCTGCCGAAAAATTTTCCCGGCAGCCGTTTTTGATTTCCTATTTATTCTGTTTTCCTATAGGTTCTGCTTTCCTATGGGTTCTGTTTTCCCACTAGTTCTGTTTTTTATACTCCCAGCAGTTCCATGATTTCTTCTCTGCTCAGGCTGCCAAGCTGCCCGGTTTCTTTGCCGATCACCTGCTCAGCCAGGTCTTTCTTTTTCTCCTGGAGCTTCTGGATTTTTTCTTCAATCGTCCCCTTCGCAATCAGCTTGTAAACTGTCACCTTTTTCGTCTGCCCGATCCGGTGGGCGCGGTCTGTCGCCTGGTTCTGCACTGCCAGATTCCACCATGGGTCATAGTGGATGACCACATCCGCCCCGGTCAGGTTCAGGCCCACCCCTCCTGCCTTCAGGGAGATCAGAAACACCGGAACATCCCCCTCGTTAAATTCCTTGACCATCTGCAGCCGTTTTTCCTTGGATGTGCTGCCCGTGATCGTATAGTAAGAGATTCCCAGGCCAGTAAGCTTTTCCTTTAGAATATCCAGCATGGAGGTAAACTGTGAAAATACCAGCATCCTATGGCCCCCGTCGATGGCGCTCTGGATTAACTGCAGGCAGGCTTCCAGCTTGGCTGCTTCACCTTTGTAATTCTCAAAGCACAGGGACGGGTCGCAGCAGATCTGCCGGAGCCTTGTCAGCTCCGCGAGGATCAGCATTTTATTCTTGCTGAATTCCGCCTCACTCTGCTTCGCAAGCATTTCCTTCATATGAAGTACCTGGCCGTCATACAGCTTCTGCTGTGTCCCTCCGAATCTGACATAGCGGTGCTCCTCCAGCTTTTCCGGCAGATCCTTGAGTACGTCCCCTTTCAGCCTGCGCAGGATAAACGGCCCGGCCATTTTCTGCAGGCGGGTCATCGCCGCCTCGTCGCTGCTCTTCACGACAGGGCTTTCAATCTCCCGCTTAAATATGTCATAGCCGTACAAAAAGCCCGGCATCAGATAGTCAAAAATACTCCACAGCTCACTCAGCCGGTTCTCAATGGGGGTACCGGTGAGGGCGTACCGGGTCTGGCTTTGGATCACCTTCACGGCCTTTGCCGCCGCTGTGGTATGGTTCTTGATGTACTGCGCCTCGTCGATGATCTGGTATTGGAACTGCTTGTCCTCGTAAAACAGGACATCCCGTTTCAGCAGGTCGTAAGACGTGACAAGCACATCCGCTTCCTGATAAGAATCAATGATACCCTTCCGTTCCTCCTGGGTTCCTGTGATCAATGACACGTTCAGCTCCGGCGCATACTTCCGAAATTCCTCCCCCCAGTTGAAGATCAGGGAAGCCGGCGCCACCACCAGGGAGGTGCCTTCCTTTCCTTCCTGCTTTGCCGCAAGCAGAACCGCAATCACCTGCAGGGTCTTTCCCAGCCCCATATCATCCGCCAGGATACCGCCGAACTGCCATGCTTCCAGCGTCCGAAGCCATTTGAACCCATTTTTCTGGTACTTGCGCATGATCCTTGACAGGCTTTCCGGTTCTTCAAAATCCGCGTCCTTCACCGTCTTGAAGCCTTTTACCACCTTCCGGAAATAGCTGTCCCTTTTGCTGTAAACGCTGTCGTTCTCCTCCAGCATCTTATCCAGGTAAAGGGTCCGGTACATCGGCAAATGCATTTTCCCCTGCACAAATTCCTTTGGCGTAAGATGCATGGCATCCATCATCTCCGTCAGCATATTCAGGGAGGAATCGTCCAGGTTCATAAACGAGCCGTCTTTGAGCCGGTAATATTTTTTCTTCGCCCGGTAGCTTGCCAGAATATCCAGCAGTTCAGCCTGGGGAATATCGTCCGTAGAGATGTCCAGATTTAAAAGGCCGGACGATACGGATACTCCCACAGACACCTTCATCGGCCGAACCACACGGTACTTCAGGAAATTTTTTGTACAGCGCACCTCGCCCAGTTCCATGAGCTTCTCGGTACCGCTCTCCATCACTTGGTAGATCAATTCCTCATCGCCGCCGCAGTGCAGCTCCTCCCGCTCCCAGTCGATCCGCGGAAACCACTGCATGACGTGAAAGAGGATCTCTTCCTCCCGGGCCGCGTCCCGAAGCGCCTCAATCTGGCCGTACTCCTGCCTGCTGATCACATCCAGGGAAGAAAATTCCCTGTCGCCGTATTTCGCGCTCACCCCGCAGGTCACATTCTGATCCCCGGCATCCAGGTAAAATACGAACCGTACATCCGGCGGCAGATACGAGCGGAACTTCTCCGGCTCCGTCTCCTCAACCTCCACAACGTCCTCCAGCTGGGGCAGTATCCTGTAATAAAACTCCGCCATGTGGTTTCGCCCCACATGGAAGGAAAATCCTTGATCATTTGTCATGAGTGACAGAGGTTCAATCTTCTCCAGAAACTCTTTTTCCACCCGGCAGATCTGGCTGCCGCTGATATAGTACCCTGTATCGGTTCCCATATACAGATCCGGCAGGCTGCCGTCTACCCGGATTCCGTGAAATACCCTGCCGCTTCCCACCTTTTCCTCGGAAATCCGCATGGATACGCCGGGATTGCACTCCGCCCGGGTCAGGGTTTCCTTTCGTTTTTCCCAGCCGTCCTTGTCCTCAAACTCGACCGCTTCCTCCGCCATCTGATCGTAAAATGCGTCCAGCCTCCATCCGAATAGAGCCAGAGAGCTTCCCACGGTCGTCTTCCGATATCCGTAATAGGATCGATTGGACTCCTGGAGCCGCTGCAGAAACTCTTCTTCCTCCCGCACAATCTGATTGATAAAGTGTATCCATCCTTTTCCGGATTCCGTAAAATTGTCGGGATTGTGATTGATCTGGGTATTCGAACCATAGGTATCGGTTGCCGCATTTTTTACATTTTCACAGAACGTATCCAGCTTCTTTACAATAAAAAGCTTCTTCTCCCCGATCTTGAAGGAAACGGACAGCTTCCCTTCCTTCCGGGTCAGACGGGGCACAAACCGGAGACTTTCCTTTGCAGCTTCCGCGTCTGCGATCGCAAGGTTTGTCCGCCTTTCCTGATATAATTTCATCAGAGCTTTCCCGTTCATGTCCGTCGCATCCCCGAAGCTGTGTGTCTCCAGATAATCCTCCAACATCTTGAGCACACCGGCCTTATAGGGGCATTTTGTTTTCTCCGTATCCCAGTAATAATAGTCCCGCGCGCACTGAGGGCACTTGCATTCCGCATAGCTCACGGCGGTACGTGAAAAAATGATCCGAACCGGAAATTCCATATTGCCGGACTTTGCCGCAGCGTCAATCTGCCCCCGGATGCCGTTGTGTCCGTCAAACCCGGTCAGGATATTTTTCATCTCAATCTGCCCCTGTCTGTACAGCTCTTCGCCTTTCGCACGCACCTCCGACGGGATATTCATGGAATGCTTGATCCTGGTTCCTTTGAAGTATTTGTATCTCTCCAGCCTTTCGATACTCCTGTTTTCCTGTTCGGAATCCGTGCTTTCCGATTCCTCCTCCCAGGAATCCCCGAGAAGAGAAAATTCTTCCCTGCGCCGTTCCAGAAGCCGGCGGCGTTTTTCCTCGGCTTTTTTCTTTTCTGCTTCTTCCCTGCGCCGCTTTTCCTCTGCTCTTCGCTTCGCTGCTTCGGCTCTCTGCTTTTCTTCCTCCTGGCGGCGTCTTTCTTCTTCCAGGCGTTTTGCTTCTTTTTGTCTGCGCATTTCCTCTTCCTTACGTCTCTGTTCTGCTTGTTTTTGGGCTTCTTCCCGCTCCTTCTGCTGCTGCCCCATCCTGCGGCAGGCTTCCTCTGCCTTCTGCTGCCCCATCCTGCGGCGGGCTTCCTCCGCCTTTTGCCGCTCCTCTGCAGAATATTATATTCTGAATCAAGTTGAAATTCAACTTTAATTTTAGAGGCTTGCGCATAATGGCTTGTATATAATCCAGGATTCCATTGAATCGTATGAAGAAATATGATAGGATTATATCATGAACTAATTTAAAACAGAATTTCAAACACATTCTTTTTTCAACCAGGGAGAAACAAATGTGTACGCCACATATCCATGCAAAATGACTGCTTAGCTCGTTGCTTCGCGTAAATAAATAATAGCAGCAGAAAAATAATCAGAATCAGAAAAGGAGTTTCAGATATGACAATTCAGCAGGAGGCATGTGAAAAAATCATGAGATTGCCGGAGGACGGAATACGGCTGATTCTTGTCATGGCAGACGAGATCGCCAGACAGCACGGTATTTTCCCAGATACAAATGTTGAAACAGAAGCAGGTACACAATTGACACGTAAAAAAAGAGCATTTCAAGATATGTTAGAATTAAGAGAGCAATCCACATATCCGAAAAACTTCGATTATAAAAAAACGATGGAGGACGCAATATAGAATTTAAGTTTCCTGAATTTTGAGGACTGCCTGCAGGATGAATGTGCCGTCCATGTAAATGCGGAATATATTGTAACCTGCAATAAAAAAGATTTTAAACATGCAAAAACACCGACTGTAACACCGGATGTTTTTCTAAAGATTATAACTGATAACTGAAGATAAGATTTAAAAAGACAAAGCCTGGCTCTGCAGTCCGGCTTTGTCTTTTGCTTATCTATTCCACATTATTTTATCAGCATCCCAGATACTTCTTCACAGTTTTCCTGACTGCCCCCGGTCCTGCGATCTCTTCCCGGAATATCTCCTCGATCTTCTCTCCGATCCCTGCCTTGTACAAATCCACGGCAAAAATATTTTCGTTGGACAAAATACCCTTAAACTGATCTGTCAGGCTGGAAGGCTCTCCGAATACGATGCTTGACATCGCCTCCCGCAGCTCCGACACCATGGGGTCAGGCGCCAGCTCAAAGGGTCTGCCTTCCTCATCGATGGCAAGGAGATAGCGGAACCATCCGGCAATCGCGATGGGAATGCCGTTCAGCCGTTTCGCGTCTCCGTATTTCTCCACATACGCCTTGATTGTCTCACCGAAACGAATCCCGATTCCCTGGGACACATCCACGGAAAGTCTCTGGGTCGTATCACCCAGATATGGATTAGGGAATCTCTCGTTGATTACCTCATCCAGAAATGCCTTCGGAGAAAGGATGCCCGGGTCCGGGACTACCTCCATTCCCTCCACATACCCGACCCGCCGTGCCAGCTCCAGCATATCGGGATCTTTCATTTCATCGGAAAACAATTCATAACCCAGGACGCATCCATAAGGCCCCAAAGCAGTGTGGATGGGATTGAGGCACGCCGTCACCTTCATTTTCTCGGACTTGTCGACCGTATCCCGGTCTGTCATGTATACGCCGGCTTTCTCCAGCGCCGGGCGGCCATTTGGGAAGCTGTCTTCCACCACCAGATATTGGGGGCCTTCAGCATTAACAAAGGGGGCGATGTAGGTCTTGCCGGATGTGATGACCGGCTGCATCCCTTCCACCCCCGCCTCTTCCAGCTCCTTCGCGATCTTCTCGCTGGGGCGGGGCGTAATCTTATCGATCATCGTCCACGGGAAAGACACCTTGCTCTCATCACGGATGTATGTAAGAAATCCATCATCCACAAAGCCGCGTTTCCTCCACTCCTCTGCAATTTCCAGAACAGAGCTCCGGAATTTCTGCCCGTTTTGGGAGCAGTTATCCATGGAAACCAGGGCCAGCTTTGCCTTGCCGCTGCGGTAACGCTCCAGCAGCATGGCCGTCACAACCGCCATAGCGCCGGTCGCTTTCTCGGGGCCATGTTCGATATCCGCCTTTACGAACTCAAAATAAGCTCCGTCTGCCTTCGTCAGCGCATAGCCCTTTTCCGTGATCGTAAAGGAGACCATCTGCAGTCCGGAATCGCAGAAAATCTCTTTTAACCGTTTCCACTGTTCCGGGTCGGAATACTGGGCCTTCACTGCTTCCGTTACGGAGCCCAGCACTCTGCGCTCCGTTGTACCGTCCCCGTGAAGTGTAATCGAGAGTACAAGATTGTCGTATGGCCTGTATATTTTGTCCACCACATCATAGTCAAACGTCTCTACACCGGTGATTCCTCTGTCCATCAGCCCTTCAGAGATCAGCCGGTCCGCGATCCCGCCGATAAAAATCCGAAAAATATTTCCCACACCGAAATGAACCCATACCGGGGAGGTTCTGGTCCTCTGGGCCAGCGCCGCAGCATCATAGGACGGCAGCTCGATTCCGGCCTTTTCCCAGTCCTGCCGATCTTTTAAACCTTCCAAAGTCAAATTCATGATCGTTCCTCCATTTAGATTGCCTGTATTTGTCACTGCTCTCATGTTCCGCCGAAAAATGATATTCGTTCTGTGTTCTCCTTAACGGATAAAACTGGTCCGGCAGACCGGCTCCTTCTCCGGCAGGCCGTACGTTTCTTTTCCGAGAGCGATGCTCTTCATCAGGAACGCCATATTTGCCGCCAGGGTCCGCATACTCTGCAGCCCTTCCGCATCCTGCACGGCTTCGTCCGCGTTGTTGCCATGGATACTGTTCCAATACTGGCCCGATGCCACAGGCATTCCGCAGATTGTAAAGTACTTGTTCAGTTCGTCAAATGTGGCCGACAGCCCGCCCCTTCTGGCAGACGCCACGGCCGCTCCCACCTTCATGGTCTTGTCAAAGTGGGTGCTGTAGAACAGCCGATCCAGAAATGCAATCAGTGTGGCGTTGGCGGATGCATAGTAGACCGGGCTTCCTACAACCAGCCCGTCGCAGGCTTCAAACCTGGCAGCGGCTTCATTTACCGCATCGTCAAATGCGCATCTGCCGTGTCCTCCGCAAAATCCGCAGGCAACACACCCTCTGATGTCCCGATTGCCGATGTGGAGAATCTCCGTCTCTATGCCTTCTTTCTCGAAAACCTTCTCCATCTCATGCAGCGCCGTGTATGTACTGCCTTTTGCATGAGGGCTTCCATTGATCAATAATACCTTCATTTTATTCTACCTCCGTCGATGATCTGTTTCTATTAAGGATGATACCACTTTTCGACGAAGGCGGCAACTGTTAGTGTTATTCAGTCTGTTAATTCCTGTTTACTACATTCCGCAGATACTCCTGCACCCCCTGGTTCGGCGCATTGCTGCAAAATTCCGTAAGCCACTGTTCCTGCTTCCTGATATCCTCCTCATACTCTGTCATATCCAGAGGCGCCGTAATTCTTTCACAGGAAAAATTCAGAGTTTCCAACTGGCTCTGAAATTGTACGGAATATTGATTCCACATTTTCAAATTATAATGGAGCAGCCCTAAAAAGGCTGTGATGTAGATCAGCCTGTCAAAATCTGCAAAACTCATTTTTTCTCGTCCCAGCAATAATCTTCTGTCCCTGGTCCCGCATAAATATAAAAAAGCAAACTGCTCAATGTCTTCCCGATGCATATGATCTCCTTCTTTCATAGGATTCTGCACTTACGGTACCTTACGATCCCTTCCCTCTTTTCTCGACTCGCAAGCGTTCGTCTCGTTTTTACAACCAATTGTACACATTAACACGCAATAAATCAACAAAAAGTTGCATTTATGATTCGTTATGAAGCAAAATCCCAATTCCAAACCATACACAATGCACCCGGAAATTATACCACCACCAACTTGATCGCCCAGGCCGGCACGTCCGCGTCCTGGTAGTCCTCCTGCATAAACACAAATGCCGTCTGGTATCCCGGCACTTTCTGGGGATAGATCCCATACCCGTCCGTAAAGTAGATCAGCCCCCGCAGGTCTGTAAATTCCCCCTTCCGAAGCATTTCATCCACATATGCAAACGCCGGCCGGAAATCTGTCCCGCCCTCCCCGTACAGCGTCAGGCTGTCCATATATTCCTGGAGGTCTTTCTCGCTGCTGATCTTTACATCCGATCTGACTGCCTCATCGCATTGGATGATATGCACATTGATTTTGCGGAAAAAACTTTCGTTCTGGCTTAACACATCATAGGTTTCTTCCAAAAATCTGCGCACCAGTTCCCCGGAGCAGGACATGGACGTATCAATCACCACCGCAAACTCCTCCACCTTAATCACTTCTTTTGTCTCCTGGGGTTCGATCAGCGGCATATTTCCATAGAGAGACAGGCCATAGCTGTAAAATGTATAGTCAAAAGACTCCGTATCCACCCCCACTTCCTCCCTCAGCACGGAAAATTTTTTCAAGAAAGAACGGTAATCGTGTTTTTCCCTGTTCTCGATCTTCATCTGGCCCAGCAGGTCTCCATTTTTCTCAGAAGCTTCTTTGGAAAAAGTTTCCAGATCTGTCTCCATCTGTTCGTCTATGTCCTGCCACTTCTTCTGCAGGCTGGAATCCGTATCAGGATTTTGTTCCGGCCGGTGATTGGCCCAGCGGCAGTGATCATCTACATAAAATTCCTGCTCCAGCTTTGCCAGCCCTTTTTCATCCAGGTTCCAGGCAGAAAGCTGTCTGAAAATCCGCTCCGCATGCAGCGTATGACCGTCCGCCTCCAGTTTTCGATAAGTCTCTCTTCGAAGAAGGCTTCTGGAAAGCCGAACCGAACGGTGGTAATTTCCGTCAATCAGATGTTCTACGGCAATGTCACAGCTCAAATTCCACAAGCGTGTACCTGCATCCTGCAGATTCCCGTCTTCCACACGATCCTGCCGGGCATCCTCTCTGCTGCACTTTTTGCCGTCAGGTGGGCATGCATTCCCTGCAGGATACAGTTTCCACATATGCCGGAAAATGCAGTGGTACACCATATGCAGGTAACCCCGGTTCACCAGTATTCGATTCTGCCGGTATAAGCCGCCTAACTGCCGGGGATGAAAATACAGCACGGCTCCGTCGGTGCCGAACGGACTGATTTCCCCATCCATCTGAAACACAAAGCTGTTCAGCGCAACGTCCAGAAAGCACATCCCAAGATACAGTTCATCCCTGGACGCACTCCATATCTTTTCTCCAAGCAGCTCCAGCCGCCCGGCTGTCTCCATATTTTCCATATCCGCGAATCCTCACTTTCCGCAATTTGACCGTCTTCTGCATTCTCCGCTTATTGTAACCAGGAATACGAATTCCTGTACCAAACAGTTACATCTTATCATACTTTTGCCGCAAATCATGACAATTTTCTACATTCTAAACATTTTCTTTATAATTTTTCTACTTCTTTTATAAAATGAAAACACTTTGGACACATTTTTCTTTTATACTAAGTCTCAGATAGTTGATAAAACAACTATCTCCCCCCTCATAAAGTTAAGACATCCGGGGAGAGATTCCTGGGTGTCACACTTTACTCTCATTCCTTTTTAGATAACTATAAGACAAAGAAAACCGCCAGCCGAAGGGTTGGCGGTTTTCTTTGTTTTATCCTACTATGTACATCCCGTTCTACGGCTCTACCGTAAAAACCTCCTCAATTGTGACATGAAATACCTTTGCGATATTCCACGCCAAAGCCAGCGAAGGATTGTATTTTCCTTTTTCCAGGTTTCCGATCGTTTCCCTGCGCACGCCGACCAGCTTTGCCAGGTCTTCCTGCTTCATATCGTATCTGGCCCGATATTCCTTTATCCTGTTTTTGATCATTCGGCTCTCCTCTTTTTTCCCGATTTTCTTATCTATTCACCTGCGCCTGTCCGTTCCTTCCACTCCAATGCAGTCAGTACAAAGGTGAATGCAATGGTTGACACTGCAAAGCTCAGCGCGAAGGACATCGGTATTGCCGCGGAAATATTGTAGAATACGGAACAGGAAAACATGGATGGAACGAGGGAGATCATTCCCAGCATAAATGCGACGGTTGCGGATTTCTGTACGTTCAGCAGAAACAGTTCATCCGGGATTATCCAGAAATAGCGGACAAAATAAAAAAATCCAAAGAATCCGTACAATCCCGTATTGCCGCTTTTCCACCCCAGTATGGTGATCAGGGAAAGAAGTGATAAAAATCCCAGGTAGTTTATTCTTTTCATAGTGTTCCTCCTTTTTATGTTATGTATTTCGCTCTCTATGTTATAAATATACCACACGCAAAAATAATTGTCAAGTATCAAGTGTGAACAACAACTAAATAGCAGCACAAAATAGCAGCACACAAAAGTATATTGCCAAATGCCCGAATATATGGGAAAATGTAAGTATTCAGAACAGCAGTTGCAGAAAAACAGAATAAACTCTATTAATAGAAAGGAACCATTCGAATGATCATTAAAAACGGTTTGATTATGGACCCGCATACAAACGCATCTTACAAAGCAGACCTGCGTATCCAGGACGGTATCGTGGAGGAGATCGGCCCGACTCTGTCGGCCGCTCCGACAGAGGAATGCGTCAACGCAGAAGGTTTTATCATTGCCCCCGGGCTGATTGATACCCATACCCACTTTCGGGACCCTGGTTTTACCCATAAGGAAACGCTCCACACCGGGGCCCTTGCGGCGGCAGGAGGAGGCTTTACTTCCGTAATCTGCATGGCAAATACGTCTCCTGTGGTGGACTCGGTTCCCGTACTGCAGGATATTCTGGAACGTGCACAGCAGGAGCCGATCCGTATCTTCCAGGCCGGAACCGTTTCCCATGGATTAAAGGGCCAGGCGCTGACAGACATGCAGTCGCTTAAGGAGGCAGGAGCCTGCGGCTTTACGGACGACGGAATCCCCATTACCAATGCGGCGTTCTGCTATGAAGCCATGAAAGCCGCCAAAATGCTTGACGTTCCCATCAGCCTGCACGAAGAAGATCCCGCATTTATCCGGAATAACGGAATCAACCATGGGAAGGTTTCCCGGCAGATGGGGTTCTACGGTTCCCCGGCCGTTGCTGAGGAATCTCTCGTGGCAAGGGACTGTATGCTGGCGCTGCGCTCCGGCGCCCACGTGGTCATACAACATATCAGCTCCGGGTATTCCGTAGAGCTTGTGCGTACCTTCCGCGCCATGGGCGCAAAGCTCCACGCTGAGGCCACCCCTCATCATTTTTCCCTGACGGAGGAGGCCCTGCTTTCCCACGGAACTCTGGCAAAAATGAATCCCCCGCTCCGCACGGAAGAGGACCGGCAGGCCATCATCCGGGGGCTGTCCGACGGCACGATTGACCTCATTGCAACGGATCATGCCCCACACAGCGCCGGGGAAAAGGCGAAGCCATTCTCGGAAGCCCCCAGCGGCATCATCGGCCTGGAAACAGCCTTAAGCCTTGGGATCACGTCCCTTGTGCGGCCCGGCCATCTCACCTTGATGGAGCTTTTGGAAAAAATGACCGTCAATCCGGCAAAGCTCTATCATCTGCCCTATGGAAAAATAGAACAGGGCTCCCAGGCAGATCTTGTGATCTTTGACCCGAAGGAACGGTGGATACCGGACAGCTACCTTTCCATGTCCTCCAATTCCCCGTTTACAGGGAAGGAATTGTACGGCAAGGTAAAATATACCCTGTGCCGGGGCAGGATCGTATACGCAGACCCGACGGTTTCCTGACTGCCGCCCGCCGCCTGCAAGGGGTAAAATACACAACTCCATGAACTGTTTTGATTTCTTTTTCGATTTCTTAATAATTTTTCGACTTCTTTAATGAAATGAAAACACTTTGGACACATTTTTCTTTTATACTAAATGTCAGATAGTTGAACAACAACTATCTCCCCCCTCATAAAGTTTTGGACATCCGGGGCGGCAACCCCGGATTCCGCACTTTTACTCTCATTCCTTTTTAGATAACTATACGGAAGAAGCTCCTGACGGAGCTTCTTTCTATTTTCCGCAAAAGACCCCGGCATATCTGTTTTCCGGCCGTCGGCCTGCCTCCTATTTTAATCTCGTATTCAGAAGTGACTCAATTTCGTCCATCTCCCGGGTGATTGACTGATGGCGTTCCTGGAAGAGAAGCCCCTTATTATAGCGATAATATGAATCACAGCCGTATTCCTTGATAAACCATACGCTGTAATAATTCGCATTCAGTTCCGTGATCAGGGCAACCATTTCCTGGCTTTCCCCAAACGCGTCCTCCATAAAATCAAATACATGGGTCAGCGTTTCCGAAGTCCGCTCAATCAAGTCCTCCCGGGTATCTGCCTCCTTCTCAAACAGTCGTTTCACTTCCTCAAATTCTGAATTTTCTGCAGATACCGTTCCCTTAACGCCCAATGAAAACCTTTCCAATGCGGCAATCACCCTTTTCAGGATGACCTCGTCCTGCCGGGTCAGCAGTTCTTTCCGTCCCAGTGTTTCCAGCTCCTTCTCCGCCCGGTGCAGCTCATCCCCGATTGAAAACGGAGCCTGGCTGGCTGCTGTTCCTTTCGTCTTCCCGTCTCCGTTTTCTACCAAAGCCTGGCCGCCCTCTGTTCCTGCCGCCTGCCCGTCTCCGATGGCTTCTGCGGCCTGACAATTCACTGCTGTTCCTGGAACCCGCTGCTCCCGGTAATGAACCAGATATTCATACAGCTTCGTCACATAGGAATCGAACAGGAAGCATTCCGTAAAAAGTTCACTGAGCTTTCCATTAAACAGGCTGACCAGCTTCAAATGCTCGTCAAATGCCGCTGCCTTCACTTTCTGCAGCGCCCCGGTATTCCATGTTCCATGCAGAATATCCTCCACGCCGTAATCTGCCTTGTACTTATGGTACAGCTCCAGATAATTCGCAAAATCCCGGGCGATCTTCTGGTGCTGGATATACTGAGACACCACCTCCCGGTCAACCGTCTTTCCAAGGCTTTCATAGACCTGGATGAACTGCGACAGATCCTCCCATCCCCGGGCCGTGGCGAAGCATTTTCCGTCCACGGTAGTCTCGACCCTGTAGAAATTCTGCTTGCGCAGCTCCAGATAGGAAATGACCGCCGGATGAATCCCCTGCCTGTAAGCATATTCCTTCCAGACGCCGAAATTTTCTTCCACATCAATCTTTTTCAGCCTGTCCAAAGTCACCACGTCAAAATCCCGCACCGACTTATTGTATTCCGGGGGATTTCCCGCTGCTACAATGATCCATCCCTCCGGCACCCGCTGGTTTCCGAAGGTTTTCCCCTGAAGAAACTGCAGCATGGTGGGGGCGAGCGTCTCTGAGACGCAGTTGATCTCATCGATAAACAGAATCCCCTCCCGGATGCCGGTCTGCTCAATCTTGTCATACACCGAGGCAATGATCTCACTCATGGTATATTCGGTGACGGAAACCTGTTTCCCGCCGTAGTTCTTTTCCCGGATAAACGGAAGCCCCACCGCGCTCTGCCTTGTATGGTGGGTGATCGTATACGCCACAAGTCCGATGCGGCACTCCTTTGCGATCTGCTCCATGACCTGTGTCTTTCCGATTCCCGGCGGCCCCATCAGAAGGATCGGCCGCTGGCGGATGGCCGGAATCCGGTACCCGCCGAACTCATCCTTCGCCAGATACGCCTCAATCGAATCTTTGATCTCCTGCTTTGCTCTTTTTATATCCATCTGTCCAAAATACTCCTTCCGCTTTTTTCAAATCCCTCCGCACATTCCCTTCGCCCTGTCTCTATGACGGATATATCCTGCCTGCTCTGCCCTCGCCTACAGTTCAAACCGCCTGCGCTTTTTTTCCGGAAACAGGAGATGCTTCTCATTCATCAGGTAACTGAGCATTTCCGTTTTTCCCTCCTCTGCCGCCATCAAGATGGCCTCCTCCAGAATGTCCCGGCTCCACAGGCCGCTCCCGGACATACATTGAAGCTGTTCGGGCTGATCCCGGCTCACCAGATGCCGGGCCGTCTCCTTTGGATGCTCCCTCACATAAATCTCATACATTTTCCGATATTCGGACGTCAGGCCGCAGGGATACAAAAGCCTTGAAAATGCCAGATCCGCCGCCACCTCCGGCCGATCCTGCGCCACGGCCAGGGGAAATAATCCGTCGTATTTTCGGTAGTCCATTTCCCGGCTGTAAAAACACTGCCTGTAATTGTTCCCGATGCCGTGATGCTGGGTAAATAAAATCCGGGCAGGCGTATTTTCCACGGCCTCCTCATAATGCTCGGGAAATACCAGCTTCACCTCCTGCACGTCCTCCCCGGCATTCACTCCTTCGTGTAAAAACTGCACGTCTATCCTCTGCCACAGGTCGCCCAGAATTTCCTTCACACAAGATTTTTTTCCTCTCTTTAGATGTACCCTCACAAACTCCAGATTTCCGCAGCCGGTAAAAGCGCCGCTTCCCAGCCGTACCAGGGCGTCCGTAAATTCCAGCCTTTTGAGCCGTTTACAATTATAGAAGATATAATTTCCGATCTCCTCCACCGTATCCGGGAAGATCACCTCCTCAACCTCGTTTCCCGCCAGAAGCCTTTCATGTTCCCGGAACAAAGCATCCTCCTGGCTTTCGTAGACAAGCGTGTCTCTGTCTTCCTCTCCTTTTTTTGCGGAAAATGCGTACGGGGCCACTTTTTTTACCGGATATCCGTGAATCTGTTCCGGCAGCGCCACCTTCGAAACCATCCCCCGGCAGCGGACGATCTCCGCAGAATCCCCCCGGAGTCTGTAGTGTATTCTCATAGTATCGTTTCCCTTCTCAATTTCAGATCAAATTCCCCGAAGCCGGCCGGCCGTGTACAGAAAAGCTTTTCTGTATACGATGGTATTAAAATCATTCCTGCTGCCCTGCTGGAATTATTTTACCAAGAATCTGCCGCTTTGTCACCTTCCTGTCACTTTCATTTGTTAAGATACCTGCATAAGAGTATTGCCAATATTCGAGAAGCATTTCTCACAGAAAGGAGATTTTTCATATGGAAATACTGCGCTGCAGCCATTTGACAAAAACTTACAAAAGCGGGGCCAGCCAGGTGACTGCACTGGACGATGTGAACCTGACGCTGGAAAGGGGAAGCTTTACCGCCATTGTCGGCGCGTCAGGTTCCGGAAAATCCACGCTCCTCCATCTGCTGGGCGGCGTGGACCGGCCCACCAGCGGAAATATTTTTATCGAGGATACGGATATCTCTACATTAAATATGGAAGAGCTGGCCATCTTCCGCAGACGCAAGGTGGGTCTGGTGTACCAGTTTTACAACCTGATCCCCACCCTGAATGTCCGGAAAAATATTCTGCTCCCCGTGCTTCTGGACGGACGGAAACCGGACGAGGCACGGTTTGAACAGATCGTAGACACCCTGGGGCTTTCAGACCGTCTCACCCATCTCCCCAGGGAGCTTTCCGGCGGCCAGCAGCAGAGAGCTGCCATCGCCCGCAGTCTCATCTACCAGCCCGCCATCCTTCTGGCAGACGAGCCCACAGGCAATCTGGACCGCCGCAACTCAGAGGAGACCATTGAACTCTTAAAGCTCTCCAACCGAAAATACGGACAGACCGTGCTCCTGATCACCCATGATGAAAAGACGGCGCTCATGGCGGAGCGGATCTTGACACTGGAGGACGGAAAAATTGTCAGAGATGAGGTGATGTCCTGATGCAGGTGATTCGTGAATATGCGTTCAGCAGCCTTCGAAGAAACAAATATACCAGCTCTGCCATCCTGGTGGCCTTATTTCTGATGACCACCCTGCTGTCCTGCTTCTGCGGCATGGTCTATACCATGTGGGCGGACGATGTATTTCTGAACAAATGGTACGACGGGGACTGGCACGGGGAACTCTTTGACAACAGCTACGGGAGGGATCTGGAAAAGATTGAAAATTATGCTTCGGTTTCGGCCGTCATGATCAAAGGCTCCTGGGAGGTCGCTAAGATCAGCGACAGCGGAAGGCGTCTGTATATCATCCAGCGTCCCGCCACAAAAGAATACTGGAACTCCATGCCGGAAAAGCATTCCATCCTGGAGGGGCGTCTGCCCAAAACGGATTCGGAGCTGGTGCTGTCAAAGCAGTATTTTGAAGACCATCCCGACGCAAAGCTGGGGGACACCCTGACCCTTCCTGTCGGAGACCGTATGTATCAGGGGAAGGTCTGTCTGGAAACGGATATCTGGCGGGACGGGGAGACCTTCCGCCAGACCGGCACCAAAACCTATACGCTGGTGGGAATCATGGATGTCACTACATCCTCTGCGGTTCCGGCTTATACCGGCATGAGTTATATGAGCAGGGAATCCATTGCGCCGGAGGATTCCATCACGGTCTATCTCCGGTTTGACCCCATGCGTGACACTTACCGGGAGCTTCCCGCGCTGGCCGAATCCATCGGATACGAAAAGGATGAATACGGGGAGTACCTTCTGCGGTACAATGCCAGACTGCTGGCGGATTATTTTATTATGCCGCCGAAGCAGAGCTTTTCCCTGGAAATGCTGGTAGTCCCGCTGATGTTTCTGGTATTGGCCCTTTTAATTGTGGCGGTATTTGTCCTGATCATCCACAATGCCTTTGCCCTGTCGCTGAACGAGAAAACCGCCCAGTTCGGCACTCTGTCCTGCGTAGGGGCTTCTCCGAGGCAGATTCTCGCTGCGGCGGTCTCGGAGGCTTTGATCCTGGTGATCCCGGTTCTGCCCTTCGGCCTTGCCGCCGGATGGTTTGTCAATATCCAGTTGTTTGCAAATATCAATGCCCACAACGACATCGGAAGGGCTGCGCCGGATATCGTTCCCGTATTCGGGCTTCCTGCCGTCCTTCCCGCCCTTTTGCTTTCCCTGCTGACAGCCTGCCTCTCGGCCCGGATTCCCGCGAAAAGGCTTGCAAGGTCGCTGCCCATCGAAATCATCCGGCAGGAGGAAGGAGGCCAAAAGCCGGAACGAAAGCGGCATAAAAAACGCCGTAAGGAAACGGGCGCATCAGAAACCCACTGGTTCAACATGCGTTCCCGCCGTCTAAAGCATGTTCCTTTTGCACATGCCGGCAGATCCCATCCTGTGCGGTTCAGTGGAATCATCGGGGAGCTTTCGGCAAATTCCCTGGCTCAGAGGAAACACTCCTACCGGACGGCCGTCATCTCCCTGTGTCTCTCCTTCCTGCTGCTGACAGCCTTCCTTTATAGTTTTTCGATACAGGAGGCTTCCAACGAACTGATACGGACGCAGGCCATGGAGGAGGAGCATGTCTCTGTGTCGATCAGTGACGGGCGGGAGGCGGACCCGGAGTTTTTCGAAGAACTGAACCAGGTTCCGGGGATCTCTCAGGCGGCTGTTTATAACAATCTGACCTGCGCCGCCTGGGTATCGGCAAAAGACGCGTCCCCGGATATCCAGGAGCGTTTCGGAGGCTTTGACGGAATCATCAGCCGGAATAAATATTCTCTCATCAAGAGGGACGGACGCTACCGAATGCGAACCGCGCTGATCGGTCTGGAGGAGGACTGCTTCAGAGCCTACTGCGGCAGGCTTGGAATTGACCCGGAGCCTTATTTTTCCGATCCCTCCCTTGCACTGATCTACAACTATACCAGGGATCCGGACGCAAGCACCAGAAGGCATCCGGTGCGCTGCGGGCTTTTGAACCTGAACCAGGGGCAGACGCTGGAATTTACGGAGCATGCTTATGATGAAGATGAAGGGGACTATACCTTTTCACTGAAGGTCGGTGAACTGGTGGATGCCCTCCCTTGTGCAGACCTTTACAACGCACAGCATTTTACGCTGACTGCGGTTATGCCTATGAGACATGTCCTGGATATCAGCGCTTTCTGCAGCGAACGAAGGCATAACAGCGCGCTGAATATCAATGGACGGTTTCTGGTCGGCAGTGAAGGCGGCCTGTCCGACCCACAGATCGAAAAAGTCTCCGGGCAGCTTGAAGACATTGTTTCTTACTATTATGGAAGCGGGGATTATATATTTACGGATGTGATCGACCAGAGAAAAATGATTGAAGATATGAAGGAATCCTGGAATCTGATCATCGCCTTCCTGACCGCGTTTCTGGCGGTGATCGGGCTGTCCAGCGTGTGGGCGGCCATAACCGGAAACCTGCGGCAGCGTAGCCGGGAATTTGCCATGCTCAAGTCTGTCGGGCTGTCCCCGGCACAGCTGCAAAGCCTGCTGTTCTTAGAAGGCGTCACTCTGGGGCTGAAACCGCTGCTGTGGAGCCTGCCCTTCCAAATCGTATTCATGGCCGTTTTCCTGCGGCTTGGCGAGGTGACATTGGCCGAGTATCTGCCGTTCGCGCCGCTGGGCACGATCCTGGGGTATACGGCGCTGATCCTTTTGGTGGTTCTTGGAGCCTATCTGGCAGGCGGGCGCAGGCTCAAACATGAAAATATCATGACCGCCATCAAGGATGATACGCTGTAACTGCTTTCAGCGGTAGAACCGCAGGATAAATCCGGCATGGCCGTCAAGGGTATTTTCTGCATAGAGCTGTCCGTTCTGCTGCTCTGCTATAAGCTTTGCAAGAGCCAGGCCGATGCCTGCACTGTCTTTTTGGGCGCCTTCCCCGCGGTAGAAGCGTTCAAAAAGATGGGGCAGGTCTTTTTTATGAAACCCTTTTCCCCCGTCCGTAAAACGGATTTCCGTATACAGCGGGTTTTCCTGCCACCGTACCCGGATCTGCCCGCCTGCAGGCGTATGCTCCGCACAGTTTTTGAGCAGATTGAGAACCGCCTCCTCCGTCCACTGTCTGTCAGCCTGGATGTACACGGTTTCCCCGGATGCATCCAGACGGATCTGCTTATTCTGAAACAGCTCCAGTAATGGCTCCAAAGCTCCTTCTATCAAGCCTTCCGCATCTACCACTTCTCTCTCAAACCGGATTGTGTGGGATTCCAGCTTTGCCAGGGAAAGCAGGGCCTGAACCAGATTCTGCAGGCGGCGGATCTGGGCGGAGAGGCGCAGAAGGCACTCCTTCCCTTCTTCGGTCTGCCCTTCCTCCAGCAGCTCTGTCATCAGCGACATGGATGTAATGGGGGTTTTCAGTTGGTGGGCGATGTCCGCAATCCGCTGAGAAAGTACCTCATGGCTGTGTACCGCCTCTTCCTTCGTGCTCCTCAGCTCCATCACCGCCTTGTAAACCGCGTCCTCCAGATGGGAAAATGCATCCTCTCTGCGGCGCAGCGCCGCGGCCTCTCCCCGTTCCGCCGCCAGAAGGTATTGGGTCAGCCCTTCGATACGCTGCTCCTGCTTTTTCTGCCGCTTCTTCTGTATCAGAAACAGGCTCCAGCCGATCCCCTCCGCCATCAGAACGCAGAGCGCCGACAGAACTGCCGTGTGCTCCCCCAGCCGCCCCCAGGGCCGATAGCCGTATTCCAAAAGCCATTCCTGCCCTGCCGCCCTGTCTGAAGGGCCGCAGTTTTTAAAGGCGGCTGCAAATGTCTGCTCCATGCTGCGCATTTCCCGTATCTTTGTTTCCTCCATACAGTTTTCCTGTATGTCTGCATTCTCTACGCTGCTTTCCTGTCTCAGAGCCGCGCCGACCCACTCTGAAAAACGCCGGTATTCCTGAAATGTCACGACCAGGGCAAGCAGAAAACCGGCGGCAGTCCCCAGCAGCAGCCAGCCTGTAAATATGCGGAACGGGTTGTCCCTATCTTCTAGTCTCATCCTCCGCTTCCTCCATTCGGTAGCCGATTCCGCGGACGGTCGCGATGCACCGGGTATTTTTCAGCTTTTCCCGAAGCCGCTTTACCGTCACGGTCAATGTATTGTCGTTCACATAGTTCCCTTCCGAATCCCACAGCTTTTCCAGAATCAGGCTGCGGGGCAGAGTGCGCCCCTTATTTTCCATCAATACCAGGAGAAGGCGGTACTCCAGGGCGGTCAGCACCACCTCCTTCCCCTCGGCCTGAACACGCATCCGTTCCCTGTCCAGGCTGATCCTGCCGCAGGAGATGAGCGCATCGGCCTCTTCCGGCGCCCTCCGGAGCACTGCCGCGATCCTGGATTCCAGAACCGCAATGTGAAACGGCTTGGTCACATAGTCATCCGCCCCCATATCCAGCCCCTTCGTGATGTCCTTTACTTCATCCCGAACCGTCAGGAATATAATCGGCGTATTGCACCGGGCTTTCACCCATGTACAGAACTCGTATCCATTTCCGTCAGGCAGGTTCAGATCCAGCAGCACCAGCGAATATGTTTCCGAAAAGGAACGCTTCGCATCCGCAAGACAGGTACACGCCGTAACCTCGTACCCTTTCTTTTCCAGCGAGACACGGATCCCAAACGTAATCGTGTCGTCGTCCTCTACCAGCAAAATCTTTGTCATCGGCTCTTCCTCCCTGTCCTTCCTGCAACATGATCTTTTAAAAATATCCTTTGCTGCTTTCTGAGATTTACTATAGCATGCGCCCAAACTTTCCACAAGGAAAAGATATCCCTTAGAACGGACTGCAGCCAGAAAAATATATTTCAAAATATTATCAATTTTCCTGCAAAAACCGGAAACATATGATATAATGTCCGCGAAGGGAAAAAACGATAAAATTGAATAGCAAAGGAGTGTATAACAAATGGAAATTACAAACGATATTAAATACGTGGGTGTCAATGACCATGAAGTCGATCTCTTTGAAGGCCAGTATGTCGTAGAAAACGGCATGGCTTATAATTCCTATGTCATCCTGGATGAAAAGACGGCTGTCATGGACACCGTGGATGCCCGCTTTACTCATGAATGGCTGGACAACGTACAGGCAGCTTTGGGGTCTCGCAAGCCGGATTACCTGATTATCCAGCATATGGAGCCCGACCATTCTGCCAATATCGCCAATTTTATGCAGGTATACAAGGACACTGCGATTGTCTCCTCCGAAAAAGCATTTGTCATGATGAAGCAGTTTTTCGGCACAGATTTTGAGGACAGGCAGATCGTGATCAAGGAAGGCGATTCCCTCTCTCTCGGAAAGCATGAGCTTGCGTTTGTGGCTGCGCCCATGGTGCACTGGCCGGAGGTTATGGTGACCTATGACAGCTATGACAAGGTTCTGTTCTCCGCGGACGGTTTCGGAAAGTTCGGCGCTCTTGATGTGGAAGAGGACTGGGCATGCGAAGCGCGCCGTTATTACATTGGAATTGTCGGAAAATACGGTAGCCAGGTTCAGAATCTTCTGAAAAAGGCGGCAGGTCTGGATATTCGGATCATCTGCCCGCTGCACGGCCCCGTTCTGACGGAGAATCTGGGCTATTACCTGGGGCTGTATCAGACCTGGTCCTCCTATTCCGTAGAGACCGAAGGGATCATGATCGCCTATACCTCTGTTTACGGAAATACAAAGAAAGCCGTAGAGGCGCTGGCTGCAAAGCTGACCGCAAAGGGCTGCCCGAAGGTAGTCGTAACCGACCTTGCGCGGGAAGATATGGCGGAGGCCGTAGAAGATGCATTCCGTTACGGAAAGCTGGTGCTTGCCACCACAACCTACAATGCGGACATTTTCCCGTTTATGCGTGAATTTATCAACCATCTGACCGAGCGCAGCTACCAGAACCGGATTGTGGGCCTGATCGAAAATGGCTCCTGGGCGCCGATGGCCGCAAGAACCATGAAGAAAATGCTGGAAGGCTGTAAGAAGCTGACCTTTACCAAGACCACCGTACAGATCAAGTCTGCCCTGAATGAGGACAGCAACGCACAGTTGGAGGCCCTTGCAGAGGAGCTCTGCCGCGATTATCTGGCACAGCAGGATGAGACTGCCGACAAGAACGACCTGACCGCTCTGTTCAAGATCGGTTACGGCCTGTATGTCGTGACTTCCAACGACGGCAAGAAGGATAACGGCCTGATCGTCAACACGGTTTCCCAGGTCACAAATACGCCGAACCGGGTTGCTGTCACCATCAATAAGGACAACTATTCCCACCATGTGATCAAGCAGACCGGCATCATGAACCTGAACTGCCTGTCTACGGACGCGCCCTTTAAAGTATTTGAAACCTTTGGATTCCAGAGCGGACGAACCGCGGATAAATTTGCAGAGATGAAGCCCCTTCGCTCAGACAACGGACTTGCATTCCTGCCGAGATACATCAATTCCTTCATGTCCCTGAAGGTAGAGCAGTATGTTGACCTGGATACACACGGTATGTTTATCTGTACTATTACGGAAGCACGTGTAATTTCTAATATAGACACAATGACATATACTTATTATCAGAATCAGGTAAAGCCGAAACCACAGACCGAAGGCAAGAAGGGCTTCGTATGCGTTGTCTGCGGTTATATCTACGAAGGCGACGAGCTGCCCGAAGATTACGTATGCCCGCTCTGCAAGCACGGGGCAGCGGATTTCGAGCCTATCGAATAGCTCTGCGTCGGCAGTACCTTTTCTGCTGAGAGGAGATCACCTATGAAAAAAGAAGCGCAGATTGCGAATCAGATTACGGAAGGAGTTATTTGGAAACAGCTATTAATCTTTTTCTTTCCGATTGTATTTGGTACTTTCTTTCAGCAGTTATATAATACGATTGATACGATCATTGTAGGGCACTTTATCGGAAAAAGTGCCCTTGCCAGCGTAGGAGGGTCCTCCACCCAGATCGTCAACCTGGTGGTCGGATTTTTCACCGGGCTTTCCTCCGGCGCCTCCGTCATCATCGCGCAGTTTTATGGGGCCAGGGACGAACGGTCGGTGCAGGAAAGCCTGCATACGGCCTACGCTTTTTCTGTATTGGGAAGCGCTGCCATCTCCATTCCCGGCATCCTCCTTTCTCCATATCTGCTGAAATGGATGAATACGCCGGCTGAACTGATTCCGGATTCCGCCTTGTATCTTCGGATCTATTTTGCCGGAATCCTGTTTGTCTTTATCTTCAACGTGGGCTCCAGCATCCTGCGTGCCATCGGGGATTCCAAGCATCCCCTGTACTACCTGATCATCTGCTGTGTGTTAAACATCATACTGGATATTCTGTGCGTGGTACAGCTTGATATGGGGGTTGCCGGGGCCGCTGTGGCTACCTTTTTCTCACAGGCGGTCAGCGCGGTGCTGGTGACGAGAAAGCTGATGGTATCCGGCGGCATCTTAAAGCTCTCCCTGCGTAAGCTCCGATTCCATGCAAATGTGCTGAGATCCCAGCTCCGGATCGGAATGCCCGCAGGCTTTCAGTCCATCATGTACAGCCTTTCCAATGTCATCATCCAGTCCGCCCTGAATAATTTCGGGACGGATACGGTTGCGGCATGGTCCGTATACGGAAAGCTGGACGCCGTGTTCTGGATGATCAGCGGCGCCATCGGAATCTCCATCACCACCTTTGTGGGACAAAATTACGGTGCCCGCAAATATGACCGGGTGAAGAAAAGCGTCCGGGTCTGTCTGGGGATCGATACCCTGATCTCCGGCGTGCTGGTGATTTTCTTCCTGGTACTGCGGGCACCGCTGTTTAAAATCTTTACCAATGACGCGGACGTCATCCGCATCGGCTGTGAAATGATGGCGCTGATCACGCCGTGCTACATGTTCTTCATATTTATCGAAGTACTTTCCGGCGCGCTGCGCGGGATCGGCGATGTGCTGCTCCCCACTCTGATCACGCTGGGCGGAGTATGCCTTTTCCGAATCCTCTGGCTGGTCGGGGTGCTCCGGATACGTCCCACAGTGGATGCGATCATACTCAGCTATCCCATCACCTGGCTGACCACGTCCATACTATTTATACTTTATTATCTGTATCGTAAAAAGAGGTCTCTGGCCGGTTAATGAAATACATGGTACAATGTTTACAGTCAATCGCCTTTTTATCTCATCTTGAAGATGGGACGGATTTTTTTATAAATGATGAATACGATCAGGGATACCAGCAAGCCCTTCAGCAGATTGAACGGCACTACCGCAAATATAACAAAGGTCGTCAGGCTGGTGATGTGGGCATTCACGGCGGTTCCCATGCCTACCAGCGCCTCGATGGGCATTCCGAATGCCGCTCCATATGCCGGAAGCAGGATATATGCGTTGATAAAGCAGCCGGCTACCGTCATGATGACCGTTCCTGTGAGCATACCGATCAGGGCGCCATTTCTTGTATGGTTCTTCTTATAGATGATCCCCGCCGGAACACACAGCGCACATCCGATGACAAAATTCGCCGCTTCGCCAACTCCCGCGGTTGCGGTTCCGTTGATCACAAAATTCAGCAGGATCTTCACAAACTCAATTGCCGCCCCCGCCAGCGGCCCCATCACAAAGCATCCGATCATGACCGGAACCTCACTGAAGTCGATCTCGTAAAAGGACGGTGCGAATGGAAGGGGAATCTCAAACAGCATCAAAATAATTGCGATTGCAGACAGCATGCCGATCTGCACAAGGGTGCGGATATCTATCCTGGATTCTTTTCTTACTGCTACATTTGATTGTGTACTCATGGTTACTTCTCTCCTTTAAAATAATTTGAATTTTAAAAAGAAAGAACATCTTCACGGAAATCCTGTCATATTCTGCACTGGATAAAGAACCCTGTAAGGAAAAAAGCCCTCGGAAATGAATCCGAGGGCCTGAGTCTATCCATGTTCTGATGGCATAAATTTCTTCTCTCATCCAGACTTTACTGTCGGTACTGGAATCCCCTCTGTATATGAGAGTCACCAGTTCAGCCGCCGAAGCGGGTCGCGGACTATACCGCCGGTTGGGAATTGCACCCGACCCCGAAGAATTCATTCTTTTTACAAAAATTATTATAACTCGTTCCAAACGCGATTTCAAGATTTTCTTCTAAAAAATCCCGAATATTTTTTCCCTGAAGGATTCATACAGCGAATCATAATCGGTATACCCAATCGCACTGTCTTTAAAGCGTCTGTTCCATTCGGCACAGATCGTATCTGCGATCAGTCTGCAGTCCTCGTGCTCTGTCTTGAGAATAGAGGGAAAGATGTAGTAAATCATAAAAAAGTTAATATCTGCCTGCATCCTGGAGGAGATTTTCTTCTTTTCCCCTTTTCCAAATCGATTCTCCACACAGTCTCCGAGAGCCGCCGCAATCTCACCGGCCGCCTTGTCCTTCTCCTGGGCGGCGTCCATATGATCCGTCATCTCCTGAAAATAGTGTTGGTTTTTCCATAGAAACTGACGCATATTTTCCTCATATGATTTTTTCTTTAATTTTTTCAGCATCAAATCCAAATTATCAAACATTGTCTCTGCATTTTCTAACATACAATCCCTCCCGCTGCTCTGCTTAAGTATATTACATCAAAAATACACAAAAAGCCGGCTCCTGTCAAGCATTTGCGCTCCCCATAGTGAAAAAAAGGAACCGGATAAATCCGATTCCTTTTTCCATGCTTACTTACTGAAATTCCATTCTCCCGATGCAGCCGCCATTTACATAACCATCAAGCCTGCTGCACTTCGGTCATTCTGATTAGTCGTAAAGGTTAGGAGCGATATTGTCGTCTTCCATGTTGTCTTTTCCATACCAGTAACCATCCATCGGGATATCGGATACTTCTTCGCCGTCACAGATCTTAGCCAGTGTAATAACAGCTTCATAACCC
>Ga0137306_101038_pt1 | contig 31159 bp, 26 predicted proteins | sample Inofroosms_March_FD_97187 | JGI IMG/M metagenome (GOLD analysis project Ga0137306, IMG submission 97187) | Mouse cecal microbial communities from Vienna, Austria - N-Acetylneuraminic and N-Acetylglucosamine D2O microcosms_March | ecosystem: Host-associated > Mammals > Digestive system > Large...
CTGTCCAATCAAACGGATAGCCTTTTTTCAATTCTCAGCCCCAATTTACTCAATATGCAGTAGACAAAACTCAAAATACCGTTGCTTAAATTGCGCAAAAAATTTAGAAATGTATGAATATACATCAAAATTTGGAAAACAAACAGTGGGAACACTTTTCCGAAAAGGGAGTTTTTGTTTGACATTTTCCGCTATTTATGGTATATCTATTTATAATACCAGAAAAGGCGTTGATGGAGACAGTAGGCGCCGCGCAAAAGCCGCAGCGAGCCGGGGAGCGTGCAAGCCCGGTGTGAATAGCGCCTTGCCGAAGATCCCTCCGGAGCCGCAGGCCGAACCGCCGCACCAAGCTGCGGCGCAGTAAGTCGTGCCGGTTTTTCACCGTTATTGGAAACACATATCAAAGGGACGCTGCAGGAAGCTTTGCTTCAATCGACGATCTTACCCGCCGATCGATCCGGAGGTTCTGACGCCAAACGTTCTGCGGTATGCTGCAATGGGTGGTTTGCGAAGCATTGCCTTCGTCCTGTTTGCGGGACGAAGGCTTTTTTCATCGAAAGGCTTAAAAGCGGCGCATCGGCAAAAATCTGCGGCTTTGTTTTCCCGGGAAAACCGTTTCCGGGTGGCTTTGATCGCAAACCGCCGCAAAGCTTTCGCCAAAAGAAAGGGGAATATCCGGATGCTGTACGATAAGGTTTCCGCAAACATGAATTTCATCGAGCGGGAAAAAGAAGTGGAAAAATTCTGGCGCGAAAACAGGATCTTTGAAAAAAGCGTTGAAACGCGCCGGGAGAGTGAGACTTATACGTTTTACGACGGCCCGCCCACGGCCAACGGCAAGCCGCACATCGGCCATGTGGAGACGCGCGCCTTTAAGGATATGATCCCGCGGTATCATGCCATGAAGGGCTGCATGGTGCCACGCAAGGCCGGCTGGGATACGCACGGCCTGCCTGTGGAGCTGGAAGTGGAAAAAATGCTTGGCCTCGACGGCAAGGAGCAGATCGAGCAATACGGCCTGGAACCGTTTATCAAAAAATGCAAAGAGAGCGTCTGGAAGTATAAGGGCATGTGGGAGGATTTCTCGCAGACGGTCGGCTTCTGGGCGGATATGGAGCATCCCTATGTCACCTACGACAACGATTTTATTGAATCGGAGTGGTGGGCGCTGAAAAAAATCTGGGAAAAGGGCCTGCTCTATAAGGGCTTTAAGATTGTACCGTACTGCCCGCGCTGCGGAACGCCGCTTTCCAGCCACGAGGTGGCGCAGGGCTATAAAGATGTAAAAGAGCGTTCTGCCGTTGCCAAATTCCGCGCAAAAGGGGAGGACGCGTATATCCTTGCGTGGACGACCACACCGTGGACGCTTCCCTCCAATGTGGCGCTCTGCGTCAACCCGGCGGAGAGCTACGTAAAGGTGCGTATGAACGATGACGGCACGGTCTATTATCTGGCCGAGGCTCTGGCAGACTCTGTGCTGGGCGCGGGCGCTTACACCGTGCTGGAACAACACACCGGCAAGGATCTGGAATACAAGGAATATGAGCCGCTGTTTGATTTTGTGCGCCCCGCCGAAAAATGCTGGTATGTGGTGTGCGACAGCTACGTTACGCTCACGGACGGCACGGGCATCGTTCATATCGCTCCGGCCTTTGGCGAGGACGATGCCAACGTGGGCAAAAAGTATGGTCTGCCGCTGGTGCAGCTTGTGAACGCAAAGGGCGAAATGACAAAGGAAACGCCGTGGGCGGGCCTGTTCTGCAAAAAGGCCGACAAAGAGATCTTGAAGGATCTGGAGATCCGCGGCCTTTTGTTCAGCGCGCCGGTGTTCGAGCACAGCTATCCGCACTGCTGGCGCTGCGGCACGCCGCTGATCTATTACGCCCGCGATTCGTGGTTCATCAAAATGACGGATGTGAAGGACGAGCTGATCCGCAATAATAACACCGTGCACTGGACACCCGAGAGCATCGGCAAGGGCCGCTTCGGCGATTGGCTGGAGAATGTGCAGGATTGGGGCATCAGCCGCAACCGCTATTGGGGCACGCCGCTGAATATCTGGGAGTGCGAATGCGGGCACCGGCATTCCGTGGGCAGCATTGAGGAATTGAAAGCCCTGTCCGACAATTGCCCGGACGACATCGAGCTGCACCGACCGTACATCGACGCCGTTGCCATTCGCTGCCCCGTGTGCGGCAAACAGATGAAGCGCGTGCCGGAGGTGATCGACTGCTGGTTCGATTCCGGCGCGATGCCGTTTGCGCAGCATCACTACCCGTTTGAAAACAAAGAGCTGTTTGAAAGCCAGTTCCCGGCGAATTTCATCTCCGAATCCGTCGATCAGACGCGTGGCTGGTTCTATTCGCTGCTTGCCATCTCCACGCTGATCTTCAACCGATCCCCATATCGGAATGTTGTCGTCACAGGGCTTGTGCTGGACGAAAGCGGGCAGAAGATGTCCAAATCCAAGGGCAACGCCGTCGATCCCTTCGAGGCATTGAAAGCCTATGGGGCGGACGCCATCCGCTGGTACTTCTATACGGCGGGCGCGCCGTGGCTGCCCAAGCGCTTTTCGGGCAAGAGTGTACAGGAGGGCCAGCGCAAGCTGATGAGCACGCTCTGGAACACCTATGCATTCTATGTGCTCTATGCGAACATCGACAATTTCGACGCCACAAAGTATACGCTGGATTATGACAAGCTTTCTGTGATGGATCGGTGGATCCTCTCAAAAATGCATTCCATGGTAAAAACAATGGATGCACAGCTTGCCGCCTATGCCGTGCCCGAGGCCGCGCGCGCCCTGCAGGAATTTGTGGACGATTTAAGCAACTGGTATGTTCGTCGCAGCCGCGAGCGCTTTTGGGGCAAGGATCTGCCGCAGGATAAGATCAACGCATACATGACGCTGTATACGGCGCTTGTCACCGTCGGCAAGGCCGCCGCGCCGATGATCCCGTTTATGACAGAGAGCATCTATCGCAATCTTGTGTGCAGCCTGGATAAATCTGCGCCGGAGAGCGTTCACCTGTGCCGCTATCCCGAGGCGGACGAAAGCCGCATCGACGCACAGCTGGAACGCGATATGGATCTGGTGCTGAAGATCGTGGTGCTGGGCCGCGCGGCGCGCAACGGCGCAAACCGCAAAAACCGCCAGCCGCTGGCCCAGATGTTTGTCAAGGCCGACGAGACGCTGAATGATTTCTACCGCGAGATCATCGAGGATGAGCTGAATCTCAAGGCCGTGGAATTTACGCAGGATGTTTCGGCGTTTACCGCTTATCTCTTTAAGCCGCAGCTCAAGACGCTGGGTCCCAAATACGGCAAGCGGCTGGGCGAGATCCGCACGGCGCTGGCACAGCTGGACGGTGCCGCCGCCAAACGGCAGCTGGATGCGGAGGGCGCTTTGACGCTGGCGCTGCCGGACGGCGAGATCACGCTTGCCCCGGAAGATCTGCTGATCGAGACTGCGCAGTCCGAACGCTGGTTCACCGTGGAGGAGGGCGGCGTTACGGTTGCCATTGATACGCAATTGACGCCGGTGCTGATGGAAGAGGGCTTTGTGCGCGAGCTTGTGAGCAAATTCCAGACGATGCGCAAGGAGGCCGGCTTTGAGGTGGAGGATCACATCCGCGCTTTTGCCGGCGGCAACGCAAAAATCGAGACGCTGCTGGACGAAAATTGCACACAGGTGAGCGCGGACATCCTCGCCGACGCCGTAACCGTGGGCAGCGTTTCCGGCTATACCAAAGAGTGGAATATCAACGGCGAAACGGTCACCCTCGGCGTGGAGCGAGTGTAAATCAGCGCGCTGCCGTGCGGGAGCGGCAAGGCAAAGGAAAGGCCCGGGCCGTTTGACGCCGTCTGCCGCCTGCTTTTGCCGGCTGCGAGCTCTCATCCGCTTCGGCGGCCCGGTTCGAAAGGACGGGCCGCCGAAGCTTTGTAAGGCGTTCGGCGGTGTGCGATTGCTTGCGCCCTTTGCACAGGGGATGGCGGCTTCGGCTTTATGGAAAGCTTTTTGGGGCGCGCCGCGGCGCGGCTGCAAAAAAATGCGTCGCAATGCGGCTGCAAAACAAAATGTTGTCTGAATGCGCAAAAAGTAGTATAATAAAAATCACAGAGATTTTTGCACCGGGCGCGGGGCCGTTTCCCGCTCTGGCCAAAAAGCCCAGAACAAATTTCACGAGGTGAACGATGGAATCCGTCCGTTTTCAAAGAAACGAAGAGGCGGCGCGCTTTTTTGCGTCTTATTACGAGACGCCGCCGCTTTTGTTTGTGCACTCTTACGGCTGTCAGCAGAATGTCAATGACGGCGAAAAGATCCAGGGTGTGCTTACCGATCTTGGTTTTGGCCTTGCATCGCGCCCGGAGGATGCGGATCTGATCGTCTTTAACACCTGCGCGGTGCGCGAGCATGCCGAGCAGCGCGTGTTTGGCAATGTGGGCGCTTTGAAGGGCCTGAAAGAGGCAAATCCAAGGCTGTTGATCGCGGTTTCGGGCTGCATGGCGCAGCAGAAGGATATTGTGGAAAAATTCCGGCGGCATTATCCGTTTGTAGATCTTGTCTTCGGCGCTAACGCCATTGATAAGCTGCCGGCGCTTTTGTGCGAAAAGCTGCAAACATCCAGACGCGTGCTGTGCGCGCCTGCCGAGCGCACCGAGATTGTTGAGGATCTGCCCATCCGCCGGAATTCCGCGTTCCGCGCGTGGCTTCCCATTATGTACGGATGCGATAATTTTTGTTCGTACTGCATCGTTCCCTATGTGCGCGGCCGGGAGCGCAGCCGCACAAGCACAGACATTCTGCGGGAATTCCACGAGCTTGTAGAGGCCGGCTACCGCGATATTACGCTGCTGGGGCAAAATGTGAACTCTTACGGCAAGGGGCTCGAAGAAAACATTGATTTTGCGGGCCTGCTGCGCCTGCTGGATGCCGTGCCGGGCGATTACCGCATCCGCTTTATGACAAGCCATCCGAAGGATGCAACGCCCGCGCTGCTGGATACCATCGCCGGCAGCGCGCACATCAGCCGCCATCTGCATTTGCCGGTGCAGTCGGGCTCAAACCGCATCCTTGCCGAGATGAACCGGCACTATACCGTGGAGGAATATCTCTCTTTGATCGATTACGCCAAGCGCCGCATGCCGGAGATGACATATTCCAGCGACATCATTGTCGGCTTTCCCGGCGAGACGGAAGAAGATTTTCGCGCTACCGAGGAATTGATCCGGCGTGTAGAGTATATGCAGCTGTTTACCTTTATTTACTCCAAGCGCACCGGCACCAAGGCGGCAACGATGCCGGATCCCACCACGCACAAGGAAAAAACGCGGCGCATTGCCCGCGTGCTGGCCATTCAGGAACAGGTGGTGGCAAAGCTTGGCGGCGCGATGGTTGGCAAAACCGTCCGCGCGCTGGTGGAGGGCGCGGGCCGCGAGGCGGGAACGCAGACCGCGCGGCTGGACAACCATATGACGGTGGATTTTGCCGGGAACGTGGCCGAGGGCAGCTTTGTGGATGTAAAGATTACGGGCGTGCGCGGCGCGCAGCTGTTGGGAAAGCTGATTTGACGGGAGTCTGCAAAAAAAGGCTGCAAGAAGAAAATGAAAAATGACAAGAATTGCGGAAGCGGGTTCTCCGCTGGAAAAAAGTGATCCCGGAAAATGCAAAAAAGGAGAAATCAATTATGGCAAAAGATGCGATCACCATGTTCAAAGAGGCCGCCGCGCAGATGCAGCGGGAGGAGATCTTTCAGGCCCTGATGGGTACGCTGAAACAGAACGACGAGGACGAGGTGCTGCAAAGCCTGATCGGCGATTTTAACCTTGCCCGCATCGATCTGAATGCGGAGATCTCCAAAAACGAGGATAAGGATCCGGAAAAGTTGGCCGCGCTGAATACCAAGGTGGGGCAGCTGTACAACGACATTATGGCAAACGAATCGATGATCGCCTACAACGAGGCCAAAGCCGAAATGGAACAGCTGGTGGAATATGTGAACGCCATTGTGAATACCGCCGTGAACGGCGGAGACCCCATGACGGTGGAGCAGCCGCCGCAGGGGGGCTGCTCGGGCAGCTGCTCCTCCTGCGCGGGCTGTCACTGAGAATCAAAAAAGTCCGGCGCTTTTTGCAAAAAACGCCTGTTTGACAAAAACTCCGGCGTTTTATTATAAGATGCCGTCCCGAGAGCAGCCGCGCGGTGCAGCGCGGCTGCGCCGGTGCGGCTTTTAACAGGACGGTGCAAACTATGGCGGCGCTTTCTCCCATGATGCAGCAGTATTTCGAGATCAAAAAAATGCATCCCGATAAGATTCTGTTTTTCCGCCTTGGCGATTTTTACGAAATGTTCTACGATGATGCGATCCTTGTGTCAAAGGAACTGGAGCTTACGCTCACGGGGCGCGACTGCGGGCAGGAGGAGCGCGCGCCCATGTGCGGTGTGCCGTTCCACTCGTATGAAAGCTATGTGGCGCGTCTGATCGCCAAGGGTTACAAAGTGGCCATCTGCGAGCAGATGGAGGATCCCGCTTTGGCCAAGGGCCTTGTAAAGCGCGATGTCATTCGGGTGGTAACGCCCGGCACCGTCATCGAGAGCAGTATGCTCCAGGATGATAAAAATAATTATATCGCCAGCATTTATATCCACGAGGGGAAGGCGGGCGTCTGCTTTGCGGATATCTCCACCGGGACAGCGCATGCCACCGTGCTGACAGGAGCCACGCTCGATGCGCAGATCGTCTCCGAGCTGTGCCGTTATGCGCCCAGCGAAGTGCTGTTTGATCCGCAGATCCTTTCTCATAAAGAAGTAACGGACTATATCAAGCGCCAGCTGTGCTGCAGCGTAGAACTGATGGAGGAATCGGATTATGCGCCCGAGGTGTGCGAGGAAACGATCCGCGCGCAGTTTGGCGAGCAGGCAGAGCAGATTACACAGCTTACGCCGCAAAGCCCGGCTTATGCGGCGCTGGCCGTATTGCTGCGGTACTTACAGGCAACGCAGAAAAAAGGTGTGGAACGCCTAAAAACCGTACAGAACTATCTTGAAGCGCAGTATATGCAGCTTTCGCCCGTTACGCGCGCCAACTTGGAGCTTACGCAGACAATGCGCGGCCGGGAGAAAAAGGGCACGCTGCTCTGGGTGCTGGATAAAACAAAAACGGCGATGGGCAAGCGCCTGATTCGAAGCTGGGTCGAGCAGCCGCTTGTTAATGTGGTGGAGATCCGCGCGCGGCTCGACGCCGTGGAGGAGCTTGTGCAGGATTCCGCCCGGCGCGCCGAGATCGTGGATACACTGGACGGCATTTTTGATATGGAGCGTCTGATGACGCGTGTAGTATATGGCTCGGCGTCCCCGCGGGAAATTACCGCTCTGGCGGCCACGTGCGAAAGGCTGCCGCGTGTAAAGGCGCTTCTGGCACCGTTTCAAAGCGCTCAGATCAATGCGCTGCGAACGGATATCGATACGCTGGCGGATGTGAAAGAGCATATCCTCGCGGCCATAGACGAAAACGCACCCGCTTTGCTGAAAGACGGCGGCGTCATTCGCGCAGGTTATCATGCCGAGGTGGACGAGCTGCGCGAGATTGTGCACGGCGGCAAGGGTTATCTTACTTCTTTGGAGACAAAGCTGAAGGAAGAAACCGGTATCCGCACGCTGAAAATTGGCTACAACCGCGTATTTGGCTACTACATCGAGGTGAGCCGTTCGTTTACCGGGCAGGTGCCGGAGCATTTTATCCGCAAGCAGACGCTTGCAAACGCCGAGCGGTACATCACCGAGGATCTGAAGACGCTCGAAGGCCGGATCTTAGGGGCGAATGAACGGCTCGTCGTACTCGAACGGCAGCTGTTCGACGATTTGCTGCACTGCATCTCAAACGAGCTGCCGCGCATTCAAAAAACGGCCTCTGGTGTGGCGCGGCTGGATGTGCTGACGGCTCTGGCGGAAACCGCGGTAAAAAACAACTATACAAAGCCCATTGTAGACGGCGGAGATGCGCTTGTGATCCGCGAGGGCCGTCACCCGGTGATCGAGCAGATGCTGCAGAGCGCTCTGTTTGTGCCGAACGATACAACGCTCGACGGTGCGGATAACCGCATGCTCATGATCACCGGCCCGAATATGGCGGGAAAATCCACTTATATGCGGCAGACAGCGCTGATCGCACTGATGGCGCAGATCGGCAGCTTTGTTCCGGCGCAGCTTTGCCGGATGGGCGTGGTGGATGCGATCTTCACGCGTGTGGGTGCGTCGGACGATCTTGCGGCGGGGCAATCCACTTTTATGGTAGAAATGACGGAGGTTGCGGAGATCTTAAAGCACGCAACGCCGAAAAGCCTTGTGATTCTTGATGAGATCGGGCGCGGCACCTCTACGTTTGACGGCATGAGCATTGCCCGCGCCGTGGTGGAGCACCTGGCGGAAAAATCGAACGGCCTTGGCTGCAAAACGCTGTTTGCCACGCATTACCACGAGCTGACAGAGCTGGAGCATACGGTGAACGGCGTAAAAAATTACAATATCGCCGTAAAAAAGCGCGGCGATGACGTTACCTTCCTGCGCCGCATCGTGCGCGGCGCGGCGGACGACAGCTACGGCATTGAAGTGGCAAAGCTGGCCGGCCTGCCCGAGACGGTGACAAACCGCGCCAAACAGGTGCTGCGCCAGCTGGAAGAAAGCGCCCCGGGCTGCGGCGCCGCGCAGCTGGATTTTACCAGTGTCGGCGGTGGGCAGACGCAGCAAAGCGCACAGCCGAAGCCCGTGTCTGCCCCATGGGCGGAAAAATTGGCGGCCCTGGATGTGGAGACATTGACGCCGCTGGAGGCGCTGAACCTTTTGTACGAGCTCAAGCTGGATCTGCAGCAGGCGCAAAGCCCGGAACCTGCAGGGAAAGCGCCGTGAAAGGAAGGTGAGAGACCTTGGCCGCAATACATGTTTTAGACACGCACACCGCCGAATTGATCGCGGCGGGCGAGGTGGTGGAACGCCCCGCTTCCGTTGTGAAGGAACTGACAGAAAATGCCATCGACGCGGGCGCAAGCGCGGTGACCGTCTCCATCGAACGCGGCGGTACCGCAATGATCCGGATCGCCGACAACGGCAGCGGCATTGAGGCCGAATCCATTCCCACGGCATTTATCCGCCATGCAACCAGCAAGATCGAGCGGGAAGAGGATCTCGAATCCATTCACACACTCGGCTTTCGCGGCGAGGCGCTGGCCTCTGTGGCCAGTGTTGCGCGCGTGGAACTGCTTACCAAAACCGAGGCGGATGAATGTGCCTGCCTGTACCGCATTCATGGCGGCGCAGAGCAGGGCATCGAGCCGGCGGCGCGGCCTGTGGGCACAACGATTACCGTGTGCGATCTGTTTTACAATACGCCTGCGCGCATGAAATTTTTGAAAAAAGATACGACAGAGGGCAACTACGCATCGGATGTTGTTGCACAGCTTGCCCTTTCGCATCCCGAAATATCGTTTAAGCTTGTGCGGGACGGCAAAACGCAGTTTCAGACGCCCGGCGACGGGAATCTGCTGGGCGCTGCCTACGCGGTGCTTTCCCGGGATTTTGCAAAGGATCTGCTCGCTGTGGAAAATACGGTGGGCAGCTATACCGTGCACGGCCTTGTCACGTCTCCCGGACAATGCCGTGCCAGCCGTGCGATGCAGTTTTTCTTTATCAACGGACGCTATGTAAAAAACAGAACCATGATGGCAGCGCTGGAGGCTGCCTATAAGGGTACGCTGATGCAGGGCAAGTTTCCCGGATGCATCCTGTTTTTGGATATGCCGCCGCAGCTTGTAGATGTGAATGTGCATCCCGCCAAAACAGAGGTGCGCTTTGCGCGGGAAAAAGAAGTGTTCGACTCGGTGTATCAGAGCGTGAAGGGAATTCTCATCACGCCGCAAAGTACGGAGCGCGCTTTTTCGTTTGCAGCCCGGGCGCCGGGCCCGGCGGAGCAAAACGATGCCGGGAAGACCCCGTCTGCGCGGGGCCTTTCCCGGAACGCCTCTTATGTGCAGGGGCAAAGCGCCTTCGCCGCTCCGGCGCGGGCGCAGGAAGAAACGCACTCGGTTCAAACCGGTTTTAATGTGCGTGCCGTGCCGGTTTTGCAGGACGCCGCCGAACCGGCCTTTGCCGAAAAAGGCCGCTCTTTGGGCATGCTGGCGAGCGCGTCCGCCATTTTGTACCGCACGAATGAAAAACTGGATATCTGGCCGGAGAGCGAGCCGGATCGCGCGGGCAGCACTGCACCCAAAACCCCCGCGCACGAGGATGTGGCACAGATGCCCGCCGCCGTACAGGAACAAGGCGCAGCGCAGGAGATGCCCGCCGGAGAAGGGGAAGGCGCGGCCGTATCGCAAAAACAGACGCTGTCCCAAACGCAAACCGCCCCCCGCCAGACGGTGCTCGCCCCCTTTGCCGAGGAACCTGAACATCCCACAATGCGGCTCATCGGCGAGGTGTTCGGCACCTATATCGTTACCCAGCGGGGAGAGGATCTTTGCCTGCTGGATAAGCATGCCGCCCACGAGCGGATTCTTTATGAAAAGCTTGCGGCGGCCCATGGAAGCAGCGACAGCCAGATGCTTTTGACGCCGGTTATGGTTCAGCTTTCCGCAGAAGAAAAGGATGCCATCCTGCAAAGCACATTAGCTTTACAGGAAACGGGGCTGGAAATTGAGGATTTTGGAAACGGTGCGGTCGTGGTGCGTGCTGTTCCCGCGGATGTGGAGCCGACGGATACGGAGGATTTGGTGGTGGAGCTTGCGGGCCGCCTTGCGGCGAACCCGCGTGATACCCTCAGCGAAAAAACAGAGTGGGTGCTGCATTCGATTGCCTGCCGCGCCGCCATCAAGGCCGGGGATAAAACGCATGCAGCCGAGCTGATGCATCTGGCCGAGAACGTTCTGGACGGAAAAATCCCTCCGTTTTGCCCGCACGGACGCCCGATCGTGCTGAAGATCTCCCGAAAGGAGCTGGAAAAACAGTTTGGCAGACAGGGCTGATCTGATCGTGATCTGCGGCCCCACCGCTACGGGGAAAACTGCCGCCGCCGCATCGCTTGCAAGGCTCTTGGACGGAGAGGTCGTCTCGGCAGATTCCATGCAGATCTATCAGGGCCTGCGCATTGGTACGGCACAGCCGACACCGGAGGAAATGGCAGGCGTACCGCATCACCTTGTGGGTTTTTTGCCCCCCGAGGAAGGGTTTTCTGTGGCGGATTATGTTGCAAGGGCAACGCAGTGCATCCGGGAGATTCGGGCGCGCGGCCGTATGCCGATTGTGGCCGGAGGTACGGGGCTGTATCTTTCCAGCCTTGTAAATGGAATCGACTTTACAGTTATGAGGGGCGCCCCGCAGCTTCGCGCAAGGCTGGAGGCGGAGCTTATGCAGCAGGGCGCCGAGGCAATGTATCGCCGTTTACAGCAGGCCGATCCCGAGGCAGCCGCAAGGCTTTGCCCGGCCGACCGGGTACGTGTGCTGCGCGCATTGGAATGGTACGAGCAGACCGGACAGACAGCGCGCGCGCGCATCGCTCGCTCCCGGCCGGCACAAAAGCCGTTTTGCCCGCTGCTTTTTGGGCTGATGACGGCCGAGCGCGCGCAGCTGTATGCGCGCATCGACGCGCGTGTGGACGCAATGCTGCAGGCGGGGCTGCTTTCGGAGGCAAGGCACGTTTATACGCACCGCGCGCAATACCGTACCGCTGCGCAGGCGATCGGCTATAAAGAGTTTTTTTCGTATTTCGAGGGTACCGCCACACTCGAGGACTGCACCGCGCTGCTCAAGCGCGCTTCCCGCCGCTATGCCAAGCGTCAATTAACATGGTTCCGGCATATGGAGGGTATTGTGTGGCTGAACGCCGACCCGGCCGCTGTCGGGGAGATGGCCCGGCGCTGGCAGCAATGCAGTGAATAATGCATAAAGGGATCTTTGCCAATATGAAAGAACGACCGATCAAAAAGAAAAAAAGGCATGGGCTGCGTTTTCTTGCATGGGGGCTGCTGCTGGTTCCGGCCGCCTACATCAGTGTGCAGATGGTACAGGTGCTGCGCACCAATTATCAAACGCAGACCGCGATCGCATATACCATGTCCGATACGATCCTCTGCGACGGAATGCTCGCCATGCAGGAGATCACCGTTCCTTTGGAGGGAACGGGCGTGTTGGGCTATCAGGCCGATAACGGAGAGCGTATTTCCGCCGGGGGAGAGATCGCGCGGCTGTTTGCAGACGAAGCCGGGGCGCAAAACCGGCTGCGCGCGGAAAAGCTGACGCAGGAGCTTTCGCTGTTGGAGCGTTCGCAGCAGGGAGTGGGCGGCACGGACGTGGAGGCGCTGCTTCACCAGACGCAGCAGAGCGTATACACGATTCTGGATTGCCTGCAAAGCAACAACTACACCGGCCTCGACGCCGCGCGGGCCGAGATCCAGCTGGCGCAGAATAAGCTGTTGCTCGTTACCGGGGCGCAGGAGGATTTTACGGCGCGCATCCAGCAGCTTACCGAGCAGCGCGACGCGGCAGACGCGGCCAGCAGCTATACGCCCGTGTATGCCCCGGCAACGGGATACTTTGTCTCTGCGCACGACTGCGAAAAGCAGCTGTATACGCCGGAACAGCTGGCAGCGATGCAGCCGGCTGAACTGCAGCAGGCGCTGGCCCAGCCCGCGGCCGAAAACGATGCGTCCGCCGCGGGCAAGCTGATTTTGGATTACAGATGGCGCTACTATGCGCTTGTAACCGCGAAGCAGGCGGAAAAATTTGCCGAGGGGCAGCGGGTGGGGCTGTCGTTTCCAAATCTCTCCGCAGAGGCGCTGCCCGCCTCGGTAACGGGCGTTTCGGTGGACGAGGAAGCCGGCATCGCCAAGGTGGAGCTGCTGTGCGATTACATCAACGATACCGTTGTAACGCTGGAACATGAAAAAGCCGAGATCACCTTTGCCGTCTATGAGGGGATCCGCATCGACCGCAAGGCCTTGCATATCGTGGACGGCCGCAGCTGTGTATATGTGCAGTTCGGCAATGTGGTTTACCGCCGATACATCACGGTTTTGTTTGAAAACGAGGATTATATTCTTGTGCCGTCTGTTTATACGAGGGAGGAAAACGAGATCCGGCTGTTTGATCAGGTGGTGGTACAGGGCTCCGACCTGTATGACGAAAAAATTCTTTAGCCCGCATTTTGCAGGGGATTTTTCGGCGTGAAATGGAAATATTTTCAAATTCCAGGTGTAAATTTAAAAGAGTTTATTGACATTATCAGGAAAAACAACGATAATAACAATCGTAGTGTTTTGATCATGAGATCGTAACGCGCCGCCCGCGCACAAAGAAAAAGGAGAATCACCTATGAGTATGTTTGATAAAATCAAGAGCATGATGGGCGTTCCGGATGATGACGGCTACGACGACGACGGGATCGATTATATGGACGAGGAGCCGGAATATCCGCAGAAAGACGATTACGAATTTCCAACCGCACAATCGGCCGCGCCGCGCAGCAGCGGCAGCAGCAATGTGGTAAACATCAATTCCACCATGCAGCTGCAGGTGGTGCTGGTAAAGCCCGAGCAGTTTGAGGATGCGCTGTCGATCGCAGATCACCTGAACGCGAAGCGCACCGTTGTGCTGAATCTGGAATCCACCAGCAAAGAGATCTCCCGGCGGCTGATCGATTTTCTTTCCGGCGTTGCTTATGCAAATCGCGGCCAGGTAAAACGTGTGGCCAACAGCACGTTCATCATCACACCCTATAATGTGGATATTATGGGCGACCTGCTGGACGAGCTGGAAAGCAACGGCATGTTCTTTTAATGGCGCGGGGATATCTTCCGCCGGCAAATGACGAAGAAAAGCTGTTTTTCCGCCGCGTCAAAGAACTGGCATATGCCGCCCAAAGCTCGGGCATGCCGCGCCATACGGCTTTTTTAAGCGATCGTCAGCAGGTGCTTGCACGCGCGGCATTAAGCTCGGCGGGCTGCGCCGATTACCATTTTGACGGCGGTTATCCTGAGGCGGAGCGAGCGATCCTTTGCCTGCACGGCGATGCGCCAAAAACCGGTGCGCCGCAATTTGGCTGCCTGCTTGTGGAAGCGACGGAACGGCACAATGCTTTGACTCACCGGGATTATCTGGGGGCGTTTTTGTCTCTTGGCATCAAGCGGGAGTGCATCGGCGATATTCTGCCGTGCAGTGCCGGCGCGTATGTATTTTTGCTGGATACTGTTGTGCCGCTGCTGTGCGAGGAGCTTTGCCGCGTGGGCCGCTGCGCCGTCCGGGTGCGCAGGGCACAGGCACAGGAGCTGCCCGCGCAGACACAGCGGCCCTTGCGCAAGGCTTCTATCGCCTCTCTGCGTTTGGATGCCCTGCTGGCGGCAATGCTGCACATCAGCCGGGCCGACGCGGCGGGCCTTGTCAAGAGCGGCGCCGTGGAGATCAACCATGTTCTCGCAGAATCGCTGCACGCAGAGGTTTACGAGAACGATATGTTCAGCATTCGCGGATTTGGAAAATATCATTTGAGCGAAATCGGGCCACAAAGCCGAAAGGGCCGCATTTTTGTGTCCTATTTTGAATATTGACAGGGGAGGGCCATTCTGATGAATGTTGAGGATATCCACAACATTACGTTTGACAGGGTCATGCGTGGCTACAAGCCGGAAGAGGTAGACGAGTATCTGGATAAGGTTGCGGCAGAGCTGGAAAAACTGCAGACGGAAAAGGCCGACCTGCAGGCTCAAAGCAGCGAAAACGAAAAAAAGATGGCCATTCTGGCCGAAAAGGTCGCGCAGTACCGCAATGATGAAGAGACGCTGAAAACAGCGCTTCTCAATGCGCAGCGTATGGGCGAGAGCGTCATTCACGAGGCGCGGCAAAAGGCCGAGACCATTCTCTATGACGCAACAAACAAGGCAAACCTTGCAAGGAACGAAATGCTGGAAAAGGTTGCGGAGGAGGAGCTTTTGCTTTCGCGCCTTAAAGCCGAGGTAGCGCGCTTTAAGGGCGAGATCCTCAATCTGTATAAGCAGCATATCGAATCGCTGAGCCTGCTGCCCGGAGAAGAAAAGAAAAAGCCGGAGGAGCCGGCGCCCCAGGAGCCAGAAAAAGAAAAAGAGCCGGCGCCCGCTTCGCAGCAGGAGCCGGAGGAGGAGCCTGCTGCCGAAGAAGACCCGTTCCGCTCGATGGAGCTGCCGGACGGCGCCTCTCCGTTAGAGGATTATCAGGGGATCTCGTTTGACGACTGAATTTTTTGAAAGACAACCCCGAACCGAAGAACAGATCTCCGCGCGTCGGGGCGTGCCCCAGGCGAAAAACGAATCCCGATGGGATCGAAGCTTTCCCGTAAAGGAGAATCGACCATTGATCATATCCTTTGTCCTTGTGGCGTTTTTGATCGGGCTGGATCAGCTTACAAAGTATCTCGCCACAGCCTTTCTGGCCCCGGTGGGTGTGTGCCCGTTCATTCCCGGCGTTATGGAGCTGCGCTATGTGCGCAATGAAGGCGCGGCGTTCAGCCTGCTTGCAGACGCTGCATGGGGCCGCGCGTTTTTAATCGTCGTAACGGCGCTTGCCCTTGCGGCGCTTGCCGTTTGGTTTATTCGGAAAAAGCCGAACCTATGGTGGGAGCGCTGGACGTTTATTCTGATCTTTTCCGGCGGAGTTGGCAATTTGATCGACCGCATCGCGCATGGCTCTGTGGTGGATTTTTTTGCAACGACGTTTATTGATTTTGCCGTGTTCAATGTTGCGGATTGCTTTGTCTGCGTTGGCGCGGGGCTGCTGGCGCTGCTGATGCTGCGGCAGGAGCTGGGCGCGGCGAAAACCTCCGGGGGCGATACGCCCCAAAAAACAGTATGAAAACGCTGCGGTATACAGCCGGCGCAAAGGATGTGGGCCAGCGGATGGATACGGTGCTGGCTGCGGCGTTCCCCGAGCTGACACGCAGCTATGTGCAGCAGCTTGCGGCAAACGGGCAGGTGCTGTGCAACGGACGCACTGCCGCAAAGAGCGCGCGCCTCGCAGCTGGGGACGCGCTTTGCGTATCTGTGCCGGACGCGCAGCCGGTACCGGTAGCCGCGCAGGAGATCCCGCTGGAGATCCTCTACGAGGACGATGTGCTGCTTGTGGTGAATAAACCACGGGGTATGGTCGTTCACCCCGCCCCGGGAAATCCCGACGGGACACTGGTAAACGCGCTGCTGTTTCATTGCTCCGGCCGGCTTTCCGGCATCAACGGAGAGCTGCGCCCCGGCATTGTTCACCGCATTGATAAAGATACCAGCGGCCTTTTGGTCGTTGCCAAGGAGAACGCGGCGCATGCCGCTCTTTCGCAGCAGTTTGCGGCGCACAGCATTACGCGCGTCTATCATACGATAGTATATGGGGGCTTCTCTGCTGACGACGGTATGGTGGAGGGGCAACTGGGCCGCCATCCCGTTGACCGCAAGCGCATGGCCGTGTTAAAGAGCGGCGGAAAATACGCCTGCACACTCTATCATGTAGAGAAGCGTTTTTCCGGCTTCACCCATCTTTCCGTGCGGCTAAAAACGGGGCGGACGCATCAGATCCGCGTACATCTTGCCAGCATTGGCCATCCTGTGGCGGGAGACGCGGTGTATGGCCCCAAAAAGGCTTTGACATGGCTGAACGGCCAGTGCCTGCACGCAAAAATGCTCGGTTTTCAGCACCCTGTCACCGGAGACTATCTGGAGTTTGACAGCCCTCTGCCCGATTATTTTACGGCTTTTCTCAGCCGTCTTGAGAAGGAACGATAGCACTATGATCCGCTCGCTTCAGGATATTCTTGTCATCACGGATATGGACAATACGCTGCTCACCCCGGAGGCGGGCATCCCTCAGGTAAATCAGGATACGATCCGTTTGTTCTGTATGCTGGGGGGACGGTTCACCATCGCCACGGGCCGCACCGCCGTTTCCGCCGGCCGGCATCTGACGTCGCTTCCCTTGTCCGCCCCGGCCATTTTATACGGCGGCGGCGCGATCTATGATTTTGAAAAGCACCGCTGGATCCAAAAGTTTTTGCTGCCGGTTTCTGTGGCAAAGCAGGCGGCGATGGACGTAATGGCAAAGTTTCCGGGTGTCGGCGTTGAGGTCATGACGGAAGACGGCGGCATCTGCATCGTGCGTGCCAACGAGTACACCTATCGCCACACGGTGCACGAACACCTGGCTTACCGCATGGCGCCGATCGAAACGATGAGCGGCGGATGGCATAAGGTGCTGTTTGCCTGTTCGGCCGAGACACTGCAAAAAATCGAGGCCTTTTTAGCAGAACGCAGTTATCCCGGCGTCTATTTTATCGCCACAAATCGTAATTATTTCGAGATCATGCCCGAGGGCGTCACCAAGGGCTCGGCGCTGCGCTTTCTCTGTGAATCTCTGGGCATCCCGCGCGAGAATACCATCGCGATCGGGGATTATTATAATGATATTGAGCTGATGCAGACAGCCGGGTATGCCGTTGCCATGGGAAATGCCCCTTTGGAGGTGCAGCATGTTGCGTGCGCCGTAACGGGGCACTGCCTGGACGGCGGCGTGGCGCAGGTGCTGTATGCGCTGATCCGGAAATTTTCGTGATGTGCATGTTTTGAATGGCCTGCCGGAGCGGCCGTTTTGCACGCGGTTCAGCCGCGGCAGGCGGGTCTTTTTGTTTTGCGCAGCCTCCGGCTGGCAGCAGACCGGATTTTTTGTTTCGCACGTCTTTCGGCTGCGGCACGCGGCGGGCAGGGCTTGCGGGGGATTCCGGCAAAAGACTATGGAGATGATGCAGTGAACAGGCGTTTTACCGGCGTGCTTTTCGCATGCATCGCGGCGGCAGCGCTCTGCCTGCTTGCAACCATGCCGCCGCTGCGGCAGGCCGGCTTTGCGCAAGGGAACGATACCCCTTATTTTTCAGCGAAAGAGGATCGGATTGATATCAATACCGCTCCGGCGGCGGAGCTTCGGTGTCTGCCGGGCATCGGCGAAAAAAAGGCGCAGGCGATCCTCCGGTACCGGGCGCAAAACGGCCCTTTTTCCTCGGCCGACGAGCTTGCGCAGGTGGAGGGCATTTCCTTGCGCATGGCAGAGGAATTTCGGGATCTGATTTGTTTTTCATCAGAAAGCTCTGGACCGATCAGCGGATCAAACCGGTGATCGGATTTTTCCAAAAGCCTGAAAGCCTCGGATCGATTCAGAGGCTTTTGAAGCAAACGGCAAAAGAGGGATGGTATGGAACAGTCGCACAAAAGAGAGATCTTCATCAATCGGGAGCTGAGCTGGCTGGAATTTAACCGCCGTGTGCTGGATCTGGCAAAGGATAAAACGGTTCCCGTGGGAGAACAGCTGAAGTTTGCCGCTATTTACGCGAGCAATTTGGACGAATTTTTTATGGTGCGCGTCGGCTCGCTGTATGACAGAACGCTTGTGGGCGGCAACGAAAAGGAAAACAAAACCGGTATGACGCCGGAGCAGCAGCTGGCCGCCATTATGCCGAAGGTGGCCGAGCTGCAGCAGCGCTGCGACAAAATCGTTGCGAAGCTGTACAATGCCGTGGGAGCGCTCGGCTACCGAAAAGTGGATTTTTCCCATCTGAGCAAAGAAGGAGAGCACTTTTGGCGCAGGTATTTTACGCAGGAGCTCTTTCCCATTCTTTCGCCGCAGATCATCGACCGCCGCCATCCGTTCCCGTTTTTGCGCAACAACGAAATTTATATCGGCGCTATTTTAAAGGGTAAGGGCGATACACAGGCCTCGTTTGGCCTCATTCCCATCAGCAATCAGTTTCAGCGCATTTTGTTTGTACCTTCCGGCGAACAGACCGTTTTTGCGCTTGTGGAAGAGTTGGTGGAGCATTTTTCCGGCATGGTGTTCGGTAAAAACACCGTGCAGAGCCGCTGCATCTTCCGTATTACGCGCAATGCCGATATCACGGTGGACGAGGGCATGTTCGATCACGATGTCGATTACCGCGAGATTATGAGCGATCTTTTAAAAAAGCGCCGAAAGCTGGCGGCCGTTCGCCTGCAGGTATCGCCCCGCGCGCCCGCGCAGATCGTCTCGCTGCTGCTGGATAAGCTTGTTTTGCCGCAGCGCCAGGTGTTTGAACAGTCGACGCCGCTGGATCTGTCCATCGGCTTTAAAATTGCCGCCCGCCTTGCGCAGGACGGTCATCCGGAGCTGTTTTACCCCGTGAAGCGTCCCATGCTGCCGCCTGCAAAGTTTGATTTGACCCGTGTGGTGGAAAAGCAGGATGTTTTGCTTTCGTACCCTTACCAAAGTATGCGTCCGTTTTTGCGGATGCTGAACGACGCCGCGCAGGACCCGCAGGTGCTTTCCATCAAAATGACGCTCTACCGCATGGCACACGAATCCAAGATCGTGGAAGCGCTGGTTTCCGCAGCCGAAAACGGAAAAGAAGTTGTGGCCATTGTCGAGCTGCGCGCGCGGTTTGACGAACAGCACAACATCGATTTTTCAAAACAGCTGGAGGAAGCGGGCTGTACCGTGATTTATGGCTTTGACGCGTATAAGATCCACTCCAAGCTGACGCTCATCACCAAAAAGAAGGGAAACCAGCTGCACTATATCGCACAGATCGGTACGGGCAATTACAACGAAAAAACCTCCGAGCAATATACCGATCTTTCGTTCATCACCACAGACTTCGCCATTGGCTCAGAGCTGGCGTCCGTATTCAACAATCTGGCCATCGAACGCCTTACAGAGCATGCAGGCCGTCTTTTGGTTGCGCCGCTGTGCTTTAAAAGTATTTTAATGCGCGAGATGGATGCAGAAATCGAAGCAAAACGCATGGGAAAGGATGCGCGGATCATCCTGAAATGCAATTCGATCAGCGATAAAGAGATCATTGAAAAGATCTCCGAGGCGTCCTGCGCGGGCGTTCCGGTGCAAATGATCGTGCGCGGCATTTGCTGCATCAAGGCGGGCGTGCCCGGCCTGACGGAAAACGTTACGGTACGCAGCATTGTGGGGCGGTATCTGGAGCATGAGCGCGTTTATGCGTTCGGCAGCGGGCAGGATGCGCGCGTTTACATCGCTTCGGGCGATTTTCTAACGCGAAACACCGAACGCCGCGTCGAGGTGGGTGTGCGCATTCATGATAAACGGATCGCAGGCGAATTGCTGGAAATGCTCGATTTCCAGCTGCGCGACACGGTAAATGCGCGCGAGATGCAGCCGGACGGCTCTTACCAAAAGGTGAAAACCGCGCCGGATGCGCCGCGGGTGGATTGTCAGCTGGAAATGTACGAGCGGCTTGCGGACGCATGGCCCGAGCTGCCCGACGAAAAGCCGGCGGCTCAGAAAATACCGCGCCGCGCCCCGGCGGCAAAACGCCGCACCCCCACCGCGCCGCAGCGTGGAAGAAGAAGGAAAAACGTTTCGGCGCTGCACGCTTTGAATGGGCTGAAAAGCCTGTTTGGAAAAAGGTAGCTCCCGGCTCTTTGAGGGAGCGCCGGGAGAAGCGATCTTCCGCTTTTTACAAAGCTTTTTCGGGCGGCCCGAAGCTGCCGGCCTTGCGGCCGGCCACGGGCCGCCCGGTTCTGTTTAGGACATGTCCCGCATAACCTTTAGCAGGGGAGGGCCGATACGGATCCGATCCTTCTCTGTTTTACAGCAAACTGTCCAAAAAACGCGTCCGCCAGGAGCTTCGACAAAAAAGGGCGATGAGATCAGAAAACGAAACGTTTTAAAACCTGCTTTGCGGGCACGGTTTTGTTTCCTGACGGAGTCGCCCGTAATGTGCGCCCGCTTTTGTTTTGAACAGTTTGACAAGATCAGGAGCCGCGCGGCCCCGGATGCAAAGGTGTGTGACGTGAATGTTGGAGCAGGAACTGGATTGGCAGGCGGAATGGAAACCGGCCCATATGGGGCTTTTGGAGGCAAATGCCCCAGAGACGGAAGAAAAAAGCACAAAAGCGCTGCGCGACCCTGAACCGCAGAAGGCGATGCGCAGCCCGCAGCGGGACGAAGCCGCAAAACGGGCGCCGGGCGTCCGCCGGCTGTACCCGGCGATACGCAAAACAGCCGCGTCGTTTCCGCCTCCCCGCGTAAATACGGGCGAGGAGCATGTACTGTTTGTGCAGATCCTGCTGTGCGCAATGGCGCTTGCATTTTCCTGGTTTGCCCGCAGCGCCGACGTGCCGTTTTTGCCGCAGCTGCAAACGGAGCTGGAAACGATGCTTTCCTCAGGCGTGGAATTTTCTACCGATAACACCTTTGCACGCTTTGCCGATTCGGTGGTGGAGCAGCTGCGCACCGGCACAAGACGGCTGCTGCAAACATTAGAGGAGCCGAAAGCTATCGAGAGCGGCACGGGCGGTGTCTGGCTTACAGCGCATCGGCAGACCGTTCCGGACGGTGCGAGCCTGGAGGAATACACCCTTCCCATCGAGCTGCAGTATCCGGTATCGGGTTATCTCACATCGCGCTACGGCTTTCGCGATAATCCCGTAAACGGTGCGGACGATTTTCATGCGGGGATCGATATCGGCGCCGCGGAGGGAACGCCCGTTTCGGCTGCGCAGGCGGGCATTGTAATGCGCACCGGGTACACCCGGCTGCGCGGATATTACATCATTCTGCGCCATGCCGGCGGCGTGCAGACGCTGTACCAGCATCTCTCTTATATCTTTGTGCGCGGCGGCGAACGGGTGGAGCAGGGCCAGCTGATCGCTGATGTTGGCAGTACGGGCTTTGTAACAGGGCCGCACCTGCATTTGGAGCTGATCCTGAACGGTGTTCGCGTAGACCCGCTGCCCATGTTTCCGCGTTATATTGTTGAATGAAGCGAACGTCGGTGCAGCCCGTGCTGCTGTGCGCCTGCCTTGCGGCAGGACTGCTGTTCGATCCGCTCGGCTTTTTGCGCATGGCGCTGGCCTGTGCGGCCGTTCACGAGAGCGGCCATGTGCTGGTTTACATACTTTGTACGCACAAATGGCCAAAGCTGCGGTTTTCGGCTGCGGAGATCACGCTTTTCGGAGCGCATCGGCTTTCGCGCGCGCAGGAATTGCGGGTGCTTGCCGCCGGGCCGATGGCAAACTTTATCCTGGCGGCAGCGCTGCTGCTGCGCATGCAGTGCCGCGCAAGCTACAGGCTTTACTTTCTGGCCGCCGTCAGCCTCTGTACAGGGCTATATAATCTGCTGCCGTTCGGCGTTTTAGACGGTGCGCGCATTCTGCAAAACCTGCTCCCGGCAGAAAAGCAGGATGCCCTGCAGCGCGCGCAGCGGACGCTGCTCTGCGTTTTTACAGCGGTGCTGCTCTTTCTTGCCCTCAGGGGGGATCTGCCCTTCGGCGCACGCACGGCGGCTTTTTTAGGGCCGGGCATTTTGCTGGCAAAAGAGCTTTGGAAGCGTCATGGGTAGGCCGCGCTGTGCGGACACTTCCAAAAGAATCCCAATGGCAATTTGCCGCTGTTTTTGCCGTCTCCCAACAAAAGGAATGTTTTCATTTGCATTTCCCTCCAAAAAAGAGTAATATAAGTACAGGATATCTTGGAGCTTCTTTGTGCGGAACGATAGATGCGGCCCGACAGCTTTCGGGCCAGCCGGCCGAACCGGAGCTTTCTCAACGGAAAGGATGTTGTCCGCTTGAACGAAAAAATCAGAGCGGCGCTCGCCGCCGTACAAAAGCCTGGCCGCTATACCGGCGGGGAACCGGGATGCGTTTATAAAGACCGGGATCGGGTAGAGCTGCGGTTTGCCTTTTGCTTTCCCGATACATACGAGGTTGGCATGTCGTTTCTCGGCATGAAGATCCTGTACGAGATTTTAAATCAGCGCGAAAATATCTGGTGCGAGCGCGCATTTATGCCGTGGGTGGATATGAAAGAGCAGATGGAAACGCTCGATATCCCGCTCTATGCGCTGGAAAGCAAGGACGCTCTGAGCGATTTTGACGTTGTGGGCTTTACGCTGCAGTATGAGCTTTCCTATACCAATATTCTGGCGATGCTCGATCTTGCGCACATTCCGTTTTACGCAAAAGACCGCGGCGAGGATGCGCCGTTTATCGTGGCGGGCGGGCCGTGTGTGTGCAATGCCGAGCCGCTGGCGGATTTTTTCGATCTGATGATGCTGGGCGAGGGAGAGGTCCAGCTTCCCGATGTGTGTGATACGATCATCCAGGGGCGTAGGGAAGGGCTTTCTAAAAAAGAGATCTTAAAGCGCCTTTATAAAATTGAGGGCGTATATATTCCCGCGTTTTATGATGTGGATTATCTGTCGGACGGCCGGGTGGCATCGATCACGGCAGCCGAGGGCGCGCCAGCCGCTGTGCGCAAGGCGATCATTGCGGATATGAACAGCCAGCCTTTGCCGGAGCATTTTGTCGTGCCGATGATCGGCGCCGTACACGACCGCGCGCAGATCGAGGTACTGCGCGGCTGCGTGCGCGGCTGCCGGTTTTGTCAGGCAGGTTTTTTATATCGCCCCATGCGCGAACGAAACGCGGAAATGCTCTCAAAAGCGGGGCAAAACCTGTGCGCCAATACCGGGTACGATGAAATTTCGCTCACATCGCTTTCCACCAGCGACCACAGCCAGCTGGAAACGCTGCTGGACGATATGCTGGAATGGACGCCGAAGGAGCATGTGAGCATGTCGCTTCCGTCGCTACGCATCGATAATTTTTCGGAATCGCTTGTGCGCAAGACAACAACGGTGCGCAAAAGCGGCCTTACCTTCGCGCCCGAGGCCGGCACGCAGCGCCTGCGGGATGTGATCAACAAAAATGTCACCGAGGATGAGATCCGGCGCACCTGCTCGCTTGCCTTTGACGCGGGCTATACCTCGGTGAAACTTTACTTTATGCTGGGCCTGCCTACCGAGACGCTCCGGGATATCGAGGGCATTGCCGAAACGGCACAGCGCATTGTCGATTTGTATTATCAAAATCCCAATAAGCCAAAAGGGCGCGGCGTACAGGTATCCATCAGCGTAGCCTGCTTTGTGCCAAAGCCCATGACGCCGTTCCAGTTCGTGGGTCAGGATACACAAGAGCAGCTGCGCGAAAAACAGCAGCATCTTTTGCGCAGCGTAAAAAGCCGAAAAATCAGCGTGAGCTATCACGACAGCCGCACCAGTTTTTTGGAGGCTGTGTTTGCCAAAGGGGACAGGCGTCTCTCCCGCGCACTTGTGGAGGCCTACCGCCGGGGCTGCTTTTTCGACAGCTGGGAAGAGCAGTTCCATTACGATACATGGCTTGCGGTTTTTCGGGATTTGGGCATTGATCCTGCGTTTTACGCGAACCGAACGATCGGCTTGGACGAGCTGACGCCGTGGAGCCATCTGGACTACGGTGTCAGTAAAGAATATCTGGTGCGCGAGTATCACAAAGCGCTGCAGGCGCAAACAACGCCGCCCTGCAATCGTGCGTGCAGCGGCTGCGGAGCGAATGCGCTGTTGGGAGGGCCCTGCTTTGCAGATCATTAGAGTTTATTTTACAAAAACAGGAGAGGCGTCCTATATTTCGCTGCTGGATCTGCAGCGTGTAATGCAGCGTGCGCTGAAGCGTTCCGGCTTGCCGGTATGGTATACGCTGGGGTTTAATCCGCATATTTATATGACCTTTGCGGCCCCGCTTTCGCTGGGGCAGGAGAGCCTTTGTGAAACAGTCGATTTTAAAACGGAGGCAGAAGCCTGGGATTGGAATGCGGCGGCCGGGGCGCTTTCGAAATGCCTGCCCCAGGGGATCGACGTTGTGCAGATCGCGCCCGCGGTTCTGAATGCGAATGAAATTGCAGATGCCGCTTATTCCGTGCACTATTCCGCGCAAAACGCTCCGGCCGCGCGCGCAGCGTGGGAGGCATATAACGCCGCGCCCAGTGCCGAAACGGTAAAAGAGGGCAAACATGGAAAACAAAAAACGATCGATCTAAAGCAATACCTGCCCGCCGCTCGGCTTGCGGAAGAGGACGGTGGCCTGACGGCCCTGCTGCGCCTGCCTGCGGGCAATACGCTGAATGTCAATCCGGTTCTGGTTCTGGGCTGGCTGGAGCAGGCACGGGGCCTTTCCGCAGCGGCAGGCCGCATCCTGCGCACCGGGCTTTATACAAAAAGCGGAGAAAAATTTTCCTGAAAACGAAGAAAATTTTCCGAAAGCTCTTGCATGCATCCATCGTCCGTGCTATAATATTTAGGCGTTATATCCGCTGTGCCAACAGCGAGGTTAATGTAAATACATTAAACAGGCAGTCCTCTGTCGGCGTTTGCCGGGTATGAATGCCGAAAAACATGGAGGATCAGATATTATGGACGCATTGAAGACGATCACAGAGGGCATGATCAAAGAGGGTCGCCCGGCATTCAATGTCGGCGATACGGTGCGTGTTTCCGTTCGCATCAAAGAGGGCGAGCGCGAGCGTATCCAGGCATTTGAGGGTACGGTCATCGCAAAAAAGCACGGCGGCATTGCCGAAACCTTTACCGTGCGCCGCACCGCTTACGGTGTGGGTATTGAGCGTGTGTTCCCGATCAATTCCCCGTTTGTAGAAAAGGTCGAGGTCGTGCGCAGGGGCCGTGTACGCCGCGCGAAGCTTTTCTATCTGCGTCAGCGCACCGGCAAGGCGGCCAAGGTCAAGGAACAGCTTCGATAAGCGTTACCAAAAAGGGACAATGTACATTGTCCCTTTTTTGCTATGCTTTTGCCCGTTCTCCTGAATCGGCAGTGCAAAAACAAGCCCGATCGCAAGATTTTAAGCCTGCGGGCAGCATCGGCCCCACAGGCACAGCGCTTTATATGCCCGGCGGCCCGCATAATGCGGCGCTGCCGGCGGTAAATGCGCTTTTTGGAAAAGAGGCGTTCAGGATGGAGGCGCATCCTCAAAGAAAAAACCGAGGGGCTGCAAAAGAAAATACATTGTTTGAATGGTACGATTCCATGGTATTCGCACTGGCGGCGATCGTATTGATCTTTGTATTTGTGGTTCGCATCATAACGGTTTCGGGCTATTCCATGGAGCCTACGCTGCTTTGGGGCGACCGTGTGGCCGTGCAGAGCATGCTGTATACACCCAAACGCGGAGACGTTGTGGTGATGGACGGATATATCAATTATGGCGATCCGCTCGTAAAACGCATCATTGCGGTGGGCGGCGACACCGTGGATATTGATTTTTCCACGGGAACTGTAATGCTGAACGGAGAGCGGCTGGACGAGCCTTACCTCACTTCGCTTACCAAGCTTTCGTATGACGTTGTTTTTCCGGTGGTCGTTCCGGAGGGCACGGTGTTTGTGATGGGGGACAACCGCCCCAATTCGCTGGACAGCCGCAGCTCGGAGGTTGGTTTTATCGATGAGCGCGATATTATGGGAAAAGTACTGCTGCGTATTTTTCCCTTCAAGCGCTTTGGCGTGATCCAATAACAAAGCCCATGCGGCAGCGCGCAAAACCGGGGAAAGCCTTAAAAAGGTGAGAGGGTAAGCCTAAAAGGCAAGAAGAGAAGCTTTAAAAGGTGGGATGGAAATTTATGGCGCAGGAATACCGCTGCAAGCTTGCGGGGCTTGCGGACATGGAACAACAATGGGAACGCCTGATCGCAGACGCCGGCCAAGACCGCGCAAACTGGATCGTCTGGAAAGAAAGCGCGATCCGGCGCGCCGCCGCGGGAGAGGCGCTGCCCTATTACGGCATTTTGAACGGAGAGATCATCTGCGAGGCCACCGCAAACCTTTGCGCGCACAACGTTCAGAACGCCGAAGGGCTTGTTGACGAAAAAACGGCTTATCTGTGCGCGTTTCGCACGGCGGAAGGGTATCGCGGCAAGGGCTATTTTTCAAAGCTGCTGCGGTATCTGTTAAACGATTTAAAACGGCGCGGCTACGAGGCGGCAACGCTCGGCGTCGAACCAAAGGAAGAGCAGAACCGGCAGATCTATGCGCATTACGGGTTTGATCAATACCTCAAAACCGTAACGGAACATGAGCCGGACGGTACTGCGATTACCGTGGATTATTATCGGAAGAAGCTGTAATCATGGAACAACACAAACCGGAAAAGAACAGCAGCGGCGCACAGCGCGTAGATATTCAGTGGTTTCCCGGGCACATGACAAAGACGCTGCGCCTGATGGAACGAGAGATCCGCAACGTGGATGTGGTGCTGCAGCTGCTGGACGCACGGATCCCGCACAGCAGCCAGAACCCCGAGATCGCGCGCATCACGGCGGGAAAGCCGCATTTGTATCTGCTGAATAAAGCCGATCTGGCCGATCCGGAGATCACCGCCCAGTGGGTGAACTATTTTCGGCGCGGCGGCGACGGATGCCTTGCCATCACCAGCAGGGAGCGCAGCGGCATGCAGCAGGTGAAAAAAGCCATCGAGGCAGCGCTCTCCGAGCTTCTGGCGCGCCGTGCCGGAAAGGGAATGGCGGGCGCAAAACGCCGTGTGATGGTGGTTGGGATCCCCAACGTGGGAAAATCCACGTTTATCAACAGCTTTGCGGGGTCGGCCCGTGCCAAAACTGCAGACCGTCCCGGGGTTACGCGCGGCAAGCAGTGGGTGACGGTGGGCGATTTCGATCTGCTGGATATGCCCGGCGTGCTTTGGAAAAAATTTGATTCTTCCATTGTCGCCGGAAACCTGGCGTTTATCGGCTCGATTCGGGATGAAATTCTGGATATTGAATCTCTTGCAATGGCACTTTTGGGCGAAATACGGCAGATGTATCCCGAGCGGCTGTGCGAGCGGTACCGCCTAAGCAAAGAAGATCTTGCCGAAGAAGATCCGTATCTGCTGCTGGAGACAATCGGGCGCAGGCGCGGTATGCTGATGTCCGGCGGGGCGGTAAATACCGAGCGCGCCGCCATTATGCTGGTAGATGAATTTCGAGGCGCAAAGCTGGGCCGCGTTTCGCTGGAAAGGCCGGGAGAAGCATGACGGAAGAGCTCTATGCATTTGACGCCCAATTTCGCGCCGAATGGGGGAAGATCTGCGGCGTGGACGAGGCGGGACGCGGCCCTCTGTGCGGCCCGGTTTGCGTGGCGGCAGTCATTTTGAACCCGGCCGACCCGATCGAGGGCATCAACGATTCCAAAAAACTGTCCGAAAAAAAACGTGAGGCGCTGTATCCGCAGATCGTCGAAAAAGCGGTTGCCTGGAACGTGGTGATGATCGGGCCCGAAACGATCGACGCGCTCAACATTTTGGGCGCAACGATGCTGGGTATGCAAAAAGCGGTGGAGGGGCTTTGCGAACCTCCCGCGCTTGCTCTAATCGACGGAAACCGCTGTCCGCAGCTTGGCATTCCGGCGCAGAGCGTGGTAAAAGGAGATGCCTGTTCCGCCAGCATCGCGGCGGCGTCCATTCTGGCAAAGGTAGAACGGGATCGCTATATGATAGAGCTTTCGCGCCGCTATCCGCAGTATCAGCTGGAGCAGCACAAAGGTTATCCTACAAAACGTCATTACGAGCTTTTGGATCGCTACGGCATTCAGCCGTTTTACCGCAAAAGCTTTTTAAAAAAGCGCGGCTATGTCTGAGCGGGAGCAGGCGGCCCGCGGGGCCCGGGGAGAAGCACTTGCGGCGCTGTATTACGAACGCCGCGGATACCGTGTTCTGGAGAGGAACTTCCGCACGCGCCAGGGTGAGATCGATGTGATCGTGCACAAGGGGGATACCCTTGTTTTTGCAGAGATAAAAACACGAGGAGGATCCGCCATTGCGCAGCCGCGCGAATTTGTAACGGCGCAAAAGCAGCGCCGTTTGATCCTTGCCGCGCGCCGCTACCTGCTGCTGCATCCGCAATGGGCAGAAAGCTTTTTGCGGTTCGACGTGGTGGAGATCATTTTGCCCGAGCAGGGCCGCCCGCTGCTTCGATGCATCGAAAACGCGTTTACCCTCTGATGCGTTCCCATGATGCTTTTCCCCAAAGTGGCCGAATCAGGACCTTTGCGGCAAGCCTTTTCCGCTTGCCGCCTGCGGGAGCGGCCGGAGCTTTATTTTTCTGCGGCGCTCTGTTTTGCCGCCGGGCGTGCCGGGATGGGAAGCCGGAGGATGTTTTTTTGGCAGCGCTCTGTTTTGCCGCCGGGCGCGCCGGGAAGGGAAGCCGGAGGCTCCGTTTTTTAAAAAGAATGCAAAAAATGGGGGATCATATTGAATTTTTTCGATCTGCACTGCGATACCATGCTGCGGCTTTTGGACGGGAGCAGCCTTGCCGACGCCGACGCGCATCTCAATCTTTCCAAGGCGCAGTCGTTTGAAAAATGGGCGCAGATATTCGCACTGTTTGTATTGGACAACAAGCCCGGGCGGGATACGGCCTACGATGCCTATCGCCGCCTGTACGCCGGTTTTATACGGCAGATGCGGCTTCATGCCGACCGGATCGTTTTTTGCCGCAGTGCCGCGGAACTGGAAGCGGCCTGGGCGGCCGGAAAGCACGCGGCGCTGCTCTCGGTAGAGAACGGGGCGGTGCTGGGAGGGCGTCTCGAGCGCCTTGACGAGCTGCAGCGTGACGGGGTGCGCCTGCTGACACTCACCTGGATGGGCGAAAACGAGCTGGGCTTCGGCGGCGAAGCGGGCGGCCCGCTGACAGACTTTGGCCGTTCGGTTGTGCGCGCTCTGCCGCAGTATGGCATTGTGCCGGACATCTCGCATCTCTCCGACGAGGGGGCGGCGGAGGTGTTTCGGCTGACGGACGGCCCCGTTATTGCAACGCATTCCAATGCGCGCAGGATCACCGGCCATCACCGCAACCTTACGGAAAAGCAGATCCGGGAGATCGTGCGGCGCGGCGGGCTCATCGGCATCAATCTGTGCAGTTCGTTTTTATCGGACGAAAAATCGCGCGCCTCCTGTGAGGACATATACCGTCATTTGGATGCAATCCTTTCCTGCGGCGCCGAAAACACCGTCTGCTTTGGAACGGATTTTGACGGCGCGCAGATCCCCTGCGACATCGGGGATCTGCGCGGGATCCCGATGCTGTACGAGCATCTGCTGGGGCGCGGTTTGTCCGAGGCGCTTTTGCAAAAGATTTTCTTTGAAAATGCGCGGCAATTTTGGAAACGTGTTTTTTAAACATATCCCGCATACTGCGGCGCAAAACAGGGGAGGGAACGATTGATGGAATATACAAGCACACGCGATGATACCCTGCGTGTCAGCGCGTCCGAGGCCATTGTAAAAGGGCTTGCGCCCGACGGCGGGCTGTTCGTACCGGCGGAATTTCCGCGGGTAAGCCCCGAGGCGTTTTATGGCCTTACCTATCCGCAAACGGCAGAAAAAATTCTGCGTCTGTTTTTGACGGATTACGACCCGGCTTTTTTAAAAACCGCGGTAGAGCAGGCCTATGGCGCAGACCGTTTTTCCGGCAAAGCCGGTTTTTTGGCGCATGTAGAGGAACGGCTCTGGTCCTTGGAGCTATGGCACGGGCCGACCTGCGCGTTTAAGGATTACGCGCTGCAGCTGATGCCGAAGCTTTTTGTGGAGGCGAAGAAAAATCTGGGGGATACGGGAACGACAAAGATCCTCGTGGCCACCTCCGGCGATACCGGCAAAGCAGCGCTGGCCGGATATGCAGGCCTGCCGGGTATCCGCATTGCCGTATTTTATCCCGATGCGGGCACCAGCGAGGTGCAGCGCCTGCAAATGGCAACCCAGGAGGGAGAAAATGTCGCCGTCTATGCCGTTCGGGGCAACTTTGACGATACCCAGACCGGCGTAAAACGTGTGTTTGCCGATTTGGCTCTGGCCGAACGTCTGGCGCAAAAAAACGAGCGGCTTTCCAGCGCAAACTCCATCAACTGGGGGCGCCTTGTGCCGCAAATCATTTACTATTTTTACAGCTACGCGCAGCTGGTGGCACAAAACGGCGTTGCCGCAGGCGATGCGGTGGATTACTGTATTCCCACCGGCAATTTTGGCGATATCCTTGCCGGCTACTACGCAAAGCGCATGGGCCTGCCGGTGGGCCGGCTGATCTGTGCGTCCAATCGCAACAATGTGCTGACAGAGTTTCTTGCCACCGGCCGCTATGATGTGCGCCGCCCGTTTTATAAAACGGAATCGCCCTCTATGGACATTCTGGTATCCTCCAATTTGGAGCGTTTGCTGTATCACACCACGCAGGATGCCGCTGCGGTAGCTGCATGGATGGCACAGCTTACCCAAGATGGTTTTTACACGCTG
>Ga0137306_101041_pt1 | contig 31088 bp, 26 predicted proteins | sample Inofroosms_March_FD_97187 | JGI IMG/M metagenome (GOLD analysis project Ga0137306, IMG submission 97187) | Mouse cecal microbial communities from Vienna, Austria - N-Acetylneuraminic and N-Acetylglucosamine D2O microcosms_March | ecosystem: Host-associated > Mammals > Digestive system > Large...
AACTCAATGTAGAATGCCTCCACATTCCGTACCGGATCAAAGGGAAACAGCGGGTAAGCCCGCATCCCTCCGTTTTCCTCTGTGATCACATTTTCTCCATCAAGCCCGGCGACCGTGTATTCTGATTCTTGCTGCCTGCAGAAAAAAGATAGCGGTATTTTCAATCCTGTTGAAATTTTCCATAATACATTGATGGTGGGTGAGGACTGTCCACGCTCAATCTGCCCCAGCATAGGCTTGCTCACGCCGGTCAGCTCCGCGACATCATCCAGCGTAAGCTGCCTTGTGTTGCGAATCTCTTTCAGCCGCTCTCCGATCTTTAATGAAATTTGTTCCATGCTGCCTCCTGAATATGTTTTATTAAACAAAATATATTATAACATATCCATTTAAAAATATAAAGAAAAAACGCCATGACGCATTTTTCATTCTGTAAATCCATCTTTCAGTTCTCCTGTTCTTTCTGATAACAGCGGTAGAGATAGGCTGATGATCTGCTCCTCCGTCCTTATCTCAGATTCATTCACCGTTCCCACTCCCCTTCCCGTTATATTCAGAAAGGAAAAGCCCTACAACCGCCAGAACCGTTCCCATAATGGAAACCCATGTCACCGGCTCCTTCAGCACCAGCACGGAAGTCACCACCGTTATGACAGGAACCATGTAAATATAGACGCTGGTCTTGACCGCGCCAAGTACTTTTACCGCGAGGTTCCATGTCACAAAGCAGAGCGCGGACGCCCCCAGTCCAAGATACAGGATATTGAACAGACACGTCATATCCGTAAACCGTTCCAGTCCCATTTCAAAATCAAAAAGGAATAATGCCAGAACCATGAACAGAATCCCGTAAAAGAATGTCCGCCGCGTGGTGAGTATGACCGGGTAGCCGAAGCTGCTGATCTTCCTTGTCAGTATGGAATAGCACGCCCACACAAAAGCCGCGAGGACTGCCAGCAGATCCCCCATGGGGTTCAGTTCCAGTTTCGAGCCGTTAAAGCTGATCAGCGCCGCCAGATACCCGATGAGGCGGGGCCCGCTGTGCCCGGCTGATTTCCTATTCCCCATGCTGTCCACCGTCCCCATCTTTCTCCGAGAATATTTCACGGTAAGTCCCCGGCGCAAGCCCTATGAACTGATTGAAATAATTTGTAAAATGGCTCTGGTCTGAGAACCCTGTCCTGATTGCTGCCTCAACGGGCAAAACACCTTCCGATAACAGCTTTTTTGCCTCATTGATTCGGATTGTTTCAAGGTAACGGTAAGGAGTAACTCCTTTTTCTTTCGTAAAGGCCCGCAGCAGCGTTGACTTACTAAGCCCGACGTGGCGGCATATCTGGTCTAAATAAACGCGCTCCGTAAAACGCGCTGTCATGTACTCACAGGCTTTTTCAATCTCCTGTCCGCGCTCCGGGATACAACTTTCAAAAGGCTTTCCATAATTCTGGATGAGGTATGAGAGCAGAAACAGCAGGGTTTCCTCTTTCTTAAACTCCCCCGTTCCTTTCATGACCATCTCATGCAGCGGGCGCAGGTGGCAGGCTATCTCCTCATCATAGATAACATTCTTTGAGAATCCCGGAAGTTCCCGTTTCCCCGTAACTTCCTCCGCCAGATCGAGCATGACCTCCTTTGAAATGTTAAAGCCCCGGTAATCAAACGCCCCCTCATCACTCTGCGCGCAGGCATGGCTGTCGCCCGGATTGAAAAGGACGATGTTTCCTTCTTCTATAACATATTCCCTGTCACGGCAGGAAAGCACCCTCTCCCCATCCTCCACAAACCCTATGACATAATGCTCATGGAAATGGCTTGGAAACGGCTGCCGGGTCCCCTCAAAGCGGTATGCCTCCATCCTCAATTCATCATCGTATACCACCGTCCTTACTTCTTTCTTCACGTGGATTACCTCCAAATTCAATTCTTGAATTTTGTCAAGAGTCATTTTACCTCTTATTTTTTCCCGCGTCTTGTAAAATATCTTCATTTTTCAGATTTATCGGTTTTATTTTCTACGGGGATTGTCTGATCTTTTCAAATACAGCATTTTTTACTCTGCTGTCACCTCCAGCCCCAATCCGTTTATCCATTCCGACATTTCTTCCCTGGATGTGCTTCCCTCCAGTCTTGCCCCTTCCAGCCATGTGGCGGTATCGGAACACAGATCGTGAAGGTTGGAAGCGCTGGAACCTATGCCGCTGCTTCCGGATGTACAAAAAGGAACTATGGTTTTTCCGGAAAAATCGTAGGTTTCCATAAAGGTCCAGACGATTTTCGGGGCCTGTCCCCACCAGATGGGATATCCTACAAACACAACATCATAACTCTCAAAATTTTCTACATCTTTCGCCATTTCAGGCAGGGTTCCCCCGCTGATCTCCCTCTGGGCTCTCTCTGTGGTGGCGGAATAACTGTCAGGGTAAGGCTCCGCGGGCTGAATCTCGAACAGGTCCCCTCCTGTCTGCTGATAAATCAGATTCGCTGCCCGTTCAGTGGTATTCGTACGAGAATAGTAGGCTACCAGGATCTTTCTTTCCCCTGTCCCCGCGACTGCCCCGCTGTTTCTGGTCCGGACTGCTCCGTTTTCCGTCCATGCCCCGTCTTCATTGACCTGATACCCGTCCGGGGTTTGGGTCGCCGCGTACAACCAGCCGTTTTCGTCAAAAGCATAGCATTCCGCCGCCCCGTCCCCGTTTCCATCCAGCCACTGCCAGGACGGATTTCCCCGGGTACCTGCGTACCAGGTTCCGTCTCCCAGGTCATACCACCACCTGTTACTGTTTTCTCCCTGTCCTCTGGTCCAGCCCGCGGCAAATGCCGTAATGGAAAACAGTACCGTCATAAAAGCCGCTGCCATTAAAATTCTGAATTTCCGTTTCATACTGATTCCTCCTGATTAATATGCCATAATTTTTATAAACGGATTATAATCTATCTTTTTATGTCTGTCCAATACTCGGTCCGTATGCCCGTTTATGCTTTATGTGTATATGTCCCTGCCGTCTCGATCTCATTTTCTCCCCGCAAAACCTTTCCCTGACAGGGAGCAGTTCAAGATTTCAACCGTTAAGCGACAGCCCCTTTTCTGTTTTTAGGCATAAAAACGGAGCTGTTGCTCCGGTAGATTATTTTTCTACTTTTGCAACAGCCCCTCGCTAAAACAAAATCAAAAATCATTTTACAACTACTTCTCTTCCCTCTTCCTGAAAGAAAGCAACGCCGCTACACTGCTTACAGAAATCATGCACAGCAGCATCCACAGATCCCCCCGGCTTCTGTCTCCGGTCTTCGGAAGTCCCTGAAGCGGGATTTCCTCATCAACAATATCGGTCAGAGGAACTTCCTGGTCCGGAATATCAGTCAATGGAACCTCAGTCAGCGGAACCTCATTATCAGGAATATCGGTTCTGGGTCTTTCGGGTTCTTCGTCGTCATCGTCATCATCGTCGTCACCAGCAGGTCTTGACGGGGTTTCCGGTTTCTCCGGTTCTTCCGGCTTATCCGGCTCTTCCGGTTTCTCCGGCTCTTCCGGCTTCTCGGGTTCTTCCGGCTTATCCGGCTCGTCTGTCTCTTTCAGCCTGAATCCAACCTCGATCCCCCATGCGGTCTGCTGGAAGAAATTATTACTCTCACCATTTAAATAGAGGCTTATGCCGGTTAATGCTTTTGCCCCTGAATCAGATGTGAGTTTTCCCCACACGATCCCTGCCTCATCATCACATGAAACTTCTCCTGCCATATACCGGCCGACAGCATACTCTCCGGCTTCATCTTTCAGATTCTCCTGATTACCCTTAATTGCACAGAACAGTCTTGTGTACATATAACTGTAGCCTGCTCCCGCAACCTCAGGATTTGTTTCCTTTACTCCTGCCGTTGAAGACTGTCCGCCGTAGATCCCCGGATCTCTCAGAACCAGACCTATATAGGGAATCTCGTTCAGGCTTTCCCAGGTTGTGCCATATTGGCTGCTGAAAAAATTATTGTAGTAGTCCAGATAGTACTGATGAAGGTCGGCGACACCATTTTCATAACCTTTCTCGACCAGCTTCGCACCTAATACCTCATCCTGCAGATCAGCATTTCCCAGATCACTTTCCTGACCATACAGATAACGCAAAGCCCCGTTGCTCACTCTGGAAGGAACACTTCTCTCCGGAGGAACGGTTCCGTCAAATGTGTTGATATCTCCGACATAGGCAGGTTCTCCCTCATGGCCAGGACTTTGGAGCACAAAACTGCCTTTTTCATAAGCGAATGTTTTTTCAGAGTTATTGACCAGTTCTATAAAAACCGGCCCCAAAGTATCCCCGGGCTGGGAGCCCTGATATCCAAATCTGTTGTCCTGAATAGCTCTGTAGGCATCCATTACGTCTTTTGTTGCATTGATGGAAACCGTATCTCCTTCATATCCTTCGGGAATTGTATAAATGATTCTGCAGGTTCTGCCGCCGTTTTCAAAAATTTTTTTTGCAGTAACTCCCTCCGAGGTGTCTGAAATATCGCTTCTTGTTCCCGGAGAGGCTGCTTCATATTCAACCTTATGGGTGACAAACTTGCTGTCTTCTCCCAGGACATCTTCCCTCACGGCTTCCAGATAGACTGCCCGATAGTCGTTGCCGGAGAAATAAACACCATTGCTGCCCCAGACATTCACAAACATATCAGGAACATCTTCAAAAGAAATCATATCGCCGACTTTATAAATCGTGCCCTCCGGATCATCCATATTGCGATAGCCTGCTACCTGAGTCATCACCGTATTGCCGTCGTCATCTTTCCGGGGTTTTACTTTGCCCATGAGAGACTCGTTGATGATCACCGGGAAACTGTCTTCTTCCAGACGGTTGCCGTTTGAATCTGTTCCATAAATACTCCCGTCAGGCTCCTCTATGACCCGGGCACAGATCAAAATCTCATATCCGTTTCCGCTGGGCGTCGCACCTTTTTCGTAAGTGTAAACCTGATAGGAAACCGCTCCGCACTCCGTACAGATCCCCTGCTTCTCAAACGGTATGTTCTCTCCTTCCGGAAATGTATGATGACCCGGAATGATCTCTGTAACTTCCTCTCCACACCGATCACAGGCATACTGTATTTTACCGTCCTGGCAGGTCGCCTCCACCCGTGTGATCTGGCTCTCGTCTTCCGGCATCATATGTCCGCCCTTGATCACGGTCTCGATATCTCCGCAGACAAGACATGTATGAACCTGAAGGCCATCTTCCATACATGTAGCTTCTTTAACGATCTCCGGCTCATTCTTGCCAAAATAGTGGCTGTCCGGATCACTCTCAGAGCCTTCCTTGAATTTCCACAACCATCTGGCACCGCAATTCATGCACTCTATGGCCTCTGCAGAGGTTGCAGGCCACTGGCAGCCGGCGGGAATCAGATCAGGGCTTCCTCCTCCCGGATACCAGCTCTCCCATAAGTCGCCGCCGTTTATTACCGCATTGTGGGTACACTCCAGATCTCTTCCGGGAATCACAGGCTGCTCGCCCTTGCACACAAAATTCTCCGGATGGTCAGGGTCATAGGTATAGGGATCCAGTTCTTCTTCCGTGGCATGGCTGCAGACCGGGCAGTCTTCATTGATGTTGATATACTTGCCCCAGAACCAGACACACATGTACTCACAGGTACACTCCCCTTCCGTCTCCAGCGTCTTCACACCCAGATCCAGAAGCTCCTGCAGCTCTTCCATAGTCTCAAGGAACTCATCGGAGTACAGGTAATCCTCCTCCAATTCGTCCATCATGGCTGTGATCTCGTCAACTGCCTCACTGAGTTCTTCGTCGGTCTCATAGAAACCGTCACGGTATTTCTTAATTACGGCTTTAATTGCCGACAGGATCTTTTCCTCGTCAATCTCAGCCTTCGGAACCTTGTCGATGACTTCAGCTTTAACAGGAGGTACATTCCCGGCTCCGGAAACCGTTCCCCCGGCAGTACTGCCGTCCTTATCCGGAACTTCCGTTTTGTCCGCACCCTCTGTCTCCTTAATGTCTCCGGCTCCGTCAATGCTGTCATTTTTATCAGGATCCTCAGCCCCGCCGGCACTGTCAGACTGATCCGTATTATCATCAGCCTCGCTGTTATCTTCTGTTTCGTCGCCGGCTGTCACATCTGAATCTCCCTTATTGTCAGCATTCTCACCTTCCGTATCCGTCTTATCCGCGCTGTCGCCGCCGTCGGCACTGCTGTCACTTTCATCGCTGCCTTCGCCGCCGTTCTCGCTTCCGCTGCTTTCTCCGCCGTCGGCATCTCCGGCATTCTTGTCGTCGCTTTCATTGCTTCCACCATCGTCGGTGTCTTCGGCTCCGCTCTCGCTTCCGCTGCTGCCTTCTGTGTCTTCGGCATCACTCTCGTTTCCGCTGTTATCACTGCTTCCCGGATTCTGGGCACCTTCGGCTCCGCTCTCGTTTCCATCGCTGCCTTCTGTGTCTTCGGCATCACTCTCGTTTCCGCTGTTATCACTGCTTCCCGGATTCTGGGCACCTTCGGTTCCGACGTCGCTGCAGTCGTCATTTCCCTCATAACCGTTCTCAGTGTGACCGGAATCGTCACTTTCAGCATAACTGCTTTCAGTAAAATTCTCTGTCCCGTCAAAATCAGCTGCAAACGTATTCAAAAGCAGCATATTCATACATACTGTCAGGGAGATGAACATTGCAAGGCCGCGTTTGGCCAGATACTTTCGGTTATTCTTATAATCTTTCTTCATGATTCTTATTTCCTTTCTTTGCCAAAAATCACGGATGCAAAGTTTCCGGCGACCGGGCTGGCATAGATCTACACATGCAGACCCTTAGCCCCCTTAGCTTTGCGTCCCATTGTTTCCAATGGTTTGCTAATCATAATCAGCAGCTGAGCCGGCATAGCGCAAAAAAGCCGCGCCATAGCCCTCTGGCTTTGCGTCCCATCCTTTCGGAAGGTTTGCCTTTTATAATCAGCAACCAGGCTGACATAGCAATCTTACTGCCTTAGTCCCTATGGCTTTGCGTCCCGGGATTTCCCCCGGTTTGCCAGATATTTTTATTTCATAGTCGATACACACTCCCCCTTCCACCGATAAACCTCCCGAAACCTTCTGCCGCAGACCTGTATCTTCGGCATATGGCCCCGGACCAGCAAACTGATACCCTCTGATCTTCCCTGCTTCTGATCATATTCCATTTACATCCTTCCTGAAAAATCAGTCAATACATATGCTTCTCTGTCTGTTATGGATCTGCGTTAAAATTACGTTACATAGATTTGTTACAACGCCCGGAATATTAGTCAGCAAGAACTATCAGATGTAACTATTATACCGTTTATTTCTTAATGTTTCAATAGCAAATAGGGAAATATTACATAAAACGTTACAAAATCGTTTCACGTAATATTTCCCCTCTCAATTTTCTTCCATCAAATTCCGACTCCCGGCCCGATCTCCTGGCTTTCCCCGCGGCTGCCGTTTCCCACTCCGGGGCCGATCTCCTCCGTCGATTCCTGATTTCCGGCCGGTCCCGGCTCCTGACCTCCGGCTTCTTCCCGGTTCTCACCCTCGCTCTCCGGAGTTTGGGCCTCCACCGTCTCTCTGCTGTCCCCGGCCTGTGTCTCTTTGGGGCCATGACCCTGGTCACCGCCCGGTCCCCGGGAACTATCCTCGTCTGCCGCCGCTCTGCTTTCTTCCGACGTTCCGCCTTCCTGGCCTGCCGGCGTTACATATCCCTGGCCCGCTGCCGGATCCGTCTCCTGACCGCCGGCTGCCGCCGAACTTTCCTGCTGCGACTCTGCCGGAGCCTCCCCTGTCTCCACAGTCTCCGCACCGATCCCCTGATTCTTCGGCTTCTCTCTCCCGGCAGGCGCTCTGCTGCCGGAACCTGAGGGCGTCTCTTCCGCCCCATCCAGATGATAGCACAGCACCGGTACTCCGGTTTCAATATTCTCAAAAATCGTCCGGGCCGCTGCCGGAGGCAGATTGATACAGCCATGGGAACCGTTGGTTTTATAGATATTTCCTCCGAAGCTTCCCCGCCAGCCGGCATCATGCATACCGATATTGCCGTTGAAAGGCATCCAGTAAGAAACCGGAGTCCTGTACGTGGCTCCTTTCAGGACCGCGTTCCTCTGCTTGTAGGTCAGAGGGTAAGCGCCGGAGGGCGTGGAATCTCCTCTGGCCTGGTTTCCCGACACAAAGTCCGACTCTATCACCAGCTGCCCGTCCTTATAAAAATAGAGATGCTGGGCCGTCAGGTTGATCTCCACATAGGTGTCCCCGTAATCCGTCTCCCCATGGCTGGCTCCCCGCTGCCGATAGACCGGCTCCCGGGTCTGGCTCTCCCCGGACATCAGAATCTCATACAGAGCTTTCGCCTCTTCCTCCTGATCCATGCGCCATCCGTAGAAACCTTTCGTGATCTCTACGGTCTGCCCGTAGGAAGTCAGCAGTTTTTTCGGTTTGTAAATCGTATCATACTGAGCCGCCAGCCTCTTCACATAGGCTGTCACCTGTTCCTGATCCACGAAGACCTGTCCGTCGGTTCCTTCGCTGATCCAGTCCACAATGATATCCCCGTCCAGTACCTCCTTCTGGTCGCCGAATTCATAAGTCACCGCCATGGTCACGTACCGGTTCAGGCGGTCGGCCATCTCATTGAGTTCCCGGTCCTCCACTGTAACTGAGGATTCCACATAAGCCCCCAGATCCTCCAGCACCAGTTCTGTCTCCAGGCCTTCTACTGCCTTTCGGATGGCCGTCTCCACCTTCTCTCTGTCCAGTGCTGTTCCCGGCTCCCCCGGAAGGACTTTGTACCCCTCTCCGGGAATATATTCCGACAGATAAGCGTCGCCTGGCTGCCGGATCAGCTCTTCGTCAAACATATCCAGAGAGTCCAGTTTCTCTCTCAGCTTCTCCTCATCCCAGTCGATCATGGTCTCCACGGAAAATTCCCTGGTCTGTTTCTGCTGTCTCCACCAGTCCATAGGGTCCTGCCCTGCCAGATGCCGTTCCAGAGTGCCGTCAAACACGGAATGCAGACCGATCTCATCTTTCGTGATCTGTTCTGTCTCCCCTCCCCGTTTCACCAGAGTCAGCACATAATCATCGATCTGCGACGAGATCATCTCTTCCACCTGATCTACGGTCATGTCAGAGGCATCCAGCCCGTTGATGACCGTGGCCGGGAAAAATACGGTCTCATATTGCTTTCCCCTGTTTATATAATATCCTGCCCCCATTCCCACAGCAGCGGCCAGCACTACTGTGCCGGCCGCTGCCGCTTTCACGGGAAATGGCTTCTTCTTTCTGCTTCTGGCCTTTTCTTCACTGCTCATTCCATTTCTCCTGATCTCTCCGTTAACTGTTCTTCTCTTTCAGAAGATCCCTGATCTCTGTCAGCAGTTCCTCTGCCGTAGGGCCTGCCGGAGCCGGCGGGGCCGCTTTTTCCTCCTCCTCATGACGGAACCTGGCTGTCACGGCGGCGATAGTTTTCACCATGAAAAACATACAGAATCCGATGATCAGAAAATCAACGATATTCTGGATAAAACTTCCGTACAGGATGGCTGCCTCCGCGGAGATCTCATTGCCTGCCCCATCCAGGACTGCCGGGCGGATCACATATTTCAGCGTATTGAAGGAAGCGCCTCCGGTAACGGCCCCGAGAGCCGGCATCAGGATGTCATTGACGAGAGATGTGACGATCTTGCTGAAAGCCCCTCCGATGATAACACCCACTGCCATATCGATGATGTTGCCTTTTAATATGAACTTTTTAAATTCTCCCATGGTGCTGCCCAGTTTTTTCTCCAAAGCCTTTACGTCTTTCATGGTAGCCCCCTCTCTGGTTTGCTATTTAGTGGTGGCAGATTACCGGTATTCCCGGATATACATAATCGTAGAGGGCCTTTGTCTTGTCCGGCGGGAGATTGACACAGCCATGACTTCCGTTGTTCTGATAGATCGTTCCTCCGAAGCTGCTCCTCCAGTTGGCGTCATGAAGACCGATACCGCCGTTAAAAGGCATCCAGTAATTTACATGGCTCTGATAAGAGTAAGTGCCGTCGGCCCTCTTCCTTCCTCTTAAAATACGGTTGGTCTCCTTGTATGTAAGGCTGTAGACCCCGGCGGGAGTGGCGTTGCCTCTGGCCACATTGCCTGTGACACAGGGAGCATCCCAGACCACCACGTTGTCCTTTATCATATATACGTGCTGGTTGGTCAGATCGATCTCCACATAAGTACTTCCCCAGTCGTTGTTCCTGTCTGTGGTCGTCATGACATACTGAGGTTCCCTGGGCTGGCTCTGGGCCGTCTGGATCATGGAGATCAGAGCCAGGGTCTCGTAGCCCTGATCGATCTTCCAGCCGTAAGATCCCGTGACCTCCACGTCTCTTCCGTCAGTGGTCTTAAAGGTCCGGGGCTTTCCGGCAGTATCATATTTTTCCGCGAGATAGGCTACATAAGCGGCTGCCTTCTCATGATCCACCTGGATCTGTCCGTCTACCGTGCCTGTAAGCCAGGATGAGATCACCTTTCCCTCCAGAACTTCCTGCTGGTCTCCGAAGACATAGGTGATGGTCATCTCCCGGCACCGGTTCATGGTGTCCAGCAGATTCTTAAGCCCTTCGTCATCCGCGGTCACTGCCGCTGCCCTGTAACAGCCCTGCTCTTTTAAATTGACGCTTCCCTGACCTGCTGCCACTGCCGCCATGATGGCTGCTTTGGCTTTTTCCTGGTCCACATCCTCACCGTTGACCTCTTTGATAATGGTAAAGGGCTGTCCTTCCACATAATCAGAGATGCGGGCATCCTGGGTCCTGGCCACATTGCCTCCGATAATACAGGGAAGGACCGTAATCCTGGATTCAAGGGCGGCCTGATCATAACCGGCGGACATCTCCACCGTAAAATGGTGTTCCACTGCAGGTCCGACGATCCGGCCTTCTGAATTCTGTTCCGTCAGGATAGCCTCCAGATCCCCTGTGACAGCAGCGTGGTAGCCGATCTCACTTCCCCGGATCTCATCACTGCTGCCGTCTTTTTTGATTACCTGAAGACAATAGCTGTTGGGATCTTCCAGGATCCCTCTGGCCTCCTCCACGGTTTTGCCGCTGACGTCTGCTCCGTTAATATAAGTTCCGCCTACGTAGGTATTGTTCTCACTGCCGTAGGCAGTCACTCCCCACATGCACATCACTGCCGCCAGAACCGGCAATACCTTTTTCATTCCAAATCTCATCTCTCTTCTCCTCCTATAGTCTGTGGATACTCCACAATATAATATTCATATGCATTGATGACCAAAGTATTCTCATAAATATCTTCTCTTTTAAAAGAACTTCCGTAGTTGGCATGAACATGTCCGTGAACAAACATCTTCGGACTGTATTGTTCCATCAGCTCCCGAAAACACGCAAACCCCCGGTGAGGCCTGTCCTCCATGTCATTGACTTCAAAAGCCGGGGCGTGAGAAACCAGAATGTCAAAGCCTTTATTCCACCAGAGCTTCCATCTCATCTTCCGGATCCGCCGCTTCATGGCTTTCTCCGTGTACTGATTCGAGGCCCCCGGAATATATTCCATGGATCCTCCCAAACCCATGATCCGGATACCTTCATGGATGTAAATCTGATCCTCAATACAGATACAGCCCTCGGGAGGGCTGGTGTCGTAGATCTCATCGTGGTTGCCTCTCACATAGAGCACCGGCGCATGGCACAGGGTGGCAAAAAAGCTGAGATAATTGGGCTCCAGATCACCGCAGGAGAGAATCAGATCCACCCCTTCCAGCTTCTGCGGTTCATAATAATCATAGAGTGCTTTAGATTTGTGGTCGGCAAGTACCAGAATCTTCATGTGGTCATTCCTCCCTGCCGCCGATCTCATCGACCCGGACCCCCTGGAGGCGGACCAGGGCCTGAGCCTCATCCGTAAGTTCCTCAAATGCTGGGATCTCCCCGATCACATTCTCTGCCAGCCAGTCCATGGAGATGATCTGCTCCGCGCTCAGGCTGCCGCCTTCTTCACACTGGATCTTTCCGTTCTGGGAATAGATCAGACCGTCAAAGGGGTGAAAGCTGCCTGCCCGGATGGAATGCTTCAGAAAATCGATAAGTCTGTGAATACCGTGAGGCAGATTCTGGGAATAAATCACATCAATGACCTCCGCGGACATTCCCCACCAGTAGTTCACCGCCTTTTTTCCCTTCATCCCCTGAAGCTCCCCGGCTCCCCGGCAGACGGATTTGACGATCCTCTCGTAAAATTTACCCCAGTGCCAGATAGGCGCGGCCAGGTTCTCCAGAGTGCCGTCCCTGTGCTTCACATACAGTCCGTACTCCCTGGATGCCCTGTCCGGCGTGATCATCTCTTCTCCGGAGATATAGGTGATCCCGGCTTCCTCAAGTCGTGCCAGCGGAGTCGATGTCCTGGTTCTGGACCATTCCAGATACACCTTTACATAAGGATTGATCATCCTGGCTCCCATGGCAAAGGCGTTGATGTTGGCCAGAGTCCCGAAGATGGGATAATCTGCCACATACCCCAGCTTATCCGACTTCGTCATGGCTGCGGCGATGGCTCCCAGAAGGAACTTGGCCTCATACATCCTGCCGTAATAAGTGCAGATGGACGAGTAGGACATCTTGATGGAACAGTTGTAGATCTTTACCTCAGGATGGCGGACTGCCGAACGGACGCTCTGGTTGGCCATCTGTGGGCCTGTGGTGAAGATCATGTTGCAGCCCGAGGCGATAGCCAGCTCTACGGCGTTCTCCACCTCCTGCTCCGTACCCGCGTTGTCGAAGGCTATGGTCCGAAGGCTTCCTCCGAAGACTTCCTCCAGATGCATCCTTCCCAGTTCATGGGCGTAGGTCCAGCCTGAAGTCTTGGCTGTCTTATTGTAGATAAACGCGATCTTCAGCCTCTCCGGCTCTATGGTTCCCACGGGCTTAAGCCAGTTAAACAGAGACGGCTTGTGAACGGGAGTCTCCATCTCCTCCGGATTCTCCACCAGAGCCACCTGGCCTCCTCCTGCCGCCAGCTCGATCTCCTCCCAGGTCCGTCCCAGCCCTCTGCACATCTCCATTTCCGTCTCGCCTTTGACCTTGTCATAATTGAAGAGTCTGGTGTAGATCAGAAACGCATCGGAGCAGGTCAGATTCAGCTTATCACCTCCCTCATGGGTAAAGGCTTTGGAAAACCGGCTGTAGGCTGACTTGAACAGGGCCCTCTCCTCCGCCGTCCAGACCTCTCCCGGTTCCTTCCCCATAAGCTTTAAAAGCTTTTTATAGCTTCCTTCCTTGCTGAACCATACGTCGCAGTTAAAGGATACCTGATAAAAATCCAGAAACTCATAGTACAGCTTATTCTCCTTCTCATCGGTCCGCTGGGGGATCAGCCTGGTCACATATCCGGAGATGCTGTAAGCGCCCACATATTTCATGACGCTGACCCTCTTGTTGCCCTCCTGTACATAGAACCGGTTCATAAATTCATACGCCACGATAGGATCCTGGATCCCGTCGTCGATCTGATAGTCGTACAGGTTTGCCCATTTGGCACCGAACTCCGACTGTTCCGGGAGAAGGGGCATGAAATTGCTGGCAAACGCATTGGTCCGTCCCTCTGTCTTGGTGCCTATGATCTTGCTCAGAGGGATATCCATAAGTCCCAGGCTGACTTCCGATACGATCTTCGTGTAGGACAGGATGTCATCCAGAACCGGTAGATAGGGATGTTCTCCTTTGGACAGAGATTCCTGATATTGTCTGCGCCCCCGTTTCAAGGCGCCCATGTAATCGTACAATGCCATGATAATAATCCTCCTTATTCCGGCAGCGTGCCCTGCCTGACTCTGCCGGGAACTTCCCTATTTTGCCAGGGATTCCTCCTGAAGCCTGTCGAATTCCGCCATACACTCCTCCACAGAAGAACCCTGCAGCAGCATCCTCACGATGAGACAGGTATTGCCCCACTGTTCCACTTTCATATTGGCATTAGACCCAAGAACATAGATATTTTCATTGACCCTGTCATTGAGAGGCTTTAAGGCATCCACGCAGTCCACCTGCACGTTTTTAGAAGGGGAGATCACCTTGTTGGTCTCTGCGTACACCTTCAGTGCCTCGTCAGAAACCATGATGTTCAGCGTATCCATGGCATCCTCAAAGTGTTGTGCACTGGCGGTGATTCCATATCCCGTCATCGGCACTACCGGCATCTGACCCCGGCTGGTGGGGAACCCGATAACCTTCATATTAAAATCTGGTTTCCCGTAAGCGGTCTCCGCATTGGCTGCTCCCCAGTAAGCCATGACGATGGGCGTCTTCTGAGCCATAAAGTCCGGTCCCTCTCCCTCGATCGCCTCATAAGTATAAGCTTTTGCTGCATCGATGTATCCCAGATCTATAAGCTCCTTCAGAAATTCAAAGCCCGGGCGCATATAATCGCTGAGTTTTGTCTCGCCGCTGTTAAGCTTCTCAATCTCCTGCTCCGTGCTGCCGCCGTTGTACAGATCTCCGTAGCCTATGGCGAGAACAAAATTCTCCAGCCACCAGCGGTTGGCGCCGATGGGCGTGTCGTAGCCGTTTTTCTTAAGCACCCGGCAGCATTCCTTAAACTCTTCCGGAGTGTTCGGCAGCTTCAGACCGCATCTGTCAAAGATATCCTGGTTTATAAACAGCCCGTAGACCACGATCTCCTGGGGAATTCCCACAAGTTTTCCGTTGACCGTGTTGGATACCTTTACCACATCCCTGAGATTTTCCGCATTGGGCAGGCCGGACAGGTCGGCGAGAAGATTCTCCTCTCCCAGGAGCTGAAGAGTATCCGGATTCAGCAGGTACATGTCGTCAATATTTGCCCTCACCCGGTCAACACATACATCGTCATAAGTCCTGTCTTTATAATCCTCTGCCGTATAAGTACGGAACTGCACCGTAAGTCCCAGCTCTTTTTCCGCCATGATCACCGTCTGTTCCTGGGCTGTTCTCGCCGTATTGACCGCATCCGGGTTGGATCTGTCCGTGGGGCCGAACATATTTACCTCTCTCCTGTTCTCATCTTCATGAGTCACCAGATTTCTTTCTGTCCCTTTCTTCGGTCCGCAGGCCCCGACGGCACAGATCAGGACTCCTGTCACTGCGGCCGTCACTGCCCTCCAAAAAATTTTTTTCATCTTTATTTTCCCCCTCGGATCAATCTGCATACGGTCTTCTTCAGCAATTCCATATCCACAGGCTTGGCCACATGAGCATCCATCCCTGCGTCCATGGCATCCTTTACATCTTCTGCAAACGCATTGGCTGTCATGGCGATAATCGGAATCGTCTTTGCATCTTCTCTTTCCAGAGACCGGATGGCCCTGGTTGCCTCATAACCGTTCATCACCGGCATCTGAACATCCATCAGAATGGCATCAAAGGTTCCCGGCTCCGCCCGGTTAAAACACTCCACCGCCAGCCGGCCGTTTTCCATAATCTCACAATCTGCCTCCTCGATGCCTAAAAGTTCTGTCAGAATTTCCGCATTGATCTCGTTGTCCTCCGCAACCAGGAAATGCATCCCTATGAGCGCGCCTTCTTCTATGATCTCCTCAGGCTCCGAACCGTCCGGTCCTGTCAGGAGTTCCTGAAGTTTTTCCTCTAAAGCGGACACAAAAAACGGTTTTTCCAGGAATCCGCAGACCCCTGAGGCTGCCGCCTCCTTTTCTTCCTCTGTTCCTTCCTGATCAGAAGACGTGAGAAACAGGATGGGGATATACTCCGATGTGAGAGCCCTGATCTGCCTCGCAGTCTCCAGACAGCCCATCCCGGGCAGTTTCCAATCCAGCAGGATCGTCTGATATTCCTGGCCCTGCTCATAGGCCTGCCGCAGCTTTCTGATCCCTTCTTCTCCGTTTAAGGCATATTCCACCGCCACTCCTGCCTGTTCCATAAGCATCTGAATGCCTTGGCAGATTTCTTCATCCTGGTCCACAGCCAGGATCCGGAAGATTCCCTTATGCTGCCAGAACTGCCGGTCCTTCTTTTCCTTCGGCAGCCGAAGCTCCAGTTCCACCGTAAAGATGGTTCCTTCTCCCTCCCGGCTGGCCACATTGATGGTCCCTCCCATAAGTTCCACGATGTTTTTCGTGATTGCCATCCCAAGTCCGGTTCCCTGGACCTTGTTGGTCGTGCTGTTTTCCGCCCTGGTAAACGCATCAAAAATCGTTTCCAGAAATTCCGGAGTCATGCCGTAGCCGTTGTCCTCCACCTCGATCCTGAAATGCTCGTACTGGGGAGAATGCTGCTCCATCCCGATAATGCGCAGCCAGATACTGCCTCCCTCCTGAGTATATTTTACCGCATTGGACAGAAGATTAATCAGAATCTGATTCAGCCTGGTCTCGTCGCCCAACAGGAGTTCATGGTTCACTCCCGTGACCGTGACCTCAAACTGCTGTCTTCTGGCTTCTGCCATGGGACGAATAATGGCATCCACGGAAGAGATCATATTGTTAAGGGTAAACTCGTCGATGGTCAGAACCACTTTCCCGCTCTCGATCTTGGACATATCCAGAACATCATTGATGAGACTCAAAAGATGATTGCCGGAAGCAGTGATCTTTTTCGTATATTCTCTGACCTTCTCCGGATTATCCGCATCTTTTCCCAAAAGAGTAGTGAAGCCCAGGATCGCGTTCATGGGGGTCCGGATATCATGGGACATGTTGGACAGGAAGGTAGTTTTGGAATTGCTGGCGATCTGCGCCGCATGGAGGGCCTCTCCCAGCTGTCTGTTATGGATCTCCCTCTCTCTTTCCTGTTCCCTTCTCAGCTTTATCTGCTGTCTCTGATTCAAAGCATACAGAAGGCAGCAGATCAGAAAAGCAGTCAGCATCACCGCCACGACGATGGCGATATTCTGATTCACCGCCCTTCCTTCACTCTGGATAGCCTCCACGGGAACAAATCCGATGAGATACAGGCTTCCGTCGTTTACCGCCCACATATAAATCAGCGATTCCTTGTTCTGGATATCGTGGTAAAACATCACATTCCTGCCCTGGTTCAGTTCGATGTCGATCTCTTTCTGAAGCTCCTCCTCAAGGATCCTGTTGGCACGGTAAAAATCGGTCAGGTTCATATGACCTGCCACCCGCTCTCCCACTCCTGTGGGCTTAAGCACAAATCTTTCACTCTCCCTGTCCATGAGATACAGAGTCGCATTGCTGTTATAGAACCGGTTGGGCAGAGCCTCGTCAAAGGAATCATAGTTATATTCTATATAGAGAACCGCTATCTCCTTCCCGTTTTTTGTCACCGGGCATTTTATGGTATAAGCCCATGTGCCCATATCATTTACATAAGATTTGGATACCGGAAGCCCCTCCACAGTCTTTCCCTCCGGAAACTCCAGCCCTTCTGCCGTAAATGCATTTCCCGTATTGGAAATCCCCTCAGTCTCTCCCTCATGGATCAGAGACAGCTTTACCATGGTGTTGTTGGTACTGTAAGTCCGGATCAGAAAATCCGGGTCTTCTGCAACTGCCAGCTCCTGGGCGATGAGTTTCTGAAACTCCGACTCTTTCTTCAGGATCACTTCTATAGTCCCCTTCAGCAGTTTCAGACTTTCACTTAAGTTGCTGATCGCTGACTCCAGCATCTCTGTGGAAATACTTCTGGACAGAGAGAATACGACAGCCGCCAGTATCCCGAAAACCAATATCATGGAGAGGATCAGAGTCCTTCCGTTCTTCGCCCTGTTTTGATCCTTTTTTTCTTTCATAACCTGTACCGATTACCTTTTAAAATCTGAATCCTATTTATAACCACAGTAAGTATACCACAAACATGGAATAAAGGAAATGATGTTTCTTATGAATATAAAAAAAGACGTAAAGCTGCCACTGGGGGCAGCTTTACGCCTTTTCTGCTATTTTCTGATATACAGAGTTCCTTCCATGATCCGCCGGGCCGTCCTCTGAACCGCCACACCGGGAAGCTTCAGCCCGTCTCCGTCTTTCTCCAGACAGGGCACCATGGTCATCACTCCGCTGGGATGGCCGATACGGACCGTCTCCCTGCCGTCTTTGGGAGCTCCCAGGACCTGATGTAACAGGCTTCCTTCCAGAAAAGCAGCCACGGAGATGGAACTGGCCGATGTCAGAGGACAGGCCTTATGACATTTGAACACGGAAATAACCCTGGCACAGACATCCATGTCCTCTCTGGCCACCGTATTTCCGGCGATATCCTGAAAAGTCACAGGAACTGTAAAGAATCCCACTTTGGGAACTGCCGGAGAGTTGGCTGCGGCATCTTCCAGATCCCTGGCAAAGCCCATCATACAGGCAGCCGTTCCCCGGATCTTCTCCAGGAGATCACAGACCTCCCTGTTGCCGTTGATCTCTTCCGGAAGCTCCGTGCCTTTCATGCCGATGTCCCCGGCCCTGACCAGCACCATGGGGTTGGACACATCCAGGATGGTGGCTTCGATACTGCCGAATCCGGGAATATCCAGCACATCCAGAACATGGCCTGTGGGAAGCAGCTTCCCTGTCTTGGCTCCGGCCGGATTGAGAAAATTCACCTTAAGCTCGGCCGCCGTGCCGTCCACGCCGGCGATGGCACAGTCTCCTTCCAGGGCAAAGGTTTTCGTCTCCGGGTCTATGGGAACTGTCACGTTAATATACTTATCCGTGTTGCGGTTTAGCATCCTAACGGTCGTGACGGGCTCCGTAATATCCACCATGCCCTCTTCCACCGCATAGGGCCCTACTGCAGCCGTCATGTTGCCGCAGTTGGATTTATAGTCTACCTGGCTTTTTCCCACGATCACCTGGCCCACCAGGTATTCCACATCCACACCGGGCTCCTGGCTCTTCCACACAATGACGATCTTATTATTAGAAGAAACCGTTCCCCCCATGCCGTCGATCTGCTTCGGATCCGGATCTCCCATGGCCTGGAGAAAGATGCTGTCCCACTGAGATCTGTCTTCCGGCAGGTCCTCCTTATGGAACATACAGCCTTTGCTGGTGCCGCCCCGCATAAAAACCGTTCTGAATTTTCTCATATTCTTCTCCTTATTTCAAACTGTCAACAGTCTCCAGCAGATAATCCGTAAACTCTGCCGCGCTTGCCCCATCCACGTCTGTGGTTACCACTTTCTTCCGCTCCGTAACCGTACAGATATCCAGGGCCTTATCCAGGACAGCCTTCCTGTCCCCGTATCCGATGTGAGCCATAAGCATCCCGGCAGCACGGATCAGTGAGCAGGGATCCGCATAGTCTCCCCTGCCGTGGCTGATCAGGAAAGGAGCCGTGCCATGGATAGCTTCGAACATGGCATAGCGGCTGCCCAGATTGGAGGAAGAGGCCGTTCCCAGACCGCCCTGATGCTCTGCCGCCACGTCGGTTACGATATCGCCGTAAAGATTGGGCAGCACGATGACCTCGATGCCTTTGTTGAATTCCGGATCCAGCATCTTGGCACACATGGCGTCCACCAGACGCTCCTGGATCTCGATGTCCGGATACTCCTCTCCCACTTTGCGGACCGCCTTGATGAAATTGCCGTCGGCCAGTTTCACGATATTGGCCTTGGTCACGATGGTCACATTCTTCTTTCCGTTCTTTCTGGCATACTCAAAAGCGGCTCTGGCGATGCGTTCGCTTCCCTGTTTTGTCTGAACCTTGAAATCCACGGCCAGATCCTCACTGACCTGAATTCCCTTGTTGCCCCAGATGTACTCTCCCTCGATATTCTCCCTGAAAAACGTCCAGTCAATGTTCTTGTCCGGAATCCTGATGGGACGGACGGCGGCAAACAGGTCCAGCCCCCTTCTCAACAGGCTGTTGGCGGATACCAGATTGGGCCAGGGCTCTCCCGCCCTGGGAGTCACCATGGGGCCTTTGATCAGCACATTGCATTTTTTGATCTCTTCAAACACATCATCCGGCAGGCTCTGAAGCCTGGCGGCCCTGTTCTCAATGGTCATGCCCTCGATGGTTCGGATCTCGATGCGCCCGCTTTTGATCTCCGGCGCCAGAAGATTATCCAGAACTCTCAAAGCCTGTTTCATGATAACAGGCCCGATGCCGTCTCCCGGCAGAACGCCGACGACGATCTTATCCAGCTTGTCAAAATCTGTATAACCGTTGTCACTTTTCATCCTTTCGATCCGCTGAAATTCGGACCGGATCAACTCCCCAAACTTCTCTTTTGCTTCCATAACTGCATCCATATCTGATACCTTCCTTCCTCTGTTTTCCCCTGCCAGTGTGCTGATTTTTATTATACAAGCACGCGGATTATAAGTAAAATATATCTTTTTATATGAATTCTATATATTTTTATCTATATCTCTCCAAAAAATCATTCTAACACACAGGAGGTGAGAAACTCCTCCCACCTCCTGCCCTATTATCTGCAGATTTCCCCTGACTTACATCATCTCCCTCAGAGCCGTCAGGATCATCTTCTCCGCCTCTTCAAACTCATCCCTTCTCTGGACCACAAAGCCGTGGCTGCTGTGGAGAAATCTCCTGCCGTATACCGGGACTCCCGCTGCCAGAAGCCGGGACTGAAGCCTGGCAGCCTCGTCACAGAACATATCGCTTTCACAGCAGATCATCAGCGTCGGAGGCATCTTCGCCAGCTGTGCATCAGAGGCCAGACCCGGACTGCAGTAAATCTCTTCGGCATCCTCAGGATCTACATACATCTTCTGATAAAAATCTGATTTCCATGGAGGGAGCTTCGGGTTTGCCGTCCCGTTTCGTCTGTCAACCGCAGGGGTCTTATTGTCAAATACCCCGTAATCCAGTATCTGCAGAGCAGGGACAAAAGTGCCCCGGTCAATGGACATCAGGATGATGGCCGCTGTCAGATTACCGCCTGCGCTGTGGCCGCCTACGGCGATGCGGTTCCGGTCGATCCCCATCAGCAGGCCGCCGCCGATATAGGTATTCCATATGGGAAGAATCTTTCCTATCTTGTTAAAAAGGATGGCGATGGCAAAGCTGACTGCCACAAACGCAGTAATATCCGAGCCAAGGCTTCCTGTAAAGACAACTGTAAAAATGATCGCAGAACACACAAGATACATCCACAGAGGCATACCGCCCATATCGTTAAATTCCTGCCACAAGCTCTTTTTTTCTTTATTGTCACTCATTGTTACCCTCCTGTGCCGGAGTTTCCTCCAACTGTTTCTTCAGATACCTCAACTGCCCGCCGCAGGAGATCACCTCCAGCTCGCTGTCGGACAATTCCAGTCTGGCTTTAAAAGTTACGTTTTTCGTCACATTGCGGATTTCCACCACCTTCGTCTGCATCTGATCCAGCAGACCGTTTACCTCCAGCTCATCTCCTTTCTCTATCCTGTCATAATCATCGGGATCCTCAAAAATCATGGGGATGATCCTGTGGTTCACCAGATTCCCCTTGTGGATCCTGGCGATGCTCTTGGCGATCACAGCCCGGACGCCCAGGTACATGGGGTTGATGGCCGCATGCTCTCTGGAAGAGCCCTGGCCGTAATTCTCGCCGCCGATGATGATGCTCTGGCCCATATTCCTGGCCCGCTCTGCAAACTCCGGATCATAGCGGTGATAGCAGTACTTCGACATCAGCGGGATATTGGAACGCATGCTGGAAAATTCCGCGCTGGCCGGCGTGATGTCGTCCGTCGTAATATTGTCCACGGTCTTTAAACTGACCGGCACCAGGAGATGCTGTGCGGGCGGCTGGGGAACGGGGAGCGGCTGGATGTTGGGGCCTCTGACGATCTCCACCTTCTCCGCCTCCTCGTCGGAAAGGGGAGGGATGATCATGGAATCGTCTACAGGAAGTTTCTCCGGGTCATGGATCAGGCCAAGTTCCGATACCTTGTCTCCCATAATATCCTCTGCACTTGCAAACGTTCCCATAATAGCTGTAGCCCAGGACTACTTCCTTGGCATTGCACCCCGGTCTCAGACGTCCGGTCAGATTCACTCTGATGATCCGGGGCATCTTTAACCGCATGGGGACTCCTGTCATGGCCGTGGCCACATCCATGCCGCCGACCCCGATACACAGCATTCCCAGGGCCCCGCCGTGAGGAGTATGACTGTCTCCGCCCATGGACAGTTTTCCCGGTTTGCCGAACCTGGCCATATGGACCGCATGACAGATGCCGTTGCCCGGTCTGGACACGTAAACCCCGTAATGTCTGGCCACAGACTGCAGGTAGATATGGTCATCCGGCGTCTTGTGATCCAGATACAGCAGGTTGTGATCCAGATAGCTGACGCTGGTCTCTACCTGAGTCTTTTTAAGGCCTACTGCCTCGAAGGCAAGATAAGTCATTACGGCATTGATATCATGTGTCAGGGTCTGATCTACTTTCAGAAAGATCTCTTCTCCCGGCTTCATGTCCGACGGCTTTGCCAGATGGGTTTCCAGGATCTTTCGGGTCAGGTTTTTTCCCATAAAATATACCCCCTTATGCTGATTGATTTACAATCATTATAAGGGGGTGTCATATTATAAGTAAAATCACTATTTGCAAATGAGTATCATAACTTTTTTTTATGAGCCGCCAGGGTAGTCCGGATGATGTCCAGCAGCGCCTGCTCCACCTGACCGATGTAACAGCCTTCCCGGTACAGCGCCTGAACCTCCCACGTGATGGGGCTCTCCGACAGATGATAGGCCTCCGCTTTCATACTGCCCTCCATCAGCTCCAGGGTGATCTCCGGTACAACGGCGATGCCCAGTCCCTGGGCCGCCAGACGGTAGGACAGCATGTTGCTGTGAGACTCCAGAAAAATGTCCGGCTTCAGGCCTGCATTCTTATACAATACGTCCACACAGGAACGGAGGGCATGGCCTTTGTTCAGTGTGATCAGGGGCAGCCGGGAAACCTCTCTCCAGTTGACGATCTTTCTCTCCCTGTCCAGAAAATGCTCCTCCTTCAGATATTCCGGAGCCGCCACCAGCACCAGCTCTTCCTGAGCAATCTCCACCTGGGCGATATCCTTTGACTTGTTCCAGCTGGGCAGGATGACAAAATCCACATCCCCGTCTCGCAGACTGTCTGTCAGACGGTTGCCCGGCCCGCTGATTACCTCCACATCGATGCCCGGATACTGCTCCTTAAAAGGCGGCAGGATCAGGGGCAGCATATAGATGATCCTCTCATTGGGGAAACCGATGCGGATCCTTCCGTGCATAAAGTGGGCAATGTCCCGCATCTCCCGGTCCATATCGTCGATCTGAGTCAGAATCTTCTTCGTCCGCTTCAGATACTGTTCTCCCGCATAGGTAAGGATCAGAGGATTGGCCGACCGGTCAAAAAGACGGACTCCCAGCTCCTCCTCCACCTTGCTGATATAATTGCTCAGGGCCGGCTGGCTGATGAAAAGCTTGGCCGCCGCCTTCGTAAAGCTGCCGTACCTTGCCACCATGTTTACATAAGTAAATTGACGCAACTCCATAAAGATATCTGCCTCCTGTCGGGTTCTTTACCATAGTTGGATGGCTGCTGATCTAACAGCCACAGGATGCCCGCCGCCGTTCTTTTCACGGTATTTTTATAATGGCCCCCCGGATTGCTCTGAAACACTGTGTTGATCCCTCTGCGTCGGTAAAAAGCTTCTATTTCCTCCGTATGCTCCTGCACAGCCTTCAAACAGGGATTTCCTGTCCTGGATTCCCGGTCGCCCAGAGAAAAATAGACATGTTTTGGAGCTGTTTTCATCTCATGGGAAAACACATACTCCCGGAATCCCGGAAACCAGAGGGAACCTGATATACTGGCCGCTCCTGAAAAAACCTCCGTCTGATAAAGAGAATACACCGCAAACAATCCGGCAAGGGAATATCCGCCTATTCCCCTCCACAAGATCTCCCCGGGGATCTCTCTTTCCGCCCTGGGCATGATCTCCTCTGTCAGGAGTTCCAGGTACTCATCCGCTCCGCCGCTGCAGGCTGTTTTGCCCGGAAAAACAGGAGGGATATCCCACGGGGCCATATCATGGTCCCAATTGAGTCCGCTGACCGTCACAAGGGAAAAATCGGGAGCTGATTCTGCCTGCAGCTCCCTGTACACGCGCTCTCCCTCATCGGCAAACGTATTCAGATACACGACCGGCCCTCCTGACCCGCTGCCCGGATGGACCGAAACCGTCTTGCCTCCCGCCGTAAATCGAATCATTTCACAATCTTCTCCTCTCCAATGACAAAAGTGTTGCTTTAAAACCATATTCATGTTATCATGAATCAGAACATATGTTCAAACGCTTAATAAATGATTGGAGCAGCCAATATGATCATAAGTGCAAGCCGGAGAACTGACATACCGGCCTTCTTTTCAGACTGGTTTATAAACCGGTTAAACGAGCAATACGCCTTTGTCCGAAATCCTGTGAATATCCATCAGATCAGTAAGATCAGCCTGTCCCCCGACGTGGTTGACTGTATCGTCTTCTGGAGCAAAAATCCCGGTCCGATGATCGATAAGCTCAACGCTCTGGAAAGCTATATGTACTATTTTCAGTTTACTCTTAACGCCTACGGCAAAGATCTTGAGACAGATCTTCCAGATGTGGAGACAAGGATCCATACGTTTCAGGCCTTATCCCGCCGTATCGGAAAAATGCGTGTGATATGGCGCTATGATCCCATTATTGTCAACGACAGATACTCTGTGGACTGGCATATAAAAAGGTTCCGCTATCTTGCAGAGCGCTTATGCCCCTATACGGAAAAAGTAACCATAAGCTTTGTTGATCTGTACGCAAAGATTTCCCGTACTTTAAAGGATAACAATATTTACGAACCGTCCCGTATACAGAAGGATGTCCTTGCAGAAAACCTTTCAGAGATTGCCCACCGGCACGGTCTGATAATCGATACATGTGCGGAAGATATCGATCTGTCTTCCTATGGTATAGAACACGGCCGGTGTATCGACGACAGACTCATTTCAAAACTGCTGGGCTGTCCTGTGGATACTGCAAAAGATAAAAATCAAAGACCAAACTGCGGCTGTATCGCAAGTATTGATCTGGGCTTCTATAACACCTGCCAAAACGGCTGTGTATACTGTTATGCCAATCACAATTCCGGGATCCGCAAACGGAATTTTCAGTCATACGACCCTCTTTCTCCCCTGCTCTGCAGCCATGTGACAGAACTGGACAAGATAACAGAACGCAAAATGAAAAGTCAGAAAAACAAGTTATTTTGCATCTGAAAAAGCCGCTGCCTCTCTCACCCATACCATCAGCTCCTCATCGACCTCTTTCCTGTCCGCCAGAAGGAGATGATGGGTCCACCGGTTCGGATATGGCTCTGTGGCAATGTCGATCCTAGGCGAATCCACCCTGTGATTCAACCCCAGAGTTACCACGATAAAAGCAGGCGGACAGTCTTTTTTCTTCTTCACCCCGGCAAAGGATACACAGGCAAACAGGTGCTTATTATAAAATGAAATCTGACTTTTCTGCACCTTTACTCTCACATTATCAATTTCTTTCATAACCTGTTCTTCAAATGCCTCATATATGGGCAGCGCATCCATATGTTTATCAAAAAACAGTAAAGTATCTGCATTCATGTTCTGGTCCTTTCCTTCCTGTAAAACATAAATAGCAAATGTCGTTGAAACATCCTGAAGATAATGACAATATTCATGTATAAAAGTTCCCTTGACTTCTGGAGGATTATCTTCAAAATTTTGGAAGTCAATATAATCTTTCGTATAAATATAGAAAAATGATGAATGGAACCTGCGGGCTTCTATCATGCACGCACCGTTTTCTGTTCAGTTAATTTCAAGCCCCTCTGCCCATTCCATGACATCTTCCGCTGACGCACCTGCGGAGAAACGACGTCCGTCAAGCCATACAGCAGTGCCTGCCGCATCCCTCAGAGCCGAATCGCTGCTGCCAAACCCGCTACTTGCGGAAGTGCAGAACGCAGCCAATGTCTTGCCGGAAAAATCATAACTCTCCACAAAAGTACTCATAATCCGGGGAACTTCGCCCCGCCAGATAGGATGTGAAAACTCGTTTCTTCAACTGGTATATCTCACTTCTTATTATAGACAGCATAACATTTTCGTTTATAAAAAACAACCAATTTAATGCCAACAATGCTGCTGTTCTTTCAGTTCTGCATTTTTAATAAATCCTGTAATATTATCAATATCAATAACTTGTTCTACATCACCAAGACAACGATAATTATAAAGCTTTAGTCTTGAAAGTTTCAAAATGAATACCCCTGTTTTCATAATATTCCATGCAAGTAATTTCGATTAACTGTAGCATTAACTTAAGATTATTCCGATATATTTATTAATTCTTGCAATTTTTCCCGCAATATTTTTTTATCTGGCAACTGCAATTTGTATTCGGACACAAGCATTGGCGACATACTTCTGCTCATTGCGTATTCAACTACTTCATCATTCTTTGTTGCGCACAAGATCAATCCTACACTTGGGTTCTCATGCTCCTTTTTCACCTGTCTGTCCAACGCCTCCAGGTAAAAATCCATCTTTGAAACATATTCCGGCTTAAATTTTCCAATCTTTAGTTCAAACGCCACTAAACATTGTAACCCTCGATGAAAAAACAATAAATCTATCGCATAATCTTCTCCGCCAACCTGCACTTTATATTCTTCATCTATAAATGTAAAATCCCTTCCCAATTCCAAAATAAAATCTCGCATTTTTAAAATCAATGCTTTCCTAAGATCATTTTCTTTATATGGACTTGGCAAATCTAGAAATTCAACAATATAAGAATCAAAAAACGGATTATTGTTCATTTTCTTAATTCCTTCAGGCAGTGCTTTCCCCTTCGATAACATATAACGTTCATAATAGGCACTGTCTAATTGCCTTTCCAACTCACGTTTACTATAATTCTCTTGTATACATAATCTTAAATAAAACTCTTTTTCTTCAATGCTTTTTGTTCCCGACAAAATCAGCAGATTGTTGGTCCAATTGATTTGTGTCACCAGTGGTGACACTTTTTCATAATTCGCATAAGTTTCATAAAATTGTTTCATACGATAAAGGCCACGACGATTAAACCCTTTTATCCCTGGAAATGTATCTTGTATATATCTGGAAAGTTCATCAATAAATGAATCTCCATAGGATGCTGTTTTTGCCTCTTCGCTGATAAATTGCCCTACACGCCAATACATATTGATCAGCTCTTCATTTACCTTCCGATATGCATTCTTTTTTGCACTTTCTATAATAGCAACCACTTTCGTAAAGGTTCTCTTAATTTCATCCATATTATGTCCTCGCAGATTGATTTCATCTAGCACACTGCTACATCCATATTATAGCAAAATCTGACTTCCTCTACAATCACATTTCATAAATCCACATAAAAAGCTGACTTCCAGAATTCTACTCCTGCAAGCCAACTACTACAACACCATACACTATTTTCTTTCTGTTTGTGTATGTAGTTCCTATTTTCTACTATTTTCATACACTATACACACAATACACTCTCAAAACCTTACTCCATATAAGGGTACGTGATCAGCACAACTTCATATTTTCCTCTAAATAGTCAATCTCGTCCTGCGTCCGGGGGGTGAATTTTGCCGTCCAGCTATGCTGCCCCGTTGCCGCATTTCCAAAGCCCATGCAGCCATGCAGATACGGGAAACATTCAAATCCGATTTCCCTAATTTTGTGTTAAAGATTTTCCAAGCCGATAGGCCTCTTCCATATGGCTGCTGCACTTCGTCATTGAGGGCGTTCCGCAGCCTGTTCCCAGAACCTGCCCACAGTCAGTAAAATTCATATACCGGCACAGCTTTTTGTAATGCTCCAAAAGATAGGGCATCACATCTTCATTGGAGTCCCATGCTGCGGCAATCAGCACCGCTTTTAGTTTTTTTGCAGAAAGTTTCATGGTATAGCTGTAAAAGCGGTCAATGACCATTTTAAGCTGCGCTGACATTCCGAAGTAATAGACCGGTGTCACAAACACCGCCATGTCCGCTGAAAGCAGAGAGTCCCTGATTTCATTTATATCATCCTTTTGTACGCACGGCCCGTCCATGCCACAATGCTCACATCCAAGGCATGGGTGTATATCCATATGCGCCACATCTAATTCCACGATGGTATGCCCGGCCTCTTATGCGCCTTTTATAAACTGCTCCGCCAACATATTAGAAGAACCCTTTTTATGTGGGCTGCCTTTGATGATAACTATCCTCATCCCAATCCTCCTAATCCAAAAATTTTTTTACAAAATTGTAAGTAATTTCATAAATCGTCATAAAGACATAGTTTACATTTGCTTCCTCCATTGCTATCCTCTGCTTTTCAGTGACAAAGGTGTAAGGGTAGATTCCGAACATGAATGGGAAGAAAGTGTAGATAAAATTCTGTTTATCTGCAATCTCCATATCCGGAAAATATTGATGGAGACAGGCCATAACCGTGTGGATGGATTCTCCATACGACACTTTGAACTCCATTAACTGCTCCGGGCGGCTCTCAGTCTCCATATCGTAGTGGTTCATAGACATAATTTTGAGCAGTTGAGCTCGATCAACCAAAGAACGAGCCAGCATATCCGCAAATTCATCCTTTGTCATCGCCTTTCGTTCTGCCATCGTCTGGCGCAGGGAAGCGATCCACAGTTCATATTCCCGCTTCAACAGTGCCAGAAAAATTTCTTCCTTCGTCTGAAAATAGTTATAGATCGATGTGCGGGTAAAGCTGGTGACATTTCCGATTTCCTTAATTGTAATCTCCTTAAAACTCATGGTCTTGTAGAGTTCTTCGCAGGCGTTGATAATTTCTTCTTTTCGGGCGTTTGTTTGTTCTGGCGTTATTTTCGGCATAAGCATATCTCCCTATTTTTCCCATGTTTTCTTGAAAGACAGACACTTACCAATGACTTCACCAGTTCTTAGATATTGGTAGGTGGGAAACTCAAACAACACTGGCTTCAAAGTAGTGTAATTAACCTTGCCTTCCCCATTCAGATATTCTTCCGCAACATATGTGCTGTCAATGGTACAGATAAAGTTCTCAAAATCAAGGGTATCGTAGATATCCACCACATTACATTCCAACGTAAGGGGAGATTGGATGGCACCTACAACAGTAACTGGCGCAGGATATAGCGCCAACTGTGAGCCGATATTTTTCTTCATAGGCACATACTCCTTTTAATTCTGACATCATGTCATTTTTATTAGCATATACCCTATCTGACACCGTGTCAATATTCTTATTGCAAAAATGTACTGTTTTTTTCGACAAAGCCGTTTGACCTGTTCAATCAGCATTTTTACAGTGATGAATTAATCCGCCCGGCCATCACTTATCCCCGGACGGCGGACGCGGCGCATACGGCTGGTGCAGTATCCATGAAATCCGGAATGCAGACAACGAGCTTTACCAGGAAATCAACCTTTGCCCGAGTACCTCGATCACCCCATCCCTGAATCCTTGCCTAAATGCGGCTTTTCCATAAACTGCACCGCTTGGATTTGCCTTGTCCAGCAATGCCTGTACTATTCCATCTGCTCTTTTACATCCAATCTCTGGCAAACCGACATATCAAAATTTTTTTCTTTCATCTTTTGATATTTCGGCTTATAAAATGAGTCAAATAAAAATACTGCCACTATTCCATTTACTTAATGTCACAGCAAAAAATAAATCAAAATAAAACCAAACATTCGAATTGGTTCGCAATTTTGACATTTCCTGATTGTATCTCGGTTATATGCTGCCGGATATATTCTTCAGACCAATTCCACCATTTTATTTTAAGCAGAAAATCAATCGTTTCCTGGGTAAAACGTTTTCTTATAGGCTTTGCAGGAACACCGCCAACGATTGTATATGGAGGAATGTCTTTTGTAACGACAGCTCGTGTTCCGATAACAGCACCATCTCCAATCGTAACACCTGCTAAAATGACTGCTTCATAACCAATCCAAACATCATTTCCGATAACGATATCACCTTTGTTATCCCACGCATTTTTAATATCTTTTACATCTAAATCCCATTCCTCAAAAAATATGGGAAATGGATAGGTGGATAGAGAAGATAACCTGTGATTTGCACTGTTAAATATAAACTTTGCCCCGCAGGCAATCGAACAAAACTTACCAATTATCAGCTTATCTTGATTGATTGGGTATTGATACAAAACATTATTCTTTTCAAATTCTCTTGGCTCTCTGACAAAATCATTATATATTGTATAATCGCCAACTATGATATTGGGGTTGCTAATAACGTTTTTTAAATAAATTGTTTCCCTGTCTTTTGAACGTGGATAAATCTTCTGTGGCATGACGATTCCTTTCTTATTATACCGGCAAAAATTTGAATTTTCTGATATGTTCAAAATTGTTATTTTCTACATAATATACTGTCTGTTTATTTGCTGAATAAACAAAAGAAACTCTGGTCGCCCATGCGCCTTCTTGACGGACAGCATAAAGCAATTCAAATGCGTTGAAAAGCGAAAACTTGTTTTTGTAATTATCCAATAATGGCAATGCCCGTTCATATCTGTCGTCACCGGACACAATAAAATCTTTTGTGCTTTCCGGCTTCATCAAGGAATAGTTTGTTATCAGGGAATATTTACTTTGTTCTTCCCGATACCCAATTCCCGGTTCAATTACTAATGTACGCCCTTGAACATCGGACAGCATCGCCTGCATAGTCGCATCTGGCGCATAAACAATTTTCTTTGACCTGGCAATTTGAAGAACATCATCAAAGGAAATTTGCGCTTTAATAAACTGTTCTGTTAAATCTGCAATCGTCATAAATTCTCTGCCTTTTTGATATGCTCCGGCAGGATTGCCATGCACATATAACAGCGTTCCGACATTTCCATTTTGATTCACTCCATGATAAGAATGATATACCCCGTCTGGCCGCAAAATTCCGATATAGAAACGCTCTCGTTCTTGAATCACTTTATGCTTCCACACAGAAAGGTCAATATCAAAATTAAAGCCTGTTATCATGTCATTCCCACGATAAACAAATCTGGTACACATAATATAATAGCCGCCTTCCGCAAGATATTTA
>Ga0137306_101043_pt1 | contig 31062 bp, 29 predicted proteins | sample Inofroosms_March_FD_97187 | JGI IMG/M metagenome (GOLD analysis project Ga0137306, IMG submission 97187) | Mouse cecal microbial communities from Vienna, Austria - N-Acetylneuraminic and N-Acetylglucosamine D2O microcosms_March | ecosystem: Host-associated > Mammals > Digestive system > Large...
CCCTTACCTTGAATGAAATGGCAGGGTGTGGTATAATGAGAGCGCAAGTACTGGGGAGTCATGGATGGAGCTACGCCGAAAATTTTCTGAGCGGATAATTGAGGAGGAGTTTCCTTGTCTGCTGAGGATAACGAAGCTTACGGGAAAGAGGAGGAAGGATTATGAAAAAGGTGATTACTATCAGCCGGGAATTCGGAAGTGGTGGGCGGGAGATTGGTTTTCGTCTGGCAGAAAAGCTGGAGATTCCTTTCTATGATAAAGAAATCATTTCCATGGCGGCGGAGGACAGCAATATTGCAGAAGATGTGTTCCATGCCCATGATGAGATTATCAGACAGCCAGAGCGGGTGGATCATAAATATGTATCTGTAGATCCGTTTTCTGTTCTATACGAGGTTCCCGTGCAGGATCAACTGTTTATGGCCCAGTCCCAGATTATTCGTCGGCTGGAGCAGGCGGGGCCCTGTGTGATTATCGGCAGATGTTCTGACTTTATTGTAGAAGATGGTTTCCATGTTTTTATCTGCGGAAGCATGAAAAAACGGGTAGAACGTATGCAGCAGCTAAAGCAGGAGAATGCGAGAAAGATGGAGGTCCGTATTCGCGAAATTGACCAGAGAAGGCGGGATTATTATCAATATTACAGTGGCAATGAGTGGGGAAATCCCAGAAATTATCATCTAAGCTTAAATAGCAGCAGGCTGGGAATTGAGCGATGTGTGGAGATGATATTGGCATGTTTGAATGTGGAAGAATGATGAGAAAACAATAAGAATATTTTCTAGAATGATAAGAGAATGTTAAGGCATCAGCTATTTCTAATATCCCGTGTTCGTGAATAGCCGGACGCGGGATATTAGAAATAGCCGATGCCTTATTTTGTGCCATTCCCCTTGATAGGAGAATCAGAAGCCAAGTTCTTCTCCCACTAATACTACCTTGATTTTTCCTGCCGGACGGCAGATACGGGTGCGAACCATAGAAGCACAGACGCTGGTTTTACTCAGGCAGTCTGCACAACTGCCGGTGATATTACAGGGTGTTTCATTCGAAAAACGCTGTGCATTGACCGGGGCTGCAAAAGTGCGGGCGCGAGTTTCGGCGTCCTCAATAGTTGAGGTTATTTTGTTCATACCAGCGACTACGATCACGCTTTTGGGACCGTAGATCAGTGCAGCTACTCGATTGCCGTTGCCATCGATATTATAGAGCTGTCCGTCTTCACTGATGGCATTGCTACTCATCAGATAGGTATCACAGAGGAGCGCTTTGCGCATCAGCTCTTGGCCTTCTTCTGGAGAGGAGGCTGTGGCACGGTCAATGACGGGGTTGGTTTGTTTCACTTTTTCGAGGATGCCGAGTTGGGCAAGGGTTAAAGATCCGCCCCAAGATACGGTGTCTCCGGCCGGGATCAGAGAGAGCACCTTTTCCAAGGCTTCTTCGGCAGTAGGGCAATAACAGGCGTCAAAATGTCTGCGTTTCAAAGCTTCTACCACCCGGGGGCCCAGTTTGTCAAACCGTTTTTCCAGAGGACTGGTACGTTCACGTGTTTTCATGGGAATATCCTCCTTGTTATGATGATTTTAGGTATATTGTATGAAAGGAAATCAGGTATTAGAATTGTGGTAATACTTGCGCATCAAAGCAATCTCTGCCTGATAACCATCCAGATCGTTGGGGGTTTCCAGATAAAAAGGAAGTTCTTTTAGTGCCGGATGGTTGACAATACGAATCAGAGCATCTTTGCCAATCTGTCCTTCCCCAATTTTGGCATGACGGTCTTTATGAGAGCCTAGAGGATTCTGGCTGTCATTTAAATGAATAGCCTTTAAACGGTTCAGACCGATCACCTGGTCGAATTCATTTAGAACTTCATCCAAATGATTGACAATATCATAGCCGCCATCCCATACATGGCAGGTATCCAGACAGACTCCCATATGTTCAGAAAGCGTAACCCGGTCAAGGATTTCCCGCAGTTCTTCAAAATTGCGGCCAATCTCACTTCCTTTGCCAGACATCGTTTCCAGAAGCACGGTGGTGTGCTGTTCTGGCTGCAAAATTCGATTCAGCATTTTTGCGATATAGGCAATGCCCGCTTCTGCTCCCTGTTTGACATGGCTGCCGGGATGAAAATTATAATAGTTACCAGGAGTGAATTCCATTCGCTTCAGGTCATCTTCCATAGTCAGGCAGGCAAAATCCCGCAGATGTTCGTCAGCGGAGCATGGATTGAGGGTATAGGGGGCATGGGCAAGAATCCGATGGATTTTATGCTCTTTGGCATAGGCAAGAAAAGCTTCTATATCCGAGAAATTCAACTCTTTTGCACTGCTGCCCCGGGGATTGCGGGAAAAAAACTGGAAGGTATTGGCATCAATTTTTACGGCTTCCTTCCCCATAGCCAGATAGCCTTTGGAGGAGGATAAATGACATCCGATTGTCAGCATAGAAGTTCCTTTCTGATGATAAATTTATCTGAGTTTTCAATTGGTGTATAGTAAATATATCGTAGTTGTTAAAAAAAGTAAATATTTTTGTGGCATTAGTTTTTGCACGGTGTCGAGAATATTCGGCAAAGTTTTGAGTTTGGCAATCATGTATAGCCTTGCAAGATAAGAGGAGAAGAGATATAATCGGGATATTGACAAAAGGTGGGAAAAGTAAGCAAGACGAATTTTTTATGTTTAAAACGGAGGATAAAATAAAATGATACAATGCTGTATATTTGATTTGGATGGAACCTTGCTGAATACTTTGAAAGCCCTGACCTATACGACAAACCAAGTGCTAGAACATTTTGGATTGGGGCCAGTGGATGAGGAACATATGAAGCATTTTGTGGGAGATGGGTATAAGATGCAATTGAAGCGGGCGCTATGCTATTGCGGAGATGAGCAGGAGGAACATCTGGAAGAAAGCTGTGCTCTCTATACGCGTCTGTTTGCCGAACATTGTCTGTATCAGGTACGAGCCTATGAAGGGATCCCGGAACTTTTAAGCGGTTTGAAAGAAAGAGGGATACGAATTGCGGTGTTGTCCAATAAACCGCATGCCAGAACAGTGGAAAATATTGAAGCTATTTTCGGAAAAGGATATTTTGATTATATTGCTGGGGAACAGCCGGGAGTGCCTAAAAAACCAGATCCGGCAGGCGTGCTGCGGATATTGGAATTTTTTCAGGTGAAACCAGAAGCTTGTTTGTATCTGGGCGACACAAACACGGATATGAAAACTGGTCTGGGAGCTGGTTTGATAACTGCGGGTGTGACTTGGGGATTTCGCGACCGGAAGGAATTGGAAGCATTTCATCCACATTATATTATCGATTGCCCAAAAGAGGTTTTTACCAGAATCATTTAAGTAACCGGGAAAGCGCAGACAGACAAAGTTTTGCTCTGTGATATATTTGTATTTTTATACATTTCCACTTGATAATTTTCTAAAATTATGTATAATGAATAAAGTCGAAATGATTTTTTGATCGATTATATTTATGCGCGATATCGATATAGGAAACAAAAAGGTATCGGCACATTGAGGAGGACAATTATGAAAAAGAAAATTTTGGCATTGGGAATGGCAGTATGTATGGCAGCTTCCCTGACTGCATGTGGGAATGGTTCTTCTTCCCAGACTACAACGGCAGCGGACACTACCGCAGTAGAAACCACGGCTACCGAAACGGCAGCAGGAAGTGAGGCCGAGAGTACAGAGGGTGAGTCTGAGACAGAAGTGGCAGCTGCCGCAGAGATACAGACGGTTACGGCAGGTAAATTGACAGTGGCCACTAGCCCAGATTTTGCTCCCTATGAGTTTTATGCTATCGGTGCGGACGGTACTCCGTCTCTGGCAGGTTTTGATATGGCGCTGGCACAGTACATAGCAGATGATCTGGGACTGGAGCTGGAGATTGTTACTGTAGATTTTGACGGTGTTTTGAGCGAGCTGCAGACCAAATCTGTGGACTTGGGTATGGCTGGCCTCTCTCCGGATCCCAAGAGAGAAGGGATCATGGATTTTTCGGATTTGTATTACATAGGCGGACAGTCCCTGGTGACTGTAAAAGCGAATGCAGATACCTACAATACATTCGAAGCCATCAATAAGCCGGAGGTTTCCGTAGGAGCCCAGATTGGCTCCATTCAGATGGATCTGGCAAATACCAACAGCCCGGATGCCGACATTGTTGCATTGCCGAAAGTGACAGACATTATTGCCGAACTGTTGACAGGAAAAATGGATGCTGCTTATATTGAAACAGATGTGGCTAAGAGCTACCAGAAAAATTATCCTGAGCTGGAGATTGTAATGGAAGTTCCCTATGATCAGGAAGGTTCTTCCATTGGTGTCTGCAAAGGGAATGAAGGTTTGTTGGCAGCGGTGAATGCGTCCATTGCCAAAGCGCTGGAGGATGGATCGATGGAAAAATTCGTGGCAGAAGCGAATGAGTTGGCTTCCGGCGAAAAGTATGAGGGTCTGTTGGACGAGAGCGGACAGGTTCAGGAATAAGGCAGACGATATCCGTCAGGATTTTGATTCCTCCCCGGTATACAGGGGAGGAATCCGTGTTTTGCGGAACTTTACACAGGAAATCAGGAAAGGAGCACTCCTATGGGTCAGTTTATTCAGTTAGATAATTTTTCGAAAATCGTACCATATGCACAATTGTTTCGGCAGGGAATGCTGGTAACGATTTTGTTGTCTCTGTTTACGGTGGTAATTGGCTTTTGCATTGCTTTGGTTCTGGCATTGATGCGGATGTCCAATGTCTGTCCGTTTCGCAGCTTGGGACTGGATAAAAACGGACATCTGCGGGAGGGCGGCTTTTTGGCTCTGGTGAGCCGGTTTAACCCTTTAAGTTTTCTGGCTACTGCCTATGTGGAGATTCTGCGTTCTACGCCGGTGATCGTGCAGATTTTTATTGTGTATTATGGCGTATTCAGCTTGATTCAACTACCCTCCTTTCAGTTGTTTGGTTTTATCAAGTTTGATCGTTTTTTCCCGGGTGTAGTGGCTTTGGGGATGAACTCCGGTGCTTATCTATGTGAGATTATCCGGGCTGGAATCCAGTCTATCGACGGCGGGCAGACGGAGGCGGCCCGTTCTTTGGGGTTGTCTCAGGCTCAAAATTTGCGATATATCATTTTACCTCAGGCACTGAAGAATATTTTGCCGGCAATTGCCAATGAGTTTGTGGTTATTATCAAGGAATCAGCGATTACCTATACGATTGGCGTTCAGGATATTATGTCTGCAGTGAATGCGGTTAAAGGAGCTGCTTTTGTGATTGTGGAGCCGCTTTTAGTGGCAACAGCGGTTTATTTCTGTCTGTGTTTCCCCACATCCAAAATCATTGCTTATTTCGAAAGGAGAATGAGCTATGGCGACAAGAGATAGTCTGATTCAGGTGATGGATTTAAAAAAGCATTATCATATGGGCGCTATTAAGGCTTTGGACGGAGTGACTGTGGATATCAATCGCGGAGATGTGATGGTAGTGATTGGACCTTCTGGTTCTGGAAAATCCACTTTTTTGCGGAGTCTGAATCTGTTAGAGGAGCCAACAGGCGGGGCGATTGTATTTGACGGTGTGGACATCACGAAGAAAAAATACAAAGATGCTGCTGGAAAAACCGTTAAATTGGATATCGATGCCCTGCGGCAGAAGATGGGAATGGTATTCCAGCATTTTAATCTATTTCCCCATAAAACCATTTTGGAAAATATGACGTTGGCGCCAATCAAGGTGAAAGGGATGGGACGGGCCTTGGCAGAAGAAAAAGCTTTACAGCTTCTCGAACGGGTCGGATTAAAAGATCGGGCAAATGCCTATCCGATTCAGCTTTCTGGCGGACAGAAGCAGCGGGTGGCGATCGTGCGGGCTTTGGCCATGGAGCCGGAAGTAATGCTATTTGACGAACCGACTTCAGCCTTGGACCCGGAGATGGTGGGAGAAGTGCTGGATGTTATGAAGGAACTGGCCAGAGAAGGCATGACTATGGTGGTGGTCACTCACGAGATGGGGTTTGCCAGAGAAGTGGGCAACCGGGTGCTGTTTATGGCGGACGGGATGCTGATAGAGCAGGGGGCGCCAAAGGATATTTTTGAAAATCCCCAAAGTCCGCGGTTGCAGGATTTTCTGGCAAAGGTACTATAGCTGTTATCAAAAGGATATCTGGGTCGGGGAAAATAAAAGGGGATAAGAAAATGTGGGACAGTAAACAGGCAGCAGTGGCTGCGATTGAGGAAAAGAAGGATTTGATTGCAGATGTGGCAGATCATATTTGGGAGTTTGCAGAGTTGTCATTGATGGAGAAAAAATCGGCAGAATTTTATTGTCAGCTGTTGGAGAAAGAAGGCTTTCGGGTAGAACGGGGGATTTGTAAAATAGAAACGGCTTTTTCGGCAAGTTTTGGAAGTGGCAAACCAGTGATCGGGTTGCTGGCTGAATATGATGCTCTGTCAGGGCTGTCCCAGAAGGCAGGAAGTCTAGTACGGGAAGAGTTGATTGCCGGAGGAACGGGGCATGGTTGTGGTCATAATTTGCTGGGAGCGGGAGCCTTTGCAGCGGCTTTGGGAGTCAAAGCATACCTGGAGGTTTCCGGTTGTTCGGGAACTGTGATTTTATATGGTTGTCCTGGGGAAGAGGGAGGCGCAGCAAAGGCTTTCATGGCACGGGATGGGGTGTGGAAAGATTTGGATGTGGCGTTGACTTGGCATCCCGAGGATGTCAACGAAGTACGAACGGGATCTTCCAATTCCTGCATTCAGGTGCAATATAAATTTACCGGAATAGCTTCGCATGCAGCGGGAGCACCAGAGAAAGGACGCAGTGCATTGGATGCGGTGGAGCTGATGAATATTGGCGTGCAATTTTTGCGGGAGCATATGAGTGATAAGGCACGTATTCATTATGCGATTACGGATGCCGGCGGATGCAGTCCAAATGTGGTACAACCCCGGGCGAGTGTACTTTATATGGTGCGTTCCAATCATGTGGCGGAAGCTGTGGAATTGCAGGACAGGGTGGATCGCATTGCTCAGGGAGCCGCGCTGATGACCGATACTACTTTTGAAAGGCAGTTTATTGACGGTTTGGCAGATACGGTCAGCAACCAGGTGTTAGAGCAAGTATTATATGATAATTTTCATGAGCTGGGAGTGCCGGAATATACGGCAAAAGAACATGCCTTTGCGGATGCACTGGCTACTACTTATCCCGGCAGCGATGCCGTTCCGGGAATTGCCGCTCGTTATGAAGAGGCGGCAAAGGAACAAGTAAAGGAGTTGCGGGCCAGAAACGGTCACGCTATGAATGAATTTTTAGCGCCTCTTTATAAAGGAGAGGCATTTCATCCAGGATCTACAGATGTGGGGGATGTTAGCTGGCTGACTCCGACTGCTCAGATTCATGTGGCTTCTTGGCCCAATGGCTGTCCTGGTCACAGCTGGCAGAATGTGTCATGCGATCGCACCGGAATTGGACATAAAGCGGCTGTTCATGCGGGAAAAGTTTTAGCGGCGACGGCAGTTGATTTATTGGAAAAGCCAGAACTTTTGGCAGCGGCCAGGGAAGAATTTGAAAAACGTACGGCAGGAGGATATGTTTGCCCGATTCCGGCAGAGGCAAAACCAGTAATTCCGGATTAAAAGCGATATATTTTTTGAAACAATGGCAGAGGATAATAATTTAGAAAGTATTTAGAATATTTTTAGACAAGCGAGGTTTAAAAAACCTCGCTTTTATTGTATACTGATTAAATATTTTAAATTTAAGGAGAAAATGGAATGGGAGTAAAAAATGAAGAGCCAAAGAAGCCATCGCCCAAAAGCTGGCTATATTATTATTTTATTGTATTGGTTGTTACTTTACTGTTAAACGCTCTGGTATTTCCTTCTGTACTAGAACGGAAGATACACGAGGTGTCTTATGATCAGTTCCTAAATATGGTGGAACAGGAGCAGGTGGAACAAGTAGCCCTGCAGGACAATCAGATCAGTTTTTTGGGAAAGAATGAGGACGGAGAGCTGGGAGCTTATAAGACCGGACGTTGGCCGGATGATGAGTTGACCCAGCGTCTGCGAGATGCCGGAGTGATTTTTGCTAAGGAAATTCCCACACAAGCGTCGCCCGTGCTGACATTTTTCACCAGTTGGATTATGCCGATTTTGATGTTTGTGGTGATTGGACAATTGCTGAGTCGGATGATGATGAAGCGGATGGGAGGCATGGGAAACGCCATGACCTTTGGTAAGTCCAATGCCAAGATTTATGCGGAGACAGAGACGGGAAAGACATTCGCAGATGTGGCGGGGGAAGAAGAAGCGAAAGAAGCATTGAAGGAAATCGTAGATTTCTTGCATAATCCCCAGAAATATGCCGATATTGGAGCCACATTGCCGAAAGGCGCCTTGCTGGTGGGACCTCCCGGAACAGGTAAGACATTATTGGCCAAAGCGGTGGCCGGAGAAGCTCATGTACCATTTTTTTCCATTTCTGGTTCGGAGTTTGTGGAAATGTTTGTGGGTATGGGAGCAGCAAAGGTAAGAGATTTGTTTAAGCAGGCCAATGACAAAGCGCCTTGTATTGTGTTTATTGATGAGATTGATACCATTGGTAAGAAAAGAGATGGCGGCGGCTTAGGGGGCAATGACGAGAGGGAGCAAACCTTGAATCAGCTGTTGACAGAAATGGATGGTTTTGATGGCAAGAAGGGTGTGGTGATTCTGGCAGCCACCAATCGGCCGGAGTCTCTGGATAAAGCGTTACTACGGCCAGGACGTTTTGATCGACGGGTTCCGGTGGAATTGCCGGATCTAAAAGGCAGGATAGCGATTTTGAAGGTACACGGCAAAGCGGTAAAGCTGGGTGACAATGTGGATTTTGATGCCATTGGCCGTGCTACGTCCGGCGCCAGCGGTGCGGAGTTAGCCAATATTGTCAATGAGGCGGCGTTGCGGGCAGTACGTCAGGGACGCAGTGTGGTTTCTCAGGCAGATTTGGAAGAAAGCGTGGAGGTGGTCATTGCCGGATATCAGCGCAAAGATGCGGCTGTGTCAGAAAAGGAGAAACGGATTGTAGCTTATCATGAGGTGGGTCATGCTCTGGTGGCGGCGTGTCAGAATAACAGTGCGCCAGTTCATAAGATCACCATCATTCCCCGCACTTCCGGTGCTTTGGGATATACCATGCAAGTAGAAGAAGGAGAACGTTTCCTGATGAGCAAGGAGGAGGCACTGAATAAGATTGCCACTTTCACAGGAGGTCGGGCGGCAGAAGAATTTATGTTTGGTTCTATTACCACTGGTGCGGCCAATGATATTGAGCAGGCCACAAAGCTGGCCCGGGCTATGGTGACTCGTTATGGAATGAGCGGGCAGTTCGGCATGGTGGCCCTAGAGACCGTGAACAATCAGTATTTGGGAGGAGATACCTCTATGGTCTGTGCTCCGGAGACCGCTAGGATGGTGGATGAGGAAGTGATCCGGATCGTAAAAGAGCAATATGAGAAGGCCATGGGAATATTGAAGGCCCATGCAGGAAAACTGAATGAAATTTCGGGATATCTGCTGGAGAGAGAGACGATCAGCGGAGAAGAATTTATGGAGATATTGCATGGGGAGTAAACGATCATTCCACTAGAAATTTTTATAAAATCATTTCAGAGTTTTTGCAAAAGGATAGGATTCACAGGAATAAAATAGAGTTCTAGTTTTATTAATACAGAACAAATGTTTGCAAAATGACAGCCGATGTGATAGAATAGAACTGTTTCCGGATGGAGAGAATCGGATCAAGAGATATTCGGAGGAAAAGTTTACAGAAAGGCTGAAAGTATGGCAAAACAATATATTAAGATAAGAGGCGCGAATGAACATAATTTAAAAAATATTACCTTGGATATCCCGCGGAATGAGCTGGTGGTACTGACAGGATTAAGTGGTTCTGGAAAGTCATCTCTGGCATTTGATACGATTTATGCGGAGGGACAGAGGCGCTACATGGAGTCGTTGTCCTCTTACGCCAGACAGTTTTTGGGACAGATGGAAAAACCGGATGTAGAAAGTATTGAGGGGCTTTCTCCAGCGATCTCCATCGATCAGAAGTCGACGAACCGTAATCCCCGCTCAACCGTAGGGACGGTGACGGAGATATATGACTATATGCGTCTTTTATATGCGCGGATTGGGATCCCTCACTGTCCAAAATGCGGCAGAGAAATCAAGAGGCAGACCGTGGATCAGATGGTAGATCAGATCTTAGCGATGCCTGAACGGACCCGGATTCAGTTGTTAGCGCCAGTGGTGCGGGGAAGAAAAGGCGAACATGTAAAACTACTGGAACAAGCCCGGCGCAGTGGTTATATTCGGGCGAGGATTGACGGGAATCTGTATGAGCTGTCAGAAGAGATTAAGCTGGAGAAAAATATCAAGCATAATATTGAAATTGTGGTGGATCGTCTGGTGGTGAAAGCAGGGATTGAAAAACGACTGACAGATTCAATTGAGACGGTGATGGGATTGTCGGATGGACTGATGATCGTGGATGTGATTGATGGCGAGCCTCTGAATTTCAGTATGAGTTTTGCCTGTCCGGATTGTGGAATCAGCATAGAGGAAGTGGAACCTCGAAGTTTTTCTTTTAACAATCCTTTCGGCGCTTGTCCAGATTGTTTTGGTCTGGGATATAAAATGGAATTTGATGAGGAATTGATGATTCCAGATAAGTCCCTGAGCATATCGCAAGGGGCGATCACGGTGATGGGATGGCAGTCCTGTACCGATAAAGGTAGCTTTACGCATGCGATTCTTGAGGCGTTATCAAAAGAATATGATTTTAGTTTGGACACCCCTTTTGAGGAATATCCGGATCTCATTCATGATGTACTGATCTATGGTACTGGGGGACGAGAGATGAAGGTTCATTACCGGGGACAGCGAGGAGAAGGAGTCTATGACGTGGCCTTTGAAGGTCTGTTGCGGAATGTGGAGCGACGCTATCGGGAGACCTTTTCTGAGGCATCCAAGGCAGAATATGAGACATTTATGCGCATTACCCCATGTAAAGCTTGTAAGGGACAGCGATTAAAAAAGAGTTCTTTGGCTGTGACGGTAGGAGAGAAGAATATTTATGAGGTGACGGAGCTTTCCATTACTGCCTGCCGTGCCTTTTTGGAGAAGTTACGACTGACAGCAATGCAAGAATCGATTGGTGCACAGATTTTAAAAGAGATTAAGGCCAGGCTGGATTTTTTGTTGAATGTAGGGTTGGAATATCTGTCTTTGTCACGCGCGACAGGAACGTTGTCCGGAGGGGAGGCACAGCGGATCCGGTTGGCGACTCAGATTGGTTCTGGACTGGTGGGAGTAGCCTATATTTTGGATGAACCCAGCATCGGTTTACACCAAAGAGATAATGATAAGTTGTTGGCGACCTTGCTTCATCTTCGAGATTTAGGTAATTCTGTATTAGTGGTGGAGCATGATGAGGACACGATGCGAGCGGCCGATTATATCGTTGATATCGGACCTGGCGCCGGGGAGCACGGCGGAGAGGTGGTGGCGGCAGGAAGCGTGGAAGATATCATGCAATGTGAACGTTCTATTACCGGCGCTTATCTGAGTGGCCGAACCCGCATTCCGGTGCCCAAGGAGCGGAGAAAAGCCAGCGGCTATCTGACGGTAAAGGGGGCCAAAGAAAATAATCTGAAAAATATTGACGTATCTTTTCCGCTGGGAGTGATGACTTGTGTCACGGGTGTTTCTGGTTCTGGAAAGAGTTCCCTGGTCAATGAGATTCTCTACAAATCACTGGCCCGCAAGCTGAATCGTGCGCGGACGATACCAGGAAAGTTCAAAAAGATGGAGGGAGTAGAGCAATTAGACAAAGTGATTGCCATAGACCAGTCACCTATCGGTCGTACACCGCGATCCAATCCGGCGACTTACACAGGGGTATTTGACATGATTCGGGATTTGTTTGCCTCGACAGCAGATGCTAAGGTTCGGGGATACAGCAAGGGACGTTTCAGCTTTAATGTCAAGGGTGGACGATGCGAAGCATGCAGTGGTGACGGCATTATTAAGATTGAGATGCATTTTTTGCCGGATGTATATGTGCCTTGTGAGGTTTGCGGTGGCAAACGGTATAATCGGGAGACGTTGGAGGTGAAATATAAGGGAAAGAGCATTTATGATGTATTGAATATGACAGTAGAAGAAGCAACGAAATTTTTCGAAAACATTCCCTCGATTCACCGCAAGATCTCGACACTCAATGACGTCGGTCTTTCATACATTCGTTTGGGCCAGCCTTCCACGGAGTTATCGGGTGGAGAGGCGCAGCGAATCAAGCTAGCCACCGAACTAAGCCGGAGGAGTACAGGCAAGACTATCTACATTTTGGACGAGCCGACGACCGGCCTACATTTTGCCGATGTGCATAAGTTGGTAGATATTCTGCGGCGCTTGTCGGAAGGTGGTAACACAGTGATTGTGATTGAGCACAATCTAGATGTGATCAAAGCCGCCGATTACATCATCGATATCGGCCCTGAAGGCGGGGATCGAGGCGGCACTGTGATCGCTCAGGGGACGCCAGAAGAGATAGCAGAAGAAGATATTTCCTACACAGGCAAATATGTAAAAAAGATGTTAACACAGATTTAAATACGATTTCGCGACTTAATTTACGGACGAAAAAATTTTTAACAAAACCAAATCAAAAAAATTTCCAGAACTGGACAAAAAGCCATATATTTATACAAAAAACCAATTGATAAAAATTTATCGTTATGAGATAATGTCCACGTAAGCAATGAGCAGTGCGAAAAAGTACAGAACCAAAATTTCGTTGTGCTCGCACATAAGAAATTTTGGTTCTGTACTTTTTCATAGGGCGCAAGCCCGTGAGCGAACCGGAGCAAAGCGGAGGTGAGCGCCACTGCGGACTCCCCACTTGCCACAAAAGCGAAGCCGGAGGCGAGCCACCAATAAGCGAGCCACCAATAAGCGAGCCACCCAACAGGCGAATCACCCACGCGTCTCCACAAAAGCGAAGCCGCAAGCGAGCCCCTTCAAAGGCGAGTCCCCAAACGGCCGTCCAGCCAAACAGCGAGCCTGCCCCCATAACCACACACCAATATCACCAAGACTGGGAGGAACAAGTCATGAGAGTATCAATCTGTATTGGAAGCGCATGTCATTTAAGAGGATCCCGAGAGATCATCCAAAAACTACAAACTCTGGTCAAAGCCAACAATATCTCCGATAAAGTAGACTTAAACGGAGCATTCTGCAGCGGCAATTGCGTCAATGGTGTCTGCGTAACCATAGACGGAGAATTATTCTCTCTGTCACCTGAGACCACGGAGGAATTTTTCAACAAAGAAATCATGGGGAGGCTGTAACTATGGCAGCAATTATCGACTTCAAAGCAACCAAATGCCGCCACTGCTACAAATGCGTCCGCAATTGCGAAGTCAAAGCTATCATGGTAAAAGACGGACGTGCTGAGATTATGCCAGAAAATTGTGTATTATGCGGCCGTTGTCTTCAGATTTGTCCACAATCGGCGAAGACATTGATCAGCGATTTGGGAAAAGTAAAAAGTTACATAGTCAGAGGCGAGAAAGTAGTTATATCCATAGCGCCTGCTTATATGGGATTATTAAAATACCATACCATTGGTCAGGTTCGTTCCGCTCTGTTAAAACTGGGATTTGCCGATGTTCGTGAGACTTCGGAAGGCGCCGCTTTGGTAACCGCAGAGTATGCTAGGCTGTTAACTGAGCACAAAATGGAAAATATCATTACGACCTGTTGTCCCAGTGCCAATGACCTGATAGAGAAATATTACCCGCAGCTCATTCCTTATATGGCTCCGGTAGTTTCTCCCATGATTGCCCATGGAAGGCTGTTGAAACAAGAATTGGGCAAAGAGACAAAAGTGGTTTTTCTCGGTCCGTGTATTGCCAAAAAGCAGGAGGCTCAGGATGAGCGCCACAGAGACTGTATTGATGCTGTACTGAATTTCAACGATATTAACCGTTGGCTTCAGGATGAAGATATCAATATCGAAGATTGTGAGGATATGCCTTTTGTAAAAGATCCGAAAGTTAATCGCCTGTACCCGGTGAGCAGCGGTGTAATCAATTCCGTGGTTGCTACTCAGTCACAGACAGATTCCTATCGGAAGTTCTACATTCATGGGGAAAAGAACTGCATGGAGTTGTGCGACAGTATGCTCCGCGGTGAGATCAGCGGTTGCTTTATTGAGATGAATATGTGTTATGGCGGCTGCATCAAAGGGCCGACAGTGAATGATAAATCCATGTCCCGCTTTAAAGTGAAGCTGGATATGGAGGAGGCGATTCCCCGTGAGCCGGTTTCTGATGAGGAGACTGGGCCGGTACTGGCATCCGTGCCGATGCAAAAAATCTTTGCGGATCGCTCTCCGAAAGATCCGATTCCTACAGAAACTCAGATTCGGGAAATCCTTTCTAAGACGGGCAAGACCAGACCAGAAGATGAATTGAATTGTGGCGCCTGCGGATATCCCACTTGTCGGGAGAAGGCAATTGCCGTATTCCAGAAGAAGGCAGAACTGAATATGTGTATTCCGTTCATGTATGAGCAGTCAGAATCTCTCTCTAATTTGGTTATGGAGACCTCTCCCAATATGGTGTTGCTGGTGAATGATGAGATGAAGATTCTTGAATACTCAGCAGTTGGAGAGAAATATTTTGGAAAAACCCGCTCGGAGGCTTTGAAGATGTATCTGTATGAGTTTATCGACCCCGTGGATTTCCAGTGGGTGTTTGACACTCGCCAAAATATTCACGGCAAGAAAGTAAGCTATCCAGAATACCATCTAGATACTCTTCAGAACATGGTTTACATAGAAAAAGAAAATGCAGTGCTGGCTACTTTTATCGATATTACACAGCAGGAAGAGCAGGCACGTGCGGATTATGAGAAGAAGCTTGATACTATCGACCTAGCACAGCGAGTCATCCATAAACAGATGATGGTTGCGCAGGAGATTGCGGGACTCTTGGGTGAGACGACAGCAGAAACCAAGACCACCCTCACGAAGCTTTGCCATTCTCTGCTGGAGGACGGCGACAACGGAGGTGTGTAAATGGGAGTTACCGTAGATGTTGCATATAAAAGTCTAAATAAATTTACCGAGATTTTATGCGGGGATAAGGTGGAGATTCTGCAGACAGCAGATTCCAATATTATGATTCTGGCAGATGGCATGGGCAGTGGGGTCAAAGCCAATATTCTCGCTACTTTGACATCAAAGATCCTGGGTACGATGTTTTTAAACGGCGCTACTTTGGAGGAATGTGTGGAGACGATCGTGGAGACTCTGCCGATCTGTCAGGTGAGGCAGGTGGCCTATGCTACATTTAGTATTCTTCAAGTGTTCCACAGTGGAGAAGCTTATCTGGTAGAATTTGACAATCCTGGTTGTATTTTTATCCGGGGCGGAAAGCTGATGATGATCCCACAGAATATCCGAGAAGTCAAAGGAAAAAAAATTAATGAATATCGTTTTCAGGTGCAGAAAGGGGACGCACTGATTTTAATGAGTGACGGTACCATTCACGCAGGCGTGGGACGGTTACTAAATTTCGGCTGGGTGTGGGAGGACATTGCGGCCTATGCAGTGAAGCAGTACCCGCTGACTATATCCGCCATGCGCCTGGCTTCAGCGATCTGTCAGGCATGTGATGAATTATATGAATATCGTCCTGGTGATGATACCACTGTGGCCTGTATGCGGATTATTAATTCCAAAACGGTTCATCTGATGACAGGCCCGGCCCGCGATGCTTCTCGGGATCAAGAGATGGTTCATAGTTGGATGGGTGGGGATGAGGATACGCGGAGAATTGTCTGCGGTGGAACCAGTGCCACAATTGTATCAAGAGTACTGAATAAGCGCTTGGATGTATCTATGGACTATGTAGATCCAGAGATTCCGCCGATTGCTTTTATGGACGGGATTGATCTGGTGACAGAAGGAGTGCTGACTTTAAACCGCGTACTTCAGCTTTTAAAACGTTATGTAAAAAAAGAGACAATATCGGAGGATTTTTTCCTGGAACTGGATAAACCAAACGGCGCGTCCATGGTGGCAAAAATGCTGATTGAAGACTGTACTGAGTTGCATATGTATGTAGGAAAGGCGATCAACAGCGCTTACCAGAATCCGGGTTTGCCCTTTGATTTGGGCATTCGTCAGAATCTGGTAGAACAGTTAAAGAATACCGTGGAGGAGATGGGAAAACCTGTCACTGTGACGTACTACTAGGAAAATAGAGTCTGCGATTTCTATTTGTAGGACAGAAGGCGATAAAAAATGAGGAGGTTAAAAACTCATGGTAACTAATGATGCAACAATCTTAAAAATAAAGCATGATGTGCTCTGTGAGGTGGCAAAGCTGGCATGGTCGGAAACTCTAGAGGAGAAGCGGGAGGAGCTTCCCTATCAGATGTTCCCAGGTCCTCAGGCTCAGTTTCGCTGCTGTATCTATAAAGAGAGGGAGATCATTAAACAGCGGGTTCGTCTGGCAGAAGGGAAATGCCCAGTGGGAATGGACTCGATGAATGTGGTACAGGTGATCAAGGCGGCTTGTGAAGAGTGTCCCATTGCATCTTATGTAGTGACGGATAACTGTCGAAACTGTATGGGCAAAGCATGTCAGAATTCCTGTAATTTTGGTGCTATTACCATTGGCGATAGTCGTGCGCATATTGATCCAGGAAAATGTAAAGAATGTGGCAAATGTGCTCAGGCATGTCCTTATAGCGCGATTGCCCATCTCGAGCGTCCTTGCAAGAAAGTTTGCCCGGTAGATGCCATTACCTATGACGAGTACGGAATTTGTGTGATTGATGAAAAGAAATGTATTCAGTGTGGCGCTTGTATTCACAGTTGTCCTTTCGGTGCGATTGGCACAAAAACTTTTATGGTAGATGTGATCCGGCTGATTAATGCCGGAAAGCGGGTGGTGGCTATGGTAGCTCCAGCTACAGAGGGGCAGTTTGGCCCGGATATTACGATGGCAAGCTGGAAAACTGCGCTCAAAAAGATTGGCTTTGCCGATATGATAGAGGTGGGATTAGGAGGCGATCTGACAGCGGCTGCTGAGGCGGCGGAATGGGCAGAAGCATATAAAGAAGGAAAAAAGATGACTACGTCTTGTTGTCCGGCGTTTGTAAATATGATCAAGCAGCATTTTCCTACGCTTCTTGACCATATGTCCACCACCGTTTCTCCGATGTGTGGAGTATCACGTATGTTAAAGGAGCAGGATCCGGAGACCATTACGGTATTTATCGGGCCTTGTATTGCTAAGAAGAGTGAGACATTGGATCTGAATATTACCGGAAATGCCGATTATGCCATGACTTTTGGAGAGATCCGTGCTATGATGCGGGCAAAAGGGGTAGAGCTGGAACCAGAGGAAAATAGTTATCAGGACAGCTCTGTATTCGGTAAGCGATTTGGTAATTCTGGTGGTGTGACAGCAGCAGTGGTACAATGCTTCAAGGAGATGAATGAAGATATTTCACCCAATGTAATGAAATGCAATGGTGCCGCAGAGTGTAAGAAAGCTCTGCTTCTGATGAAGGCAGGTAAGCTGCCAGCTGATTTTGTGGAAGGTATGGTTTGTGTGGGCGGCTGTGTGGGCGGTCCTAGCAAGCATAAGACTGAGTTGGAGGCAAAGAAAGCCAGAGATCTTCTGATCGGACAGGCAGATGGCAGAGAAGTTCATGAAAATCTGAAAAATCTTGGGGCGGATCAAGTAGCTATGCATCGTCATTAACAGATGCCAAAGACAGTTCGGATGGTCCGAATTGTTGTTGCAGGAAACGGAAAGAAAGAATACAGTCCGGTTTTGCAAGGAATCCTATTGCTGCAAAACCGGACTGATTTTACAGATGAGGCTTTTGTATTTTTGATAAAGGAGGGGCGGCGCATGGCTATGGTAAAACCAGAGCTTAGCTGGCTGGATGATCCAGAGATTTTTCGGGTGAATGTTCTGCCAGCACATTCGGATCATCGATTTTATGAAAATGAAAGGGATTTTGAAGAGAAGAAAGATTCTTTGTATCAATCTTTAAACGGAGATTGGCAGTTTTTCTGGTCTGAGAATGCGAGCAGGCGTCCGGCGAATTTCTATAGAGAAGATTTTGATGCGGCGGATTTTGGAAAGATTCCGGTACCCTGTCACATTGAGTTGGCCGGTTATGACCGGATTCATTATATTAATACCATGTATCCCTGGGAGGGACACCAATATCGCCGACCGGCTTATTCTTTGGAAGGGATAGGAAAGCAGACGGGACAATTTTCTCAGGCAAAATATAATCCCGTCGGATCTTATCGCCGAGTGTTTGATTTAGATAAAAATCTTTTGGGAAAACGGATTTGCATTTCTTTTGAAGGTGTGGAGCAAGCCATATATGTTTGGCTGAATGGTCAGTTTGTGGGATATGGCGAAGACAGTTTTACGCCATCGGATTTTGAGCTGACTCCCTATATCCGGGAGCAGGGAAATCTCTTAGCAGTGGAAGTACATAAGCGTTCCACGGCGGCTTATCTGGAGGATCAGGACTTTTTCCGGTTCTCTGGTATTTTTCGGAATGTGACTTTGTATGGGAAACCAGAGTTACATGTGGAGGATATGTGGGCAAGACCAGTGCTAAAAGCGGATGGAAAGACCGGTGAGTTGGGGCTGGAATTGAAATTGTCTATGGCTGAGGAAGCCCAAAAAGAAAAGGATAGGCAGTTTGTGGAAGTCATGGAGGGGGAAACAGCGGGGAAAGATTATCAAATATGGATTCAGCTGAAGAATGAGGATGGACAAAGTATTCTGGAAAAGACGCTTCCAGCCAAGAAACATTTAGTGATGAAGCCGGAGTTGTTGCCAGATATACAAGTATGGGAGCATGGCCATCCCTGCCTGTATCATTTGGAGATTCGCTTGTTGTCCGGTGATGGACGGTTGATTGAGCTGGTACCCTATGAGATTGGTTTTCGTCGGATTGTGGTGGAAGACGGTGTTATGAAGTTGAATGGAAAGCGTTTGATCCTCAAGGGAGTAAACCGTCATGAATGGAATGCGCATTCCGGTCGGGTAATTGGTATGGAGGATATGTTGGCAGATTTGGCCTGTTTTCATGAGAATCATATCAACAGTGTGCGTACCTGCCATTATCCCAATCAGATTCCTTGGTATGAACTGTGCGATCGGGAAGGGATCTATGTGATGTCGGAAACGAATCTGGAATCCCACGGTTCCTGGCAAAAAAGAGGAGTCGATGAGCCAAGTTGGAATGTTCCGGGGAGTATTCCTCAGTGGAGAGAGGTCGTGCTGGATCGAATGCGGACAAATTTTGAAACATTCAAAAATCATGTATCCATCCTATTCTGGTCCCTGGGCAATGAATCCTTTGCAGGAGATAACATTCAGGCAATGCAGGAATATGTGAAGGAAAAAGAGGATGGACGATTGGTGCATTATGAGGGAGTGTTCCATAATCGTTCTTATGAGGCAATGATTTCGGATGTGGAAAGCCAGATGTATACGCCACCAGAGAAAGTTAGAGAATATTTGGAGGATGGAAGGAAGCCGTTGATTCTCTGTGAATATATGCATGATATGGGGAATTCTCTAGGAGGAATGAAGTCTTACATGGAGTTGTTGGATCAATATGAGCATTATCAGGGGGGGTTTATCTGGGATTTCATGGATCAGGCACTTTGGGTTTGGGATGAAGTGACGGAAAGAGAAGTGCTGCGTTATGGCGGCGATTTTGACGATCGACCGTCGGATTACGAGTTTTCCGGTAATGGAATTTTGTTTGCGGACCGTACGCCGAAGCCAGCTATGCAGGAGGTGAAATACTATTATGGATTCTATCAGCAAAAGTAGGTCAGAGATAACAGGGAACCTGGAGATTGTATTTGGGGATGTGGTTTTGGGGGTACATGGGGATGGCTTTGAATATTTGTTTTCTTACCAGACGGGAGGATTGGAATCCTTGGTAGTAAAGGGGCGAGAATGGTTGTATCGCACACCGAAACCTACCTTTTGGCGTGCCACCACGGATAATGATCGAGGATCTGGATTTTCTTTGCTATCAGCAATGTGGATGGGGGCAGATTTGTTTTTGCGAACAACCGATATCCGGGTTTGGGTGGATGAACAGGAATTTGCAGATTTTCTGCCACCAGGCAACAACCGTTTTGGCCAGGCGTTAGTGGCAGAAAGTCTGAAGATAGTTTTTGTTTATGAGACAGCTACTGTGCCAAAGACGAAGGTAGAGACCCAATATACCGTGGATCAAACTGGAAGAATACGGGTGGATGTTCACTATTATGGAAAAAGGAATTTGCCGCAATTACCAGTATTTGGTATGCGTTTTATCATGCCCACAAAGGCAGACGGATACAGCTATACCGGTTTATCAGGAGAGACTTATCCAGATCGGATGGCAGGAGGCGTGGAGGGAGAGTGGGAAGTAACAGGACTTCCAGTGACCCCGTATCTGGTTCCCCAGGACTGTGGGATGCATATGGATACCAAACGTCTGACTGTGCGCCGATCTTCTGTGCTAGCTAATGATCAACGAGGGGAAATTTCTCCCTTTTCTTTGACTTTTGAAAAAGCAGAGGAATCGTTTGCTTTTTCTTGCCTTCCCTATACAGCAGAGGAGCTGGAAAATGCTACGCATCAGGAGGAGTTGCCACCAGCACGAAGAACGGTGGTCTGTATTTTAGGAGCGGTCCGGGGAGTAGGCGGGATCGATAGCTGGGGAAGTGACGTGGAGGAGGCATATCATCTGAATGCAGAGAAGGATATTAGATATGCTTTCTACATTGTACCAGAATAAAAAACCGGCTTTTTGCGTGTTATGGAAAAGAAAAGGGGTGGGTGAAGATGAAATATGATTTTATTTCTATATTGGATCGCCGGGGGAAGGATGCTTTGGCGGTGGACGGACTGGGAAGCGGAGGTTCTGCACCAGATAAGCCGAAAGCAGATTTTGAGGCGATTCCCATGTGGGTGGCAGACATGAATTTCCCTGTTTTGCCGGCAATTTCGGAGGCAATCGTTGAGCGGGTGAAACATCCGGCCTTTGGCTATTTTATCCCGGATCATGCTTATTTTGACAGGATTATCGATTGGCAACAAAGGCGTAATGGGGTGACTGGACTGACCCGGGAGTGTATTGGGTATGAAAATGGCGTGTTGGGAGGTTTGGTTTCGGTGCTGGAAGCATTTTCCGCACCAGGGGATGCGGTGTTGCTTCATAGTCCCACGTATATCGGTTTTACCGGTAGCATTTCCAATTGTGGCAGAAGGATTGTCCATAGTCCCCTGAAGCTAGATGAGGCAGGGGTTTGGAGAATGGATTATGCTGACATGGATGCCAAGATAAAAGAGAATAAAATTCATGTGGCAGTCTTTTGCAGTCCTTTTAATCCTTGCGGGCGCGTGTGGGAACGGGAAGAGCTAGAACAGGCAATGGCGGTCTATCAGGCCAATGACTGTGTGGTGATTTCCGATGAGATTTGGTCAGATATCATTTTGCAGGGGAATCATCACATTCCTTTACAGATGATCAGCGATGATGCCAGAAATCGTACCATATCTTTATATGCCCCCTCCAAGACTTTTAATCTGGCGGGATTAATAGGTGCTTATCACATTATTTATAACCAATATTTGCGGGAACGGGTAGAAGCTCAAAGCAGTAAATCCCATTATAATTCTATGAATGTGTTGAGTATGCATGCTTTGATGGGAGCCTACAGCTCAGAGGGACATGAATGGGTGAATGAGCTCTGTCAGGTGATCACAGAGAATGTGACCTATGGCTGTGATTTCATCCGGGATCATTTTCCAGGAGTGCAGGTGGCCAGACCTCAGGGAACCTATATGCTGTTTTTGGACTGTACAGAATGGCTGAAGATACATGGAAAAACCATCGATGAGTTGGAAAAGGCCGGCTGGGATGTGGGGGTGGCCTGGCAGGATGGCAGGATGTTTCACGGAGCAAACTCGATTCGGATGAATCTGGCATTGCCATTTTCCCGGGTAAAGGAGGCGTTTGAGCGATTGGAAAAGTATGTTTTTTGTTAAGGAAGAAGGTTTGTGATGAAAATATTGGTAATCAATAGTGGCAGTTCCTCTCTGAAATTTCAAGTTATTGATTCTGACAGCGAACAGGTATTAGCCAAGGGACTCTGCGAACGGATTGGCATTGATGGAAGCTTTACCTATCGGACTTTGGAAGGTATTTCTTTGAAAGAATCGATTGCTATGGAGAATCATACACAGGCAGTGCATACGCTTCTAGACACTCTGGTGGATCCACAGAAGGGAATCCTTGAAAATTTTCAGGAAATTGATGTTATTGGACACCGTCTGGTTCATGGAGGAGAAAAGTTTACCGGATCGGTGGTGATAACCGATGAGGTGATTCAGGCCATGACTGAATGTAACGATTTGGCGCCTTTGCATAATCCGGCTAATCTTGTAGGCGTAGACGCCTGTCGGAAGCTGATGCCGGATACACTTATGGTGGGAGTTTTTGATACTGCATTTAATCAGACTATGGAACCAAAGGCGTTTTTATATGGATTACCTTATCGTTATTATGAGAAGTATAAAGTACGTCGTTATGGTTTCCATGGTATCAGTCATAAATATGTGTCCCAAAGGGCGGCAGAATTTCTTGGCCAAGATCCTCGAAAAGTAAAGACGATTGTGTGTCATCTGGGTAATGGTGCCAGCATCAGTGCTGTAAAGTATGGCAAAGTGATTGATAATTCTATGGGTTTTACGCCCTTGGAAGGGCTGGTCATGGGAACCCGGTGCGGCGATGTGGATCCGGGGGCGCTGGAATTTTTGATCAAAAAAGAAAATTTGGACTTCCCTCAGATCATGGCCATTTTAAACCAGGAATCTGGGGTACTGGGAATTTCCAAAAACTTTTCCAGTGATTTCCGGGAATTGAAGGATGCGGAAATTAAGTACAACGAGAAAGCCGCTTTAGCCCGGGAAATTTTTGCTTATCGGGTAGCCAAATACGTGGGAAGCTATGCGGCGGCGATGAATGGTGTGGACAATATTGTGTTCACAGCTGGAGTGGGGGAAAATGATTCGGATATCCGACAGGAGATCTGTGAATATCTGGAGTTTTTGGGGATTACCATTGATGAAGTGAAAAATCGGGAGCAGGGAGAGGCTTTTCGCATTTCTGATGGTATTTCTCGGGTTAATGTGCTGGTGGTAAGAACGAATGAAGAGCTTGAGATTGCCAGAGAGACGGCTGCGGTAGCCAGGGAAGTACAAAAAGAAGGGACTCTTACTTCATAAACGCCCCTTGACAAATTTTATCATTCTCGATATAATCATCAACAAAACAAATCAACAAAACAGAAGACTGCGATGATAAGAAGAAGTAGCGGTCCATAACCTCCACACAGAAAGCAGCCGGCAGATGAGAGGCGCGTGGATGGCGGAGCGTGAATACATCTTGGAGCTTCACACCAAAAAGAGGGTCAATTTCGAAAGATATCCTTCTAGTAGGCTGTGACGGTAAATGAGCACCCGTTATCGTGCCAGAGCATCCGAACTTTTGGTGCTTGTTAAGGTAGATGGTGTGAGCCGTTTATGAAAAAAGGTGGTAACACGAGAGTGTTCCCTTATCCATTGAGGGTACCTCGTCCTTTTGTAGAGATACGATAGGACGAGGTTTTTTTGCTTTATCATGTGATGAAGGCGGTCTGCCATAGCTTCCGGAAAAAAAGAATATATTAAAAAGAACAGGAGATGACAGTATGAATTGTTATGAGGAATTGGTTGCCAGAGGGTTAATTGCCCAGGTAACAAACGAAGAAGAGATCAAGAAAATGGTAAATGCAGGTGAAGCCACCTTTTACATTGGCTTTGACCCTACGGCAGATAGCCTGCATGTGGGACATTTTATGGCATTGTGTCTGATGAAGCGTCTGCAGATGGCGGGTAACAAACCGATTGCCCTCATTGGTGGCGGTACTGGCATGGTAGGAGATCCTTCCGGACGGACAGATATGCGTCAAATGATGACGCCAGAGATGATTGATCATAATTGTGAATGTTTTAAAAAGCAAATGAGTCGTTTTATCGATTTTTCCGAAGGTAAGGCATTGATGGTAAATAATGCCGATTGGTTGCTGAAATTGAATTATGTGGAGCTTTTGCGAGAGGTTGGGGCCTGCTTTTCTGTAAACAATATGTTGCGGGCCGAATGCTATAAGCAACGAATGGAGAAGGGATTAAGCTTTTTAGAATTCAATTACATGATTATGCAAAGCTATGATTTCTATATGCTGTTTCAGGAGTATGGTTGCAATATGCAATTTGGCGGCGATGACCAATGGAGCAATATGTTAGGCGGGACGGAACTAATTCGCCGTAAGCTTGGTAAGGATGCTCATGCTATGACCATTACTTTATTGTTGAATTCCGAGGGTAAAAAAATGGGCAAGACGCAGTCGGGTGCCGTATGGCTGGATCCGAATAAGACCTCACCCTTTGATTTTTACCAGTACTGGAGAAATGTGGCTGATGCGGATGTTCTGAAATGTCTACGTATGCTGACCTTTTTGCCTATCGAGCAGATTGACGAGATGGATCGCTGGGAGGGAAGCCAGCTAAATACGGCTAAGGAAATTTTGGCTTATGAGTTGACAAAGCTGGTGCACGGCGAGGAGGAAGCCCAAAAAGCACAAACGGCAGCGAAGGCGTTGTTTGGTGGTCAGGGAAGTCTGGAAAATATGCCTTCTTATTGTCTGAAGGCGGAAGATTTTATAGAGGGACGAATTGATATTCTTGCAATATTACAGAAATCTGGTCTGGCTTCTTCCCGTTCTGAAGCACGAAGAAATGTGGAACAAGGTGGTGTCTCTGTCAACGGAACGCAGATAAAAGACAGCAAGCTCTCTTATGGCAGGGAAGACTTTACCGGAGATGGCATGATGGTAAAACGAGGTAAGAAAAACTTTATGAAGGTTATTGTGGAATAACAGTAAATCGTCAAGAAACATTAAAAAACAAGCCATCCACTATTTCCCTATTTTGTGTACGTAAATATCCGGACACAAAACATGAGAAATGGTGGATGGTTTATTTTGATACTTTCTATCTAATATTAATAATGGGAGTGAGATGCAAAGTCAAAATCCACAGACCATTTTCTATTGCTTTTCTCCTCTTCCTTGGCGTATCTTTTGCCATTACTTATCTAAATGACATTGGAGTGATATACCAGATTCTTTCTGGTTACAGAACCAGAGAAGGTGCGGAATAGACTCTGGCAGCCAGTTCATTGTCTAGCATATAGAGAGCACGGGGATCGGAGCCGAATAAATCAAATTTTTTGATCAGACCTTCGGCATTGGTTTCTTCCTCGCCCTGCTCTTTGACAAACCAGTCCAAAAACTGCATGGTACGGAAATCTTTTACTGTATGGGCAGCTTCATAGATGTCGTGAATCAGACTGGTTACATATTGCTCATGTTCATAGCCGGCATGAAGCGGATCGGCAAAAGTAGCAAATTCTTTGTCTGGTTTATCGATGGCTTCCAGAGTTACCTTGCAGCCATTGTTTTGCAGATATTGCATGAAAAGCATGGCATGATCCCGTTCCTCCTGGGCTTGTACCTTATACCAGTTGGAAAAGCCATCCAATCCTTGCTCTGCATAATAATTGGAAAAATCCAAATATAAATAGGCAGAGTAAAATTCTTTATTAATCTGTACATTCAACAATCCTGCTACTTTGGTATCTAACATTTCCTTATCCTCCTTGTATTTGGGTATTTCTGGAAACATTGTAACACTATTATCATAAAATGTCACGAGTTCTTTAAAACATCAAAATTAATTAAAAATTAATATTAGTTATACATGAAAAAGTAGCAAAAAAGCCCGTTGCTTCTCTCCCCTCTTCCTTAACGTACCTTTTGTCACTGCTTCTCTAAATAACATTGGCAGCTTGATAATGCTGTCATTGTAAATTTAGAAAGCATGGCAAAGGGACTGCAGAGGGAGTGTCTGGATAACATTGAAAGCAATAGAAGAATGGATTTGATTTTTTACAATCGTCTTCTTTGGTGCTATATGCTGATTGATTTGAAAGTGGATAAATTGACACATCAGGATATGGGACAAATGCAGAGGTATATAAATTATTCTGATCGTTATGAGAAAGCGGAAATGATTGATATGAGTTTGATACTCTATAAATTGACATTTTATACCGTGAATCGACATATTGTGCCCCTTGCGTGACAGATAAATTTCTGCTATAATTGCGTTAATATTTTTGTGCAATTTTTTAGAAAGAGAGTTTAACAAATATGATGATCTGTGCCATTCTCAAACAGGAAAGGTGGTACTATGTAGTCCCGCAGATTTGTTATGCTCAATTTTATACCGTCAAAAATGGTGCTCTTATGCCTGCAGGAAACTGTATGGTGGAGAGTACCTTTTTGTTTTGAATATCGTTGGTGCTTCATCCACTTACTCGGAAAGCAAACGCTTATATTTCAATCCGTTGGGAGGTAACGGAAATATTCGCAAATGTCTAAAAAAATATTTGTTGCTGGGATATTACAGGCAGGGATTGGAATTGCAGAACTGGCTGGCAGATGTGATACATTAGAAGAATACAACAAATTGTTCATAGAGTATATCGAGGAACAAGCATATGGTTCTTGGATGGATGGCGCACGATAGTATTCCAGAATGGACAATAAAAAATAAATCACAAAGGAGTATGGCACTATTGCAAAATTTCAACTGAACCCCGGTGAGACACGGATCGGTAGCGGAATGATGTCAATCTACTTGAAGCAAGGGCTGAGCAAAAAACCGTTTCAGGGCAATATCTATATCACTAACCAGCGGGCATGTTTCAAAATCAGCAAGATGCCTGGTGCTTTGGATATGGATTTACCCCTGGAAAACATCAAGGGATTCTCGGTGAGTGGTGTGGCGATATTCACCCAGGTAACAATCCACAGAAACTGCCCAATTTAAAATGCGTTGACTTTCGTTTCTGCCATTTGACACAAAAGTGGTTTTGTAAAAAATTCATGTGGAATTTGGACTGTGAACGGGAGTAGAGTCTGTAATTTCAGGAGGTACATATGGAAAAATTAAAATTTATTATTTTGTGGCGGGAATCATCTTGTTGATTTTAGTAGTGGTGGCAAGCTATCTCTCCATCAAGTATCTGGTCGCTATCCTTCCCGCCAACCATTACGAGGACAGAGGTGTTTATACCTTTTTGCCCTATCAAATGTTGTCTGTCCAGGTGCAAAACACGAGGGCCAGTGGACGTGACCGCCGCATGAACCCAACCAAAACTGCCTACATAGTGTATTACCGGGACACCAGCGGGAGCGGCTATCAATGGAGCGAGCAGGCTCTCACCCGTGAGCTGGGTCAGGATACCGTGGACGAGGGGGGGGGGTCACGGTAAAGCGGCGGCGTGGTGTGTAGTCGTTTGGCTGAGAAAAAGAAAAGAGATAATGACATAAGCAGACGAAAAATGCTAACAGAATGATTATTATCTTGTTGAACCAGTTGGCGGAAGCGCAGAATTGAAAAGCGCAGATTCGGATAACCATTGATATCAGAAAATCATTTTAGCGGGCAAGGAGGGAAAAACTATGGATGTCCTGAATTTAGCGTTGAAACGAAAATGTACATTGTCTGAGCGGAGTGAGTTTGTATATTTTCGTTTCGCTTTTAGCAAAAGTCAGGGGTTTTAGGAATTCTTAATCTCGAAACCGGAAAAAGGAGCAGACGATTTTTCATTGCTTCTCGCCCTTTTCCTTGGCGTACCTTTTGCCACTACTTTATCTAAATGACATTGGGGATTATCCAAAGCATTTTATTTCTTGAAACGCTGGAAGAATTTCTGGACTTTTCAAAGGAGAATGATTTGGATACAGAATGTTTTTGTGCAGCTTTTCTTTGCACTCACGGTTATGATAATTTTGAAATTTATCTGTGATTAAGAATTTGCTTTTTAAATGACTTTAATTGACCAATAAGGAGATGGTATCATGGAACCTAAAATAATTAAAACATTGACTGGCATGGAAGTTCAGATTATTCCCAAACAGAAAAATATACTGGATTATGATCCAAAAGCAATCGAGGTAAAGCACATCGATTATTATGATCCGCCTTACTCTTCCTATGAAGCTGAGGAAATTACAGAAGAAGTAATTTCCCAAATTTTGAAAGAAATCCCGCAGGGGCTTAATATATATTTGTATTTAGATCCCTATGGGGAAGTTGATCAGCTTGAAGTAAACTGTGATGGGGAATGGCTGGCAATCGGCCTTAGCTTGCATGGTGGAACCAAAGAGGAAAAGAATTATTATTCCTATAATCCAGAATATACTGGGGTAGAAGAATTTGCCCATGTGCAAAGCGGTGGTCAATCACCTATCGAAAAATACCTTGCGCTTACCAATATGGAAGCTGGTATAAAGGCAGTGGAGTATTTTATACGAACGGGAAAACTTTATTCAGGAATTGACTGGGCAGAGCAGCTCTAAATGATGAAGAAGAAAGCGTAGTGGAAGAAGATAATGACTGGTACATTTATGAAGCAGACGATATGTTATCTTTATCTACCCCCTGCTACATAGGTTCTAGACCGGAATTTGATGAAAACGAGGAAGAGATTTTCTCGGAATATGCGATTGAAAACAATATGGACTATTCAATTATGCCAGAGCTGGTAGACAGATGTTGTTATCAATGCTTGAATCAGAAAAGAGATGCCACCGAGGAAGAATTGCTGAAAGCGTTGAACCATTATTTAGATGCAGATACTTTTATCAAGTTATAAATTGGGTAGAAAGTATAGCAGTGTGTAAAACTTTAAGGAGTTACCAGAGGACAGGATGATGAAAAGACCCATGGATGATATTACAAACTGGCGATTGCAGCAGGAGAATACATCAAAACCATTTCCATATGTTTTCCCACAGATGCCGCCTCGATTCCGGCGATGCTGTGCCTTTGCGAAAGCGGTATTCCTGATACAATGGGGATGCTTTGCCGTTTTTTGCTTGGACAGTATGGTGCTGCTTGTTTCTGTACTTGTTTTTGGAAAGGATGCAGAACTGAGTGTCATGATAGAAAACCATCCGTTTCTGACATTTTTAATCCTGGTAACTGCCATATCATTCCTGCTTTCCTTTTTGGCTGTTCCGTTTGGATTTACCCCCAAACTTTTTTGGCGGTGTTCATGCTGTGGGTATCCGTTTCCATATTATATTCCAACAAGGGGGGATAACCTAAAGGAAAAAGATTGTTTGATGGCTATAGAGGGGCTGCATATCAAATATGTGAAACTGAAATTTTGTCCGTTGATCATTCCGTCAGTCTGTCCAGAGTGCAGGTGTAAGTTTTTTGAAATGGCTGATGATTTCATCATTGGAGACAGATAAATCAAAAGCTCAGACAAGTCATCAACCATGTGGTCTCGGATGGCCTCGAAATCGATACGGGGATGGTTGATGACTTCCTTTATAAGGGGCAAGTGAGGTAAAAGTATGAAAGATTTTATTTTGGAATTGGATTATTATGAAGTACGTAATCTGCACAAAGCCTTATTTGGAAACAAAATTTAACATAAATCTGGATAATGAAATGGTATCTGGTTGCCTTTTCGTTGCGGAGATATACATATAAGTCAGAGAAATGCTGAATTTACGATGAACAGGATAACAGAATGTACTGACACAACATAAAAGATGCCACGCAATATCAAAACAAAACTCCGGCAGAGATTGTTCATCAATACAAAAAAGATTTCCGGGCTAAGCAGGGGCTTCTCATCAATGTCATTTAGATAAGTAGTGATAAAAGGTACGCCAAGAAGTAGGGGAGAGAAGCAATAGAAAATGGTCTGTTCCTTTTTCCGGTTTCGAGATTAAGAATTCCTAAAACCCCTGACTTTTGCTAAAATCGAAACGAAAATATACAAACTCGCTCCGCTCAGACAGTGTATATTTTCGTTTCAACGCTCAATTCAGGGATTTAAGGACTTCTAAATCTCAAGACTGGGGTGTGATCCAGTATGGCATGGAAGCGGTAGATGCTGCTATGGTGGAACGTATCAACAGAAAATTTGATGATATCTTGCTCTTCCTGGCCGATGGCGTGCTGCCAGAGTGGCAGAAGATCGACAGCCTAGAGACCTACTTTGCAAAAGAGCGCCGGGATTACTTGAAAGCCACAGAGAAAGGCCCAAACGATCCGAGAACTGGCCGGCCTATGTGGAATCTGGATGCGGAGGGAAAACCAGATCCCTGGAGAGCGGATGACTATCTGCTTGGTGTATGGGATCTGCTAACCGGAAAGGAAACGAAAGAATGCAATTCGGAAGACGTATGAGGAAGTATGTCGGTTCATGCGATATTATCACGGCCTGGCCAAAAAGACGGAAAGGAATGGATGACAGGAGGATTTGCAAAAATGCAGCAAGTCATACCAAAGGACTGTGTTCCCCACAAATTTGAGACGGAAGAAAGGCAGAGCCTCGATGAGAGAAGCGAGAAATAGAATGACTGGAGAAAGAGCTGCACGATGATGACGGGCCTTGTGTTTACAGGGTCGTACCGGAGACAGGTGGTTTATTATGACGAGGAAACCGGATTTGGACTGAATCTGAATAGAAACCCAACATGGAAGTGCGGATGAAGCTGATCAAAATGCTAGTTCGTTTCCGTGTGCCGGGAATGCCAGGATTTAAAGGGAAAAGAAGAAGTGCTGGATTATTTTCTGAATTATTTTTCTACAGAGAAAGATCCCACATTGTTGATCTATGCCGTCTAGGGTACGGAGGATGTGAAAAACCAGCAACTACAGAAGCTCTATGTGAAACTGCTGAACAAGCATAGAACTCACGAAAATGCCAAGTTCGACTATAAGGGCAGCCAGATGGTCTTAAGGG
>Ga0137306_101045_pt1 | contig 31038 bp, 27 predicted proteins | sample Inofroosms_March_FD_97187 | JGI IMG/M metagenome (GOLD analysis project Ga0137306, IMG submission 97187) | Mouse cecal microbial communities from Vienna, Austria - N-Acetylneuraminic and N-Acetylglucosamine D2O microcosms_March | ecosystem: Host-associated > Mammals > Digestive system > Large...
CGGCTGGTAGACAAACTGCTGCAGGTCTTTTCTGTATATGGAAAATCCCACCAGATCGGAAGGCAGCACGTCGGGCGTAAACTGCACTCTGCGCCAGTCCAGGCCGAACACCTTCGACAGCCCCAGGGCCAGCGTGGTCTTTCCCACTCCCGGAATATCTTCCAGCAGTACATGTCCGCCGGCCAGCATCGCCGCCACAGCCTCCGCCGTCACTTCCTCTTTTCCCAGGATCACTTTATTCAGTTCATTCAGCACATCCCACGCTTTTTCACGCAATCTGCTCACAGATTTTTCCTCCCAGTACTTATATCTACGCTCGGAATCATTCCGCTTCTTTTTGATTCTCTAATCATATTAATCCTTAAAGTCAGGTCGAAGTCAACAGGAGAATTCTTACGGTTCTATAAAAACGGTTTTGCGCTGCTGTTTTCCTTCCTCTGTCACCCTTTCCTTTCATAAGCGTTCAGCGCTTCCAGCGCCTCCTTCGACATCGGAAGAATCACAATAATATTAAACACCGTCATCAGGCCAACTCCCACATCCCCCAGATCCCACACAAAAGTATAGGCGGCCAGCCCGCCGACAAACAGCATCACCAGCGCCAGCAGCTTATAGGCCGTCTGAGAAAACCAGTTGTCGCCGAACAGATAGGCCACGTTGGAGCGGGCATAAAACAGAATGCCGATAAAGGTAGAAAAACAGAACAGCCACAAAGTCAGGGCGATAAACATCACGCCGAACTGCCCCATATGGTATTCCATGGAAGCCTGCAAAAGATCCATGCCGCCCAGCCCGGCCGTCAGCGCCTCCGGCGTAATCAGCATAATCAGCGCCGTACAGCTGCAGATCACAATCGTATCAATAAACACCCCCAGCGCCTGCAACAGCCCGGTTTTCACCGGATGGGAGGTATCTCCTGCGGCAGCAGCACAGGGAGCCGACCCGGAACCGGCTTCATTGGAAAACAGTCCCCGCTTCACGCCGTTCATCACCACGGCCCCAAAACCGCCCGCCACAGCCTGACGAAAACCGAAAGCTTCCTGAAAAATGCGCTGAAACACAAATGGCAGAACCGTAATATTCTTCAAAATCAAAAACACTGTCATCAGAAAGTAACAGACCGCCATCACCGGCACCAAAATATCCAGAACCCTGACCGTGGCATTTTTCCGCAGCACAATCACCGCCGCCAGAATCACCAGAACAACGGTGGTGTAAAGAGGAGGAATCCGAAAGGCGTTCTGAAAGGCCGAGGCCACCGAATTGCTGATTACCTGACTGATGCCGCACCAGCAGATCAGCCCGGAAACCGCAAACAGGACGGCCAGTACCGAATACCGTCGCTTTCTGCCCCCCAGCTTCTGTTCCATAAAATCATGAATATAATAAGCGGGACCGCCTCTGTATCCGCCGTACAGCGGGTCCTTTTCCTTATGTAACTGGGCCAGCGTGGCCTCGATAAAAGCGGTGGAAGAACCGATCAGCGCCGAAAGCCACATCCAGAACACCGCCCCTGCGCCGCCTGCGGAGATGGCCGCCACCACGCCGATCATATTTCCCATGCCTACCCTGGTGGCCGTGGACACCACCAGCGCCTGCAGGCCGGAAATCGCGGTGCCGGAAGAACCGCTGCGCTTCTCCGTCATCGCCCGGACCATCTCCGGAAACATGCGGATGGGAAGAAACCGGGTCCGCACGGTGAAATAAACGCCTGTGGGAATTAGCAGCAGAACCAGAAGGGAAATACCGAGAGAACCGCCGCCCGGAAGAGGCAGCGTAATCAGATCTCCCCACAGAAATTGATATACCACCGAAATCATTTTTACAGTTGTATCCATATTGTTATCTGTCCCCCTCAAATACGGACTGTTATGTACCGCCGGCACATTATTGCAAAATAACAGCCCTTATAATAATCAGTATTTCCCGATACCCCCTTCTGCTGCCCCCGAAAAAGAGAGTTTGTACATATATATTTTTCATCGGACAAACCACAGTAAGGTGCTTTTCACAGTGCCACGATTTGCACTGATGTACCCAACTAATAGCCGACACGAGTTTTACTCACAGAGGTAGTGACGTGGCAGACAAATGACCGGATCAGATAAAAGAAATTAAACCGACTCTGAAAACGAAATGTATTGCGTTAATCTGCCGTCCGGCAGCGCGGGGCAGGCTGTTCTTTCCTGCCCGTCTGTTCTTTCCTGCCCATCAGCGGTTTTCTTCCTCCGCATCCGCTTCTACAGGCTCTCCTGTCTTATAATCTCTGACATTACGGATCACCGATTTGGCAATCTCATACAGAATGTCACGCTCCTCCCCGGTACAGCTCTCCAGAAAATCGAAGACCGGATGCCTTTTATATTCCCCGTTCTCCGATACACGGTTATTATGAACACCAAAATAGAGATACTCATAAGTCGTATGATAAAACGCGCGCAGCTTTTCCGCCAGTTTTCTCGAAAGAGGAATGGCACCGCGCTCGGCCTGTCCGTAATAATTGGACGTATAGCCAATTCTGTCACAGAGCTCTTCCTGCGTCAGCCCTGCCATCACACGCAGTTTTAACAACCTGTCCGCTACTGTATTTTCCGGAAGTTCAATATCTGGTTTTTTACGCATTACTCAGCACTCCTTTTTTATAATGGTACTGAATTTCCGCATATTTTAACAGTTAGGGAAAAGGATGAATTAATAGTGATAAAAAGGAATAATAATAAAATGCGGAACTGTCACAGCGGCAGACTAGCCGGATATTTGCATATTTCCAGCCTGCCCAAACAGAACCTTCATGCTTTTGCAAAGCGCTTTCTATTGTGAAAAGTTCGAAAATTATTTTAATTGGAGTATTTTTTCATTGAACTGAAAAGAACCGCAAACACAAAAGCGCTGCGGTCCTTTATATTCGGAAGTATACTGATCTGCCGCCTGTTCCCGGAGCAACGGGAGGATATGGGCAAATCATCTGACTCACGGATATAACCGGTGAAAAGTGGAGCAGGCGGGAATCGGACCCGCGTCCAGAAAACCATTCATTGTACTTCTACTATCATAGCTGTTTTTTTCGGATTCCCTCCGGCGGACGGCAAACAGCAGCCTTCCGCTTTCGGTAGCTTCATCTTACGCCCATATGCGCAAAGCTTAGCATATGTCGTTTCTCACATAAGTCGATGCCAGGAACCCGGCGTGTGAGTGCGCCGGGGCTGACAACTGCCTTAGGCAGCGTATGCTAAATTATCTTCAGCGTTTATATTTATGGTGTCATTTAACGCATAACTGCGGATAGCTTCTCCAACTTCAAATCCCCTGTCGAAACCAGTACTGCCCCATATTCGATTGAATCAATAGCTTATCAGATTTCTTTCGATTTGTCAATACAGATTTTTTACCTTAAATTCTTTTTCCGCTTCCCTGCGCTGGTCTTTCTTTGCGATATCTTCCCGCTTGTCATACAGCTTCTTGCCCCGTGCCAGGCCGATCTCCACCTTGGCCAGACTTCCCCGGAAATAGACCTGCAGCGGCACCAGCGTATATCCTTTCTGGGCCAGGGCACCGGCCAGCTTGTTGATCTGGCTCCGGTGCAGCAGAAGCTTGCGCACACGCAGCGGGTCTTTATTGAAAATATTGCCCTTTTCATAAGGACTGATGTGCATCCCGTAAATCATAACCTCGCCTTTACTGTCAATACGGATAAACGATTCCTTAATGCTGCATTTCCCCATGCGCAGGGACTTCACCTCGGTTCCCGCCAGGGTGATCCCCGCCTCATAGGTGTCTTCTATAAAATAGTCAAATCTGGCTTTTTTGTTGTTTGCCACCAGTTTAAAATGATCTTTGGACATTCTTACTCTCCTTCGCCCTCCGGACTCGTCTCACTGCTTTGTTCTTCCATTGTAAACCACACTGTTTTTGCAGTCAAGTCGGCTTCTTTCACCTGCACCCGGACACGCTGGCCCAGTTTGTAGGTTTTTCCTGTGTGTTCTCCCCGCATTTCATATTCCTGGTCGGAAAATATATAGTAATCGTCCAGAAGCTCCGTCACATGAACCAGGCCCTCCACCGTATTTTCCAGCTCTACATAGATGCCCCGGGCCGTCACACCGGAAATCACGCCGTCGAAAACGTCTCCCACAAAATCCGCCATATATTCCACTTTTTTGACTTTTTCCGTCTCCCGCTCCGCCTCGTCGGCCTTTCGCTCCTGGTCGCTGCAGGTTTTGGCCACCTCCGGCAGCAGCGTCTCATAGTGTTCCAGGCGTTCTTCATTCAGCGCGCCTCTCAGATTTTCTTTGATAATCCGGTGAATCTGCAGATCGGGATATCTGCGGATCGGCGAAGTAAAATGACAGTAATACTGCGCGGCCAGCCCGAAATGTCCGATACACTCCACAGTATACCTCGCCTGCTTCAGTGAGCGCAGCGTCAGCCGGCTGATCAGCGCTTCCTGGGGAGAATCCTGAATTTTTACCAGCAGCTTCTGCAGCTCTTTGGGATGAATCTCTGACTTTACCCCCTTGATTCCATAGCCGAAATTCCGGATAAACAGCGCCAGCTTCCGAATCCGGTCCGGGGCGGGTACCTCATGCGTCCGGTATATAAAGGGCAGCTCCTGCCAGAAAAAATCCTCCGCAATCGTCTCATTGGCCGCCAGCATAAAGTCTTCGATTATCTTCGTGGCGTCATTCCGCTCATACGGATGGATATCCGTCGGATGCCCCTGTGTATCCAGTACAATCCGGCTCTCCGGAAAGTCAAAATCCAGAGCGCCTCTTGCCTTTCTTTTCTCCCGCATCAGGCCGGCAAGCTCGTTCATCAGATGAAGCAGAGGAACCAGCGCCCCATATTCATCGTCACACCCTGACGGGCACAGGCCTCCTGCCCCGTCAGAGGTCTGTGTAAATGAATGTTCTCGGGTGTTCTTTGACGGACAGACCGCACACTCTCCGACGGAATCCTGCATTGCGGAACAGCATTGCGCATCTTTCGGCGGATCACTGAGAATCCGGTTGACCTCCGTATAAGACATGCGCCTGTCCACCCGGATCACCGTTTCCTCGATGCTGTGCCCGATCACGGTCCCCTTTTCATCCACCTCCATCAGACAGCTCAAAGCCAGCCGGTCCTCCCCGGCGTTCAGAGAGCAGATGCCGTTGGACAGCCGGTGGGGCAGCATGGGGATCACCCGGTCCACCAGATACACGCTGGTGCCCCGGCGCAGGGCTTCACGGTCCAGCGGCGATCCTTCCGTAACGTAATGGGACACATCGGCGATATGGACGCCCAGATGATACGTTCCGCCCTCTTTTGAAAGGGTGACGGCATCATCAAGATCTTTGGCGTCCTCACCGTCTATGGTCACGGTCAGCAAATGGCGCAGATCGGTACGCCCTTCCCGCTCCGCCTCCGACACGCAGTCCGGCACCTGCTCCGTCTGCGCCATCACCCGGGCTGAGAAATCCGTTCTCAGGTCGAAAGCTCTGACAATGGACAGAATATCCACGCCCGGATCTCCTACATGCCCCAGGATCTCCGTAATCTCTCCCTCCGGCCTGTGGATGCCGTCGCCGTATTTTTTGATTCTGGCCACCGCTTTATGGCCGGTTACGGCACCGCGTTCTTTTCCCCTGGGGATATAAATGTCTGTTCCCACTTTCCCCTGGTCCGGAACCAGAAAACCGCCGCCCTTCGTCTTCTCATAGGTTCCCACCGCGGTCCGGATCTCTCTCGTCACAACACGCAGAATCTTCCCTTCCGGCCGCCGGCCCTTCTCTCCGGGCCGCACAACCGCTGCCAGCACCTGATCTCCGTTCATGGCGCCCATGGTATCTTCTTCCGCAATATAAATATCTTCCTTTTCCCCCTCCGCCGTCACAAAGCCAAACCGCTTCTGACTGCCGCGGAACACGCCCTGTACGGCATCTTCGGGAATCATTGTTTCGTTTTTCTTTTTTTCCATAAACCACCTTGAAATAGAAATATTCTGCCTTACCGCCGCAGTGTGATCCTGCCCGGAGGGCTTTTTGTATCACAGGGAAGTACACAGGACTTCCCTGTGATACAAAAAAAACCGCTTACATCCTCATCGTAAGCGGTAGTCTTTCAGTTCGTCTCTCTTAAGTCAGATAAATCAGATCATATTCAAAAGCAGCGCAACCACAAAAAACGCAATTGCCACATATTTTGTGCTTTTCTCTATCTTCCCCTCAAGGGTACGTCCTTTATTCTTCTCCCAGAAAGATTCGGCAGCGCCGCTGATAGAACCGGTCAGACCGGCAGACTTTCCTTCCTGAGCCATTACGATTACGGTCAATATAATACAGATCAATACAAAAACAACGGTAAGAACGATCTTTAATGTTCCCATTTTTTCACACCTCCTATGGCCAAACACAGGTATCGTACCATAAAAGACCATGAATTTCAAGCCCCCTGGACGAGTTTCTTAAAATTCTTAACCTCAAATACACCAATCTCACAGAACCTTTATTTATAAATACGCAGATTTTATTCACAATACGTTTATAGATTCTCCATAATTGCTCTTAATATGCAATCCTGAAGTAGTCCAGATATGTTTTGTATTTGTCCTGCGCCGCATCGCCTCAAAACATCGCCTCAAAAGCAACAGAAGCAGCCTGCCGACAGGCCGCCCCTGTTGCCATCCGAATAAGAATTCTGCTTTGCAGGATTCTCCGCCTGTGATACAAAAAACAGCCGAATACGTTCCCTTTACTTCCCTGCCGGTATCTTCCAGTCCTCAAAAGGATTCTGATAGATCGCCATCCGCCCCAGCGCGCCGTCAATCCGCAGAAGCTGATTGTATTTGGCGTTTCTGTCGGAGCGGCAGGGCGCGCCGGTTTTGATCTGGCCCGCATTGACCGCCACGGCGATGTCCGCGATCGTGGCGTCCTCCGTTTCTCCGGACCGGTGGGAAATCACGCAGCGGTATCCCGCTTTCTGGGCCATCTGAATCGCCTCAAAGCTCTCGGTAAGCGTTCCGATCTGATTTACTTTAACCAGAATCGCGTTGGCCGTATGGTTTTTAATTCCCTGAGCCAGCCGCTTCGTGTTGGTGACAAACAGATCGTCTCCCACCAACTGCACTTTCTGGCCCAGCCGTTCCGTCATCATTTTCCATCCTTCCCAGTCTTCCTCGTGAAGCCCGTCCTCAATGGAGACAATGGGAAATTCCCCGCACAGACCGCCCAGATAGGAAACCATTTCCTCTGCGCTGCGGACGACCTTTTCCCCTTTCATCTTACTTTCTCCCGGAAAATAATAGCCGCCCTCATCCTTGGAATACAGTTCGCTGGAAGCGGCATCCATGGCAAAACAGATATCATGGCCGGGCCGGTAGCCTGCCTTCTCAACGGCCTGCATCAGATAGGTAAATACTTCTCTTGCATCCTTCATATCCGGCGCGAATCCGCCCTCGTCGCCCACAGCCGTGGAAAGCCCCTTCTCATTCAGGATTCCTTTCAGCGTATGATACACTTCTGTACACATCCGGATACCGTTGGACATGCAGTCCGCCCCCACCGGCATAATCATAAATTCCTGCAGATCCACCGTATTATCCGCATGCTTGCCGCCGTTTAATACGTTCATCATGGGCACGGGAAGCTGTCTTGCCCGAAATCCGCCCAGATAAAAATAAAGGGGAACCCCCAGAGCCGCCGCCGCCGCTTTTGCAGATGCCAAAGACACGCCCAGAATGGCATTGGCGCCCAGGTTTCCTTTATTGTCCGTGCCGTCGGCCCGGTTCAGAAGATAGTCGATATTGCCCTGATCCAGAACGCTCTGTCCTCTTAAAAGCTCACAGAATTCCGTATTGATATGATGAACCGCAATTTTCACGCCGTTTCCGTGATAACGGTTCTCCCCGTCCCGCAGCTCCACCGCCTCGAATTTTCCGGTGGAAGCCCCTGACGGCACGCTGGCCCGGCCCGTCACGCCGTTTTCCAGTACCACATCCGCCTCCACCGTGGGATTCCCACGGGAATCCAGTACTTCCCTTCCGTAAACTGCTGCGATTGAAAAGGCTTTTTCCATGGATTGTCCTCCTGATTCAAAAGTTTTCTTACAGTATTTGTGAAATCAGGGGATTCTATGCACTTATAAGAATCCGGCGTTCTCAACCGCACCAGATAATGATAATTCGAACCCACTTCCAATTGGGGCGGCTTTTGATTTTGGTATTATCTTTCAGTGAGAATGATATGGTCATGGAACGGCTGATTGATGCGCTTATGGAAAACATGAAAAGAGGGCTTCCGCAAAACCGCCGAAAGCCCTCTTTCATATTTTTAAACCCTTTTACGCCTGCTTCTCCACAAACCGGATATAATCTGTTATCGCTTTCTCCTGTTCCCGGTCAAGCAGCGTCTCCGGCGCCTCGGAAAGAATCCGAACCACCCGCTCATGGGCTCTCTGGGCCGCGTCTTTCTTCCCTTCCGCTTCCCAGGCTTCTATCGTAGCCCAGTCGGATACGGTAGGCTGCCAGTAATCATGCATATAATCCAGCGTATTGTCCGACAGCAGGAAATCCTGACCCACGCCGGCCTCCGTCAGCTCGCTCAGATCCCAGCGCTCCTCGTCCAGACGCATTCCTTTTACCATCCAGCGGACACGGCCGATCAGCTCATCGTCCAGCACGGTCTTTTCCAGAGACGAGGTTAAAAGTCCGGCCAGAGAGCTTACGGTCTGGCTGGTCAGATTCACGCCGGCCAGAGCAGAGAACAGGAAGCTCTGCATCGTTTCCATCCCCGCCTGGAAATCACAGACTTTAGAGCTGGTGACGCCGGTCTGGGCACGGGCCGGAAGGTGATAAAAATGCTTAAACATCTGAATTGATGTGGCCAGCATCAGCGCCGTATCGGGGCTTGCGCATTCCCAGGTGGCATAGCGCAGATTGCCGTATGTAAGAGACGCCGACATCACCACCGGAACGCCGGGTTTTACCAACTGGGCATAGACCAGGCATCCCAGCATTTCCGCAATGGACAGAATCACCGTGGATATCAGGAAAATCGGGGAGGTGATCCCGGTCATGGGCGCGGACACGATAATAATCGGCTGATTGCGCTTCGCATACGTCCGGATGCCGTCACAGACAAACTGAGACACCAGATACGGCGAATTCGGACAGACCGCATGCCAGGTCAGATAATGCTCCTCAAGATATCCCATCTTTCCATAGGCAATATCAAACAGTTTCAGCACTTCTTCCTTTTTTTCCACGGTTTCCAGCTCCATGGGGCTTAAAATGGGCTTGGAACATTTCTGCATGGCATTGTGGGTCAGATACAGACCCTTTACCCGTTCCGGCACATCGCCGGGGCTTAACGGCTGAAAGCCGCCGATATTTACATTTTCACAGTGCTGATACAACGTCTGCAGATCTCCGCAGTCTTTCAGCGTGGGAGCATGGCGCCGGCCGTCATGATCCAGCACAAATACCTCGCCGCCTGCCGGATGAATCAGGATATCCTCTCCCACCGTCACATTATAGTTCGGATCCATGGCTTCCAGAAGGAACGTGCTCGGACACTGTTTCCAGCTTTTCTCCACCAGCTCTTTCGGAATACGGACTCTCTCGCCCTCTACCCTGCATCCGTGCCGTTTCAGCGTCTCTCTTGCCTCCTCTGACTGAAATGCCAGTCCTTTTTCTGCCAGAAGCTTACATGCGCTGTCATGAACCCTTTGCATCTCATCCTTTGTCAATGTCTGCACCTGTCCTGCTAAATTCATTTTCATACCTCGCTTTCTCTATTAAAGTTCCGCAACTCCCCTCCCAAGCCCCCTGGATCTGGGAGAATTTCCAGCCGCTAAAGCGTCTGTAAATCCTCCCGGGGCTTGTACGGTCCGTTGCTGTTTTTTCATATATCATTTGACACACATACTCTCTCAAATATTCTTCATCTATTAAAGCCGATCCGACAACTCCCGGATCTCCGTTTCATGAGTTTCCAGCCATTCCATACAGGCCACATAATGCTGGGCGTAATAGAGATATTCATGGGGATTCAGCGTCGGATCATAAACCACCGCCGAAGTACACCAGCCGTACACATAAGCCGTTCCCTGAATCAGCACTTCATACAGATAGTTCTTTTCCAGCGATGACAGCGGCGGAATTTTCCCGATCTTTACAATTTCTTCATCATAAAGCCGGATAAACCGTTCCATACGGTCCAGCCGGATCACCCCTTTGGCCGCCAGCTTCCAGGAGGCAAACACATAATGCATGGCCAGCCCGATTTCAAACAGGCGGGAATCATATTTCGCCATATCATAGTCGAAGCTGCCGCAGATCGTACCGTCAGGAAGATATTTGAAGTTGCCCGCATGGAAATCACAGTGGCAGGGATTCATCTGCATCTGACCGTAATCTTCGGGCGGAATATAAGCCCTGGCACACATCTTTTCAAATACCGGCCATACCGCGTCAAAATATTCGGTGTACACATTGTCCAGACCCGCCTCCCGGTAGGCTTTCTGGTATCCCAGAAGGGTGTCGGGAAATTTATGGATCAGCTCGTTGCAGGGGCTGTCCTCGCTGTCCATTATATTGTCGCCGTGAAGTCCCTGCGGATCAAAATTCACTGTCGCGCTGTGAAATTCCGCCATACACCGCGCCGCCGACCTGATCGTGGTATCCGCCAGCCCTTCTTCGGCCCAATTCGGAATCCAGTCATATAAAACATCTCCGTCCACATAGTTAAACACCGCAAACAGAAATCCTTCTTCCTGGTCCTGCAGCCGGATGTTATACTGACAATAGGTCTGTCCCAGATTGTTAATCAATGGGGCCGCACCGAATGTAAAGCCGTTTTTCCGGGCGTGAAGCAGAAGCCTGTGCTCATAAAGCAGCGCATCCAGATTTTTCCCCCTCTTGTACATGCGGAACAGCCAGGTCTGCCGCTCGCCCTCTTTCATCGTGTAAATGCCGAAAGTGGTATTGATATAACCGCCGAAGATCTGGATAAAAAACTGAGCATCCGGGAAATTTCCGAACTGACAGGCTTTGGCGGCGTCCAGACCATGAACAGAGCTTTTAAAAAACACCGGGGAACAACCGCGGGAAAAATGCGGCAGTAACCTCCTGATTCCCCAAAAAGAGAGAATCCCATGAAATACAGCCCGTTCAGGCCTCTGACATCCCATGAGATTCTCTCTTTTTTATTTACCGGTTTTGTTTCAGGGAACAAAACTATTCTGGTCTTATTTTTTCAGATACGCTTTTTTACCGCATTCATTTTTGCGGCTTTATATGCCCGGACTATAGATCAGTTTCTTCTCTTGCCCAGAATCCGCAGCAGATAGATGAAAATGTTGATAAAATCCAGATACAGCGCCAGCGCGGAAAATACGGAAGCCTTTGACGCCATGGCAGCGTCATTGCCGTAATACTCGTAGTAAGCCTTAATCTTCTGGGTATCATAAGCCGTGTATCCAAGGAAAATCACGATACCGATCATGCAGGCAATGGTCTCAAAGCCGGACAGGTTTAAAAACATGGACAATACCCAGAACACCGCCAGGAAAATGGCGCCGCCCAGCAGCACGTTGCGCATTCTGGACAGGTCTACCTTTACAAAATAACCGATCATCGCCATCAGGCCGAAATATACGGAAGTCAGACCAAATATCATCACCAGACTCAGCATATCATAGAGCAGGAAATAAACGGAAAACGTCACGCCGTTTAAAACCGCATAAGCCAAAAACAGCCCTCTGGCAGCCCCCACCGACAGCTTGTGTACCCTGGCCGACAAAAAGACCACCACGCCAAGTTCCGCCAGCAGCAAAATGAAATGACCGTAGGGAACCGCGAACACATAAATGATCGCCCCGGTGGCATAGCCCGCTATGGCAGTCAGAAACGTAAGCAGCAGGCCCGCAAACATCCAGGCAAAGGTCTTGGCCGTATAACGGTACAACGGCTCCGCGTTGATTTCACTGTAAGTTGTGTAACCGTTCAGATTATAAGATTCCATAAAAATACACCTCCTATTTGAAGTTCCGCTGCGTCCCTCCCGGCACACCTGGTTCTAGCACAATTTCCGGCCGCCTTTGTCGTCCGTAAATCGTGCTGTGCGCCGTACGGGACTTCGCTGATTGAAGTTCCGCTGCGTCCCTCCCGGCACACCTGGTTCTAGCACAATTTCCGGCCGCCTTTGTCGTCCGTAAATCGTGCTGTGCGCCGTACGGGACTTCGCTGATTGAAGTTCCGCTGCGTCCCTCCCGGCACACCTGGTTCTAGCACAATTTCCGGCCGCCTTTGTCGTCCGTAAATCGTGCTGTGCGCCGTACGGGACTTCGCTGATTGAAGTTCCGCTGTGTCCTGTACGGGACCTCACTGGTTGAAGCCCCGTACGGACCTGCGCCGATTATGCCATCACATCTATGTTCTGGCCCACTCCTGTCGCCGCAGCCTCCATCATCTTGGCAAACTCGTCGCCGCTGATCTCCGCAACCTCAAGGGTTTTGGCCATCAGAGCATAGCTTATGCCTGTCTGAACCTGGCTGGCCGACATCGCCATTGATAATGCGGCAATATCCATGTACATGCTCACACCTCCTGTATTGCAAAACTGCCGTGGCATCCTTTCCACTGTTTAAACTTTGAACCTATCCTACCACATCTGCAAAAATATTTCAATATCTGCCTGCAATTCCGGAATTTTAATTCACAATATCGGAAACATACCGAAATCCCGATTCTCGCCTGCGGCGGATCGCTTTGGCGACATTTCTTTCTTTATAAAAACGCCGGCATTAAACCGGCGTTTTCAAATCTTTTATTAGATCTTTCACAACCTCTCCGGCAATCATCAGTCCTGCCGCCGAAGGCACAAAAGCCACGCTCCCCGGCACACTTTTGTGGTTTGGCTCTCCCTTTGCTTCTTTATTATGATCCCCAGGAGCCGTCTCCGTAACCGGATGAAGCGGCGTTTCCTCGGAATATACTACCTTTAACCGTTCCACACCCCGCTTTTTCAGTTCCCGGCGCATCACCCTGGCCAAAGGGCAGACACTGGTCTGATAAACATCACCGACACGAAGCATACTGCCATCCAGCTTATTCCCGGTACCCATGCTGCTGATAATGGGAACGCCGGCTGCCTGGGCCCTGAGAACCAGCTCGATTTTCGCCGTCACCGTATCCACCGCGTCCACCACATAATCATATTCCCCAAAAGGAAATGCATCCGCATTTTCCGGCAGAAAAAAGCTTTTGTATACCCTGACCTTAACCTCAGGATTAACTTCAAGAATCCGCTCCCGCATCACATCCACCTTGTCCCGGCCGATGGTCTTCCATGTGGCGATAATCTGCCGGTTCAGGTTGGAAACAGACACCTGGTCGTGGTCGATCAGGTCAACGGCGCCCACGCCGCTTCTGACCAGCGCCTCACACACATATCCGCCCACACCCCCGATGCCGAATACGGCCACACGGGCCTGTCTCAGCCTGTCCATGCCGGCGGCGCCAAGCAGCATCCCGGTTCTTTCAAACTGCTGCCCGGACCGCTGTTCTTCCGGCTGTTCCGGCCGCTGCCCCAACGGACGTCCGGACTGTTCATCCAATTGCCGTTCCGATTTCTGCTCCGCCTGCCGTTCTGACGGCCGTTCCGGTTTTCGTTCCGACATGTCTATGCGTTCTTTCCGCAGCATTTCTTATATTTCTTGCCGCTGCCGCAGGGACAGGGATCGTTCCTGCCGATCTTCGGGCCTTTTACGATGGTGTCGGCGGATTTCCGCTCTTTATAAAGCTCTTTTCTCCGCTCCGGCGTCAGATGCGCATCCCACTGAGGCAGCTCGTAAAGCCAGTCCGCTTTTGCGCCCACCATATTATAGTAGAGTTTCTCTTTATCATAATCCAGGCTCACCTGTGTGTCTTCTTCCATGGTATCCAATGGATTGGGTTCTTTCAGACTGTCGTTGATGCCGTCCAGAAATCCGGCCATGATTTTTACGTCCACGCCGTATTTCTCCGCCAGTTCCTTTACGGTCCCCGTCACGGCGGCTTCCTCTGTCAGAAGTTTCTCATAAATCTCCTTCTCCTGCTGAAAATAGCCGTTCCAGAATGTATCATACCGCTGACGGTCCGTTCCAAAGCTATTCGCGTATTCCTGCCACTGTTCTAATAATGCCATAATATCTGTTCCTTTCCCTTCTATCTTCTACTCCAGAGCGCACGAATCCGGCGCATGGGTATGTTCTCTGCCACAAGTATATCCATAAACAATTATTTTGTAAAGTGCAAAAAGCGCCATACCCATAGGAAACCTATGATTTTATATTCATGCGCGAGAGAAAAAAAGAAATTTTACGGCCAAACTTCACGACCCAATCCGGAACAAAAATTTCCGCAAAATTTTTTAAAAATTTGTTGACATTCTTTTCGAGCTGTGCTATTATAAATGAGCGTTGTGAATGACTCAAGAAAAAGGTCAGAAACAACAGAAAATTTCATAAGCAGTTGTGGCGGAATTGGCATACGCGCATGATTCAGGTTCATGTGAGCATAACGCTCGTGTGGGTTCAAGTCCCACCAACTGCACGAAGAAGCTTTGCAGATATCGCTCTGTGAGGCTTTTTTGCCGTAACGGAAAATTTTTTCATCCACAGTAAGGCCGCCGCAAAAGCAGCATCAGGGAACTCTGCGAATAAAAATCCTGCAAAGCGGGATTCTGCGCCGCAAACGCGTCACTTTCAAGCGACAGTTTCCACTGCGTTTGCGTGTGCATCCCTGCGGCGGGCCGCCCGCATTTTCGTCTCACCCTCCGCACCTTTGCAGCACTTCCCGATAAGCCATGGCACCGCCAAACAGATCCAGGGCGCTGCCGACGGTAACATTTACCCGGTTCTGTCCCAGTTGTTTTACATTTTCCAGATCCTCAAAACAGCCCACGCCGCCGGCATAAGTGACGGGAATCCGGCTGAATTCCCCCAGCATGGATAACAGCGGCTTCTCCACGCCGCCGCATTTTCCTTCCACATCCGCCGCATGAATCAGAAATTCATCACAGCAGCAGGACAATTCCTCCATCGTGGCGATATCCAGCCGCAGATCCGTGAATTTCTGCCACCGGTCGGTCACAATGTAATAAACGCCGTCCCTGGCCCGACAGCTTAAATCCAGCGCCAGCCGCTCCTTCCCCACGGCTCTCACCAGCCGTTCCAGGTTTTTTTCATTCAGCCGTCCGTCCTTAAATACATAGGAAGTAACAATCACATGGGAAGCGCCCTGGTCAAGAAACGCCCCGGCATTCTCCGCATTCACGCCGCCGCCCAGCATCAGTCCGCCGGGATAGGCGGAAAGCGCCAGCCCGGCCTGCTGTCTGTCCGCCTCATAATATTCCGAACCCGGCGGATTCAGCAAAATAACGTGCCCGCCTTTCAGCCCGTCTTTTTTATAAAACTCCGCAAAAAAAGCGCCGTCCTGATCGGAGACAAAGTTCTCCTTCGCCTGATCTTTTTCATCCCGCAGACTTCCGCCTACGATCTGTTTGATTTTTCCGTTATGTATGTCGATACACGGTCTGAATTCCATCATTTCCTCTTTTCTGACCCGCTTACTGCGCCGTCCGGACAGATCAGGAAGTTTTCTTTCAAACTTTTATCTCCTCCGCTCCGGGGAACAGTATATGACAGATCGATGCAATATCGCTACTATCATATCAGAGCCGTACCGATCTTTCAACCTTTCTCCGCTGTCTTGGCGCCGACATAGGCAAACCACAGGCTTCGGGCCGGCTCCTCAAACCAAATCTCCGCTCCCTGCCCCACGGCAAGCCGATACGGATATACGAACTGGTTGTCATAAATGATCTGTTCTGCGCCAATATCTCTGGCCCCTATTTCTGCATTTGCTATTATTCATCATGCCGTATATAATTATACCGATAAACTTTGAATAAAAACGGGTGACTTATGGAATATATGTCTTGTGCGGAAGCAGCGGGCAGATGGGGCATTTCAGAAAGACGAGTGCGGAAATTTTGTAAAGGGGAACGCATACCGGGCGTTTCAAAACCGGCAGTATGCGGCTGATACCAAAAGAGGCGGAAAAGCCGATTAACGGCAGAACGAAAAAAGAAAAGGAGCGGGATCATAAATGAAGCGATTATTTTTACTGGAAGATGATTTGAGCTTAATCAGCGGTTTATCCTTTGCCATAAAGAAACAGGGATATGAAATAGACGTTGCCCGTACCACACTGGAAGCTGATGCATTATGGGTAAACGGGAAATATGATCTGGCTATTCTGGACGTATCGCTTCCCGACGGTTCCGGATTTGACCTCTGCAAAAAGATCAGGCAGACTTCAAAAGTGCCTGTCATGTTTCTTACTGCTGCTGATGAAGAAACAGATATTATTATGGGGCTTGATATTGGCGGCGACGATTACATTACAAAGCCGTTCAAATTGGCGGTATTCCTGTCAAGGCTTCATGCGCTGCTCCGCAGGAGTGAAAATTTCAATACCGACGTTACAGAATTGAAATCCAACGATATAAGGATAAGGCTTCTGAAAGGCGAGGTTTATAAACAGGGGAAGCTGCTTGTCCTGACGGCGAGCGAGTATAAATTGCTGTGTCTGTTCATGGAAAATCCTGACCGGATACTTTCCCCGGAACAGATTTTAGGGAAGCTCTGGGATTGCAGCGAAAATTATGTGGATAATAATTCCCTTACCGTATATATCCGCAGACTCCGTACAAAAATCGAAGACAATCCGGGGGAACCGAAACGGATTGTTACGGTTCGCGGCATGGGCTATAAATGGAATACGGCAGATTAAGGTGTATGATGAAACTATTGGCGAACCGAAAAATCAAATCCCTGTTTGTCGGCGTTTTGTCTTGTATCATGGTTTTTATACTGGTATCAGCGGCACTGGTAACTTTGGATATCAGAAATGCGGTATATTACATTCTCATTTGCGGCGTATGTATGGGGATTGTGATATTGCTGCTCTGCTATGGATATTTCAGAGAGCAGCATAAAATCATGGAATCCGCCATAACGCAGATTACGGAATATAGATCCGGCAACAAAGACGTTACGATTGAATGCAATGACGAGGGCCAGCTATACCGGTTATTCCATGAGGTAAATTCTTTAGTAGCTGTCTTGAACGCCCACGCTGAAAATGAAAAAAGCGCGAAGAAATTTTTACGCAATACCATATCGGATATTTCCCATCAGTTGAAAACGCCCCTTGCCGCCCTTAATATTTACAATGGACTTATACAGGACGAAGCAAAAGAACTCCCGGCCATACAGGAATTCAGCCGGCTCTCCGAACAGGAGCTTGACCGTATCGAAACCCTGGTACAGAACCTTTTGAAAATCACAAAACTGGACGCGGGTACGATTATATTAGAAAAGTCTTTCGAAAATGTATCTGAACTTGCGGAAGTTATAAAAAACCATTTCCTGTTCCGCGCCGGACAGGAGGGAAAAGAAATCTGTTTATCGGGGAATGGAGATATTTCACTTTTATGCGACCGCAACTGGATCATAGAAGCTATCAGTAACCTTGTAAAAAATGCTCTTGACCACACAGACAAAGGCGGTGTGATCCGTATCAAGTGGCGGGCGTTTCCTTCTATTGTCCGGATAACCGTAAAGGATAATGGAAGCGGCATACACCCGGAAGACTTACACCATATTTTCAAGCGGTTTTACCGCAGCCGTTTTTCCAAAGATACACAGGGTATTGGGCTTGGCCTGCCGCTTACAAAAGCGATTGTGGAAGCCCATAACGGGACGATTGAAGTTGACAGCATATTAGGCACAGAGACCTCTTTCACAATGAATTTTTTGAATCCTACAAAATTGTAGGCTGATTGTAATATTGGTGTAGGATTTCTTTGATATATTAGGGACATCAAAACATAAAAGAGGTGTTTGCACATGAATTTATTAGAAGTCAACAATATCTGCAAAACATACGGAAGCGGCGAAACTGCCGTACACGCTTTGAAAAAAGTCAGCTTTTCCGTTCCAAAGGGCGAGTACGTGGCTATCGTCGGGGAATCCGGCTCCGGAAAAAGTACGCTGCTCAACATGATAGGTGCCCTTGACACACCTACATCCGGCAAGGTAACGATTGGCGGCAAGGATATTTTCTCCATGAACGACCGCAAGCTGACCGTTTTCCGTCGGAGGAATATCGGTTTTATTTTTCAGGCGTTCAACTTAATTCCCGAACTGACTGTTGAGCAGAATATCATTTTCCCGGTGCTGCTTGATTATCAGAAACCTGATCAGAAGTATCTGGAGGAATTGCTTACGGTTCTTAATCTGAAAGAACGGCGCAACCACCTGCCGAGCCAGTTGTCCGGCGGACAGCAGCAGCGCGCGGCGGTCGGACGTGCCCTGATCACGCGCCCGTCCTTAATCCTTGCCGACGAGCCCACCGGAAACCTTGACACGCAAAGCAGCAGAGAAGTGATCGCCCTGTTAAAAGAAGCGTCAAAGAAGTATGAGCAGACCATTATTATGATTACCCACAACCGCAGTATCGCACAGTCCGCAGACCGAGTGTTGCAGGTATCGGACGGCGTTCTGGCTGATTTCGGGAGGTGCCGGGAATGAAAAGCTATCTTAGTCTTATCCCTATTTCGGCAAAGGTGCATAAGCGGCAGAACAGAATGACCATTTTATGTATTATTTTCGCCGTTTTTTTGGTGACTGCCATTTTCAGTATGGCAGAAATGGGTATTAGAATGGAGCAGACAAGATTGTTCAATAAGCATGACAATCTGACATTGCAGGATATCATAAGCAGCACAACCGGGCAAACGCTCTGTACCGTTGCCGCTGTATTCTTTGTGCTGGTGCTGACAGCAGGCGTATTGATGATTTCAGGCAGTATCAACAGTAACGTGACACAAAGGACAAAATTTTTTGGAATGATGCGCTGCATTGGAATGAGTAAACAGCAGATTATTCACTTTGTAAAACTGGAAGCGCTGAATTGGTGCAAAGCGGCGATTCCGACAGGCGTTGCACTTGGTATTATCACCACATGGGGGTTATGTGCCGTTTTACGTTTTCTTGTCGGAGAGGAGTTTTCTGACATTCCTCTTTTTGGTATCAGCATAGCCGGTATCATCAGCGGAATGATCGTCGGTATTGTTGCAGTATTGATTGCTGCCAGAACGCCGGCAAAACGGGCAGCAAAAGTATCTCCTGTAACGGCGGCCTCCGGAAATTCAGAAATCACAGGAAATATAACCCATGGGGCAAAGGTCAGTTTATTCAAGATTGAAACAGCTCTTGGGATTCATCATGCGGCAGCGGCAAAGAAAACGCTGATACTAATGACGGGTTCATTTGCCCTTAGTATTATTCTTTTTCTGAGCTTTTCCGTTTTGATAGAATTTGTCGGTTATATCATGCCGCAGTCTGCCGCCGCCGCTGATATGAACATTTCAAGCGCTGACGGTTCCAATGGTGTAGATCGTGCCTTACTTGATACAATCGGCACAATGGACGGCGTAAAACGTATTTTTGGACGCCGCAGCGTTTTTAACATTCCGGCGCAGCTAAATGCAAATGCGGTTGAAATTGACATGATTTCTTATGATGATTTTGATTTAGACTGTCTTGTGAAAGATGATATGCTGAAAAAGGGCAGCGATATTTCGAAAGTATATGGAAACAGTCATTATGTGCTTGCGGCATGGGACAAAAATAGTTCTCTGGAAATTGGCGATAAAATATGGATTGCCGATGAAAAATTTGAAATTGCGGGTTTGCTGAACTATGATCCGTTCAGCAGCGACGGGCTGACAAACGGAGAAATAACCCTGATTACTTCCGGTGATACCTTTATTCACTTAACCGGAATAACGGATTATTCTCTCCTTATGATACAGACAGCCAGTGACGCAACAGACGAAGATGTAACGGCAATTCGGGATATCTTAGGCCATGGCTGCACTTTAAACGATTTACGCGACCAGCGGACTTCCGGGACTTATATTGCATTTGTGTTCTGTATTTATGGGTTTTTAGCCATTATTGCTCTGGTAACGGTATTAAATATTGTAAACAGCATTTCCATGAGTGTGTCTGCAAAAATGAAATCATACGGGGCAATGCGGGCAGTAGGGATGAACGAACGTCAGATCACTAAAATGATTGCTGCCGAAGCATTTACCTATGCTTTGCCGGGAGGTATTGTCGGCAGTATAGCCGGGCTGACAGTTTACAGGCTGCTGTACAACATTCTGATAGGCGCTCATTTCAGCTATGCAATATGGAGTTTGCCGACAATTCCTTTACTAGTCATTTTGCTGTTTGTTTGTATGGCAGCTATCACAGCAGCTTATATTCCGGCAAAACGGATTCGCAGCATGGCAATAACCGCAGCAATCAATGAATTATAGCTGCCGGGGCTTATCCCGGCCGCCGGCGGGCCAGGAAGTTTTTTCCGCCCTCTTGTCCTCTGTCATGAACAGCCGCCCGCCTCAATATAATATGATAACAAATCATTGGCGGTGTCTATGAAACAGCCTGTTTTCAAACATTTTCACTCCTCCAAATCCGACAAAAGACGTTTCCGGCGCATTTTGCCGGATGCCTTGCAGTCAAAAGAGCCGGCAAAAAGCGTCTCTGACGTTTTTCGCCGGCTACCCTCCATCCCCCTTGATCAGAAGCTGGTGAAAAGCCTTCTTTTTCTGGCCCTGGCTTTCTTCCTGGGCGCGGGAGCAGGGAAATTTTCCCATCATCAGAAAATCCGTACTGCCGGTTCCACGGCCGTGATCCAGGCTTCCTCCACTGCAGAATCCAACTGGGGACTCAGCTTCCCGGAAAACGGAAAGTCTCCGGTAGCCAATACCACTCCGGAAGCGCTGAAAGAATACGACGCCTACTATATTGACGAATCCGGCGAAAAGGTGATTTATCTCACCTTTGACGCCGGCTACGAAAACGGAAATACCCCCGCTATTCTGGATGCACTGAAAAAGCACAATGCGCCCGCCACTTTTTTTCTGGTGGGCAACTACATAACCACCTCCCCGGATCTGGTAAAGCGCATGGCTGCGGAAGGCCATACCATCGGCAACCACACCTATCATCACCCCAATATGTCCCAGATTTCCACGGAAGACGCATTTTCCAAAGAATTAAAGGATCTGGAAGACCTCTGCCAGCAGACCACGGGCCAGCCCATGTCGAAATTTTACCGGCCGCCTCAGGGAAAATACAGCGAAACCAACCTGACAATGGCAAAAAAACTGGGATACAAAACGTTTTTCTGGAGTCTGGCCTACGTAGACTGGTATGAAGACAAACAGCCCTCCAAAGAGGAAGCCTTTGACAAACTGCTGAACCGCATTCACCCCGGCGCTATTGTCCTGCTCCACAGCACCTCCAAAACCAACGGGGAAATTCTGGATGAGCTGCTGACCAAATGGGAAGAAATGGGATATACCTTCCGTTCGCTGGAGCAACTGGTTCAGGAGACAGGAAACGCCTCCTGAACAGCCGCAAAATAAGTACATACAGGGTCAAGGGACGCTGCGGCGCCCCGGCCTCCGGCGGAATATCCGAACTCATTCCGCTCTTACTGTTTACGGAGCTCCGTCCGGAAAAGGGTTTCCCGCCGGGGGCTCCGTTTCAAAGTCCCCGGGTCCGAAATTGCCGCCGGGTCCGCCGCCCGTATTTCCACGATTGATATTTCCTTTATTCATATTTCCTTTATTCATATTCCCCATATCCATCGTCCCCATATCCGCAATGGACAAACCGCCGGCAGATACCAGCGCAGACGCATCCTGCCGCTGTCCCTCCGCAGTAGAAGGAATTTTTCCGCTCAACTGCCCTCTCACACTTTCCGCCCGCAGCAGACAAAACGCTTTCAGCACCTCGCTCCCGGTTTCAAATTCTTCAAAAGTGCAGAACTTTGTGGGGTCCTTTTCCACATAAGGCGCAATCAGTTCGATGGTCCGGTCAATCTGTTCCGCAAAATATCCGCTGTCGAAATACACACTGATAAATTCCTCAAAATACCGGTGATATAATTCCGTATATTCCTCATTGTCAAAAATCCAGGCCAGCATCGGACGGGATGCCGTATCACCGCCGGATACCGGATCGTCTATCGGAAAGTTAATCATTTCTCCGGCATCCTCCGATGCCTGAAACCCTCCGAAAGCCAGGTTATAATCCCATGGGATCATGGACAGCCGGCCGTCTTCTTCATACAAATAGTAATTATGAATCATAGACCCGGTGTAGCTGTCAAAATTGCAGACGAAATTATGAGCCACAAAATATCGGATCACTTCCTCCGTATTGACCGTACCGGCAATATCCTCCCCGGCGTTCAGCCGCTTCAGCGCCGCGATCAGACGGTCGCGGTCGGCGTCCGTGATATCGGTTTTGGCATTGCTGAAAATATTCGTATAGCTGTCATAGCTGTCGTCGGTATAGATCAGCTTCACATCATCGCTGTCCATACCGCCCGTGGGGCCTCCGCCAAACCCCCTCCCCGATGGTTTCGAATTTCCATTTTCCGGCGTATCTGACAATTCTGACGGCTTTGCTGTTTCGTCTTCCGGCATTTCCGGCGGCTCTAACGGCCTTACCATTTCTCCCTCCGGCATTCCCGGCGGTTCTGACAACTTTGCTCCCCCGTCTTCCGGCATTTCCGGCAGTTCTTCCCGCATCCTCTCAAAATCAAATTCCCGTCCGTTGCCGGGACCGCCTCCCATATCCATGCTGTCCGGCTTATACAGCTCCCCGTACCGGCTGCCATAATTTCTTTTCAGAAAGCTTTCTTCTACGCCCTCCACCGCCAGATACAGCCCCCAGTCCGCTCCGTTCACCGTGATATATACATAACTGCACAGCGGCGCGTCCGCTCCGGCCGCCGCCATCATCTGGTAACAGAGATAGTCTTTCATATAGGTATTGTCCTGAATGATATTGTTCAGACTCAGCTTATCCAGGCCATGATAGCTTTTCCCCTGTTCATACTGATCAAATTCGATTTTAAAGCTGTATCTGCTGCTGCCCATGGCAGATACATTGCGCAGAGAGGTGTTTCCTTTGGCACGGATTCCCACGTTTTTATAAGCTTCCCCGTCGATCACAACGGCGCAGGGGACATATTCCTCATTTTCGCAAGCCTCAATAAACCCGTCCCAGTCATCCATCACTATGTCGATGGTATGTACCGATGCCGTATCAAAAAGCCTGTTTTCATATCCCATCGTCTGCCCGCCGCTAAAAAGCCCCGCAGCCTTGCCCCTGCCAAGCAGCACTGTCAGCAGAAGACACACGGCCATCGCCGCCCAGCAGATCCTGTCAATGTTTTTGTGGGTTGACATCTTTCATCCTTTCCCCGGTTCCGTCTGTTTTCCGCCGGCCGCCGGTTCCGCTATCCCATATATTCCCCGTTGTAGCTGACCAGCACCGCGCTGCTCACGCCCGGCAGTTCCGCCACCGTATTGATAAAATCGGTGTTGTCGCCTTTCATACGAATTTCCATATTCAGCTCCACAGACCCTTTTTGCGCCGTCTTGCTTTTTACCACGCACCGCCGCACCTGCTGCCGCAGAAATCCCACTGCCTGCTGCTCACTGTCATGACCGTCGCAGCAAAGCACCACGATATAGGGATTCAGATACGGCTTCTTATTCGCCATCACCAGCAGCATTATCCCGATCATGCCGCTTCCCGCCACGGCCGGCACAAGCAGCCCGGCCGCCAGCACAATCCCGGCCGCAATGGCCCAGAACAGAAAAGCAATGTCCAGCGGTTCTTTAATCGCGGTTCGAAACCGGACGATGGACAGTGCGCCCACCATTCCAAGAGACAGCACCACATTGGAAGTAACGGCCAGAATCACCAGCGTGGTAATCATGGTCAGCGCCACCAGCGTTACGCCGAAACTTGAGGAGTACATTACGCCGGAAAAGGTCTTCTTATACACCAGAAAAATAAACATCCCCAGGCCAAATGCCAGCACCAGCGCCACAGCCATATCAATGATGCTGACGCTTGTCATATTTTCCATAAAGCTTGATTTAAAAATATCGTTAAATGTCATGTCACTCATTCTCCCATACCTGAATTTTTTGAATTTCCCAATCCGTTATGTTTCAATTTTTGAGCCTCCTCCGCCATCCCGCTTTGCACCGCCGGCAGGCTGTGCCGTACGCAAGCCGCTTCCGCGCTGTTTTTCCCTGCCGCTACCCATAGATTCTGCACCTGGCATATTTGGAAAACGCACTGGCCCGGCACCCGGAAAGCTGTATGGCATCCTGAATCACCGACGGCAGAAATTCATCCCACTTCACTTCCAAAACCGCCGTCTCCTCTCCCGCGGGAATCGTCACACAGTCAGGATTCAGAAATTCCCTGCAGTCCGTCCCGGTTCTGATCCGGTCATCCAGCGTCACCCGCACATTCCCCGGACCATAGACAAAAGGCTCTCTGGTATAATCCACAATGGTTTTTGGCCGCAGCCCCTGGGAACGGATTTTGCCGTACAGCTCCGTCACCAGCTCCCGGCCGCAGTCCGCCATCCACCCCACGTTCCCGTTCACAATCATCCCGGCTTCCTCAGAAGTCAGAACGGCGGACCGTTTCCGGCACAGGCCGTTCATCCTGCTCTTTTTCTCTAAATGAATCACCGAGAGATCCTCATTATAATATCGGATGCGGAATTTCTCTCTTATACTGACCCCATCCAGCTTTTCCCGCAGCGCCCGATCCGACAGATTGTCAAAATACAGGCTGCGAATCCGGTATGTTCCGTTCACCGCATGGGAATCCGGACTGGCCACTGCCCGCAGCCGCTGCCGCAGAACATACATATCCGATTTGCTGATCTCAAATTTCCACTCATGTCGAAAGTTCATTTACCAGTTCCTTTCCGTTATATTGTTTCAGCAGGTATCGATACCGCATTTCTGTCCATATGTTACCAGATAATTGTGTTCATTGTTTGGGAAATCTGTGAAAAATGTGTGGAAAAACTGCCGGCAGCGGCTATGGAACAGCTTTTCTGTCCGGACAGACTGTTGTATACTGGTAAATATCTGTCCCCGTAAATGCCATGAAGACCGCAAGATATATGAAACACAGAACACACACGGCTGCTATAATACTGATCGTACACACGGCGTCCCGTTTTGCCAGGCTTCGTAAAATGCGAGCATACGTCATCAGGAAGATCGCCGTTTCGGGAACGGTTTTTATAGATAAAATTATCCGGAAACTCGGTGCAAGCGATCTTCTGTTTCCATATTGCAGAGAATACCTTTTCGTCTTGCTGTTATTCACGCCGGCAGGCATATTACAGGTGCTGTTTCAGAATCTGATTGTGACGGCAGGACGTCCCGGAATCGGCATGGCCCTTGGAGTAAGCGCGGGAATCGCCAATATTTTGCTGGACTACATTTTTATGGCGCCATTGCAGATGGGCATCAGAGGTGCGGCGCTTGGCACAGGAATCGGCTATATGATCCCGGCGGCGGCAGGCATACTGTTCTTTTCTGCCGGAAAAAGCAGTCTGCGTTTCTTTCCTTCCTGCGCACCTTCGGGCTGATTACGGTGCTGCTGCTGACGCTGCCCGCATTTTTCGGCGTAACGGGTGTATGGCTTGCCGTACCCGTCGCGGAGCTTTTGACAATGATTGCGGCACTGGTCCTTCTTAAAACGGAATAAGGGAAAGTATCACTACGCATAGGTACCCGGAATGACTCGAAACCGAATCTCCGGACAGATTGTTTTCTCCTTCCCTCCCGGTTATTTTTATGATATAATTCAAGGAAAACAACTTATGATCTGCATGGAAAATGCCAGTGATGATCTTTCATATGGGAGGTAAATACAATGCGAAGAAAAGACAGAGAAATTACGGATTTTCAGGAGATCATCCGGATTATAGACAAATGCCAGATTGTCCGGTTAGGACTGGCCGACGGAGACTATCCTTATATCGTTCCGGTTAATTTTGCATACCAGGTTATCAATGATCGGATTGATCTATATATTCACGGAGCAATGGCCGGAAAAAAATATGAAATGCTCTGTAAAAATCCGGTATGTTCCTTTGAAATGGACATCCCTCTTAAAATGGATTGTATCACAGAAAGAGGCGATGTAACAATGCGCTATCAATCCGTAATGGGCAAAGCCAAAGTCACATTCCTCCAGGATCATGAGAAACAGGCGGCACTCGATGATATTATAATGGCCCGGTATGAAGAGACAAAGCATTTCAACTATAATAAAACCCCCGTAAGCCACACGGCGGTCGCAAAGCTGACTGTTACGGAAATCACGGCCAAAGCGAATCCTGAGCGGGAAAGAAGTTAGCGGAAACAGAGCGTTCATCACTGCTCCGCGATTTTCGCAGCCAGCTCTTCCAAATACATCCACCGCTCCATTTTCTCCTCCAGAGCAGCTTCCAGTTCTTCTTTCCCGGTCATGAGCTTATTCAATTTCACAAAATCATGGGCAGAGATTTCCATCTCCTGCTCTAACGCAGCGATCCTGTTTTCCAGATCTGCCATGTCCGCTTCAATTGTCTCATAGTCTTTCTGTTCTTTATAAGTAAACTTTAATTTCTGCGGCCCGCGGGTTCTCCGCCCCTTTTCGGCCGCAGCCGTATCTGCTTTGACGGCCGTTTTCGCCGATGTCTCCTGCGCTTCCTCCGCTTCAGCAGCTTTTCGCATGGAATAGTCCGTATAACCTCCCTCATACTGCCGCAGCTTTCCATCTCCCTCAAAAGCAAAAATACGTTTCATGGTGCGGTCTAAAAAATAACGATCATGAGATACGGCAACAACAACTCCTTCATAACGATCCAGATAATCCTCCAGAATCGTCAGGGTAGCAATATCCAAATTATTGCTGAGCTCATCAAGTAAAAGGAAATTAGGAGAGGTAAAAAGCACGCGCAGCAGATTCAGCCTCTTCTTCTCACCGCCGGACAATTTTCCAATCGGACTATACTGTTTTTCCGGCGGAAATAAAAATTTTTCCAGCATGGCAGACGCCGTCACCACCCCGTCTGCCGTACGGATATACTCCGCGGTATCTTTCACATAATCAATCACTCTCTGCTCCGGATTCATATAGGAAAAATCAATCCCCTTTTCCTGACCATCGTCCTCCGGCTCTTCTGAGGAAATTTCCTGGGCATAGTATCCCATCTTTACCGTCTGACCAACAACCACCTGCCCGGAATCCTGCGGAACAATTCCCGCAATCATTTTCATCAGGGTAGACTTTCCGCATCCATTGGGTCCGATCAGTCCAACCCTGTCGCCTTTCAGGAAAATATAGCTAAAATCATCTATCAGTTTTCTCTCTCCATAACGCTTGCAGAGATGTTCCAATTCTACAATTGTTTTTCCCAGTCTTGCGGAGATAGAACCTAATTCCAGTCTGGCATCCTGTACCGGAGCCTGTCTGTCCCTCAGCTCCTCATATCGCCGGATATGTGCTTTCTGTTTCGTAGAACGTGCCCTTGCTCCCCGGCGCATCCACTCCAGCTCCACGCGCAGAATGGATTGACGCTTGCGTTCACTTGCCTTTTCCATGTCTTCACGCTGCGCCTTCAATTCCAGAAAACCGGAATAATTCGTCTGATAGCTGTAAACAGAGCCTTTATCTATCTCCACAATCCGGTTACATACACTGTCCAGGAAATAGCGGTCATGGGTTACCATAACCAAAGTACCCTTCCACCTTTTCAGATGCTCTTCCAGCCAGTCTGCCATCTCATTATCCAAATGGTTGGTCGGCTCGTCCAGCAGCAAAATATCCGCAGGCGAAAGTAATACGGAAGCCAGCGCCAGGCGTTTCCGCTGTCCGCCGGAAAGCTGCCCTGCCGGCTGGGCAAAGTCCCTGACTCCCAGCCGGTTCATCATCGCCTTCGCATCACTCTCAATGGTCCATCTATTCTCATCCGATACATTGCCCTCTAACACACAATCCAGGGCAGACATCTCTAAATCAAATTCCGGCTGCTGCGGCAAATAGCGAATCACCACATGATTGGCCGTCGTAATATTCCCCTCATCCGGTTCTTCCATTCCGGCCATCATTTTCAGAAGCGTCGTTTTTCCCGTTCCATTGATGCCAATAACACCGACTTTCTCACCCTCCTGCAAAGAAAAAGACGCATTATCAAACAATTTGCTTTCTGTAAATGCCTTGACTATTTTCTCTATATTTATCAGATTCATTGGTATGCCTCTTTCAATTATTTTTCGTTTATTATACAATAAAAGAAAAAAACAGTCCATCTACTTTGCCTCTTCCGGATATGGCACAATGCAGATCTGAAAATAACTTTCTATTGCCCGTATGCTGCCGGCGCCCAAATAGATTTGTTTGCAGACTGCACAAACACGGAATAGGCGGAGTTTTGTTCATGGCTGAAAAATGAACAAAAATGAGGTGTGTAAAATTGTATACAATATTTCAACGGACAGAAATTCAAGAACCGGTGTTATTCAACCCAACCGACACAACCAAAAAGATAAAAGATTTCCCGGACATCTGTGTCTCCACATTTTCTGACAACATCATTTTGAATGTGGGCTTGCTATGTGAAAGAACAGGTATTCCATGTCATCACGATTGGCTTCCGCTAAATATGTTTCACGGCTCCGGATGCGTCTGTTCCCAAAGGTAAACCTCCATATCCGCCGCTCCCATGTCACGTTCCATGCAGTAACAGCGATACAGCAATGAAACCTCCTCCCATGCCAGGGAAGAATCCTCCTGCAAAAGAGCCATCAGGCGGGTGCCCTCCAGCTTTGCCCATGCTTCCTCCCGTGTGCAGTGTTCTGTTCCGGCAAGAAGAAACTCCACAAATTTTCTGACCGGTGAATTCAAAGCAAATTCCGGATGTGGAATTTGCTTTGGCGGATGCTGTTTCAGCCGTTCCGCCGCTTTTTGCCGCAACGCCTCACGCCGGGGATACAGCACATAATTAAAGAGATATTTATCATCGTCCAGCAAATGCTCATCCCATACATCCTCATCGTTCCAGGAACCCATGTAGATCACATGACCATTTTTCATCAGACAGTGCAGTCCCTCATCCTCCTGCCAGTCGCAGCCGCCGCTCAGGTTCAGCACAGGAACCTCCGAATCTATTGGAACCTTGATATTCAAACTGCCAAACTCCATATACCGCAGAATCTCCAAAGGATCCTGAATGCGCTGAATATCCTCGTCCAGCAGTTCTCCCTTGCTTGTGGACTCCAGCTCATCCTGCAAGTAGTACAGAGCATACTGGCAGATTTCCCTGACCTGAGCCTCATCTACCTCCGCCAGCCACCGAATGGACCGGGCAGCGTACTCCGCCGTAACACCCTCGTCGCAAATCACCTCAATCTGTTTGTGAAAATAAGGGAATTCCGCATAGCCGGTTATCCTATCAAACTCATCTGTCCCGGCATTTATCAAAATATCCTCAAACCGCAGTTCTGACATAGTAATTTCCTCCTTTGGAAAAATTCCGATTTATCCAGTTCTGATAACATTCTATTGCCAAATTTCTGAAAAGAACGCTTTTTCACTCATTGCAATCGCACAGAATGGCCTTTTCTAAGCAGGAAAACAAAAATTGTCAATTTAAGACTTCCATTACTTTTTCGTACTTATTCTGATAGTGCCGTTTGCTTTCTGCAGATAATTTCTGAAAGCTTCTCGCCAATTTATTCTTTACAAACTCTTTACCGGCTTCAATCCCCATTCCTTTTTGAACATAAGCCAGATACAGCAAACCGGGAACACTATCAAAATGGGAAATTGCGTCAGCATCAGCCACACACAACTCTTCAAGACTATTTTTATCTGCCTTTACACTGCCCCTATGATTTTTAATGCACTCCTGTACCATACGAATTTTTTTGCTATCGTAACGATATTCTTTTAAAATGCTATATGCCATTTCCGCTCCATGTATATGATGTAAATCATATAAACTGTAATCTGTAATGGAAGCAATGTCATGTAACCAGGCCGCAATCAAAACAACTTCTTTATCTGCCCCATATTTTTCTGCCAATATCAAATATGCGATATGTGTACCATTACAAAGAGCTTTTTTATAATAGTCATAGGATTGCTTTTCCACTTCACTCATATCAATATCATCAGACAATTTATTAGCTGCCCTTAACACTTCTATTCTTGTTTCTGTTAATATATCTATTTCCTCAATCGTTGCCCTTTTATATGTTAAATTCAATGCCCTTTCCTCCGTAAATCCCGATTTTTCACTCTGCGCACACTGATGAATGTGAAATTGTTATTTTCTATTTCGATAAAAGGCGATGCCAGCAAGAGCAAATACTGATGGAATAATGGCGTACCCTGCATTTACCTGTCCTCTGTTATATAAAACATATCCAGCACCAATAAAAGTTAAAATAATAAATATAACGCTTAATACCAAAGCAGTTTTTTTCATGATGCCCTTTCTTTCAACCCCTGTTTATTCATTTGATTATACCACTTTCATTCCTTATTTGCCACTAAAAATACAGGGCATAGCAACTGCCGCGCCTAACATTCCTTATCGTACCAACGACTTTTCAATCTTCTGTTTCTGTTCTGTCACCGGATAATATCTTTTGCATGAATACCGCACATCTTCTTATTCTCAAAGTATGGCAATAATTTTGTGCGTAAGATATGCTCCTTCGTCAGCCACGTATTATGTTTCAACTTCGGCTTTATATCTCTTGTAAATATCTGCACAAATTTTCCAAAAGTCATATATTCTTAGCATTTTTGCCATTTTAAATAGCTAATTTGTTAAACTTATCTTTTTTATTATTTTTAGCATTTCTGATAAGTTTTTGTTGCTGTATTATCTGAAATTATGCTAAAATATATGAAAAGCACAGAATTAAGAGGTCAGCTATGGACTATACGATACGCGAAATACGAAAGCATGAATATCCGTTATTGGATCATTTTTTATATGAAGCAATTTTTGTTCCAGAGGATATCGAACCTCCACCCAAA
>Ga0137306_101047_pt1 | contig 31016 bp, 24 predicted proteins | sample Inofroosms_March_FD_97187 | JGI IMG/M metagenome (GOLD analysis project Ga0137306, IMG submission 97187) | Mouse cecal microbial communities from Vienna, Austria - N-Acetylneuraminic and N-Acetylglucosamine D2O microcosms_March | ecosystem: Host-associated > Mammals > Digestive system > Large...
CCAGCTCATCGATCAGCTTGTCCAGATACCGGATCTCACGCATCAGCGGTTCCTCAATATTTTCCACTCTGACCCCGCAGACCGTGCCCTTGATCAGATGCCTGTTCCCATTGGGATTTGGGGCGTTCCGGAAAAAATCTCCGTAGGAAATTGTTTGATCCAGTATGTGTTCCAGATCCTCCTGGCTGTATCCGGTGAGCCACCGAATGATCTCGTCTGTTTCTTCCTTTGTCCTTCCCTTTTTCTGCGCCTTGTTGAGAAGGAGATGATATATTTTTGCAAAATCCATCTCGTATACTTTATTATTTTCCATTTTATTTTTCCTCATATTAATCACAGCCAGAATACCGGTTTATTTCTCGTCCTCAAGCATCCGGCCGCAGGCGGATCAACGCCCTGTGGCGGCATCAGTCCGCTTCGCTCTCAGATATGCCTCACTCCGGTTTTAAACTGTTTTCTTCTCCCTCATAGCACCATCTTGCGATCTCCGCGATCAGTTCCAGCGGATGTGCCTTGTCATATGGAAGCTGGATTGTTCCTTTGCTGGTCTTGTAGTCTTTCAATTGTTCATGGAATCTCTCCACAGCTTCGGGGCCCGGGTACAGGCCCACATGTTTTTTTGCCGCGGCAAACTGGATAATATTGTGCTTTTTCCAGAAAGTAGGCATACTCCATGAGATGCGTTCCTCTGCCTCGGGCAGTGCCTCCCGGATCGTCTCCCGGATTTCCTGCAGGTACGGCTGTGCATACTCTTTCTGGGCGTTTATATACTCTTCAATATTTTCGGGTGCCTTTCCGCAGTAATGGCTCTGGTTCACATTTTTAAAACTACGCCCGCATTTTGGACATGTCCACATATTAATTTCCCCTTTCTTGTATCGTTACATGCACGCTGTCGCCCGGCTGCTTTCCAATCCGTGCACGGATATCTTTGCGCAGGCCGATGATGTAGCAGATACTGCCGTCCTCATGTTTGACGCCCATGTTCACAATGCTGCCGTCGTATGGTTCTCCGTCAAAGGTGGCATGCACCTTGACCCTGCCTCTGCCGAACTCCTCCCGGATATCATAGGGGAAGATCACGTAAGCACCGCCTTTTGTGTCCGCACTGTAAACCCGAGATTCGTATTCGTAAATTTTACCATTCATCCGGTATGCCTCGCTTTCCATAGACTTCCGATTTTTTCTCTGTACGGCTACAATGCATAAATCGTACAGCTATACAAATGAAATTTCACCTGTACGGTTGGATGATCCGTAGAGACTCCAACCTCCGCATCCACTCGGAAAAATGTTATTCACTGCCTCTTATCATGTATCATAATATTTCTCGCAATGCCTGTCAATCATTGGATGTAAAGTTACTGTGAACACCGCAGGACGGCTGCTATTCACACCTGCGGTATTCAAAGTAACGAATCTGGTCTATTTAAAGCTGACTCATGTCAAGAGGCTGGATGCCTTGCAGCAGGGTGCAAGGCACCGTGAATAGTAACTATGGAGGCTCACCGTGTGAGCAATAACAATGGAAATGGTTGTAAAATATATAGAAAACATTTATAATAAAAAAGGTCAAACAGCCGGATATTTTATTTTACCGGATAACGTCATTCATACAAAGATCGTTTTACCTGCCGGATGATCTGCAGCAAGGTACCGGCCACCGTGAGTTATAAGTTAGTGTACTGCAGCATTCATTTTCAGCCAAATGGCGCCGAATGAATTTACAATCTGCTAGTACAATGTTGCATTAATTTTGAAGTAATAAGCGTTCGATGTTCATGCCAGTACAAGGCGGAGGAAGGAGGCGATGCCGGTGGCATCGTTGATTGACGACAACGCAGAACTGGCAGAAATAGCAGGTGCATAATTCACCGTTAATTACGCAATGCTGTACTAGGCAGCTGAATGAGACTATACGGCGGCATCGTCGTTTGAAGCTAACTCAGCAGATGAAATTCAGGCAAGTCATTTGGCGAAATATGAGCGGTACCGTGCATTGGAAAGGATTGTTTCATGAATTATTATCAGACCAGATTTTCTGAGAAATTAAAAGAAGCTCTGAAAGCGGTCGCGCCGATCATCGGGATCGTACTGCTTTTGAGCTTTACCATTGCACCCATTCCGCCAAGTATCCTGCTCCTGTTTTTATTTGGGGCGGTGCTGCTCATCGTTGGCATGATGTTTTTTACGCTGGGAGCGGAACTGTCCATGACCCCCATGTGGGAAAAGGTGGGGACTAAAATGGCAAAGACGATGCATCTGGGACAGATGATCGCTGACCTTCCCTTCCGTTTCATCCTGATTCCCATCGGCATGGTGATCGGATTTTTCATTGTAAAGGCGGAGCCCGCAGTCTACGTGCTGATGGACCAGGTGGAGGAAATCACCTCCGGAGCCATACCTGGAAAGGCCATGGGGCTGAGTATGTCCCTGGGCGTCGCCGCATCGGTAGGGATCGCCATGATCCGGGTGCTGACCGGCGTTTCTATTCTCTGGTTTATTGTGCCAGGGTACATCATCGCGATCTGTCTGTCCTTTTTTGTACCGAAAATATTTACCGCTATCGCATTTGACTCCGGCGGGGTTGCGTCAGGGCCTATGACCGCCACCTTCCTGCTGCCCTTCGCCATGGGCGCCTGCCAGGCCGTAAGCGGCAATATCGTCCGGGATGCCTTCGGGATCGTAGCCATGGTCGCCATGACGCCGCTCATCGCCATCCAGATCCTGGGCGCTGTCTACCAGTTCAAGTCCAGAGCTGTGGAAGGTGCAGAGTCTGCAGGCGCCGCCTACCTCGATGCCTGGGGTGACGATGATATTATCGAGCTTTAAGAACAGCAGCAATATGAAAATGTAGGACATGCAAGTTTACTTGCTATGTCATGCTTTTTCATATTGACATTGGGCGCATGCCCTTTAACCTCAGACAGAAGCTGCTTTTGCAGCTTATAGTCTGCGTAGCAGACGGGTCTGAGGTCTGCTGTTCTGAACTGCTACTTGCAGAAAGGAGTTTTTTATGAATGAGCTTTACGTGATGGGGATGATCACCAACCGGGGAATCCGGAATAAAATGATCCCGTTTTTTAAGAAAACCATATCCATGTCACCCTTTCCACCATGGGTGTGGGGACCGCGAACAGTGCCATTCTGGATTATCTTGGAATGGAAGCCACGGCAAAGACCATTTATTTTGCGTTTGTTACGATGGAGACATGGAAATCATTTAAAAAAGAGCTTTACAGTAAAATGAAGATCGACATTGCAGGCAGAGGAATCGCATTTCTCATCCCCATGAGCAGTATAGGCGGAAAAAAGCACTGCGGTATCTTACCATGGAGCAGGAAGTAGTCGTTGAGGAGGAAAGCACATTGAAGGAAACAGAATTTGAACTTCTGATCACCATTGCAAACGGCGGCCATATCGAAACGGTCATGGATGCCGCCAGAAGCGCCCACGCGCCGGGAGGCACGGTCATTCACGCAAAAGGAACCGGTATTGAGCATGCCAAACGGTTCCTGGGGATCTCTCTTGCGGAAGAGAAGGAAATGATATTTATCGTGGTGCGCTCGAAGCATAAAAATGAGATCATGCGCGCCATTATGGAAAAGGCAGGGGCCGGGAGCCCGGCAGGGGGAATCCTCTTCTCCCTGCCCGTGACGGCTACGGCAGGGCTGAGGCTTTTGGAGGAAGAAGATTAACAGGCTGACAGGTAGTTCTTATATAAATACACTCTTGTATCTTCTGTTCAATCAGCTTATATCATAGACAGGCTGTATATAACCAGAATGTTTTACCACTTCCCACGGTACGGAACACAGGAGGCGAAGTTTCATGGGCAAACCAACACCGCAAATTTCTGAGGCGGAATTTGAAGTAATGAAGATTGTATGGAAGCGGGCGCCGATCAGCACAAATGAGATTACGGAGCAGCTCTTGAATACTACAGATTGGAGTCCCAAGACGATCCAGACTTTGATCAAGCGTCTTGTGAATAAGGGAGCTCTTGCTTATGAAAAACAGGGGCGGATGTTCGTTTATACCCCATTAGTGGAGGAACACGAATATATCGGCCAGGAGAGCCGTTCGTTTTTGAAACGATTTTACAACGGAGATCTCTCTGCCATGGTATCCGCATTTATCGAACATGACAGCCTCAGCGACGCAGAACTGTCTCACCTCCGCTCACTGCTTTCCAAAAATCCCAAAATGTAAAAAAGTGGATTGCAGGCCATAAAGCGCGCTGACGGCTTCATTTGCTTCCGAACTCTGAGCAGAAGTTTTTATGCCCATATCGCTTTTGATTTTCGGATTACCCGCACAGCTGCGATCCATGTCACCGCTTCCGTAGCAGGCACCGCCATCCAGACCCCGGTGATCGCATACATCCAGGAGCACTATAGAGAACGGATCAGCCTTGCCGACATCGTTCGGGCCGGAGGGGTTGGAAAGACAAGCTGCTGCACCATTTTCCGGCAATTCATCAACCAGACGCCCAATACCTATCTGACCGATTACCGCCTGCGCAGGGGGATGGAACTTCTGTTGTCTACAAATCTGACGGTTACAGAGATCTGCTATAAGGTTGGTTTTTCCGGAGGAAGCTATTTTACGGAAACGTTTCATAAATATCTGGGGTACAGTCCCGGGGAATACCGGAAAAATCATACGGCGCTGCCGGCCTTATCGCCATGAATGTTACTGTTCACCCCCTTTGGGTGCTCCAGTATAACCCATGAATTACATAGCTGTGCAAAATCATTTTAGCCACTTGATTTTCAACTATCAATGTCCTATACTTTATAAAATGCGACAACTATTAAATTATGAATCGGAGGGTCCCGTCATGTCAGATTCTTCATTTACACTTATGACAGAGGGTTCTATCGGGAAACGTATTGTTAGATTTGCGTTTCCCCTTTTTTGGGGAAATCTTTTTCAGCAGCTTTATAATGCGGCTGATTCCCTGATCGTCGGCAATTTTATCGGAAATGCCGCTCTAGCTGCCGTTAGTTCCTCCGGCAGCCTGATTTTTCTGATGGTCGGCTTTTTCAACGGAATCGCCGTCGGATCTGGTGTTGTCATTGCCAAACATTTCGGCGCACGGAATACGGAGCAGCTCCGGCTTTCAATCCATACTACCGCAACCTTCGGTTTGATCTGCGGTTTGATCCTGACCTTCATCGGTATCTTTGCCGCGCCCCAGATTCTGGTACTGATGGGAACCCCAGCCGAAGTTCTGCCCAGCTCCATTACATATTTCCGAATCTATTTTTCCGGATCGCTGGCATTTGTGATGTATAACTTTTTTGTCGGGATTCTTCAATCTGTAGGAGACAGCCGTCATCCGTTGATCTATCTCATTATTTCTTCCGTCGTCAACATCCTCCTGGATCTGATCCTGATCGGCGGATTTCATTTTAATGTCGGGGCTGCCGCGCTGGCTACCGTGATCTCTCAGTTTATCAGTGCATTTCTGTGCCTGCGCCAGCTTATGAAAAGCCCGGAGGAATTTCGGCTGGATCTTAGAAAAATGAAATTAAACAAAGAAATATTAAAGCAGATTCTGGATAATGGGATTCCGGCAGGCTTCCAAAATTCCATTATTTCTGTGGCAAATGTATTCGTCCAGGCCAATATCAACCAGTTTGGCCAGATGGCGGTTGCCGGATGCGGCGCCTATTCCAAGATCCAGGGGTTCGTATTCCTGCCTATTACCTGCTTTTCACTTGCCCTTACTACCTTCATCAGCCAGAACCTTGGGGCGAAAAAATATGACCGCGCCCGGCGCGGCGCCGCATTCGGCATTTTCTGTACGATTGCGACCGCAGAACTGATCGGACTGCTGATCTATGTTGTTGTTCCCTGGCTGATCGCCGCCTTCAATAACACCCCCGAAGTCATCGCCTTCGGGACAGCGCAGGCACGCACGGAGACGTTTTTCTTCTTTCTTCTGGCCTTCTCTCACTGTATGGCGGGAATCCTTCGGGGCGCCGGTAAATCTGTTGTACCAATGATCATTATGCTGGTCTTCTGGTGTGTAGTACGAATCAGTTATATTACGATCGCGATCCGGATCATTCCGGAAATGAAAATTATTTTCTGGGCTTATCCTCTTACATGGGCTCTAAGCTCTGCGGTATTCCTGATCTATTACCTGAAGTCAGACTGGGTGCACGGTCTGGAATGCTCCTGAATGATATGGTATGGGGCTTGCCGGTCTGCAGAATTTTAAATGCAGAACCGGTCCCGCCCCTACGCATGCCACGCCAGCCGCACGCTTGCCGAATGGTGCTCTCCCGTCAGCCAGTCCACATCGTTGGTGATCCAGTCCATGATCTCAAGCTGGCGGGTTTCCCATTCCACGGTAAATGCCTTGTCTGCTTCACCGGGCTCCTTTTCCATGGTCGTATCGATCTCGTCATATCCGAAGATATAGCCCCCCGCGCACCAGATGCTGAAATTGCTGTCTGGTCCCCGGGTAATGGTATCCCCCCGTTTTTCAATCAGCCCGTCGTGCCGTTTCTTGTACTCCTCCTCGCATCCAGGCTTTAATTTGGTCATAAACATTCTGTGACGGATCAGCTCCTTGCTTTCCCTCACAATGCCGAAATCCTGATACATCAGCCGCATGGGCTGCCCAGGGACGGAGATCCAGTCGAAGGTCTCTTCTATCTTTCCGGTCAATTCCTTTTTTACCGCTTCCTCCTTTTGGGAAAGCGGCCTGCCATCTGTAGTCTCATAATACCCGAAGATCAAAGCCTCCGCATTCCAGATACTGAAATTTTTCACCTGATTCCGGTCCAGAAATGCGGTCAGCTCCGGCCAAATGCGGCCCAGCCTTTCGCGGTATTCGTCCATCTGTCCTTCTTTTACTTTCATTGCAAATGTGTGTCGTTCCATGGTTCTCTCCTCTTTTAAATTGTAAACTGTTTGTGTATACCCTATACATATACAAGTAGCCAGCCATTTCATAAGGAATAGGCTCCTGCAAGATCAAATCTCTTTTTCATTGGTTCACATCCTTTTTTTCAAAAACTCTTCCGCCGCCTCCCTGGATTGAAATACGATGACCTCTTTTTCCGGATATTCCCGGAGAATACGCTGTATTTCCGGCCGATATTGTGAGGGAAAGTTTTTCACAAATTCCAGAAATTCTTCATCCCATTCGTTCTCGATCCAGGGCATATCACAACGCGGCCTGCCGAAACGCGACTCGATCCCCTGCAGGCAGACTTCCAGCGGATAGTCCAGCCAGAATACGGTATCACACTGGTCCAGACGCAGCGGAAGCGTTCTTGCGTAGTTGCCGTCAATGATCCACTGGTCCTGCACCAGGATCTGGTTCAGCTTTTCATCAAATTCTTCCGCAGAACAGGTCGTCTTATCGGGCCTGTGGTAGATCATGTCCAGATAAAACAACGGCAGGCCGGTTATGTTCTGCAGTTTCCTGGAAAATGTGCTCTTTCCGGCTCCCGGCGATCCGATCACAATTATTTTTTTCATAGATTTCTCCTCACAGGTTACTATTTACAGAATCCTCATGTCGCTCACAATCTCGTTATATACGGAGCTTCCGTCCAGCATCGTTCCAAATATATCCACCCAGGCCGGAATATAACCGCACCGGGAGGCTACCATCTGCGAGCCGAGATTCGTTACGGACGCAGAGTAAAAAGGTAGGATCTTTCTGGACGTCAATTCAAAAAAATCTGCACGAATAATCCGGCGGTGCCGGGGTTTCCTTCGCAAAACCCGGATCTGGGATGTAATATATCGTCTGTCCATAGACATAGGGAAGTTCAAAGATTTCATCCCTGCTCTTTCCTGCAAAATATCATCAAATAAGCTGAAATGCAGAGATTCTTTTTTATATTATATGCCGGAAATCCGTATTTTTCAATCCTGATCTAGTGTAGGTTGCTGATACAGCATTTTATGGGTTACTGTTCACACGGCGTCGTGCACCTGCTGCACGGCGTCCGGCCAATAAAGTTACATTTGCAATAATATCCTGCCCCATACTATTGAAATTTCTTTCTAACAAACTATTCCTTGATGAAGCCGGAAAGTGGAACTGTCTTTTGGTACGACACAACCGGCGCGGTATAAGCCGCGCCGGTTGAATAGAACTTTTTATAATTCTCCCTTATATGCCTTCTTCCAGGCTGCGGGGTATATGGTCTGCACTTCGTTTTTTCCGTTTCTGGACAAGCGCCACCGGCATTTCGTTTTACAGATTCAAAGACGTATCATATCCCTGTCTCACCGCTGTCCGGATCAATCCCGGCTGATAGCAGTCGCCAATCCACGCAAAGTCTATCACTGAATCACGCAGCGCATCCACAATATCTTCATTGGGCGCAATTCCGGTAGCCGCAATCACCTTGTCTGCCTTGAGCAGGATCTGTTTTCCTTCCTTGTCTTCACAGATCATACCTTCGTCCGTGATCTCCACGCATTTCGTATTCAGCATAACTTCCACATTATTTTTCTTTACATTTGTCCACAGAGCGTCGATCTGCATGGCTCCTGTTCCGGGATATGGTGTGTTGGGGCCGGATGCCAATGCATCAGACATCTCAACAATCGTAGCCTTCTTCCCTTCAAGCGCAAGTCCTATGGCACATTCCACACCTGCAAAGCCTCCGCCGAGTACCAGAATATTTTCCCCGATCTCCGGCTGTTCCTTGTAGTAATCCACGATCTGAATGGACTTTTCAATCCCCTTGATCGGCGGAATGATGGGATGTCCTCCCACTGCCGCTATTACAACATCCGGCTGAATTGTCTGGATCAGCTCTGGAGTAACTTCCGTGTTCAGCCTTACTTCAACCGTGCTTTTCGCAATCATACGTTCCAGATACTCCCTGTACGTTCTGATACGGATTTTAAAGGATTCTTTCTCGATGACGCGCATCAGTCCTCCAAGGCAGTCCGCTTTCTCACAGAGAATGACTTCATGGCCGCGTTCTGAAGCAATGATCGCGGCTTCCATTCCTGCCGGCCCCCCGCCCGCAACCAATACACGCTTCTTTTCTGCGGGCAGAAACGCAAATTTGTAATCACTGTCCCTTCCGATCTGAGGATTCACCGAACAGTGCAGCGGAAGATTGTAGTAGCCTCCTGTAAGGCATGACATACAGCGCAGACAGGGCCTGATCTCATCCAGCTTGCCGTGCATTGCTTTCTTCGGATAATCCGGATCAGCAATCAGCGCACGTGCCATTACCACATAGTCTATCATTCCCTCTTTGATACATTTTTCGGCAAAATTCGGGTCTGTAACGGCGCCAACAGTCCCCACCGGAACATGGAGGTGCTTTTTGATTTCTGCCGCCGCCTCTGCATTATGTCCCTCATCCACGTCAAACCAGCTTGGGAAAGACAGAACGGTCGAATCGTGGAAATGAAGAGAACCGCAGGATACCTGGATCATGTCAATCCCATGTTCTTCCATCATCTTGCAGAACTCAATACTGTCTTCCAGCTGATATCCCTCATACATTCCCTCCTTCCAGGAGATCCTTGCCTCAATCAGAAAATTAGGCCCGCAGTATTCACGAATCTTATCAATGATCATCATCGTAATCCTTGCCCTGTTCTCCAGGCTTCCGCCAAATTCATCCGTCCTGCGGTTCAGGACCGGAGACAGGAACTGAGACGGAAGCCAGCCATGTCCCGCATGAAGCAGCACAGCTGTAAAACCGCAGTGTTTTGCGCGAAACGCCGCCTTTCCATAGCTGTCTACCACCTGATCGATAATCTCTCTGGGCATCTCAATGATCTTGTGGCGGCGGATACCATAGCCGTCCCCCTGATCAAATTCATCCACCATATCGCTGGGACCATAATTGATCCTGTCATCTTCATGGAAATGCATACCTGCGTGTACCAGCTCCATGGATGCGTGCGCTCCCTGTGATTCAATCGCGCCCGCCATATCATAAAACGCGAACTCATTCTCTCTGTCCCAGCTTCTGACTTTTGGATTCCAGGAAATATCACTTGTTTCGTCAACGATCACGTCCCCGAGACAGACCATTGCCGCCCCGCCCTGGGCGCGCCTTTGCAGAAAATCAATATTTTTAATACACAGATGCCGATGATCCGTCAATTCTTTCATTCCCGTAGGAGAACCGAAAATACGGTTGCGAAAAACCGTTTTCTTTACTTTCATAGGGCTGAACAAATTTGGAAAATATGGGTTCATGTACTTTTCCTCCTGTCTTATAATCATTTTTTCTGCCTGCCATCTTACAGCAGAGCCAACACCTCTTCAACATCCGGCATATCTGCCAGTTCTTCCGCATAATAAGCATAAGTAATGATTCCGCTCTCATCCACAATAAACAAAGCCGGAAGCTGCTGCTCATTTCCTTCATAATCGCCATGTACAAAGCCATATCTGTCCGCCATCTCTCCCTTGGCATGAAGCTTTTCCAGCATACTGCCCGCAAGCCTGTCCATGGATTCTGCCGGCCTGATCATGAGGGTGTCGTAGAATCTCATATCATCATCACAGATAATTTCAAACGGAAGTTTTACATCTTTCATCGCCTCTTTTATGTGTTCTTTATCACTTTGCATGACCACAAAAACCTGCGCGCCTTTTTCTCTGAAACTCTTGTAGCGCTCCGCGATCAGAGCCACATCCAGGCGGCAGACCGGGCAGCCGATATACCGCAGCACCCAGAAAACCGTCGTGCCTCTCAGTATCTCCTTTACACTTCGCTCCGGTTCATAAGCAGTCCTGACCGCAAGATCCGGAAATACGTCTCCTGCTTTATACCGTTCCAATATATCTCACCTTTCTTCCATGATATTGTATACGGAATCTCTACCGTATACGGCGTCATTTAAAATCCCCTCTTCTGATATGCTTCTTTCAGCCGCCCGAGGCCCTGTTCCAAAATACTCCTGGGACATCCGATGTTGATACGCATAAAGCCTTCTCCGTCTCCCCCAAACCATTTGCCTGCGTCAAAAGCAACTCCTGCTTCCTTTAGGCAGAATGCTTCGATCTCCGCATCTCCAAGGCCCAGTTCCCGAAAGTCAAGCCATAAAAGGTAGGTTGCATCCGGCTTCTGACATTTGATCTTCGGCATGTGTTCCTTTAGATATGTGTCAAGGAAGCGATAGTTTTCCCAGAGATAATCTATCAATTGTTCCAGATATTCCTCACACTCTGGATCGGAATATGCCGCTTCAAATGCAGTTGCTCCGAACAAATTCGCAATATACAGGACTCTCTTCTCCGTTTCCTTCTGGAATTTTCTCCGCAGCTCCTCGTTGGGTATGAAAATCGCAGACATCTGCAGACCCGCGATATTAAATGTCTTTGATGGCGCAGTCGCAACGACACAGATCTGTTCCGCCTCTTTGCTCAGCGCCGCCATAGAATAAAACCTGCAATGCCGATAAATCAGGTCCGAATGAATCTCATCCACCGCAAGAATCACATTGTTCTTCAGGCAGATATCCGCAATCCTCCGAAGCTCCTCCTCACTCAGAACGCGGGATACCGGATTCAGAGGATGGCAGAACAGGAGCAGTTTATTGGAAGGTTCCTCTGCAAGATACTCCAATTCTTCAAAATTAATATTCCATCGCTCACCATCATATAGAAGATTATTATTGATCACTTTTCTTCCATTGTTCACTACTACTTCGCTGAATGGATAATATACCGGCGGCTGAATGATCACCCCATCTCCCGGCTCGGTAAACGCGGCTACCATGGAGCTTAATGCAGGAACAATCCCGTTCGTAAATTCGATCCATTCCGGTCTGGCATCCCAGTGATTTCTTTTTTTCTGCCATTTGGCGGCCAGGCTCCTTGCATCATCAGCCACTTTACTGTAGCCATATATCGGATGCGCCGCCCGCTTTCGAACAGCTTCAGCGATCGGTTCAGGACAGGGAAAATCCATATCAGCGATCCAGAAAGGCAGCGCCTGCGGATTTTCCGGAAAATTAATATCTCTGGCGTCCCATTTGTAGCTGAGCGTCCCTTCCCGGTCAATTACTTTATCAAAATCATATTTCATCCAATCTCCTCTTTCTTTATAATGTAGTATATTAATTATTAATCTACTTTAATATTACGTTTTTTTTATTTTAAATTCAATATACGTTTTTAACAAAAATAATTATTTGCTTTTGTATAAATTTCTGATTTTCTTAAACTGGTTCTTTGTTTCTTTATTTTCTATTGACTTTTGCAAATTTTTATATTATTTTGGTAGTTAAGTATATTAATTATTAATTCACTGAACTATACTTTGTAATTATGAAAGAGAAATTACAGAATAAAAAAAAGATGCAAAAAGGAATGATTTTTGAAGTTTTTCAAACTCAGAAGGGAGAACAAATGGATAATAATACGAATACTTTTTCCGTTAAAACTTTGCTGATTCTTGCCGGTTCTTATGTTTCCTTCGGAATCGGAGCAGGATTCGCTACAGGGGCCGAACTGCTTCAGTTCTGGGCGCCGCACGGTTCAAACGCCATTTTCGGTCTGATCATCTCTGCCGCCTTAATTTTATTATGTATTGCGGTTGTTTCCCGTGACTGCCGTAAATATAAGCTTGTTAATATGGAAATGATGTATAAGCACTATTGCGGGAAATATATCGGAGCCGCAATCCAATGGTTTAACACCCTGACATTTTTCCTGATGGTAGGGAGTATGATCGCGGGAGGCGCGTCTTCTTTGAACCAGGCTTTCGGCCTTCCCATATTCGCCGGCACCGTAATCATGCTGGCGGCCGTACTGGCCACCGCTCTTATGGGAATGAAGAGACTGACGGATATCCTTGGAAATATCGCGCCGATCATTATCATTTCCGTTATTATCATCTGTATATTCAGCTATATGAACGGAACGGTTGATTTTTCCGCGGGTGATCAGCTTATCCGTGAAAAGAGCGGCCTTTCGATGTCCGGAAGCCTGATCTTCAGCGCTGTACTCAATTTTACTTATGTTGTATTAAATATGAGCGCTTACAGTGCCAACGTATCCACCAGGGCGGATCACCAGAAGGAACTGGTATGGGGCAATGTTCTCGGACAGTTTATAACCGTACTGTCTCAGACATTTATTTTTATCGCTTTTATCCTGAATGCCACACTTGTAGCCGGTACAGACATTCCTCTGCTTATGCTGGCACAGCGGCTTGGAACCGTCTTCTATGCATTTTACGGAATTATCGTTGTACTGGCAACATACACGACCGCAACCGGTATGGCATGGGTTGCAGCTTCAAATATCCAGCATGAAGACAGCAAATGGTACAAACCAGTCGTTGCAGCCGTATGTATCGGAGCATTTATTTTCTCCAATTTCGGCTCATTCGGAGTGCTGATGAACCTGGTCATGAAAATGGTTTCTTATCTGGGAGTTGCGTTTTCCATTTGTGTGATCGTATCTAAAATCTACCGTGCGGTAAAGGAGCCGAAAGAAACATCGGATAAATAAACAGGTTACTGTTCACGGTGTCGTGCACTTGCTGCACGGCATCCGGCCAATTTAGTGATGGGGCGGCATCCGGCCCCTCGCCGTCAGGCGGCTTTTCAATGGGCTGGATGCGTTACAGTTCGCGGCCGGTTGGGCCGTGAACTGTAACATAAACAGAATTTATCGTAAAAAATTATTGTTTATCTGCTTTACCAGAGAATATTTGTTTGTTATAATTATCCATGAGGATTTTAATCCGTAAAAACCATCGTCGGCGTTTTTTCTGCGCACCCACGGCCATGATGGGGTGCCCTTGGGTATCCCTTGTGAAACGGCCGGATGGCCATGATGGAGGGCCCTAGTACAGAATTGCGTAATTAATGGTGAATACTGCACCTGCTATTTCTGTCAGGACAAGGCGGAGGAAGGAGGCGATACCGGTAGCATCGTTGACTGACTCCAACGCAGTAATGGCATGGACAGCGAGCACTTATTACTCAATTATTAATGCAATATCGTGCTAGGGTATGCGATGGTATACAGGAGATTTGCAATGGATAATAGATACGGACTCTACGCTGAATTGATCGACAACTTTGATGAAGGCTGTGATTTATGCATCAGATATGACTCAATGCCCCATCAATATGGCGGCGAAATACTATATCAATCAGAAATGCATTTTCTGCAGGCTGTCGGTGATACCCCCAATATAACGATCACTGTTATATCCCAGCAATTAGGCAAGACCAAAAGCGCATGCTCGCAGATGGTCCGAAAGTTGATAAAAAAGGATCTCATCGTCCAGGAGCGTAATCAAAATAATAACAGAGAATATTACCTGAATTTGACGCCGAAAGGCGTGGACATCTACTATGCGCACGAAGAATTTGATAAAAAGTGTCTTGCAAGAACATATGAAAGCCTGGCGGATTTCAGTGATGAAGAGCTTCTTACATATATCTCCATTCAAAAACATCTGAATGGGGTATTTGCAAAAGATTTAGAGGAACACGATGTACTAAATTCTCCGGCAGTTTAAGCCCTGAGAGATTAAAATATTAATATTAGAAGATGAAGTGAAACAGGGATATCTGACTGACATGGAATTTGATGATTATATTAGTCTCATCCGTCATGCCGCTGAAAAATATTTGAAAAGCATGCCCAGTTTCGAAAGGAGGTAGATCGTGTGACGAAACCATTGATTGAACTTCCAAGTGTCCGTGAAAAACGTCTGCTTGCTGAGAAGGATGCAGCAAGCGCTGATAAAGACGCTGAAATTGCCCGCATGCAGGCGCTATTGGAGAAATATCATATTCCGGTAACGTCATAACCATTTCCAAAAACCTGTCTCTGACAGCTTTTCTTGATTCCATGGAATTTCAGAAGGGTTGGCAGGGGCAGTAAATCTCTTTACTGCCCGCTCCCCCAGTATGTCTCCAACGCATTCTTGTCTTTGTTGACTACATACCCGCTGCCGCCGATTTCTTTTACATTCTCCACCATGCTTACAATTAACAACGGATTCTCTGCATCCTTTTCCGCGGTGAATACTGCGAACCAGCCGATCTCCGTCCCATCGGTATCCTCCACGGACGCCTTGATCTCTGCTGTTCCCGTTTTTCCGGCCAGCACAACGTCTTCGCGGCGCGCCGCAAAACCAGTACCTTCCGGGTTGTTTACCACCTTTTTCATACCTTCCAGAACCTGCGCCGCAGTTTCCGCCGAAAAAATCTGCGGAAGCCAGATTTCTGCACCGGCACCGCCTGTCTCTTCCGAGCCAGATCCATTTCCTCCATATGCATCCGCTCCTGCGCCGGCATCATTTCCTCTATCCGAATCTGTGTCTGCCCCACTGGCTTCATTTTCATATACCAGCCACGGCTTCACCGCATTTCCTCCATTGGAGAAAGCCGTATACAAACCGGCCAGGTGCAGCGGGTTGACCAGGATCTGGCCCTGGCCGTAACCGCTGTCCGCAAGCTGGACCTCCGACTCGATCTGCTCTGTATTGGAATACTGCGACGGGGGCATCACGATCTCAAAGGGCATCTGCTCCCCGAATCCCATAGCATCCAGTTCCCTTTCCAATGCGTCCGCGCCGATCTTGAGGGCCGCCTTGGCAAAATAAATATTGTCCGAATAGATCAGCGCATTTTCCATGGTCACCGGCTCATACGCATGGAGGGTGGTCACAAAGTAATCCCCCCAGGAAGCGTCTTTCTGCCAGCTCATCCCCACATTTCCAAAATCCTCCTGTGGGTCCACCGTACCAGTCTTTAAACCGATGGCCGCAATGATAGGCTTGAATGTAGAGCCGGGGCACCAGGTCTGGCGGAAACGGTTCAGCAGAGGTTTCCGTTCATCCTCATTGAGGGCGTTCCACTGTGCATCGGACAGTCCCAGGATAAAGTCATTGCTGTCAAAGGAGGGTGTGCTGACCAGCGCCAGCACCTCTCCCGAGTAAGGGTCCATCGCGGCGGAGCAGCCGGGATCTTCCCGGAACTGCTGATACAGAGCGTCCTGAAGCTGCGCATCGATGGTCAGCCGGATATCCTGTCCGTTCTGTACCGGAAGATTTGCAAGCACGGATTTTTTGCTGCCGTCCCCGCCCTCTATATAAATGCTGCAGCCGTCCCGGCCCTTCAGTTCCTTTTCAAACAGCCCTTCCAGGCCGCTTCTGCCGATCACGCTGTTTTCGTTGTACCCCTCTCCCGGGTGCTCCTCCAGATCCTCGGCGGTGACATTTCCCACATAGCCGGTCAGGTGTCCCGCCGCTGCCCCAAATGGATAGCTCCGCACCTCCACGTCGCTGATCATGACCCCCGGGACGGCAAGCAGCGCGTCCTGCCGCGCCTTTTCCCGGAGCGCTTTTTCATCCGGCTCCAGAGCCATCAGATCCAGTTCGCTGACTTTCGGAATCGTTTTGATGGGGACAAAGGAATCCTCCTTCACCCAGGCCGCATCCAGACAGTTTTGAATCGTTTCCGTATCCATGTCCAGCAGCTCGGATAACTGCCGCAGGGCGCTCTCTTCATTTTCCAGTTTCCCCGGCACGATGCCCACCGACGACGCGGTCCCCGGCCCTGCAAGCATCCGGTCATTGCGGTCAAAGATCTTTCCCCGCACCGCAGGGACAGTATCGATCCGCACCTTGTCCGAATCCGAAAGCTCCGGAAAAATCAGGCCGTCATGCCAGAGGATTTTATATCCCTCCTCCGTATCCGAAAAACGCATTTCATTTTCAAAATGCAGGTTGCCGGCAGCCGTGTCAAAGGACATCCGGTAGGCCACCGTGTCCGTTTCCTCATCCTTCTTCCGGTCATTTTCCAGGATCTCGACCTGGATATTCGCGATTTCTATTCCCTCATAGATGGCGGAATTTCGCTGAATAAAAGCTTGCCGATCCTTGTATCCGGAATTTTCAGGGTCCGTCATCTCATACATTTTCTCATACTCCTGCTTCCCGATCAGATCCACGTATCGGACAAGGAGTTCCTCCGGAGTCTCCCGGCTGTCTCTTTTTATAAAAAATAAGGCTGCACAAACTGCGATGCATGTTGCTGCAAACGCCAGTCCCGCAGCAGCGGCACGTGGAAACTTTTTACCGCTGCTCTTCCGTTTATGTCTCTGTTTTCTCTCCATGCTTTCCTCTCCGAATTGAAGTCATTTGCGTGGCAGGCGGATGCCGGCGCCCGCAGTTTCCAATCTGTTATATCCCATATCTTACATTCGTAGTATTTTTATGTCAAGCATAGATTGTTTTCACCTGATTCTTTAGGAACATTCTTTTCCCTGATCCGACAGTCTTTGAATCATCTTAAGCATCCTCCCCGCACTGCACCGTATCATTTCTTCCGATAATTTTCCTTGTTCATAAGCCTCATAAATATTCGCGGCATCTTTATGATTTCCGGGCATAATAAGATCATTTCCGGCAGCAATACACTGCCACGGCACACTTCCATTTTCCGGAACGGTTGTATTCCAATCAGACATGATAACGCCTTCAAATCCCCATTCTTCGCGTGCAATTGCCGTACAAAGATCTTTGCTGTTAGCAGCATGAACACCATTGACCAGATTATAAGAAGACATCATAGCAATCGGCTTACTCTTTTTTACCGCAATTTCGAATCCACGCAGGTAGATTTCTCTAAGAGCACGCTCAGAAACACAGATATTCACCCCCATTCTATTGTCCTCCTGATTATTGCAGGAAAAATGTTTAATAGTAACACCGCATCCTCTGTGATTTTGTACGCCGGTTGTTACAGACGCCGCCATCATTCCAGACAGAAAAGGATCTTCTGAATAATATTCAAAATTACGCCCGCATAATGGATTTCTGTGAATGTTCATACCGGGCGCTAACCACAGATCAACGTCAAATTCTTCCATCTCTGCGGCAACAGCTTCTCCAAACTCCCCCATCAAATCTGTATCCCATGACTGTGCCAATGCTGTTCCCACCGGAAATGCAGTACAATATTGATAATAAGTATCTGCATTTTCATGATGCTCTGCCTCTTCCAAAAAACCATTTTCTAAAGCGCCTAAAACACCGACGCCGTATACGGAATTTGTTTTACGGTCTACTTCATAGCTCTGCCTTAGACGAAGTCCTGCCGGACCATCCGCCATGATCAAAGAACGGATTCCATACTTTTCTTCCAGAGCTTCTGTTGTTTCGCCGGCAGAGCCGGGCACTCGGATTCCGGCCGATCCAAGCGTGCCGGCGCCCTGCGTAATGTTTCCATACAAAAGCGGAATTAATTCTGCAGCAGACTGTTCTTCTGCAGGTGATATCTGATATATCCTCTCCCTTTCTTCCCGCGGTATAAATGTAGAAACCGGAATCTTCTGCTCCTCCGCCGTCAAAAGCCATTCCCCGGCTTTATTCTTGGCAAATTCAGCTATGCCAGGTTCTTCCATCACTGCATTGGGTTGACAGCAGCCCTTTGTATGTTCCAATATGGTCTGTTTATGAACGGTAAACAATTCTGCAAGCTGCAGTGACGCTGAATGATTCCCAATCCATATGCCATATGTTCCGGCTTCCATGAACCACGCACGGAGCTGTTCCGAATAGCCGGCAAGATCCGATTGGTCAACAGAAATCATAAGCGTTTGTTTTTCCTGCGGCATTAACGTATTTGTCTTTGCAAAACCGACTAACCGCTGATACTCCTTTGCACAGCCTGTCTGCGGAGGCGTTACATAAACCTGCACTACTTCACGTCCAGAATACATTTTTCCAGTATTCTTTACAGTGACTGTGATATCCATGCCTCTCTCTGTTCTCTGAAGCCCTTCATATTCTATAGAAAAATCCGTATAGGACAGGCCATAACCGAATGGAAACAATGGCTGTATACCGAAACTGTCAAAATACCGATATCCCACATAAATTCCTTCCCTGTATTCCTCTGTTTCTAAATTTCCGTTCAAATAACCAAAGCTGTCTGCCGAAGGATAATCTTCATAATGCCTGGCCCAGGTAGCAGTCAATCTGCCTCCCGGCGCCGCACGGCCAAACAAAACATCCGCAGCCGCATGGCCTCCCTCCTGCCCGGGAAGAGAAATATTTAAAACCGCTTTTATATTTCCGGCCCTTTGCAGAACATCGGTCAGTTCTATTGGCGCTCCCACATTTAAGAGCAGTACGATTGGTATATCGGCCTGATCTAAGTATAAAATGTCTTCCCACTCTTTTTTACTTAAATAATAGTCTCCTTCTATCTTCCTGCGGTCTTTCCCCTCTCCTGCAATGCGGCTGATCACATATACTGCCGCCGATGCATTTTCCAAATCTTCCGGCATAATTTTTCGTCCGTCCGGCATGGAAAACGGATTGGCTGAATACGCGTCAAATGGATTTTCCACATGCCTGGCAGCCTCCAAAACTTTTTCCTTCCATCCAGTTCTGGCAGCTTCGTAACGATTCTCATAATCCGCAAGCCATTCCTCGCTTGTGATCACTGCGCCTGCTGTCTTTAAACCTCTGTATATGGATATACTCTCCCGGTTATTGACATCGCCTGAACCAATTCCTCCCTTGACTGTCCGGACAGCGCCGCCGCCGAATAATGCAATAAACATTGGAAGTTCAAGCGGAAGCAAGCTGTCATTTTTCAGCAAAACCATGCCTTCAGCCGCCGCCCTTCTTGCTAATCCGGCATGTTGAAGCTCACGCTTGGAACGTTTTGTTTTCATCGTACCACTATGATTGTGATTCATAATTTCTCTTATCTCCTCCTGCTTTTAAAATTTATGACTCAAACTCTTCAAAATTGAAAAGTAACATAAAAAGAAAGACTGCCATAGCCAGCTTTTTGCAATTCAAAAGACTTACGCTGCAGCAGTCATCTAAAAACCTGTTTTATTACTCTTTTACACCGCCAAGGGTAACGCCGGCAATAATAAACTTGGAAAGGCAGAGGTATACGATAATAATCGGCACAATTGCTACCAGAATCATTGTATAGATCTTACCCATATCAAAGTTCATATAGTCGGCGCCTCGAAGCGTTGCGATCAGAATCGGCACTGTCATTTTGTCTTTAGACTGAATCACCAGAGCCGGAACAAAGTAGTTATTCCAGGAACCTACAAAACTGAAAATTGCCTGAACTGCAATCGCCGGTTTCATGATCGGAAGTACAATCTGGTTGAAAGTACGGAACTCCCCGCAGCCATCAATTCTTGACGCTTCAACGAGTGACAGCGGAAGCGATGACTGCAGATAACTATGCATAAAATAAAATACTGCCGGAGAAGCAATCGAAGGAATAATCAAAGGAAGTAAACTATCATACATTCCCATATTCGTTATCAGCCGCAGGAATCCCATTGCAGTTACCTGTGTCGGCATTACAAGGATCGCCATAATAAAGGTAAACGCAATCTTCTTCAATTTAAAGTTATATGCATACAGTCCATATGCCGTTAACGCCGAAAAATATGTACAGATTGCCGCAGAGCAGCCGGAGACGATCAGGCTGTTTAAAATCCCCCTGAACATCGGAAAGGTTCCGTCATTTGCAACATTACTGAGGTTTTTAAGCAAATAACTCCCCGGCAGCGCGGAAAATCCTTTCTGTAAGTCCGCATGCGACCGTGTTGCATTGATAAACAAAATATAGAAGAAAAACAAACACATAAATGACAGGATGATCAGTACAATATGCGCAACTATACTCCGTAAATGGCTTGGCTGTTTTGATTTCATAAACCTATCCCCTCCTCTGCTGTTTTCTGGCTTTTTTCGCTGCTGCCTTTGAGCCGTCCGGATCATCATTATTCGTCATCCGGTATACAAAGAAGCATAAGATACCGCTGACAATAAACAGATAAACAGACAGCGCGCCGGCCATACCATAATTTCTGCTCTTCAAATGACTGTTCAGGAACATGATCAAAGTCATAGATGTACGGTCCGGAGTTCCCTGCCCATTCGTCAGGATCTGCGGTACATCGAACATCTGCAGACCGCCGATAATGGCTGTGATCAGCGTATATGCAAGAATCGGCCGTATCTGCGGCAGAGTAATATAGAAAAACCTCTGGAAGCTATTGCACCCATCCAGTTCGGACGCCTCAAATACATCCGGGCTGATTCCCATGATCGCCGCCATCAGCATAATCGTTGAATTTCCAAACCACATCAGGAAATTCATAAATCCTACCAGCGATCTGGTTCCCAGTGCAGAACCAAGGAAATCAATGGGCTGGCTGGTCAACCCGACGGACATGAGAATGGAATTAACTGGTCCGTTGGTAGAGAACATTGTAAAAAATAACATTGCAAATGCAGACGCCATGATCAGGTTCGGCAGATAGATCACAACCTTAAAAAACTGTGTTCCATGAATCTTAAGCCTTGCATCTACAAACCACTCTGCAAGCACCAAAGCGATCACAATCTGCGGAATAAATCCTATAATCCATAAAATCAAGGTATTTGCTGCATATTTCAGCATATCTGATCCTAAAAGGCTGATATAATTTTCCATACCGACAAAATTCGGTCCGATTTCTTTAATTCCTGAACGATAATACTCAAAAAAACTGTACCGGATAGTGTCCACCAAAGGAATAAAGGAAAAAATGAAAAAACTAATAAAAAACGGAAGGATAAAAATATAACCCCATTTTGAATAATCAACTTTTTTAATTTTTTGCTTCATAAACTGTCATTCCTTTCTTTTTCATGCGACGGCGGGGTAATAAATACCCCGTCGCTTATCTTACTCCGGCCACTGAATTTCGGTAATATCAGGATAACGTTCTATAATTGCTGTCTCAAAATTCTTTTTCGCCTTATCATAATCAACCTTCCCCTGCAGGTAATCGCTGAACGAGTTCTGGATCAGCTCTACGCAGCCCTGGTCATAGGCGGAAAGGGGCGCGATCTCAATGCTTTCTGCAACCGGTGCAAAATATTTGAACGCATTCTGTCCTCCAAGAAATTCTGAAGCGAAAGTATCGTCGTCTTCTGCAGCTTCCTTCATCCCGCTTGTTGTGTTTGTAAAATCTGAATAGTCTTTTGAAATTTTAAGCAGATTATCTTTGTCTGCCGTTACCGCGAGAATGATGTCTTTTACATGCTCTGCATTGTCCGTACCCGTGCATGCATGTACATAGGAACCGCCCCAGTTATATTCCTGCGGTGGATTCGTGACAGCCCATGCGCCGGCTTCACCGTCCCAGTTCGGCTTCAATGTAAAATCAATTCCCCATGCCGGGAACAGGAACGCGAATACTTTGGAGGCAGAACCCATTGATTTATTCCAGTCATCATTCCACTGGCCTTTTACATTTTTATCCAGATAGCCGGCCTCCAGCCATTCTTTGGAGATGTCTACCCAATCCATAATCTTCTGATCCACTTTAATCGTTGTCTCTCCGGGACTTACCCATGATTCATCAATGCTGTTGCCATACAGGCGGAACGTATCTGCGTAAGAAGCAAATGTATAATAGCCTTTTGCTTTCAATTCTTCTGCCGTTGCTTCCATGGCATCCCAATCCTTTACTTTCTTGCCGATTTCTTCCGGATCATCCGTCCCGAATACATCTTTGGCAATATCACGGCGATATACTAACAATCCCGGACAGCACTGCCAGGTAGACCCCCTCTGGACGCCGTCCGCATCAGAAGCTGTAACCTTCGTAAAATCATACTGCTCGCTCAGGTCCGCCTCCGGATCGATACCAAGATCCTTAAGCGGCATAGCCGCATCTGCGTCCGCATCCGTATATTTATTGACATAATCTGTCTCTGACAGGAAGATATCAACCTTGTCGTCAGCCGCCGCATCCGCCTGCTTCATCAATGCCTCGTCCAGCTTCTGCTGATAGACGCCGTCCTGATTCGGATTGATGATCCAGTGAATCTCTGTACCGTCATTTAAAGTAGTCACCGTACCGTCTTTAGAGGTTTCCTTTACTTCCGGATAAACTGCCTCCACACGTTCGCGGAATTCATCATTCCAGCTATAGATATTGATCACTTTTCCTTCTTCACCGCCGCTTCCCGCTTCAGAACCGCCGTTTCCCGCTTCAGAACCAGATGGCTTCCCGCAGCCCGCAGCCAGACTTGCCGTCATCGCTGCAATTAACAGGATACTAACTACTCTCTTTTTCATTTGAAAAATCCTCCTTCTATATTTTGTGAAGCGCAGGCTTCACGTTTATTGATGAACGGATTATAGCGTAAATCATTTTTCAGTTATACTAGAGTTCTTACCAAAATATCAGATTCATGACACTTTTTAAATCTTTTCCATTCACTGCAAAACTTGTGGGAGCTGCTTCCTTTAATTTAGGTCATGATTCTGGTATTTTTCGCATATTTTTTATTTTTTTCAGGCATGATTTCCTCTATGATATTCTTTATCTATACATATAAAGGAAAGGAGCAAAAAGATTGTATCACTTAAAATTTATTGATGAGCATGGCAGCTTTCTGATAGAGCAACCGGAAAATACAAGTTATTTATACTTTCCTCTTGCATCTGAAACGGGATTAAAAAGCGCCGTCACACCAAATCTCGGGGGGGACGCCAAGATCGATCAGGAGACCTTCTTATTAGAACCCGTAAGTTCTGAAGACTTACATAACAACCGTTCTTCCCGGAACTTCTGGCTTTTAAAAAACGGCACGGATGCATATTCCGTTACCGGAGCCTCAGCAGATCAGGAAAACTCTCAATTTACTGCGATGCAGGATGAAAGCAGATTGACAGCAGGATTTATGTGGCAGACACTGACAAGATCTTCCAAAATCCATAAGCTGACCTCCACGGTTACTTCTTTTATTCCCAAAGACCGTAATGTGGAAATCATGTATATAACCGTGCAGAATCAATCAGAGGTTACGCAGGAATTTACTGCATATGCCGCCGTTCCTATCTATGGCCGCAGCGCAGACAACATCCGCGACCACCGGAATGTCACCTCCATGCTTCACAGGATCCGCACGGATAAAAACGGAGTCCTTGTCTGCCCGACCATGTCCTTTGACGAAAAAGGGCACCGTCCAAATCAGCATATCTATTATGTCATGGGATGTACGGGAGGCGGCAATTCACCGAAGAGCTTCTATCCCACTGTGGAGGATTTTATCGGCGAGGGAGGAACCTTTACACATCCCCGCGCCGTATATGAACAATATCCCGGTTATCCGGCATCTGCGGCTGCGGCCGGAAAGGAGGCAATGGGAGCCTTCCGCTTTGATCCCGTCTCCCTTGCTCCCAAAGAAACGGCAGACTATATCATTCTCATCGGCATGGAAGACACGGAAAGCGAAATCCTGGAACTGTTTGAAAAATATAACACCGCCGTTAAAGTTCAGAAGGCTTTTTCAGATACAAAATCTTACTGGCAGAATCAGGTAAATGTGAATTTTCATACGAACGAATCTGATTTTGACCACTTGATGAAATGGGTCTGCTTTCAGCCGTTCCTCCGTCGTTTATTCGGCTGCTCTTTTCTCCCGCACCATGACTATGGACGGGGCGGGCGCGGATGGCGGGATCTGTGGCAGGACTGTCTTTCCCTGCTGTTGATGGATCCTGAAAGCGTCGGACATATGATTGCTCTGAATTACGGCGGCGTCCGCATTGACGGAACCAATGCAACAATCATCGGAAGCGGGGACGGTCATTTCATTGCAGACCGGAACGGGATTGCCCGGGTCTGGATGGATCACGCCCTCTGGCCATTGATGACTACAAAGCTTTATATCGATCAGACCGGCGACGCAGACATCTTAAATAAACAGATTTCTTATTTTAAAGATGCACAGACCATGCGCGGAACGGATGTTGACGCTATGTGGAATCCAGAATATGGAGACAGGCAGCGTACTGCCGGAAATGAGATCTATACCGGAAGTATTTTAGAGCATCTTCTCATTCAGCAGCTCACTGCGTTTTATGAGATAGGAGATCATAATATCTGCCGGCTTCGCGGAGCCGATTGGAATGACGCTCTGGATATGGCATCCGAACACGGCGAAAGCGTTGCCTTCACCTGCGCTTATGCCGGCAACCTGCTGAATCTTGCAGCAATGATTCGTCTTCTGGACAGCCGTTCTTCCACTCATATGACTGAACTTCTGGAGGAAATCACGGTTCTGTTGGAAAATGACACAGAAGCATTTGACGATGTCAGCAAAAAACACAAAATACTATCGGATTATGTAAGCAGATGCCGGCATACTATCAGCGGCAGGCGTATGAAGTTCTCCCTTTCCGCTCTCGCTGACAATCTGGTTCAGAAGGCAGACCGGCTCATGGAACGTCTGAGAACTCAGGAATGGATCGAAGGCCCGGACGGAGAAGGATGGTTTAACAGCTATTATGATAACCACGGACACGCCGTTGAAGGATTCTTTGGAAATCATGTACGAATGATGCTGACCGGTCAGGTCTTTGCGATCATGAGCGGTACCGCAGAAGACGGCCAGATTGAAAAAATCACGAGGAGCGCCGACCATTATTTATACAGGAGAGCCATCGGCGGATACCGTCTGAATACGGATTTTCATGAATTGAAATTCGATATGGGGCGCATGTTTGGATTTGCCTACGGGGAAAAAGAAAACGGAGCAGTATTTTCCCATATGACGGTTATGTACGCCAATGCCCTGTATCATAGAGGATTTGTAAAAGAAGGATGGAAAGCGCTCCGCACACTTGCCGATACGGCTCTGGATTTTGATACCAGCCATATTTACCCGGGGATTCCTGAATATTTTCGCTCTGACGGGCGTGGAATGTATCACTATCTGACAGGCGCCGCAAGCTGGTTCATGCTGACGATGATAACAGAAGTTTTTGGCGTCCGCGGAGAAGCCGGAGATCTGATCCTATATCCAAAGCTGCTGGCCTGCCAGTTTGATACGGACAAAACCGCTTCCATCAGCGTTCCTTTCGCCGGAAAAAATTTTACGGTTATTTATAGAAACATAAACGGCAAAGATTTTGGAGCCTATATCATTGATTCTGCTTCATGCGATGGAACTGAGCTTACCGTAAACGAAGACTCTTTTGTCAGGATTCCCCGAAAAATGCTCACTGCATTATCGGACGATACACACACCATTACCGTAAATCTTCTGTGATCTCACAGAGCCAAGAAAGGATAAATACTATGAAATATGGAAATTTTGATGATACAAACCGGGAATATGTCATTGACCGGCCGGATACGCCTGCGCCATGGGTAAATTATCTGGGTTCCCCGGAATACGGCGCAATCATTTCCAATAATGCAGGAGGCTATAGTTTTGCAAGGTCAGGCGCAAACGGAAGAATCCTCCGCTACATTTTCAACAGCTTTGACCAGCCCGGACGATACATTTACATCCGGGACAACGATTCCAGGGATTACTGGTCCGCTTCCTGGCAGCCGGTAGGAAAAGATCTGAACAATTATAAAAGCAAATGCTGTCATGGCATGGGCTATACCAGAATGACCGCCGGCTATGACGGTATCAGCTCGGAGGCTCTCTACTATGTTCCTCTGGGGAAATCCTATGAGGTGTGGGGACTCACTGTAACAAATGACTCAGCACATGTCAGAAACCTGACCTTAAGCGGTTATGCAGAATTTACCAATCATGGAAATTACGAACAGGACCAGGTGAATCTGCAGTATTCTCTGTTTATTACAAGAACATTGTTTAAACAGAACCAGATCATTCAGCAGATTCACGGCAATCTGGATGCCCTGCCAGAAGATGAAAAAGTAGATGAAAAGAACGTGACCGAGCGTTTCTTCGGCCTTGCCGGCGCCTCCGTATCCTCCTATTGCGGGGACAGAGAACAGTTCCTTGGCCGATATCATGGTTATGGAAATCCGCAGGGAATCATATCGGGCGATCTCGGAAATATGACTAGCTACAATGAAAATTCCTGCGGCGCACTCTCTTGCAGCATAACCCTGGCTCCAGGCGAGAAGAAGACCATCGCTTTCCTGCTTGGCACAGGCGGCTTTACTGAATCGTCTGTCCTTCTTGACGGTTATGCCGATCCGGAGGCAATGATAAATCAAGAGCTGCAGGAACTAAAAAAATACTGGTACGAAAAATTTGACCATCTGAAGGTGAACACGCCCAGTTCGGAATTTAATACAATGATAAACACCTGGAATGCTTATAACTGCTTTATGACATTTATCTGGTCCCGCGCCGCTTCCTTCATTTACTGCGGACTCCGCAACGGTTATGGTTACCGCGATACTGTACAGGACATCCAGGGAATCATCCATCTTGCGCCGGAAATGGCCGCAGAAAAGATCCGATTTATGCTTTCTGCGCAGGTAAGTAATGGCGGTGGACTTCCCCTGGTAAAATTCACACATAATCCGGGACACGAAGATACGCCGGACGATGCTTCTTACCGACAGGATACCGGACACCCTGCTTATCGTGCCGATGACGCACTGTGGCTTTTTCCGACCGTTTATAAATATATTGCTGAGACGGGCAATCTGGAATTTTTAAATGAAACCATTCCCTTTGCTGATAAGGAAAAAGCCAGTGTCTATGAACATCTGAAACGCGCTGTTGCATTTTCACTTGCTCATCTCGGTCCTCACGGAATGCCGGCAGGGCTCTATGCAGATTGGAATGACTGCCTGCGTCTGGGGGCAGACGGCGAGTCCTCATTCGTTGCGATGCAGTTCTATTACGCAATGACCGTGTTAAAGCAATTCGCAAAATACAGGAATGATACAGAATATATAAAATACCTTGAAGAAAAGCAGGAAGAGACGGGCGCCGCAATTCAAAAACTATGTTGGGATCAGGATCGGTTTATCCGCGGATATACAGAAGCAGGGGAACGGATCGGCGCCGCCGGGGACCCGGAAGCCAATCTGTGGCTAAATCCACAGAGCTGGGCTGTCATCAGCGGACTTGCCGGCGCCGAACAGGCCGAGACGGCGCTTACAAATGTCTATGAACAGTTAAATACCGAATATGGCGCCCTTCTGATGAATCCTCCCTATCACACCGACGCTTTTGACGGCGCTCTGGCTGTGATATACAATCAAGGGACAAAAGAAAACTCCGGTATCTTCTCACAATCACAGGGATGGCTGGTTCTCGCAGAAGCCCTGTGCGGACACGGAGAACGTGCCTTTACATATTTTATGGAAAATGCACCTGCCGCATGGAATGACCAGGCGGAACTCCGCCGGCTGGAGCCTTACTGCTACGGACAATTTACGGAAGGAAACGCCAGTGAACATCAGGGACGTTCTCATGTACATTGGCTGACCGGAACTGCTTCTACTATGATGGTCGGATGCGTAGAGGGGATTCTGGGACTCCGCCCTGATCTGAACGGTATCACCCTGTCGCCGGCGATTCCAAAGGACTGGACCTGCCTGGAGATAGAAAAGGATTTCCGTGGGAAACATCTGCATATTCTCATCGAGAATCCAAACGGACGGGAAGCCGGATGTGAAAAGCTGATGCTGAATGGAAATGAAATGACCAGTAATTATATACCTGCCAGCTTTCTTAAAGACACAAATGAAATTCGGATGATTCTCTAAAACCGATACTCGTCCCATATAAAGAACGGATGATCAGCGGTATTTCTATATAGAACAAATATCATAAAAGGACGCAATGTCATATTACTTTGCGTCCTTTTGCTTCTTTTTAATGCTGTTCTTCTAACTTATACCCAAGGGCATCCCATTATGGCCATTCGGCCGTTTCACAAGGTATGATTCTCTGCTTCTGATTCAATCTCCCAATGAATCGTGTGATGTAAATCCCGATATTTTTTAGGCGTCATACCCACGTATTCCCGAAACTGCTGTATAAAATGACTCTGCGAAGAAAAAGACAGGCGATTTGCGATCTCAATCATAGAATATTCACTGTACTGCAGAAGGTTCTTGGCCATATTGATCTTCTGACTGCGTATATAGGCGCTGACCGAATCACCTGTTTCTTTCTTGAACAATCGTGACAAGTAGCTTGCAGACACACCAAGTTCATCTGACAGATCCTCAATCGTAATACGCTCTTTTATATGAGAATAAATATATTCCTTACAGACACTGATATGCCTGGAATTCGTATTACTATGGCAAAACCTGCGCATCTTCTCTGTATAATCCAGAACCATCTCATCATGAAGATTCCGTACTCCTTGTACTGTATGTATGTCATCCAGCTTTTGAATATAGAAATCACTCATCCGGAAAGCCAGCTCCAGTTCCATGCCTTTCTGCTTACATAATCGGGTAATCATTGCCGTGGTAATGACAAAATGATATTTTAAATTTGTAATTGGATTTCTGGACAGCACTCCAACTCCTTCGCTGTCCAAAAACCTCTCTTGTCCACAGTTCTTCCTGACTGCTTCTATATCGCCTTTCGTTACTGCCTGATAGAACAAAAATTCTTCTGTCAGCGGCCTGTGTTCTGCTTCATCAATATCATCTTCCGCTTCTAAGAGAAGCCATTCATCCTGATATCCCATAGTATAGTCCTCCTTCGGTTTCTGTTCACGGCGCCCTGCACCTTGCCGCAAGGCATCCGGCCAGTAAAACAGCGGTTGCCGAATGATACTTTTTTATTATATCAACAAAACGGAGGTTTTGCAAATGGTTCAGACTTCGGTTCTGTTCTGGTTACTGTTCACAGTCATTTCGCTCACATAAACTCAAAAAGACCGCACATACATGCGGCCTTTTCGAAAAAGGGATTCTTAGTGAAATGATACTTTTTTATTTGCAAAGCTTCTTAAATTCATCTGCCACGAACTGTACCTTCGTACCGATGATAACCTGTACCGCTGTCTTACTCGGCCGGATCACTCCTGCTACACCTGCGGATTTGATCTTCTTTTCGTCCACTGCCGTGTAGTCTTTGATTTCCAGACGAAGTCTTGTGATACAGTTATCAATGCTGGCTACATTGCCTTTTCCGCCTACGCCTTCCAGGACAATCCTTGCTACTTCCGTAAAATCGTCGTTCGCAAGCTGAACGCCTGTCTCGTCATCATCATCTTCTCTTCCGGGTGTCTTCAGGTCAAACTTCACGATCACGATCCGGAACAGTACATAGTAAATCGCAGCAACTACCAGGCCGATTGCCGGCAGTAACAGCGGATTTACCGCAAACGGAGCCTTGAAGCTCAAGATCCAGTCAATCAGACCTGCACTGAAGTTAAAGCCCGCGCGTGCCGGAAGCAGAGATACAACTGCCAGGGAAATACCTGTCAATACAGCATGGATCAAATACAGAACCGGTGCAAGGAACATGAAGGAAAATTCCAACGGTTCCGTAACGCCGTTAAAGAACGATGCCAGCGCCGCGGAGAATAACAAACCTGCAGCGATCTGCTTCTTGCTGTCTTTTGCTGTATGATACATTGCCAGTGCCGCTGCCGGAAGACCAAACATCATAACCGGGAAGAAACCGGACATATACATACCTGTCTGTCCGATCACACCGCCTTCGATGCTTCCCCAGAACTTGCCGATGTCGTTGATGCCCGCCACGTCAAACCAGAATACGGAGTTCAGCGCATGGTGCAGACCAAATGGAATCAACAGTCTGTTGAAGAATCCGTACAGACCTGCGCCTACTGCTCCCAGGCTCATGATAAATTCACCGAATGCGATCAACGCATTGTAAATGACCGGCCATACAAAGAACAGAATCAATGAAGCAAAAATGGACACTGCCGATGTTATGATCGCCACACAGCGCTTTCCGCTGAAGAATGAAAACGCGTCCGGAAGCTTCGTGCTCTTGAACTTATTGTAGCATGATGCCGCGATCAAGCCGCACATGATACCGATAAACTGTGTCTGAGTCTTGGAAAATGCCGGATCTACTTCCTCTACCGCTACCTTGGTCAGCATCGAGATCACGCCCGGTGACAGGATCGTCGTAACCATCAGCCAGGATACGAGACCTGCAAGACCTGCTGTTCCGTCATTGTCATCCGCCATACCTACCGCGACACCGATCGCGAACAGGATTGCCATCTGGTCAATCAATACACCGCCGGCTTTC
>Ga0137306_101051_pt1 | contig 30881 bp, 25 predicted proteins | sample Inofroosms_March_FD_97187 | JGI IMG/M metagenome (GOLD analysis project Ga0137306, IMG submission 97187) | Mouse cecal microbial communities from Vienna, Austria - N-Acetylneuraminic and N-Acetylglucosamine D2O microcosms_March | ecosystem: Host-associated > Mammals > Digestive system > Large...
AATCTATTCATGCGAAGAACCGTCATTTGGATGAAACAGCAGAAAGCATGAGACTAAGTATCCTTGGCAAAGAAACCCGGATGAAGGAGACAAAACCATTAGAAGTTGTGGAGGTCTATGTGAAAGAAAACAAAGCGGAATTGATTGACCCACTAGATGTTGTGAGTCAAATGCAGCAGCTAAAGGAGCGTAAAGACAAGCTGATTTCGGAGTTGGATACACAAATCAAAGTTTCTAATGCGACTACATTTGTTGTTTTGGATTAATGTTTAATTATGCCTATAATGCGAAAACCTAAAACTCAGTTTCCCTGACAACAGGGTTATATTATAAATGCAGATTCGGCATAATAAAGCGGCCTTATGGACAAACGATAAAATATGAATTATTTTGACAAATGAATGACAGGTTTTTTGTGATTTTTTTGCAGGTGTGGAGACACACTGAAATCCATGAGAAAGGTTCGGTATCGGGCTGTTTGACCAAGGTTAACCACATGGCTGCATTATAGGCAAATGTATAGAATCATTTAGGGGTAAAAGTCTGCCCATGTAATGGGCTTTATATATTAAATAATGTGTGAAAAGCTTTTACTGTTTGAATTATACAACGGAGGTAATGAAATATTTATGGATAAAAATGTATATCCAAATATAAATATGGAGAAAACAGGGCTTTTGCTAAAAAAGAAGATAACAGAACAGGGTTATTCGGTTAAGGATATCCAGAAATATCTTCAATTGTCATGCCCGCAGCCGATATACCGATGGTTTAAAGGAAAGGTAATGCCTTCTCTCAACCATTTGCTGATGCTGAGCCGTATCCTGAAAGTGCATATGGAAGATTTGCTGGTAGTAGAAGGGGGTTCCCATGTACAAAATACAGAGAAAAAAATATGTGAGATTTTGCCCTATGATATGTGGGGGGAAAACAGATATTCGGAACCGCTTCATAAATTCCAGGAAGGTACACGGAGGAGAATAGTGGCATATTGGGGAAAGCTGTGTGTTAAAGTGGCATAAAGAAGATGCCCGCAGCAGTTGGGAGAAAATGCGTGGTTTTTAACGGACATCTTCTTTATGATTGACATATTGATTACAGTTTAAGCCCTTTTGGGGCTATATTAGTCATAATAGTTTTGCATTGTATAATGTATAAACATCTATTTTGTAAGTGGAATCCCTTTCGTAACCTTTCGGTAAATTTTCCATAGAAGAACAGCCGGAAAACTAAATAATAAATATACGGTGGAAAGAATACCAACGGTACCGCCGATAAGGGCAATAATTAATAGTCCAAAATTCATAATGGAACAACCTCCTGATGTAAAATAATATTAATATGTTTTGACTGCCTTTATTATAGTGTGGCAAATTGAACAAGAAAAGACGGAGGAAGGTTTCTTAGCGCAATCTTAACGTATGTGGTCTGTAGATGCCCTTGACATAATCCTGTTTTCATGCGAATATAGTTTAATGATGAACAGTTCATATATAAACAGTTTATATTTGAACTGTTCGATTATAAATTAATTGAGAGGGATAAAAAGTGGATACTGAGTTTGAAACACTGCTTTATGGGCAGCAGTTTAAAAAGCTATATGAAAAAATGAGCAATCTTATTACGGAGAAATATGGGCTTCATAAGGTGGAAATTGAAATCCTGCTTTTCCTGAAGAAAGGAAAAGGGGATACTGCAAGGGATATTGCAGAAAATAAGTTTTTTTCTAAAGCGCATATTTCACATGCTATTGACCATCTAATGGAATGCGGATATTTGGTAGGGAAGTTGGATGGGCAAGACAGGAGATGTGTTCATTTGGTTTTGAGAGAGGAAGCAGAACCGGTATGCGAGGAGCTTCTGAAGATGCGAGAGAATCTGATGAATACCGTTTGCCAGGGGATTACAGAAGAAGAACGATTGATGATGCGGCAGGTGGCGAAGAAGATTGCATGTAATATTAGCAAAGAGCTGATGTAGAATGGAGAGGGCATCGTGGTAAAAGTTCCGGGATGGAGGGAAAGGTTGAAAGAGTCGTTTGGTCAATCTGAAATCCGTATCGAAAGCCACAATTTCACACGTTAAGAAAGGAGCATGGTTATATAAATGACAAGAAACAGCAAAAGGGAGCAAATAGAAAATTATACGGTAAAATATGGTGATGTTTGTAAAGAAAATAACTTAATAGATATTAATTTATATGAACAATACGGTGTAAAGAGGGGATTAAGAGATAAAAACGGGGAAGGCGTATTGGCAGGCTTGACGAATATTTCCATGATAAAATCACAGGAAATAATTGATGGAAAGAGGGTACCATGTGAAGGAAGGCTGCTGTATCGGGGGTATGATATCATCAATTTGGTAAGGGGATTTGAACATAGCTCCAGATTCGGTTTTGAAGAAATTGCATATCTTCTGCTGTTTGGCAGTTTGCCGGATAAAAGCCAGTTGAAGGAATTTCGGGGGAAGTTGGCAATGATGCGCACTCTTCCCACTAATTTTACAAGGGATGTTATTATGAAAGCATCCAGCAAAGACATTATGAATTCTTTGACCAAAAGCGTGCTGACTCTTGCTTCTTATGATAAACAGGCATCGGATCTTAGCATCCCTAATGTGTTGCGGCAGTGTATGCAGCTGATTAGCGTATTTCCGATGCTTTCGGTATATGGCTATCAAGCGTACAACCATTATGAACGGGATGACAGCCTTTACATACACCGGCCGGATGCAAATCTTTCCACAGCAGAAAATATTCTACGGCTGCTTCGCCCGGATATGAAATATTCGGAACTGGAAGCCAAGGTCTTGGATATTGCATTGGTATTGCATATGGAACATGGAGGTGGTAATAACTCTACATTTACGACCCGTGTGGTGACATCTTCCGGTTCCGATACTTATTCGGTTATTGCGGCTGCTTTATCTTCTTTGAAGGGCCCGAAACATGGTGGGGCGAATATCAAGGTAGTGGAAATGATGGCCAATATTAAAAAGCATGTAAAAGATGTGAACGATGAGGAAAAGGTAAAGGATTATTTGGCACGGATGCTTAATAAAGAAGTATTTGACAAGAGCGGTTTGATTTATGGTATGGGCCATGCAGTATATTCCATTTCTGATCCAAGAGCGACTATTTTCAAAAGCTTTGTGGAAAGGCTGGCGTTGGATAAAGGGCGCAAGGAGGATTTTAGGCTTTATTCCATGATTGAGCGTTTGGCGCCTCAAGTAATAGCGGAAAGACGGAACATTTATAAGGGAGTAAGTGCAAATGTAGACTTTTACAGTGGATTTGTATATAGCATGTTGGATATTCCACTGGAACTTTATACGCCTATTTTTGCTATGGCAAGGATTGTAGGGTGGAGTGCGCATAGGCTGGAAGAGCTGATTAATGCGGATAAGATTATCCGTCCGGCATATAAAAGTGTGTTGATGGAGCGGAACTATACAGAAATAGATGAAAGAGGATAAAAACTGAAGAATGCTCTATATTAGGGAGATAGGAAGGCGATAAAAATTGAGATTATACCGTACGAAATTTCAGGAAAAACTAAATGAAGCATTAAAGGCAGTGCTGCCGATTATCGGGATTGTCCTTGTCCTTTGCTTTACAATTGCGCCGATTTCACCAAGTATATTGATGGCTTTTTTGCTAGGGGCGGTGCTTTTAATTGTAGGGATGATGTTTTTTACGCTTGGCGTGGAACTTTCTATGACTCCGATGGGAGAACGGGTAGGCACATGTATGACCCGTTCCAAGAAGCTTTCGGTAATGGTATTGCTTAGTTTTATATTAGGGATTGTAATCACTATTTCAGAACCGGACTTGCAAGTGCTGGCAGAGCAAGTGCCGTCTATTCCAAATTTGACGCTAATTTTTGCAGTTGCATTTGGGGTCGGAATCTTTCTTGTAATAGCGCTATTGCGTATGCTGTTTTCGATTCCGCTGTCTTTTATGCTTTTATTCTTTTATGGGCTTGTAATAGTGCTGGCTTTTTTCGTGCCGGGGGATTTTCTGGCGGTGGCATTTGATGCCGGAGGGGTGACTACCGGGCCGATGACGGTTCCTTTTATTATGGCAATGGGTGTCGGTATTGCAGCAATCCGTAGCGATAAGCATGCAGCAGATGATAGTTTCGGTCTTGTGTCGCTTTGTTCTATCGGGCCGATATTGTCAGTGTTGGTATTAGGGCTGATTTATCATCCGGAAAGCACCGAATACATACCGGAGCAAATCCCGGATATTAGCAGTTCGGTAGAGCTTTGGGGAATGTTTTCAGGAGGCTTCCCGAAATATATGTGTGAAATGGCAGTTTCGCTTTTCCCAATCCTGGCATTTTTCGGGATATTTCAAATTATTTTCAAAGGGATGCAGAAACGTACGCTGATTAAGATTGGTATTGGCCTTGTATATACTTATGTGGGCCTGTTCCTGTTTCTGACCGGTGTGAATGTAGGGTTTATGCCTGCTGGTAATTATCTTGGGCAGGTGATTGCTTCAAATCCTTACCGATGGATTATTGTTCCTATTGGTATGCTGATTGGATATTTTATTGTATTAGCGGAGCCAGCAGTATATGTATTGACAAAACAAGTAGAAGATATTACTTCTGGTGCGGTGTCGGCAAAAGCTATGAGCCTTAGCTTGTCCATCGGTGTGGCAGTATCTTTGGGGCTTGCAATGATACGTGTTTTAACGGGGGTTTCTATTTTGTGGTTTATTATTCCGGGTTATGGTATTGCGTTGGTTTTGTCATTGGCAGTTCCCAAGATTTTTACAGCAATAGCTTTTGACTCCGGCGGTGTGGCATCGGGGCCGATGACGGCAACTTTTCTTTTGCCGTTCGCAATGGGAGCCTGTGTTAGTGTAGGCGGGAACATTGTGACGGATGCCTTCGGCGTTGTGGCTATGGTAGCCATGACTCCTCTCATTACCATACAGGTGTTGGGATTGGTTTACAAGCTGCGTTCTGCAAAAGCGGCGCCGATACCGCAGCCTGCAGGTATGGGCGTACAGGAGGCTTTCGAACTGCTTGGTGACGATGAGATTATTGAATTGTAGGAAAGGGGTTCGGGATGAGCAAAGTATATATGATGGTAACGATTACGAACAGAGGTATCGGTTCAAAGATGCTGTCTTTTTATAAAGAGAACGGACTGTCGGTTATATTAAGCACTCTGGGAGCAGGAACGGCGAATAGCGATGTGCTGGATTATTTCGGCTTAGAGGCAACGGAAAAAGCAGTTATGGTGGCTCCGGTCACGAGGGAAACATGGCGGTTGTTAAAGAAGGGGCTGCAAAAGAAAATGAATATTGATGTGCCGGGAACAGGCATTGCATTTATTATCCCGTTTTCCAGTGTCGGAGGGAAAAAAGCTTTGCAGTTTTTAACAGCCCATCAGGACTTTGTCAAAGAGGAGGAAACCATTTTGAAAGAGACGGAATATGAATTGATTATAGTCATCTTAAATCAGGGCTACAGCAATATTGTAATGGATGCGGCAAGAGGGAAAGGGGCAGGAGGCGGCACGGTAATCCATGCGAAAGGTACGGGTATGGAAAAAGCGGAGCAGTTTTTGGGTGTATCTATCGCTGCGGAAAAGGAGATGATTTTTATCGTGACCAAAGCAAAAGGGAAGAATGAGATTATGAAAGCGATTATGGAAGAAGCCGGCATGGACAGTAAGGCTAAATCTATCGTGTTTTCCCTCCCCGTTACAAGCACAGCAGGGCTGCGCCTACAGGAAGAGGATTTGACGGAAGAAATATAGGGAAATGTAGAAAATTGCTTTGTGCAAGGAAATAATGCCAGGTTTAATCTGGCGCTTTGGAGATATAAAAGGTATCGGCAAGAAGGAGCCAGTTAGCGCGGAACAAATTCATGATTTGCCAATAGCCGGCTCCTCTTAAATGATATTCCTGAATAAGTGAGAATTTTTCATTCATGCTTCTGACATCTTCAAACCATACTTCGTGTCCGGTGCCGTCTTTTACATAGGAAAAATGAGGTGACATGGAAACCGGGTCGAATTGGATGGAGGCATTGTTGGCAATAGCAATTTCAATGGCTTCCGTATTGCTGATAGTACGTGCGGCGGTAATGCCTTTTTCATAGGGGAGGGGCCAATCGTAGCCATAGTTAGGGATACCCAAATTGATTTTATCCGCAGGAATACGGGTAAGGGCATATTCGACGACTTCGCGTACCTTGTGGATAGGCGCTACAGCCATAGGAGGGCCATAAGTGTAGCCCCATTCGTATGTCATAAGCAGCACAGAGTTGGCAGCTTCACCTAAAAGGGCATAATCTTTGCCTCCGTAGAGAAGACCGGGTTGGTTATCGGAGGTTTTTGGCACCAATGCTACAGAAACAGAATAACCGGCGGCATTGGCAGCTATTCTTACTTTTGTAACAAATTCGGCAAAGGCAATCCTGTCCTCTGCCAGAATATATTCAAAATCAATATCAATTCCACCGTAGTTCTTCGCTTCCATAGTCTCTAGCAGATTTTCGATTAAGTTCTGCTGTACATCAGGGCTGTTTACCAATACGGTAATTAAATAGTTGCTGAACATTCCATCGGATCCGAAAGGTGTGAGCGTGAGGACAGGCGAAGTATTGTTTTTACGCGCAAGCTCAATCATCCAATTATCATCCAACAGAGGAGGGATTAAATCTCCGTTTGTAGTAAGACCGTAGGAGAAAATAAATAAGTCAGTAAGATATGGTAGGGTTTCCGTAAGCGTAAACCGCCGGATAAAGGGATACGCGTATCCGCCCGTTATGATATTTCTTTTCTCCTTGGCATTTTCATTGACGGAAAGCAACAAAGCCTGGCCTATTGCCAGCCGGTAAGGGTAGGACAATTGATTATTATAGATAATGGAATCAGGGGTGACGCCATAGGTGGAAGCGATGGAATCCACACTGTCTCCGGCCCGGACAACATATATTTCCATAAAACCTCTTTCCTTGCTGCAGTTAATCTTTTTTAGTAATAATCATATGCAAGAAATAGCGCATTTGATTGCAAAGAGTGGAATAATTTGTTATGATATTTATTAAAATAAGGGGCAATGAAAGCAGAAAGCGAGGCAAGACAGATGAAGAAGGCAACAGGAAGGGAAAAAGAAAGACAGAGGGGATTAGAAAGCCAAAATAACCAGAACGGTTTATGCAAGACGACTATCCAGATGGAAATCAGAAGGAATATTATCAAACTGGTAGCAGTATCGTTAGCTGTGATGGGGATTATTTCCAGCTTTTTAAATTATTATTCCACGCAGAATACATTGAAACAGACAATGATAGAACAGGCAGAAACAACGTCGGAAGTGATAGAAAATAGATTAAAGGCGGAAATGAACCTTGTAGAGGTTGTGGGGAGTATTGCAAGGTTGAGCAATCCGGATGTAGCTGTGGAACAGAAGAAAGAGTTGCTGGAAGGTTATCGGATAAATTATGATTGGGAAACCATTATGATTACCGATGAAAATGGCATTGACAGGCTGGGAACTGGGATAGATGTATCGGATAGGGATTATTTTGGAAAAGCTTCAGCAGGGGAAACCGTAATCAGTGACCCCGTCTATAGCAAAGAGACGAATAATCTGGTAATTACCATTGCAGCGCCTTTGTGGAAAGACGGGAAATTGAATACATCAACGGCAGGTATCGTAGTAGTGGCTTTTGATGCGGAAAAACTGACGGATATTGTAAGAGGCATCCATGTCAGTGAAAACGGAAGTGCCTACATAATTGATGGAAAAGGGGGTACGATAGCCCATAATGATTATTCGCTTGTGCTGAACGAAAGCAATACGGTGGAGGAATCAAAATCAAATTCTTCTTTGAAAGCGATTGCAGCTTTGGAAAAGAAAATGATGAATGGGGAAAAAGGATTTGGACAGTATAGATATGGCGGGGTAAACAAGTTTCTTGCGTATGCGCCGATAGAATATAATGGGTGGAGCCTTGGCGTGAATGCGCCTATGACTGACTTTATGATGCAATCCATTATTGGGATTATTATTATCATTATTTTGCTGATTGTGTCGGTAGGCATAGGAATCAAGACGGCACGAGAAATGGGCAAGGCATTGGGAGAGCCAATTAATAAATGTGCGGATAGATTGCGTTTGTTGGCAGAAGGGGATTTGGAAACCCCGCTTCCCGAAATCAGGACGGAAAATGAAACGATGATTCTTGCGGAATCTACCAAAGTTATTGTAGAGAGAGTGAATGAAATTATAGGGGATGCTTCCTATCTTTTGGCAGAAATGGCGAACGGGAATTTTGCAGTACATTCCCAAATAGGGGAAAATGCATATGTAGGCGCATTTAAGGCTTTGCTTATTTCGATAAGGACGTTGAACGGTGATTTAAGCGCAACACTAAAAGAGATTCATGAAGCTTCCGCACAGGTGGAAGCAGGAGCATCCCAAATGGCGGAAAGCGCCCAGAGCCTTGCGGAAGGCGCTACAGAACAGGCAGGAGCTGTGGAAGAGCTTTTGGCTACGGTATCCGAAGTAACGGTTCATGTGGAGGAAAATGCAAAGGCCACAGACCAAGCCCATGACAGGGCAAATGTGGTTGCAAAGGTTGCAAAAACAAGCCAGGACAAGATGAAAGATTTGACAGGGGCAATGGGGAAAATCGAGGAGACTTCCAAAGAAATCAGCAATATTATTGAAAATATTGAGGATATTGCATCGCAGACGAATTTGCTTTCCTTGAATGCAGCAATTGAAGCAGCGAGGGCAGGGGAAGCTGGCAAAGGGTTTGCAGTGGTTGCAGATCAAATCCGTAAATTGGCGGAACAAAGTGCCCAATCTGCAATTGATACAAGAAAGCTGATAGAGACATCCATTGGCGAAGTAGATAACGGAGGAATAATTACAAAGGATACGGCAGAACATTTAGATAAGGTAATGGAGGGTCTGGATGAAATTCTTCTTGCAGTAGGAGGGGTGCGCCGTGCATCCGATAAACAGGCAGTCGCAATGAAGGAAATCGAAAAGGGCGTGGAACAGATTTCACAAGTAGTAGAGAGCAATTCCGCTGCAGCCGAAGAAACATCAGCTACTAGCGAGGAACTTTCTGCCCAGTCAGAAAGCCTAAATTCCTTGATTGACCACTTTAAGCTTGGTTAAAATGTATCTGGAGGAAAAGGAAATGAACTATAAGGAAGCGTATGAGAAGCTGGAGAAATACGGACAGTTACATGTGCTGAAGTATTATGATGAATTGTCGGAAATAGAAAAAGGAACACTGCTTAAGCAGATAGAAGAATTGGATTTTGGGATACTAAAGTACAGTAAAGAAAATACCACCAATCAAAAGGGGGAGATTTCTCCGTTAGCGGCTATGCAGCTTCCCGAAATTGAGGAACACAGGAAAAGGTATACGGAGATTGGCGTAGAGGAAATCCGAAAAGGCAAAGTGGCTGCCGTCCTTCTTGCAGGAGGGATGGGAACCCGTTTGGGTTCGGATCATCCGAAAGGGATGTTTGATATTGGGCTCACAAGACCTGTGTATATTTTTCAAAGAATTCTTGAAAATATGTTGGATGTAGTGAGACAGGCAGGTGCATGGGTACATTTATTTGTAATGACAAGCGATAAGAACCATGATATGACAGTAGCCTTTTTTGAGGAAAAAGGCTACTTCGGGTATAGCAAAGACTATGTAAGGTTTTTTATTCAGGATGTGGTGCCAGCTTCCGATTATGAAGGAAACGTATATATGGAGGAAAAGTGGAAAATTGCCACATCCCCTAACGGTAATGGAGGATGGTTTTCTTCCATGAATAAATGCGGGCTTTTGAATATCGTAAGAGAAGATGGGATTGAATGGATTAATGTCTTTGCTGTGGATAATGTACTTCAACGAATTGCAGACCCTTGTTTTGTAGGTGCAACGATTGACAATGGGTGTGTGGCGGGGGCAAAAGTAGTAAAGAAGAACAGCCCGGACGAGCGGGTAGGGGCATTATGCCTGGAAGATGGCAGGCCGTCTATCGTGGAATATTATGAGCTGACAGATGAAATGAAGATGGCGAAGGATGCGGATGATAATCCTGCGTATGACTTCGGTGTAATCCTTAATTATATCTTTAAGACGCAAACGCTGGTAGAAATTATGGACAGGCAACTTCCGCTTCATGTTGTGGAGAAGCAGATACCTTATATGGATGATGCAGGCAGGCATATAGAACCGGATGTTCCCAATGGCTACAAATATGAGACGTTGGTTTTGGATATGATTCACCAGGTAGATACTTGCCTCGCCTATGAAGTGGAAAGGGAAAAAGAGTTTGCTCCGATTAAGAATGCTACGGGAATTGATTCTGTGGAAACCGCCAGGGAACTGTGCAAAGAAAATGGTATTTTGTTATAGGCTTATGAGTTCTTGGTAAAACATTTATTCCCGCGAGCAACGAGCCAAGTGGCTGCTTGCAGACATTTGGCGACTGCCGCGAGGGTCAAATATCCCGCTGCTCTGCAGCGGGGTATTTGACTCAACGGTATTTTTTTGATATTTTAACATTTTGACAGCCATGTATAACATTATCCTATTGAAAAAGTATGGTGCGGGAGTAGACTGGTATTATGTGTAAGTGATTGGGAAATATTCCCGGAAGAAGTATTGTGCTTGATTTGTTAGGGCAGGTAATGGATAAAACAAATATGTTTTGCGTACATTTGATTGGAGGGATTGGAAAATGGCAATTTTAGTAACAGGAGGCGCCGGATATATCGGAAGCCACACGGTAGTGGAATTACAGAGCGCGGGATACGAGGTTGTGGTTTTGGATAATTTGAGCAATTCCAGTGAGAAATCATTGGAACGGGTAGAAAAAATTACAGGGAAAAAGGTTCCGTTTTATAAGGCAGATATCTTGGATAGGGAAGCGCTGAACCAGATATTTGAAAAAGAAGAAATAGATTCCTGCATTCATTTTGCAGGGCTGAAAGCGGTAGGGGAATCAGTAGCGAAACCTTGGGAATATTATGAAAATAATATAGCGGGTACCCTCACTTTAGTAGATGTTATGCGCAAACATGGGGTGAAGAACATTATCTTTTCATCTTCTGCGACGGTATATGGCGATCCGGCGATGATTCCGATTACAGAAGAGTGCCCAAAGGGACAGTGTACGAATCCTTATGGATGGACGAAATCCATGTTGGAGCAGATTTTAATGGATATGCAGAAAGCAGACCCGGAATGGAATATAATTCTTCTGCGTTACTTTAATCCTATTGGGGCGCATAAGAGCGGAACAATTGGAGAAAACCCGAATGGCATTCCGAACAATTTGATGCCGTATATTACGCAGGTAGCTGTTGGCAAGCTGAAAGAGCTGGGTGTATTTGGGGATGACTATGATACACCGGATGGAACAGGCGTTAGGGATTATATCCATGTTGTGGATTTGGCAAAAGGTCATGTTAAGGCTTTAAAGAAGATAGAAGAAAAAGCAGGTTTGTGCATTTATAACCTTGGTACAGGCAGCGGATACAGCGTTTTGGATATTGTAAAGAATTTTGAAGCTGCTACTGGGGTGAAAATCCCTTATGTAATTAAGCCCAGAAGACCGGGCGACATTGCGACTTGCTATTCCGATGCGGCGAAAGCAAAAGAGGAACTTGGCTGGGAAGCGGAAAACGGGATTAAGGAAATGTGTGAAGATTCTTGGAGATGGCAAAGCAATAATCCGAATGGATACGAATAAAGCGGTAAAACAGGAAAAATATTTTTTAAAGGAGGCGCGATGCCGTAGGCATTCCGCCTCCTTTTTATGCGCATCCCCGTGCAGAAGAAAAAGCCGCTATGCGTCGCAGGGGGAGTGCAGCGGGGAGAGGGGGATGAATCTCCACCCCTCGATAGAACATCCCCGTGCAAGGGAAAATGCGTTATGCGTCGCACGGAGCACGCAGCGAGTAGAGGAAGACGAATCTTCTCTACTCGTTTAATTGGAGTCAAGGATATCTAAGCTACATAGAGATACATAAAGATAAAATGACAGATGCTTCCTCCCATTACGAAGAGATGAAAAATTTCATGGGAGCCAAAGTTGGCATGTTTGGAGTTGAAGATAGGGAGTTTTAGCGCGTAGATAATGCCTCCGATTGTGTAAATGATACCTCCGGCGAGGAGCCACAGGAATGCGCTGGTAGGAAGGGTATGCCACAGGGGCCCAAAGACACCGATGCAGACCCAGCCCATTGCAATATAAATTATAGAAGAAAACCACTTGGGGCATGTAATCCAGAAAGCCTTGATGCCGATACCTACAGCGGCGATTCCCCATACAATAGCCAATAAGGTGTATCCTGATTTTCCGCCAAGGACAATCATACATACAGGAGTATAGGAGCCTGCAATTAAGATGAAAATCATCATATGGTCTATTTTGCGGAAAACTTTAATTACTTTTTCCGAGACATTGATAGAATGGTAGGTAGCGCTTGCGCCGTAAAGTAAAATCATACTAAGTATAAATATGGACATAGATGTCAAACTTGCTGCACTGGAACCAGCAGCAGTTTTCACCAATAGCGGGATAGCTGCAAAAACTGCCATCATCATACCTATAAAATGGGTAATGGCGCTTCCGGGTTCACGAATTGTAATCTGCATATAGATACCTCCTCAATCACAAAGCAATAGTAAAATAATTCAACATGTAGTAATTAAAACTACATTAACTATATTAAAATACTACAACATAGTGTATGAGGTGTCAACAAAAATATGCATTAAAAATTTTAAAAAATATGATAGAGCGGAGGGGCAGAGGTAAAATTCCCTTTTCCATGCCGGGTGATAACCAATGGTTGAAGGGAGTAATCCGTAATTTTATATCCGCTAGAAGTAAGGGATACAGTAAAATTTGCAATGCCGCCTTTTACGCAGTATTTTTCCGGCTGGGCGCTGATAAAGTTTCCGATGGAATAATAGACAAGCATTTCATGTCCGCTGTTGTCGTTTAGAAGCTCATATGGCTGAAGTGCATGAGGGTGCGTTCCAACGACAACATCCACTTTGCTTTCCAAAAATAATTGTGTCCATTTCTTCTGATAAGCATCGGGTTGATTGGCATATTCCGAACCCCAGTGTACAAAGAGGATAATAAAGTCTGCATCTGACTGGGCAGCCTTAATATCATTCCTGACTTGCTCTTCATCATCCAGCAAATGTACCATATGAGGGTTTTCATCGGGAATTTTCATACCATTTGTGCCGTATGTATAATTAAGCATTGCAAAACGAATACCATTTCGCTCGATGATTTCATAGGGAACGTAACTCGTTTCGTCCATTGACTGTATGCCAATGCAAAGGATTTGCTCGGAATCGAAGAATTTTTTTGTAAAGTGGACGCCTTCCGGCCCTTTATCAAGGATATGGTTTGTAGCGCATGTTACGACATCGAAACCGGCATCGGCAATTGCCTGCCCTACCTGAACAGGGGTACCGAATTTTGGATAATCGCTGTAATGGGATGGATTGTCCGTAAGAGGTGTTTCCTGATTGATAACAGCGATATCGCTTTGGGAAATCGTATGTTTGAAATTTTCAAATAAAAAATGGAAGGAACCGTTATTTTGCAGCCCATACCGATAGATAGGCTCATGAATAAGATTGTCGCCGAAGACCACAAAGGATATGTCGGTATCTTCTTTTGTAAAACCCCAGGAATCCCATACCCAACTGGTTGTTATTCCGTTTAAATCTGTGAGCAGAAGGCGGGAGGAGGGGACCTCCTTATTATTGGCAGTAAACCGGGCAACATCCTGGCCGATATAAGAGGACATCCATTTCGGTCTGATTTGCTCTTGCTCGTACTCATAGACAAAAATATGCTGGCTCCATTTTGGCTCGTCATTTTTCAGCCAAAATGGCTTTTGTTTGCCGTATCTGCCAATTTTCCAGCAAAGCAAAATCAATTCATCTTCGTGGTCGTTGTCTATGTCAAAAGATATTGCATCCTGCACTTTTATGCCCTGGGCTGTTGACCAGATGAGGGCGCCGCCGTAATTGATATGGACAGTTTTACTGCTTAAGTGTATTTCGTATTTCCCGGATTTGTTTGAAAAAGTTTTATTTTCCCATTCAATCCAATGTGGAAGGAATGTGCCGTTGCGCCACAAAAAATAAAAACTGATGCAAAGGATAAAAACTGTTAATAAAATTATGCATATTTTTTTAAAAAATTTTTTAGCCATTATATTAATACATATTATAAGAATATACTGTTTTAGTTTGGGGTGTACCGGTAACTGTTTGTCCAATCAGGCTTTTGTACCGATGCGTCATAATTATAGTTTCCACTTTCATCCGGCGCTAAACCAATCATTTGCCGCCATGCGCTGTCTGTCATCCGGTCGCCTTCCGTAGCCGATGCGTCGAAAGGATAGGTAAACTGATAGAAGGAATAGACGCTTCCGCACGCAATTTTTACCTTTCCGTCTACTTTTACGGCTACATAAATTTTGGATGGATTGCCTGTTGCAGCTTCCAATACCCTGCCGTTAAGGTCGGTAGCGATATCTACGACAAGGGCCGCCGGAACTTCCTGAGTCGATATGTTTTCTGAACCATTTGTTTCCCTTACGGCATCGTACCAAAAATGTTCCAGATAGCCTCCATAACTTCTGATAAATTCATATTCCAACACTGTTAAGGGTTCGTTGTTTAATTCCTTATTGGAAATTTCTAATAACTGTTTGGCAATTTGTGATAGGCGTGACAGATTTTCCTGATCTTCCCATAGAAGCATACCATATTTTTCAAGGCCTTGCCCGGTTGAGTCGGCAAGGGCGGCAAACCTGGCATATACAAGAGGTTCAGGCTCTACATACCCCCGGTCATCCGGTTCTTCCTCATATCCGCCCCCCATTTCCGCTATGACCTGTTTGGAATATAGGACTGTATCATGTTTTAATTCCGTAAAACTTCCGGCAAAACATTCCAAATCTTTTTTTGCCCATTCTTCGCTTTGCATAAAAAAGGGATATCCTTCTCCTTTGCAATCCAATAACGGGCGGAGCGTATGGAGCCAGCTCGCATATAAACCGGAGGTCCAAAGTGCAGTATTTTTCTCAGAAAGGGTTTGCCTGAGCTGAGACATATTTTCCATATAACCATCGTAACCAGTGGAGCCCTCCGCTTCCAGGATGTGGAGGGCAATGTCATTCCCTAAAGCGGCCGGTACATCGAGGACATCGGGAAGCATACGGTAGTTTCCGTCTTTGTCTTTATCCACATTGTCATAAACCAGTTTTTGCATAATGAAAGCGTCAATGGTAAAGCGCTGCCCCATAAAGCGGAATCCCGCAATGGCAGATTGCCCATCGTCTCCATAGGGGATAGGATTTACCTGTGCGGTAGAAAGGGAGGCTGTCATAGTATGGAATCGGTTGAAGGCTTCTTCATTTCCAATGAAATCTTCTATAGAAATATCACTGCCGTATATATTATGGATTGCCGATGCGTATTCGCATACCCCCATATCATCGCTTGCGCCGGCAAAAAAGGAGGTTACGGCATAAATAGCCTGCCATAATTCTATGCACTCTTCGTCATCGGCAAGGGCTTTGGCAATGAGCAAAGCGCTTCTGTCCAAATCTTCGTTTGCCTGTAGAAAATGGATTCTGCCATACCACATCATTGCTTTGAAATATTGCTCTAACTGTTCGTCTCCTTCATAATAGCCGCGGGGGATATATTGGGTAAAATCTTCGGGCAGCCCGGTAATTTCGGATATTTCAGAGCTATTGGCCCTATGGATAAGGTCAAGCTCATGATCTACGGTTTCTTTTACGTAATCATTGACGGCAGTGTTTTCATCGAGTAGTTTCGTTCCGACTGTAAAAAATGCAACATTCCGTCTGGCTGCAGTTTCCCATTCGCTGCCTTTGAGCTTATCATATTGTGCAATGCTGTTTTTAAGCATGGCTTTACTTAATAGAGTGATTTTATCCGATAGAAATTCTTTTTCGACCCTCTTTAATAAATGGCTGAAATAGAGATGATATGTATGCATTAGAGAATCCACGGTTATAAAACTGGGGAGCATAAGATACCTGTTTTGCTCATAGACTTCAAAAAATTCCTGGCCTGCGGTTCCGGATACGAGGAATCCGTTTTTCGATAATTTGTCAGCCGCTTCCTCTTCAAAATAAAACTGCCATAGATTATCGATGTTGCTTAAGTCGGGGGCGACGGAATAAGTTTCTGCACAAGGGATTGGGAAATCTGCATGATTTACGGGGATTTGGCTTATGAGGGTTGGGCGTTTTTCTGTGAGGCAGGTATCCATAGAGGTATTTCCATCCTGCACGGAGGGGGAGCCAGATGCCGCAATTGCACCTGAATCGGAAACAGAAAGGGGAGCGCTGCCTTTTTCCGGTGTAAGAGAGTCGGCGCTTTCCCCTGCTTTAATATGTGTTATCCAAACGGCAACTATTGCGAATAAAATTATCAGCTTTGTTTTTCCCTTCATGCAGATAGACCTCCTATAAGATAATAAGGTTTAATCTTCTTCAATGACATGGATTTCCAAATAATCGAAGTCGATGGGCTCGATAAAATTGTCTTGATAGAACCGCGCTTTGTCATGCCTTTTAAATTCATTTACCGTAGCGTCCAGCCAAATGGGTTTGCCAAGGTCGAATTGGTAAACGATTTCGTCCAAGGCGCGGAATACTTTGTGGGTCCGTGTATCGCTGCTGCCATCGCAGATGACAGTATCTTTTAGAAGATGATTGTCCTTTATTATTTTTGCCCATAAACGAAACATATGAAAGATTCCTTTCCTTTGTAGTTTTATATTGTCCGCCATTAGCGGACACGAACCGTCGCGGCCATAATGCCAATCAATATTATGCCATGTCCTGCGGACATGCTCCCGCCGTTGGATGCACACGGTTCGCTGGATAAATTTGACCATTAATAGCGGATGCGAACCGGCACAAATATAATGTTAATAAACATTATATCATACTATCCCCCAATTCGCATATACTATAAGGTATGTTGTTGTTTGATAGGGCTTTTCTATTAAAAATAACGGATTTTTACTTAATTTGAATATAAAAGAATTAATAGACAATAAAAATTAAAAAAGAATAAAAATATTGTGAATAATGCACATTTGCGTAAAAATGTGATATAATGAATTGCAAAGATGTGTAATCGGGCTTTGAATTGCCTGGTGGAAATTGGAGGCAAATGATATAGCAAATTACACAGAGGCGTGAGCGGATAATTAAAATGTAAATTCCAAAAGAAAAGGCAATGAGGAAATCAGTATTATTGATAAGGGCAGGAAAGAAATGGAACTAAGAGTAGAACGGAACAGCGATGTAGATAGTTGGAAAGAGGTCGTGCTGATTTATAATTCGGCTTTGAAACAAATTTCTGTGAAATTGGAAATTCTGAATGATGAATTTCAGCACGTACATAGATATAATCCGATAGAACATATTAAATCAAGAATAAAAACATCGGAGAGTATCGTAAAGAAATTGAAGAGGAATGGCTATGAATCTACCATAGAGAACATGGTAAAATATGTCAACGATATAGCGGGAATCAGGGTGATTTGCTCTTTTACTTCAGATATCTATGAGATAGCCGATATGATACGGGGGCAGAGCGATATCAGGGTAATTTCGATAAAAGATTATATTGTGAAGCCAAAGGCGAGTGGATACAGAAGCTATCATATGCTTGTGACGGTGCCGGTATATTTGTCGGACAGGATTGTAGATACAAAAGTGGAAATACAGATAAGGACAGTTGCTATGGACTTTTGGGCCAGCCTGGAACATAAGATACATTACAAACTGGAAGGGAATGCGCCGGATTATATAAAGGAGGAATTGGTGGAATGCGCGAGAATGTCTTCGGAATTGGATGCGAGGATGCTTTCTTTGAATAATAAGGTGCATAGTATAAGCGAAAAAAAAAGAGCTTAAGCCATATGTCAAAAGCCTTTGGCGGATAGGTTTAACCACAAATAATGCCGATATCGGGAAACAGAGATTTGGTCTTCCGGTATCGGTATTTTTGATTAGTCGGATACAGCTGCCAGAAGCCTTGCCCTTTTGCCGACAAACTGAAATGACTGAAAAGTTTTTTGATATCTGGTTTCTAATTGGGGGTTTACCATACTTTTACCATAAAATGAGGAGTGCCCAGACACCTTTCGGCATCCGGGCTATTATGAAAAAATTTATCTATATGTGTAATGAAAAACATTACGTTATCTCTCGTTTACTATGAATTTAGTATAGCAATTATATATGAACAAACTATGAACAAGATGTAAAAATAACGTTAATACTTACAAAAAAGAAAAATAAGGAAAAAGATTTTAAGGCATATTGCACAAAAAACGGGGAACAGTTGTAAAAGGCAGGGAAAAATGATAAGATGTTTAATATATTGCAGAAAATTGCAGTTCAAAGGTTATGGAAGTAGCGGAAGATGTTATTGGGAGGAGAACAGATGGATGGTTTTATGGATAAAATTGCGCAGAAGCTAGGGGCTCAAGAAGCGATACGTGCGAATGCTGCTGCAGACGCAGCACAGATAGAAAGGTTGGAAGCGCAGGTGAAAGAATATGACGCATGTATTAAGGAGATGCGCAAACTGAATTTGAGGAATGCTGAAAACGAGCAGAAATTAAAAGAAATGTTGGAAAATGTCAGCAAACAGGTAAAATGTGCTTTGGAACAAAGCAGTGAACAGATAGGGCAGCTGGTAGAGCGGAGCGGAGGGCAGATAGGTCAGCTTATAGAACAGAGCAGTGGGCAGATAGGTCAACTGGTGGAGAAGAGCAGCGGGCAAATAGGGCAGTTGATGGAGCAAAGCAGCGAGCAGATAGGCCAATTGGTAGAAAAAAGCAGTGGGCAGATAGAACAAATTACGGAAGAATGCATTGCAAAACTGCGTGGGGCGGAAGAGGAAGAAGCGGATAAAGCAGGAAAAGGGGAAGAAGTAGAGAAACTTTTGGAGGAAGTCCGCACATTGACGGCGGAAAATATGACGAAGATGGAAGAAATGTTCCGGCGGGCGGACGATTTCGTACACAGGGAAAATGTAAAGGTATACCGTAACGTCCAAGCGGCTACTACGGAGGAGTTGGAGAAGCAGACGCAGGCAGTTATAAGCGGCCAGCAGGAACTTGAACGGAAAAATAAAAAATTGTATACAATTGGCATTTTGACATTGATAACTTCGATTGCGAATTTGGGCTTGCTGATTGCATATTTGGCAGGGCTGTTTTAGTATTTAATATAAGGAAAGAGAGGCTGTATAAATGGGGAAGCAGAGCTGGAAACCGGGAAATATGCTCTATCCATTGCCGGTAGTATTGATAAGTACAGCGGACAGGGATGGAAAGAAAAACGTTTTTACTGTGGCATGGACAGGCACTGTTTGCAGCGACCCGCCGATGGTCTCTATTTCAGTCCGGCCGGAGCGTTATTCCTATCATATGATAAAAGAAACAGGAGAGTTTGTCATTAATCTAACGACGGAAGAGCTGGCTTATGCGACGGACTACTGCGGTGTAGTGAGTGGACGTGATATAGACAAGTTTGAGAAACTGCATTTGACTCCGGAAAAGGCGGATATCGTAAAAGTTCCGCTTATCAAAGAAAGCCCGGTGAATATCGAATGTCTGGTAAAAGACGTGAAAGCATTGGGGAGCCATGACATGTTCATTGCTCAGGTAGTAGCGGTGCATGCGGACGAAAAATATATGGACGTAAAGAATAAATTTCATTTTGACAAGGCGTACCCTATTGTATATTCTCATGGCGAATATATATCTCTGGGCAGAAAAATAGGAACTTTTGGTTACAGTGTGAAAAAAAAATAAATCTAATCATCTTTTTTATGGAGCAGGCTTCCGCGGACAACGGAGTCTTCTCCATATTTTTTACGGATGGAATCCAACGCCCGTTCCAGCTTTTGCTGTTTTGACACAGGAATGTCTTGGGCAGGGGAGCCGCTTGGGAATATTCTTATTTCCGGCATATCGAAAAGGTTTAGTTGGATAGGTTCATCTTCCGGTATTAATTTGGAAGTCCGGATGCCTAAAAGCCGCACAGGGGAACCATCCCACAATTCATCGAATAGGAGGCAGGCTTTGGAATAAATGGCATCGGTGGAAGAAGCAGGGGTTGTAAGGGTTGACTGATGGGAAACTTTGCGGAAGGTATGATATTTGATTTCTGTGCTTATCATTCCTGCCATCTGGCGGGACTTCCGCAATCTTCCGGCGACTGTTTCCGCAAGGGAAAGAAGAGTGCGGCATGCATCTTCCCTTGTAAGGGCATCCTCTTTTAAGGTTATGGAGTTGCCGATACCCTTTAAATCCAAGTGTTCTGTTATAACTTCGGAATCATCAATTCCATTGGCATATTCCCACAACATAATCCCGTGGCTTTTTAAATGGGATGCAAGGATGGATTTATCTGCCATAGCTAAATCGCCAATTGTAAGAATTTCTAATTTTTTTAAAGTTTCCATGCTGGCATGTCCGCACATATAAAGGGAGGAGACAGGAAGAGGCCACATTTTTTCCTGTATTTCTTCCGAATAGAGGGTATGTACCAGATTGGGCTTTTTAAAATCAGATGCCATTTTGGCAAGGACTTTCCGGTCGGAAATCCCGATGTTCACGGTATACCCGAATTTTTCAAAGATGGAATCTTTTATTTTGGCCGCGGCCAGATGGGGCGCCCCATACCGTGCGGCAACCGGCGTATAATCCATATAGCATTCATCTACGCTTACTTGCTCAATATCCGGGCAGATATGGAAAAGGAAATCCATCAATTCGGCAGAGCGTTGGCGGTACAGCGTATGGTTTGGCGGGTGGAGGAGAAGATGAGGGCATTTACGCATGGCATTGACAATAGGCTCCCCGGTCTGCACGCCATAAGCCTTCGCCGGAATAGATTTGGCCAATACCACACCATGACGTTTTTCCATATCCCCTCCTATAATAGAAGGAATCTCCCGCAAATCAATATCAGCGCCTCGAGATAAATTTTCCAAGGCACTCCAGCTTAAATAGGCGGAATTGACATCAATATGAAAAATGATTTTAGGCATAAGAACACTCCTTTTTATTATAATCATATTAAGATATAAGGAAGAGGGAAAAAGGATACACAGGGTAAAGCGCGCCTTGACAAATACCGAATCTGGACAACAAAAAGAACCAGAACCAATACCCAATGTCATTTAGTTAACGGTACCGGACGCCGTGAGGAACATAAAATGCTCCGTCACCACGCTTTCGCTCGGTAAAAAGCGTAACGGACACTAAACTCGTGAGGAACCTCGTTAAGTGCCGACGCTTTTTAACGGGTTCCTTGAGCATTTTATGTTCCTCACGGCTGAATCAAGGCACTAACTAAATGACATTGAACCAATACCCCCTCTTTTTACCAACCCCTTTTGGACAAAATTTTCCAAACCAAAGCAAACCACAAAGTCTGCCCCTCATCCCTTTCATCATTATAATACAAAAAATAAAAGCAAATCAACACACCACCCTCCCAATCCCCCCTAAACCTCCTCCTCCATAAAAAATGAAAGCCATAGACTCCCAGTTCCCATTTGAAAGCAATGGTATTTGGATCGTTAAAAAACGCCGGTTCTTAGGCACTGTCCTTTAGTGCCTTAGCACCGCTGCGTTTTTTGCCGAGCGAAAGCGCGTCCAAATACCATTGCTTTCAAATGGGAACGTGCTTTCAAATGGGAACGTGCTTTCAAATGGGAACGTGCTTTCAAATGGGAACGTGCTTTCAAATGGGAACACCCCAAAAACAGCGCACCCCATTGTGCCAAATCCCTCCCTCTTTACAACTAAAATAAATACTGTTAGAATAAATCTGTTCTGTTACAATTTTATGACAAAAAAGGGAAATATAAATTACATATTCCTGCAAAGGCGCCATATTTTTGCAGGAAAATAAGGATAGAAATGGATTGAATTTGCGGATATGAAGAAAATTACAAAAAATTACAAACGTTTACAGGTCAGGTCAACAAAAATTGCGGTTTTGGCAATTATTACCTTTATATTTCTTATGCCAGGATATACTAAGATAAAAAATACGGGAAACAATATGTTTACGGTGCTTTTGAACGGAACTTATGTGGGAACGATAGGCGATGGGGCAAAAGCGGAGGAATATTTAAGGCAGGCACGCAGGATGGTGGCTGGAGACGGCGAAGAACTTGTATTGATTGACAGCAATTTGGAATGCGTGGGCGAAGAGGTGTTTTGGGGCCATATCGACAGCGAAGAAACCGTGGTGGAGAACATGGTTCAGGTGCTGAAAGATAATGTGAAGCAGACTTTGCACCGGTCTTATACAGTGAAGGTAAATGATTATACGGTGAATTTGGCGAGTAAGGAGGAAGTTCTCAGGCTGTTGCGTTCTTCGATTGGCAAATACGATTCGGAGGGGAAGTATGATGTGGATTTGGTCTTGGATGCCACGAGGGAATTGAATGTGCTGACTACCGAAGTAAAGTCGAAAGAGGAGCGGAAGAAAGATGAAGAGGATGTTCCTGTGCTTGCGTCGGTTGGTATTTTCAAAACTTTGGACGAAATGTTTGAAGGGGTGGAACCGGCAGGCGAAAAGGACTTTTCGGATTATGAACTTGGCCTGGTTTCTTTGGAGTTTGGTGATGAAGTCGAGGTGGTGGAGTCCTATCTGTCGGAAGAAGAGTTGACACCGATAGATGAAGCCATTGAGGAAGTAACCAAAGAACAGGAGAAGAACCAGATATATGAGGTTGTGTCCGGTGATTCCCTTTCCAAGATTGCGGTAGAAAATGAATTGACGATTGAAAAGCTAATCGAAATGAATGAATCCATAGAAAATGAAAATTCCACCATCCGTGTCGGTGATGAAATTATTATAACCGTGCCGGAACCGGAACTTTCGGTAGAACGGCAGGAAGAAATTTATTATGAAGAGGACTACGAGGCGGAAATCATTTATGTGGATAACGATGACTGGTATACGACGGAAAGCAAGACTTTGCAGGAGCCTTCCGCAGGGCACAGGAAAGTGGTTGCAATGGTTTCCTACCGCAACAATGCGGAAACCGACAGGGAGATTATAAAAGAAGAAGTGACCTACGAAGCGGTGCCGAAGATTGTGGAAAAGGGAACGAAGATTCCGCCCACATATATTAAGCCGATTTCCGGTGGAAGGCTTTCTTCCGGTTTTGGAAGGCGCAGCAGACCGACGAGGGGTGCAAGTACCTATCATAAAGGCATTGACTGGGCGACTCCGGTAGGGACTGCGGTAATGGCATCTTCCGGTGGAACGGTAGCAAAAGCCGGATGGGGCAGCGGCTATGGTTATGTGGTTTATATTAACCATGCGGATGGACGCCAGACGAGATATGGGCATTTGAGCAAAGTGCTGGTATCCGCAGGGCAGACAGTATCCCAAGGGCAGAAGATTGCCTTAAGCGGCAATACTGGTATCAGTTCCGGACCCCATGTCCACTTTGAAATTTTAATTGACGGTTCCCAAGTGAATCCGCTAAAGTATCTAAACTGATTGAAAAGCACCATTTACAAATGACATTTTTATGGTATAATCATTAAGATGACATGTTGCAGGGGGTGTTGCCCTTGCAGAAATGGATGAAGAGAAATACTGTGTTTAGATTCCTGCAAACGGTGAAAAAAGCAGTTTTGGGCGTTTACAGGAACAGTTGATTAGGATAGAGAATAGATAGCGGCCGGAAGATTTTTCACGGCAGCGATATAGATAGAGGGTACACCATGGAACAGTTTGCGATTAAAGGTGGTAATCCGTTGGTAGGGGAAGTGGAAATAGGGGGCGCTAAAAATGCTGCCCTTGCTATTCTTGCAGCCGCAATTATGACGGATGAAACCGTATTGATAGAAAACATGCCTGACGTCCGTGACACGAATGTACTGATTCAGGCGATGGAAAGCATTGGCGTTATTGTAAAAAGGCTGGATAGGCACACGGTGAAAATTAATGCATCCAATGTTCACGATGTGGTAATAGAGGATGATTTTATTAAAAAGATTAGAGCGTCTTATTATCTTCTGGGAGCCTTGCTTGGGAAATATAAAAAGGCAGAGGTTTCTTTGCCCGGCGGGTGTAATATCGGTTTACGCCCCATCGACCAGCATATTAAAGGGTTCCGCGCCCTTGGGGCAGATGTCCGGATTGAACATGGGTTGATTATTACCGATGCCGAACATTTACGTGGGAGCCATGTCTATTTGGACGTGGTATCCGTAGGTGCTACCATTAATGTTATGATGGCGGCGGCGATGGCAGAAGGGAAGACTACCATTGAAAATGCAGCAAAAGAACCGCATGTGGTGGATTTAGCCAATTTTTTGAATAGCATGGGCGCAGATATAAAGGGCGCCGGAACTGATGTGATACGTATCAAAGGGGTGTCCAAACTGCATGGCAGTGAGTATGCTATTATCCCGGATCAAATTGAAGCAGGCACATTTATGTTTGCGGCGGCGGTTACCAAAGGGGATGTGACGGTAAAAAACGTTATCCCAAAACATTTGGAGTCCATCAGCGCTAAACTTCTGGAAATCGGGTGCGATGTGGAGGAATCAGACGATGCGGTGCGGGTAGTGGCGTCTAAGCCGTTAGGGCATACCCATGTAAAGACATTGCCTTATCCGGGTTTCCCTACGGACATGCAGCCGCAGATAGCTGTAACCCTTGGTTTATCAATAGGAACCAGTATTGTGACGGAAAGTATTTTTGAAAACCGTTTTAAATATGTAGATGAGCTGACAAGGATGGGGGCCAGCATTAAAGTAGAAGGCAATACCGCCATTATAGATGGTGTAAAGAAATATACCGGAGCCAGCATTACTGCGCCGGATTTACGGGCGGGGGCAGCATTGGTAATAGCTGGGCTTGCAGCGGAAGGGATTACGATAGTAGACGATATTAAGTTTATACAGCGAGGATATGAAGATTTCCACTTGAAACTGAAAGCGCTGGGCGCGCAGATTGAAATGGTGAATACCGAGAAGGAACTGCAGAAGTTTAAGCTGAAGATTGGTTAGTTAATGACCCCTTACTGTAGGGAATGGTTTCCTATAGTAAGGGGTATTTCATAAAGTGAAATAGGAGGATGCGAATATGGTTTACATTTTGTTTTTTGTCATTAGTTTTTTGGCTTCCATAGCCGGGGCTATTTGCGGCATTGGGGGCGGAGTCATCATTAAGCCGTTGTTGGATTCTTTTGGGCTAATGGATGTAAAGACGATAAGCTTCCTGTCTGGCTGTACGGTCTTGGCTATGAGTACATATTCTTTTGTAGTATCAAAAATGAAAAAGGAATCTTTGGTCGATATGCGGATAGGGACACCTCTTGCCATAGGGGCTGCCGTAGGGGGCGTTTTGGGGAAAAGTTTGTTTCAGGCGCTTGTACGGTCTTTTGACCAAAATTATGTAGGCGCCATTCAGGCAGGATGCCTTTTAGCCGTAACGCTGGGAACGCTCGTTTACACCATTTATAAAGCAAAAGTCAAAACTATGCATGTAACGAATTTGGTGGTATGCCTGTTGGTGGGTCTGGTGCTGGGAGTCATGTCTTCATTCCTTGGAATCGGAGGCGGGCCGATTAATCTTGTGGTGCTTTTTTACTTTTTTTCCATGTCCACGAAAACTGCGGCTCAAAATTCTTTATACATTATTTTGTTTTCCCAGATTACAAGCCTTTTAAATTCAATTTTTACATCCACGGTTCCGGCATTTTCCATTTTCCTTTTGGTTTTAATGGCGTCAGGGGGAATCCTTGGAGGGTTTTGCGGCAGGAAAATCAATAAAAAGATTGATGATCGTAAAGTAGATATGCTGTTCATGGCTCTTATGGTTGTGATTATCTTCATTAATATATACAACATGTACCGTTTCCTTGCTTAACAGGGGTTTGTGCAACATTGGCTAATCGCCTCGGTAAGGTAAGAAGGCGCATTATGAGCAAAAAGGAATCCTGCAGCAGGATTCTTTTTCACCTTATAGGAAAGTCCTTCGCCAGAAGGACGTAGATTGAGGAAGTGTCGAAGACACTTTTTTATGCGCAGCCCCATGCAGAGGAAATAAGCCGCTATGAGGCGCAAGGGCGCACAGCGAGTAGGAAAAGATGATTCTTCTCTGCTCAATTTAAGAAAAGAAAGGATAGATGTGTAATGCATAATGTGAATGTATTGATAAAACCGGCTTCCGGAATGTGTAATCTGCGATGTAAATATTGTTTTTACTGTGATGAAGCTAAAAACAGGGAAGTGGAATCTTATGGATTTATGTCGGAGGAAACTTTGGAAACGGTAATCAGGAAAGCGTTGGATTATTCCGATGTTTCCTGTTCGTTTACTTTTCAGGGCGGAGAACCTTTTCTGAGAGGGCTTCCTTTTTTTGAAAAAGTAGTAGAATTGCAGAAAAAACACAATACGAAAAATGTAAAGATTTTCAACGCGATTCAGACAAATGGAACGCTTTTGGATAAGGAATGGGCGAAGTTTTTAAAAGAAAATCATTTTCTGGTAGGCGTTTCTTTGGACGGCACAGAGTTCACCAATGATTTATTCCGTGTAGACAGCGGTGGAAAAGGTACTTTTGAAAAGATAATGGAAGGGATTGGGCAGTTGAAAGAGTTTCAGGTGGATTTTAATATTCTGACGGTAGTAAATGCTATGACTGCAAAAAAAATTTCCCGGATTTATGATTTTTATAAACAGAGCGGATTTTTCTATCTACAGTTTATCCCATGTTTGAATCCCTTGGGGAAAGAAGGGGATCGTTTCGCATATACCCTTACGCCGGATGCATATGGACGGTTTTTAAAAACTCTTTTTGACTTATGGTACAACGATTGGAAAGAAGGGAATATCATCCATATCCAGCAATTTGAGGAATACATAAAGATGCTCCTGCTTATGCCTCCGGATGTGTGCGGCATGAGTGGAACCTGCTCTTACCAGCATGTAGTGGAAGCGGACGGGGAAGTATATCCCTGTGATTTTTATGTGTTGGACGAGTATAAGCTGGGAAATTTAAGTCAAGTATCTTTTGCGGAAATCAACGAAAAAAGGGAAAAAATCCATTTTATTGAAGAGTCGGCAGTTATGCATGAAGCGTGTGGAGGGTGTAGATATGCTGCTATTTGCCGGGGGGGATGCCGAAGGCATCGGGTTCCGAAGAATTATTTCTGCAGTTCTTATTATGATTTTTTTGAATATACAATCCATAGGCTGGAAGAAATGGCCGGATGGTTTCGGGAAAATTGCTAAATGATTTTCTTTTTAAAAAAAATAAAATCTCATAATGACGAATTATTTTAAAATAATTAGACAAGATTTGTGGAAAATAGACTATTTCGTACAACTTTTTGAAGAAACTAATGAAACTTGTTGAGAGGTCAAATTACAATATGCTATATTGAAATCACATCAATGATGTCCAAAAGACCTATAGGGATTGTTAGAAAATTATGAAGGAGATGTGAAAATGAAAAAGAGGATATTAAGTAGTGTTTTGGCTCTTGTAATGGCAGCAGGGTTGCTGACAGGCTGTGGCGGAAGCAAGACTGCGACTTGGACTGTGACTTGTCCTTGGGCTCCATCGGGCGTAGCAGCAATGGTTAGCCAGAAAGCAGCAGCTATGTCGACGGATTATTCCGAAAGCATTATTCTTGTAGCAGATGCGATTAAAGGAGATGCGGCAACTGTAAATACATGGGTAGCGGATACAAAGGCAAATGATACGGAGCTGGTATTTGCAGGAGAAGGGCTTTTTTCCATTACCTCAATTTTGGATCCGGCGAAATTGCAGTTTACATATGATGACTTTATGTTTGTAGAAAATCTGTATTCTTCCGTTTTTGTTATGTCGGCGGATGCAAAACTGAATATTAAAGGAATTGAAGACTTAAAAACTTATGCAGAAGGTGTTGATGAAATCAGTGTAGCAGCAAACGGGGCAACCAGTTCTGAGGCATTTTTGGCAGCGGCGCTTTTTGGATCAATGGGTTATGGGGATAAATTGAAGATTACACCTTACAGTTCTGCGGCAGAAGCTGCACAGGCTGTAGCAAGAGGGGAGACGAATTTTGCGGTTTCCCATCAATCCCAGATTTTGGAAACCTATCAGCAGGGCGGAGTTACTATCGTGTGTGCATTTGACGGTGAGGACATTGCCGAAGGTGAGTTTGCAGGAGTAGAAGGCGTAGGGAAATACGGCTATCCTTACTTCCGTAACCGCTGCTTCGTGCTTGCACGCTCTGGAACCAAAGCAGAAACAGTGGCAGAATTGAAAAAGTTATACGATGATATACTTGCAAATGACGAAATGTCCTCTTGGCTGAGCGATACTATGATGCTGGAAGTGGATACTATGAGCGAAGCGGATGTTCAGGAACATATCCAAAATGTTCAGGATATTGTAAATGAATATTATGACATTGTTGTAGGCTAATCGAACCTCTTCATAGGATGGACAGGACCAGATAGGACTTGTCCATCTTTTTGTTTCACGTAAGGATGGTCCACGGAGCGTGGCATCTGTTGCTTTCTCATAGAAAGGAGTTTTATATATGGAAGGGAAACAAAGCTGGATGGATCGTATGGACAAGAAAAGGGATGAGATTGGGGAGAAGCTGGAGAAAAAGGAGATAAACCTCCCCATTGATTTGATTACAGGGGCTTTATTCTTGTTGATTGGGATTTTGACGCTTTTAGTGATGCCGGGGCAGGTAAAGGTATCGGATACCGATGTAGTAAATGGACGGGCATTCCCGACCTTGCTTATGGTAGTTATGATGATATGCAGCGGCATTGTCTTGCTGAAGGAATTGTATAGTGTTTTTATAAAGAAACAACCGCTGACGACGAAAAAGGTAAATCTTCTGATAGAAGTGAAAGCTTTGGAGATTTTGGCGATTTTGATTTTGACCTTTGTAATTTGTAAAGTGACGGATTTGTTTGTTATCGGAGCTGTGTTCTGCAGTCTTGGGTTTCTTGTTTATTTCCGTTGCAAAAAGAAAAGCTATTATGCAATTACTGTGACGGTTGCGGTATTAATCTGGGTCGCATTCCGTTTTGGGCTTGGCGTTGCTTTTTAAGAGAGGAGGTATTTGTCTATGTTAGAATTTATAGGGCCCGCTCTTCAACATTTGTTTACATTGGAAAATTTTCTTTGGATAAATCTAGGCGTGTTTATCGGCTCGGTTTTTGCAGCCATTCCAGGGCTTTCGGTTATTCTCTGCGTTATTTTGTTCCTGCCCTTTACATACAGGATGACAGCGATTCCCGGGATGATGTTTTTGCTTGGCATTTATTGCGCGGGCGGTTATGGAGGAAGCGTATCGGCAATATTGATTAATACTCCTGGAACGCCTCATGCGGCAGCAACAATGATGGACGGGCATCCGCTTTCCCAAAAAGGCAGGACAAAGGCTGCGTTGAAAATTGCGCTTTATGCTTCTACCTTTGGCGGTGTTTTTTCCGCACTGATGCTTTTGTTCTTAGGGCCTCAGGTAGCGCAAGTGGCGGCACAGCTAGGAACAGCGGAGTATTTTATGGTTTGTCTGTTTGGGCTGACAATTATTGCCGGTGTGTCCGGGAAAAGCATGATTAAAGGTATTATTGCAGCATGTATCGGTCTTTTGATTTCCTGCATCGGTGCAGATCCGATGACAAGCTACGACAGATTTACTTTCGGTGTTCAACGTTTGTATCTTGGGCTGGATTTGGCTATCTGCCTGATTGGGTTATTCGCTCTTGTGGAGGTGTTGGCAAAGGCGGAAAAGAAACCGGGACAGCTTATTTTGGACTCGAAAAAAATGAATGACAACGGGAAAATTACGAAAGATGAATTTAAGAGGATGGTACGGCCCACAATCCTATCCTCCATTATCGGTGTATTGGTAGGTATTATTCCCGGAACAGGCGCTTCCGAGGCTTCCTGGTTCAGTTATGACAGGGCAAAGGCGATGTCCAAACATAAAGAGGAGTTCGGTCATGGTTCCGTAGAGGGGATTGCAGCTGCGGAGTCGGCAAACAATGCCGTAACAGGAGCTACGTTGGTTCCATTGCTTACTATGGGGATTCCTGGGGATGGTACAGTGGCAATTATGCTTTCGGCACTTATGATTAACGGATTAAACCCGGGCCTTAGCCTATTTACAACACAGGGCGATATTATGTATGCGATTATGATTGGCCTTATATTTGTAAATTTGTTTATGTTGCTGCAAGGCACTTTCCTGACCCAGCTTTTTGCTAAAGTAGTGTCTATCCCGCAGGAGATTCTGACACCGATTATCGTCCTGTTTTGCTTTGCGGGGGCGTATTCGGTAAACAAGAATTATTTTGACGTAGGTGTCGCGCTGATTTTTGCCGTAATTGCGTGGTTGCTCCGGAAGCTGGAAATGCCGCCTGTGCCGATTCTTTTAGGGATGGTGCTTGGAAATATGACGGAGACTAATTTCCGCCGTGCGTTGCTGATATCAAACGGCAGCCCGAAAATTTTTGTAAGCAGTATTTATTGTATTATCTTTATAGTATTGACTGTTCTTGCGGTAGCGACTTTGATTAGAAGCAAGATGAAAGAGGGAAGGGAAGGGACAAAGAAATAGTGGAGGTAAATAGACTTATGGCATATAATATAATATTTTATTTTACAGATCAGCAGCGAGCGGATACATGTGGGTGCTATGGGCAGCCATTGAATATTACGCCTAATTTGGACCGTCTTGCATCGGAAGGGGTAAAATTTGACTATGCATTTTCCCCACAGC
>Ga0137306_101056_pt1 | contig 30720 bp, 29 predicted proteins | sample Inofroosms_March_FD_97187 | JGI IMG/M metagenome (GOLD analysis project Ga0137306, IMG submission 97187) | Mouse cecal microbial communities from Vienna, Austria - N-Acetylneuraminic and N-Acetylglucosamine D2O microcosms_March | ecosystem: Host-associated > Mammals > Digestive system > Large...
AAGGTCTGCGTCATGCGAAATATCCCAATTTTTACCTTCATCAATAAGATGGACCGCGAGTCCCGCAACCCGTTTGACCTGATGGAGCAGATCGAGCAGGAGCTGGGCATCCAGACCTATCCGGTCAACTGGCCGATCGGATGCGGCAAGGAATTCAAAGGGGTGTTCGACCGCGGCAAACGGGAGATCATCAAGTTTACTTCGGATGGGTTGGCCAACGGAGTCCGGCAGGTGGAGAAGGAGAAGCTCGAGCTGGACGATCCCCGTCTCGCCGAACTGATCGGGCCAGCCCTGCATGAGACACTGGTTGATGACATTGAGCTGCTCGACGGCGCAAGCTACGAATTTGACATGGAAAAGGTGCAGAGCGGCAGGCTCTCACCGGTCTTTTTCGGGTCTGCGCTCACCAACTTCGGCGTGGAACCGTTTCTGGAGGAATTCCTCTGGATGACCCCGCCGCCGCTTGCGCGGGAGTCCAGTGAAGGGCGGATAGACCCGTTCAGCCCGGATTTTTCGGCGTTTGTCTTTAAAATTCAGGCGAATATGAACAAGGCCCACCGCGACAGGATCGCGTTTATGCGCATCTGCTCGGGCGCGTTCGACAAAGGCATGGAGGTCCTGCATGTGCAGGGGGGCAAAAAGATCAAGCTGGCCCAGCCCCAGCAGCTGATGGCGCAGGAGCGCGAGATCATCGAAAAGGCGTATGCAGGGGACATTATCGGCGTGTTCGACCCGGGCATCTTTTCGATTGGGGACACCCTCTGCGCGCCGGGCAGAAAGTTCACATTCGGCGGCATCCCTACCTTTGCCCCCGAGCATTTCTGCCGGGTGCGCCAGCTCGACAGCCTCAAACGCAAACAGTTTGTCAAAGGCACCACCCAGATCGCGCAGGAAGGCGCCATCCAGATCTTCCACGAACCGCTTACCGGTATGGAAGAGGTCATTGTCGGGGTGGTGGGAACCCTACAGTTTGAGGTTTTTGAATACCGTCTGAAAAATGAGTACAATGTTGATATCCGGATGGAGGGGCTGCCTTACCAGTATATCCGCTGGATTGAAAATGAGGAGGTCGACCCCAAAAAGCTCGACCTAAGTTCAGATACCAAGGTGGTGCAGGACTTCCGCGACCGGTATCTGCTGCTCTTCACCGATGAGTGGAATATCCGCTGGGCGACCGACCGCAACCCTGGGCTGATCCTGTCTGAATTTGGCAGGGTGTGAGCGCTGCATGGATTCCAAAAAAAGAAGCGTGCTTTTGGTTCAAAGCACGCTTTTTTTATTTTCCCCAATCGGCGCTGGGAAGGAACCCTGCGGCAAATCCAGTATTATAAATCAATATCAACCTGATAACAGTCATCAATCAAGAGATAGTTGCAGCCGTATTTTTGGCACAGTTCGGAATAATGTGCGTTTTCCGCGAGGACAGATGTGATGGTACACCCTGTATCATCCAGGCGCTGCTCGATTTCGTTCGCGTGTTCTTTTATGTCAGAAAAATGCTGCTCAATATAGTTTCGGCTCATCAAAAGACAGTAGTAGTGAATGTCATTGAGATATTCCTCGGCAAACTCTTCTTTCCAGGTAAAAGGAATGTAGCAGCCCTCAACGATGAGATTTTGCTTATTTTCAATAGCGGTCTTTATAATTTCCCGAACAATAGGCCACAAATAGGCCTGCAATTTGTCGTCATCCTCAGGGGTTAGTCCGGTATTCCCGCTTCGGATCAGCCCCATTTTTAAATGGTCGATGGATAGATACGGATACTTGTATTTTTCAAGCAGCTTTTGTGACAATACGGTTTTGCCTGTATGAGAAGCACCGGTAATTAAAAGAACCATGGTTTTCCCTCGTCGATTTTAGGTCACTTTATCGTTTTGATTCCACCATTCTGGATATCATCTTTAAGATTTCCCGTTCCTGGCCTTCTCCAGAATATCAGCGAGAGACAGGTCGTGCGGCCGGTTAAAGCGGTTCAGATGGTAAAGCTGTTCCGGGTCACCCGTCAGATAGTTGAGCTTTTCCTGACAGGTGAGGGCGGCCGAGAAGCCCATCTGTTTGAGGACCGGGAGTGCTTCCGGGCTGATCTGCCCGAACGGGTAGGTAAAGGTGGTGGGCGTCCAGCCGCGCAGGTTCTCCTGACAGGCTTTCTGCATCTGGGAGAGGTCCTCCGAGAGCAGCTTCTGGTAGAGGACTGGGCTTTCCCCACGCTTCATCTTTGCTCCATGACGTCCGTTCTCGTTGAGATGGAGATTATAAGAGTGGTTCTGTACCTCCACCAGCCCGCTCTCCTGAAGCAGCGCAAGCTGGTTCCATGTGCAGTGGGAATACCGGATGTGGTGGTCGTCTACCCGGGTGTACTGGTCGGCATAGGTGCCGACCACCGAAAAGACCGCCTTGAAGCCGAACTCTTTCAGAATCGGATAAGCGTATTCATGGAAACTCTCATATCCGTCGTCAAAGGTAATCATGACCGGTTTGTCGGGCAGCGGCACCCCCTCCTGCACGAACAGGAGCAGGTCCTGCATCAATACCGGGGTATAGCCATTGTCCTGAAGGTACTGCATGTCGCGCCGGAATTCATCGGGCGATATGGTGTATTTGTTCAGCCGGGACTGATCCTTCAGGATGTGATGGTACATCACAATCGGCAGTTCAATCCCCTCCGGCTGGGCCGAGGCATTGGCGGCGACCGCTACACGCGCGACGATCCCGGCGACCGAGACGATCAGCGCCAGCGCAACCGGCAGGATCAGTTTATCTATCAGCTTCATCTGCATCACTTCCTGAAACGCATTGTTGGTTTCAGTCTATGTTGCGGACAAACCGTCTTATACCGCTTTTGCCGGGCCTGCACAGGTTTTGCAGGCAGGCGTGCGGCACCCCGGCCCCAAAAGCGGGATGCCTGCTTCCATCATCGTTTTACAGCGGGCTGGTATCTGCCAGGGCCGGAATGGTCGGGTTCCCGGTCTGTTTGTCGGAGACGGAACCCCTCAACCAGCTCTTTCAGCACCTGCGCCTGATCCGAAAGGCCCTCGCTTGCCGCTGCGGATTGCTCGGCGGTCGACGAGTTGGTCTGTACGACATCGGAAATCTGGTCGATTTCGAGCGTGATCTGGGAGATGGCTTCCGCCTGGGAACTGCTTGCTTCCGAGATCAGGTCGACGGTTTCAGCAACTTTTTTTGCACCTTTTACTGCCTGCTGGAGTGACTGCGCAGTTTCATCCGAAATCTGCGAGCCATTTTGTACGGCATGGATCGCGCTTTCGATCAGCTGTGCCGTATTTTTAGAGGCTTCGGCCGATTTGCCCGCCAGATTGCGCACCTCGTCCGCCACGACGGCGAATCCCTTGCCTGCCGAACCGGCCCGCGCCGCTTCCACGGCGGCGTTCAGCGCCAGAATATTGGTCTGGAACGCGATGTCCTCGATCACCTTGAGAATCTTGCCGATCTCGTTTGAACTGCGGGTAATCTCATCCATCGCCTGCGTCACGCGCTGCATCCTGCCGTTACATTCTTCCATGTAATCGCCAACCTGGTTGGCGATTGAGCGCGCCCGCTGCGCGTGTTCGGCGGTCTGGGAGATCTGCGCAGAGATGCCGGCCGCTGTGGCGGAAAGCGTTTCGACCGAGCTTGCCTGCTGGCTTGCCCCAAGTGCCAGCGCGTGTGCGCCCTCCGCGACCTGGCCTGAACCGGTTGCTACCTGATCCGCGCTCCGGCTGATCCGGGACATGGTCCGGTTCAACTGCCCGGCGATTGAGCGGATGGAGGCCAGCAGCGGCTGGAACCCACCGGTATATTCCTGTTCACAGGAGGAATCGACGGTAAAATCTCCTGCCGCCATGCCGGCGAGAAACGCGTTTTCATCCTCAATGATCGCCCGCAGCTTACGCACCAGTTCCCGTACCTGGTCCGAAAGCACCCCAAGTTCGTCCCTTGATTGGTAGCGGATTTCAATATCGAGGTTTCCCTTGGCCATCTCGATTGCGGCCTTTTCGATCTCCGCAACCGGCGCCTGCACCCCTCGGGTGACCGCCATTGCCAGGAGGATACCGATCACTGCGAGCGTCACGATCAACACTGCCATAATGCAGATCATATACTGGTAAACCCGCTCCGAGGACAGCTTCGCCTGCTCCGCATTCATGGTGCTGGCGTCGGTCATCTCCTGAAAGGTCGCGCTCAGGATGTCGTAAGCGGGCTTGCCTTCCTCATCCAGCACGCTGCGTGCCTCATAAAACCGGCCCTGCTGCCCGAGGCGGAGCAGATGGCTGTGAATCTCCAGATAGTTTCCCCATTCTTTTTTTGCCTGCTCCAGACTGGTTCGGTCGGTTCCCTCCATCAGTGTTTTTTCATAGTCCAGCAGCAGTGCATCCATCTCCGATTGAAGCTGCGCCATGTTGGCACTGCTCGCCTCCCGCTTTTCGTCCGAGGTTGCGGTGACATACCGCAGCTCGTTCAGACAGAAATCAGCGATGATGGTATTCATCATGCGGGATTCGTTGACCCCGTTCAGCCAGACATCGGAGATTTCCGCAGTCTCGTCGTTCATCCGCCCAATCATCAGCAGGGAAAGCACCCCGACAGCCAGCATCCCTACCAGCATCAACCCCGCAAGAAGATAAAGTTTTGCTCTGATCTTCAGATTCCGAATCAACCAACGCATGGTATCGCCCCCTCTGTACAACATTCCATGTACCTCTTGCCATTGCTCTCAGTATAGCGCAATACGCATCGAAAATCCACAGTTTTCTAACGCCTGTTTGTGAAAAATCCAAAAAAACCGCTCCGGATGCAGCTTTTGCACCCGGAACGGTTTCGGTCAGGCTTGGCTGTAGTCGTAGAAAAAGAGGTTCAGGTCAACGCTGTTTGGGATGCCTGCCACCCGTCCTTTTGGACTGTACTGCCATATTTTGAAATCATACGGGAAAAACGGAACCTGATAATACTGTGCCATCCAGAGCGGGTATCCCTCCAACTGGGCCATGTCCAGATTTTCGATCAGAAATTTGCTGTAGGAATAATACATGGAGTCATAGCCGGCGGACCGGATGGTGTCACAAAATGCTTTGACGATATTGGTGGCGGTCTGGACCCCCATCCGGTAGGTGCGGTAGGCGGTCGTCTGGGCGCCCTCGATATCGAATACAATCGGCAGGCTGAGCTGATAGTCCCCCAGATTGTCCAGTACGAATTCCGCCTCCTCGATGGCCTCAGCCCGGCTGACCGCCTGCGAATAGAAGTAGACCCCGACCTGCACCCCCGCATTGGCCGCGCCGCGCATATTCTGGTGGAATTTGCTGTCAACATGGAGTTTCCCTTCGGTATACCCCCGGTAGCCCAGCCGGATAAAAGCATAGTTTACACCGTCGTTTTTGACGGCATTCCAGTTGATATCCCCCTGGAATGCGGATACGTCGATCATTTTGATCCCAGTGAATAGCCCGTCGTCATACCGCTTGTCCCGGCTGCTGTCCTTCAGATAGTCCCAGTCATAGCTGTTTTTGCGCAGCGAAGGGTCAACCGGTATGTACTCGTATCCGTTCCCTTTTTTAAAGACGAACATGTTGTCCACAAAACGCTGGACATACTGCGCAGGCAGCTGGTATTCAACCGCCAGGCTTGTCAGCTCCCGCTGGGTCAATCCGTCCAGATCTGCAATCTCCCGGAGAAAATCCTCGTCAATGTCATAGTCTTCCGCCAGATTCCACAGGCTGGTCACCGGGATCAGGCTGGCGGCTTCCTGCGCGATCCCCTGCTGCACAGGCTCCAGCCCCTCCGGATAGGCGGCGCCGGTCTGCAAAATCCCTGCGCATACCGCTGCTGCGCACAGCAGTGCCCGCATCCGCTTCGTGCCTCTGTTCCAATTCATGTTTGCAATTTCCCCTTTTTTCGACAGAATTCCTCTCCATTATAATGTATCCGGCGCAAAGCTGCAAGCTTTATCCTGTGGAAAATGCAGGGCTTCTGACTGCCGGTTGCTGGCAGAGGGGCCTTGCTCGGAACAGAGACGGGAAATGGCTTCACAAAAAGTTTAGGAGACAAATAAAAAACCTGCAAATCAGCTTCTAAACTGATCAACAGGTCTTTCAGGATGGTCGAGGTGACAAGACTTGAACTTGCGGCCTCTGCGTCCCGAACGCAGCGCTCTACCAAACTGAGCCACACCTCGAAGAGAAGTGACTGAAACATGGTGGCTGCCCGACTAGGATTTGAACCCAGACAAACAGAGTCAGAGTCTGTCGTGCTACCATTACACAATCGGGCAATATGTTTCAGTCACAAGTCATATTATACTTCAACTTTTCAAAAAGTCAATACCTTTTCTGACAATTTCGAGAAAAAGATGAAAATTTTTTGGGCTGTGCTGGAATGCCTTTTCCTTTTGGACGGATGGGTGCTGCAAAAGATACCGATACTATTTTCGAGCCCCAAAGGATAAAATAGAAAAAAACAAAAAAAGACTTGATTATATACTTTTTTGGTGTATAATAAAGGCAGTAAAACATTATGGGTACAGGAGGAATTTCCAGATGTCAGTTCAACATTTTACGAAAGATACCTTTCAGGCCAGCGTGCTTGAGAGCACAGGTGTCGTGCTTGTAGATTTCTGGGCGCAGTGGTGCGGCCCCTGCCAGATGCTTGGCCCGGTGATCGAGCAGCTCGGCAGCGAGATGGATGGCAAAGCGGTGGTTGGAAAGGTCGACATCGACGAGCAGCCCGAACTGCGCGACCAGTACGGGATCATGTCGATCCCGACCCTGATCGTTTTTAAAGACGGGAAAGAAGTCAGCCGCGTATTGGGTGTACAGCCCAAGCAGGCGCTGGTCCAGATGATCGAAAACGCATAGGAGCCTGTTTGGTTTGCCGGGATCGGGAAGGACAATCCCGGCCCGGTTTTCCCCGGACAAAAAACTCCCCCTGCTGCGCCTGAACCGGCAGCAGGGGGAGTTTCGTTTTTCAGCCCAACAGCAGTTTGTCATCCGCTTCGTCCGAACCGGTTGCCTGCCCGAACTTTGCAAGCAGGTCTTCCACTGTGAGTTTCTTTTTCGCTTCACCGGAAATATCCAGAGCGATTTTTCCTTCATGCATCATGATGAGACGGTTGCCATGAACGATGGCGTCCCGCATGTTGTGCGTAATCATCAGCGTTGTCAGATGGTCCTTTTGGACAATCCGTTCGGTCGTATCCAGGACCTTTGCCGCTGTTTTGGGGTCCAGCGCAGCGGTATGCTCATCCAGCAGCAGCAAACGCGGCTTTTGCAGGGTCGCCATCAAAAGGGTCAGCGCCTGTCGCTGACCGCCGGAGAGCAGCCCCACCTTGGAAGTCAGCCGCTCCTCCAGCCCCAAATCCAGGATTTTCAGCAGTTCGTAATATTCCTCCCGTTCCTTTTTGGTGATGCCGATGCGCAGGGTACGGGCCTTTCCGCGGCGTGCAGCCAGCGCCAGGTTTTCCTCGATCTGCATGGTGGCAGCGGTCCCCATCATCGGGTCCTGAAAGACACGTCCGATATAGCGGGCACGTTTATGCTCAGGCAGGCTGGTGACATCGGTATCCCCAATCGAGATACTGCCCGAATCGACCATCCATACGCCGGCAACCGCGTTCAGCAGGGTGGACTTGCCTGCGCCGTTCCCGCCGATTACAGTGGCAAAGTCGCCGTCCTTCAGGCACAGGGAAACGTCATTCAGAGCAGTTTTTTCGTTGACGGTGCCGGCGTTGAAGGTCTTGAAGATATTTTTGATGTCAAGCATGGGCTTTGCCTCCTTTCTTTACGGGTTTGGAAAAGGAGCGGGCTTTCCAATAGGGGATTGCCAGGAAAATGGCTACGATAACAGCTGAAATCAGCTTTAAATAGTTGGTGTCAATTCCGCTCAGGCTTACCACCGCCTGTATGACGACATAATAGATCATTGAGCCGATCGAGACCGCCAGCAGCCGCAGGGCAAAGTTGTGGAACAGTTTCGAGAACAGTACCTGCCCGATAATGACCGCAGCCAGCCCGATCACGATTGCGCCCTTGCCCATGCTGGCATCAGCGAAGCTCTGGTATTGGGACAGCAGCGCCCCGGAAAATGCAACCAGCCCGTTGGAAAGCATCAATCCCAGGACCTTGTTGCGTTCGGTATGGATGCCCTGTGCGCGGGCCATGTTCTGGTTTGCACCAGTCGCACGCAGGGAGGCGCCCAGTTCGGTGCCAAAGAACCAATACAGGACCGCGATCGTTGCGATGGTAAACAGGCCCACCACAAAGATCGGGTGGCGGGTGAAAGGTCGTGTGCCCTTGGCCACATCCTGCACAAAACGCAGGGAGACCAGCAGTTTATCCAGATTTTCGGGATTGGTGACATTGATCGCAACATTGGCTTTCATCCCCATGATGGCCAGATTGATCGACCACAGGCCGAGCTGTGTCAGGATCCCTGCCAGAATCGCGGGAATTCCACAGACCGTGTGCAGGAGACCGGTTGCTATGCCAGTTGCCATTCCCGCCAGCAGCGCGGCAAAAAGCGCCAGCCAGACATTTGCACCAGAGCCGAACAATACCACGAAGACAGCGCCCCCGGTACAGAACGACCCATCCACCGTCAGGTCCGCAATATCCAGAATCTGATAGGTGATATATACGCCAATCGCCATGATTCCCCAGATCAATCCCTGAGATATGGCCCCTGGCAGCGTACCAATAAAAGAGATCATCGGAATCTCCTCCTCCATATGATTGATGCCGCTTTCAGGCAAACCCGCGTTATACACAATAGCGGAAAAGGGGAACCCCTTTTCCGCCATGGGTCAGCAGCTTTCGCCGGTTGACATTATGCAGCAGCTTCGATTGCAACGTAGCCTTCCGGCGGTGTAAGGCCCAGAGCCTCGCACATCGGAGGGTTATATTTCTTCACAAATTCCGGCGCATACGCGATCGGCATGGTAGAGATGTCAGCCTCGCCCGTCAGGATTTTTGCGGCCATTTCACCGGTCTTGTAGCCGATATCATAGTAGCTGATGGAAAGGGTTGCAACACCGCATCCGGCGGCAAGCCCTTCCTCGCCGGCAAACACCGGTATCGAGCCATGGCAGATGTTATCGATAATCGGGGTGTTGGAGGCAGCGGTATTGTCGGTAGGTACATAGAGCAGATCGCTGTTGTCGGCTGCGGTCTGGACAACAGCCGCAATATCGTTCGAGTCGGAGAAGGGGTATTGGGTGCAGGTGTAGCCCAGGCTTTCCAGCTCTGCCTGGACGGTGTCTACCTGATACTGGCTGTTTGCCTCGTTGGAACAGTAGACCAGGCCGACGTTCTTTGCATCCGGACACCACTCTTTGATCATGGCCGCCTGTTGATCCAGCGGGGCCAGATCAGAGGTGCCGGAGATGTTGCCGCCCACTGTGCCGGAAAAATCTGTAATCCCAAACGCGACGCCGTACTCGGTGACCGAGGTGCCCAGAATCGGGATATCTGCGGTCGCGGTTGCAGCTGCCTGCAACGCCGAGGTTGCGTTCGCCATGATAAGGTCCACATTTTTGGACACAAAGGAATTGGCGATCGTCGCGCAGGTAGCGGGGTCATTGGCCGCATTCTGGTAATCAAAGGTCACCTGGCCGGGGAGCCATTTGTTAAGCGCATCCTGAAAGCCTTCAGTGGCTGCATCCAGTGCGGGATGTGTAACCAGCTGTGAGATACCGACTACATAGGCGTCTTTTTTTTCGGTCGGATCAGCAGGCGCTGCCTGGCTGGAAGCCTGAGACGGGTTGTTCTCCGTACCGGCAGAGGAAGCCGCCGGCTGGCTGCTGGTGCCGCCGCAGGCGCCCAGAGATACCGCCAGAGCCAGCGCAAGCACCAGCATGAAGGGTTTAGAAGTCTTTCTCATTCAAAATTCCTCCAGTTTTTACAATTCAACGCTTTACCGCTTTTTGTTATAAAAGCAACAGCGCAAAAAAAGAATGTGATTTCTCACGCGAATAAGTATAGCGCGTTCTGCCGCTGCTGTCAAGAAAAACATTCCGGCCCACGCAGGTTGCCGCCCCAAGGATCTGTCGCGTATTTTATTGATGCAAGGGGGCTTTTTCACTTGCAAAAGCCCCCTCTTGCCGCTTCGCGGAAATTCACCAAATTATGGAAAACAGGAGCAAAAAAATTGAGTAAAACTTTAGGGCTTGTTTGAAAATAGAGAAAAAGACGGTCGTTTCGGTTTTTCAAACAACCCCTAGATGCTGAACAGGCTCTAAGGTGATGGGGCCTCCTCGCGGGCATAACAGACCAGGGCGGTCCGATTAGGCATACAGACCGCGCGTTCCCCCGGGCGCGCAACCCATCCAGCTTGTATGCAGACCTGGTCCGGGCAGTCAGACGAGAGAAACCGGATCGCGCCATCCTGTATCTCGAACGCTACAGCCTTGCCGGTTTCGGGCTGGATGCTGAAAACACCGTCTGAAGCCCGGGTGAGGTCGATGGTACGCAGGGTCTGCCCGTCGACCGAGAGTACTGCCACCGGCTCACCCGACCGGGGGAGGTAGAGCAGTGCGCCCCAGATGCCACATCCGAGAAGCAGCGCCGCGACAATCCAAAGTTCCAGTTTACGAAGGTTCATAACATCCGCCCTGCCAATCCATGAAAATCGGTTGTCTCCAGATGGATACAGTGGTCCCGCTCGGAGATGTTTTCGAGGTAGTGCGCGTCCGAACTGACCACGACCGTATACTGTTCCCGGATTTCGGCGTGCTGCCCGTCCGCAAAAAAACGGGCCGGATCAGCAACCTCAACCGCCCGGAATCCACACTCGGGCGGAAGGGCCCCCAGATTGGAAAGGACGCTGTAACTCCCCCGGTCGATATGGGCAGGGAAGCACAGCCCCCCGTACTCCCGCATCAGGCTGGGCAGCGAGGAAATCCCAATCGAGGTTGCGTTGACCAGCAGTTTCTCCAGCGTCCCGACCGGCTGGTCCTCCGCATCAAGGATGGTCTGTTCCCCGAAAATCTGCGGGCGGTTTGCGAACGGCGGCAGGCAGTCGTAGACATACCGGTCAAACGCCATCGCGTTTTCCAGGGCAGGGAACAGGCAGACCATATGCACCTCCTCGGCGGTCGAAAGCTCCATCCCGGGTACCACAAGCAGACCGGTCCCTTCGGCGGCCTGCATCAGCGCGGGGCAGTTGCGGCAGGTGTTGTGGTCGGTCAGCGCGATCATCTCCAGCTCCTTGAGCAGAGACATGTTCAAGATGTTGTTCACTGTCATATCGGCATCCCCGCAGGGGGAAAGGCAGGAATGGATATGCAGGTCATAAAATACCGGCCTCATCCGCGGATCAGCTGGTCGATGGCCCGGGCGGCCTCGTAGACCGGCTGTTTGCTTCCAAGCACCGCAATCCCGTTCTGGTCAGCTTTCTCTTTTGCCTGCGCATCAAGCGCCGCACCTTCGGCAAGTACGATGCAGGCGGTATCTGCCAGCGTTGAAACCGCCATCGCGTTGACGTTGCCCATCACAGTCACCCACGCGCTGTCCGCAGGCGCCCGGCCCATCACAAAGCTGAGAAGGTCGCAGCAGTAGACGCTTTCAACCTCCCGCCCGTACGACTCCTCCCCAGCCAGAAGGGAGAAGCCCAGCCGCTCTGCAACCTCTTTTACTGTCATCGGCTTTTCTCCTTTTCATTATTTTCGCGGCTGTCCTCGCTGTTCGACGCTCTGGGCAGCGCCCGCGCGAGCCGGGTCAGCCCGTCGGCCATCGCGCGCATCTCATCCCGCAGCTTGAAGATGCAGGCGTTCTCCTCCGCAAAGCCCCTCACCACATCCTCGGCAAGCGCCTTGCAGGAGGGCGCGCCGCAGCTTCCGCAGTCCATCCCGTAGAGCCGTTCCTCAATCTCATGCATCTGGCGCATCTTTTCCATTGCGGCTTTCAGGTTGGCATCCAGCTCGAGTACCGGCTCATACTGTACGGCGAGGTCCCATTGGTAGGGGGAGAGGTCGTCGTCCGGCAGGCGGTTGCAGGAAACCGGGCGGTATTTCCGGATCCGCTTGAGCTTGGCCCGCGCCACATACGGGTTCTCGACGTTGAGCACCCCGCCCACGCAGCCGCCCGAGCAGGCGTTCAGCTCTACAAAGTCCAGGTCATAAAACTTCTCATCCTCGAGGTCCTCGAGCACCCGGATCACATTTTCAATCCCGTCGGCAGCGAGATAGCGTTCCCGCAGGGCAGCGGCAGCTTCCCCGCCGCTGCTTCCCCAGCCGATTCCCATCCGGCCCGCGCCTGAAAGCTCGCCCGCGGAGACGGGGACGTCCTTCATCAGGCTGATCAAACGAGGATACACTTCCCGGATCGCCAGAACGCCGTCCACGCTGCTCTTCTCGGTGCCCAGCGGCATCTTGACTGCGGTCACCTTAGCGGGGCAGGGGCTGATAAAAAATGCACCGATCTGTTCAGGGGGCAGGCCCGTTTTGGCAGCGGCCTCCCGCTTGGCGAGCCGCGCGGCAACCTCGATCGGGGCGTGCATCGGCAGGATGTTATCGAGCAGCTCTGGAAACCGTACCCGGATCAGCCGCAGTACTGCCGGGCAGGCCGAGCTGATCACCGGCCGCCGCACCTGGCTGCCCGCCATATACCGGCGGGTTGCATCCGAAACCAGCTCCGCCGCGCGCGCCACCTCGAACACCTCGTCGAACCCCATCAGCTCGAGTGCGCCGATCACCGGGTCCACATCATCGAGATTATTGAACTGCCCGTAAAGCGCGGGCGCAGGCAGAGCAATCTTATAGGGAAACCGGTCGATCGCCGAAAAAGAGTCAAAGGTCGCCTGTTTCGCATGATGTGGGCAGACCCGGATGCATTCTCCACAGTCGATACATCGTTCGGTGATGATCTGTGCCTTGCCGTTGCGCACCCGGATTGCCTCGGTAGGGCACCGCTTGACACAGTTGATGCAGCCGTGACACTTCTCCCGGTCGAGCGTCACCGAGTGGAAAAACGTTCCTCGCTCCATCCTGAATTCCTCCATTCCATAAAAATCCACACATACATTCACTTTGGGGCCCTGCCCAGTTCGTTTGCAGGGAACGCCCGCGCGTTGTTTTGAAACCCAGACCAAAACAACGCCCTCTCTTCTTGCCGTTCAAGCCCGAAGTGTGAAACCCGCTGCCGCAGACGGCTCTTGAGCTGGGACAAAAGCGAGTAAAACCTGAACGAAAAAACAGGATTTTTAGCCGACCTGCACCTTCATCCGCACCGTTGTGCCCACGCCAACCTCACTCTCGATCGTCATTTCGTCGGCATTCCGTTTCATATTCGGCAGACCCATGCCTGCCCCGAACCCCAGATTGCGCACACTGTCCGGGGCGGTGGACCAGCCCTCCTGCATCGCCAGATCAATATTGGGGATGCCGGGCCCATGGTCAGAGAGCACCATGGAGACCTCCTCGGGCGAAACTTCCACCACGATCTGCCCGCCGCCGCCGTGGATGGCGAGATTGATCTCCCCTTCGTAGAGCGCGATTGCCACCCGGCGCACCGCCCCCGGCGCTACGCCCAGCTTTTTCAGCAGCCGCTTGACATCGCTCGAAGCCTCTCCTGCCCGGGTAAAATCGTCCCCGGGAACTTCATATTCCAGACGGATTGCATCAGACATCCGTGTCCTCCCCCCCTTTCAGGCCCTTTTCGTACAGTTTGCCGCAGGCAGCGAACATCGGGTATCTGGTGCTCATGACAGCGATTCCCCGTTCCTGCGCAAGCCGGACGATCGACTCGTCCGGGCATTTTCCCCGTACAAAGACGATACAGAGCATATCCATCATTTCGGCAGTGCGCACCGCCTGCGAGTTGAGCAGGCCGGTGAGCAGGACGCTCTGGTCCTTCACATAGGCGAGCACATCGCTCATCATGTCGCTGCCGCATGCGGTCTTTACCGCAGCATCGAACGATGCGCCTTCACAGTAGACGGTCGCATCCAGAATCGGCTGAATCTCTCTGACAGTCATAATGAATCCCCTTTCATTGGCCTCTTTCAGTGTTCCTTTTTTATATTGTAACATCTTTAGGATGGTTGGCGCAATCCGCTTTTGGAGATTTTGTTCGGAAGAGCTGCCGGCCTTTCCTTCAGGGCAGCTTTTGAGGCAGGCTGGCAAAAAGAAACCTGAAAAAGCCCGGAGCAGGGGGATACCCGCTCCGGACTTCTTTGGTGAAAAGTCAGGCCCGACTGAAAAATACGTTTAATGCATCCTTCCAATGCGGCAGGGGCTGGAACCCTGCTTTTCGCAGTGCGCTCTGATCCAATCTTGAGTTCATCGGCCGGACGGCCTTGGATGGATATTCCGCTGTCGATACCGGGAGCACCCTCGCCGGCAGGCCAGCCATCCGGAAAATCTCCCGGGCAAACTCAGCCCAGGAGCAGAACCCCGCATTTGCCGCATGGTAGGTCCCATATTTGTCACCCACAGCCATGTCGCAGAGCAGCTTTGCCAGATCACCCGTATAGGTGGGGGAGCCGACCTGGTCATCCACCACGCGCACTTCCTCCCGCTCCGCCCCGAGACGGAGCATGGTTTTCACAAAATTGCTGCCATGGTTCCCAAAGACCCAGGAAGTACGGACAATCCAGTGATGCTCCAGCAGCTCCCTGACCGCTTGTTCCCCGGCGAGTTTGGTCTCACCGTACACATTCAGCGGGCCGGTGGGATCGTCCACCCGATGCGGCTGGTCCCCCTCGCCGGAAAAGACATAATCGGTGCTGATGTAGAGCAGCTTCGCGTCGGTCCTGCGGCAGGCCAGCGCAAGGCTGCGTGTACCGTCCGCATTGACCTGCCAGCAGCGCTCCCGCTCGGATTCCGCCTTTTCTACAGCGGTATAGGCGGCGCAGTGGATCACGGCATCCGGGCGGCAGGACTCCAAAAGGGCATCCACTGCTTTTGCATCCGTTATATCACATTCTCTGGTCGAAACGCCGCAATATGGGATTCCACGTGTTTTCAGTTCTTTGCAGACATCGCTACCCAGCTGTCCGCGGGAACCGGTCACCAGCACCTTCAAGACAGCCCCTCCCCCATTGGGCGGCCGATATCGGATGCCAGGCGTGCCTGCCGGTATTGCCCATTGGCGATATGCTCCCACCAGGTTTTATGCTCCAGATACCACCGGATGGTTTTCCGGATGCCGTCGCTGAACGCGGTCCTGGGCGCCCACCCGAACGTCTGCTGCATCTTTGCAGGGTCGATCGCATATCTGCGGTCGTGCCCGGGGCGGTCCTGCACAAACTGGATCAGTTCTTCCGGTTTCCTGACCTCATGCAGGATCGTCCGGACCACCTCCAGATTGGTGCGCTCGTTGTGCCCGCCGATGTTATACAGCTCGCCGGCGGTCCCTTTCAGCAGAATTTCGTCGATCGCGGAGCAATGGTCCTCCACATACAGCCAGTCCCGGACGTTTTCCCCCTTTCCGTAGACAGGGAGCGGCTGATCCTGAAACGCATTCACCACCATCAGTGGGATCAGCTTTTCCGGGAACTGGTAGGGACCATAGTTGTTGGAGCATCTGGAGATCGTGGCCGGGATGCCGAATGTGCGATGGTAGGCCTGTACCAGCAGGTCTGCGGACGCTTTGGACGCAGCGTAAGGGCTGCTGGCGCGGACCGGGGAATCTTCGGTAAAGAAGAGGTCCGGGCGGTCGAGCGGCAGGTCTCCATAGACCTCGTCGGTGGAAACCTGATGGAACCGCTGGATTCCATAAATCCGGCAGGCGTCGAGCAGCACGCTTGTGCCGATGACGTTGGTGCGCAAAAATATTTCCGGGTCCTTGATCGACCGGTCAACATGGCTCTCCGCCGCAAAATTGACCACCACATCCGGCTTTTCCGCCTCGAAAAGCGCGTAGACCGACTGACGGTCTGCAATATCCGCCTTTACAAACCGGAAGCGCGGATTTTTAGCCGCGTCCGCCAGTGTTTCCAGGTTGCCCGCATAGGTCAATGCATCCATACAAACGACCTGGTCCTCCGGGTGGCGGTCCAGCAGATAATAGATAAAATTGCTTCCGATAAATCCGGCTCCGCCTGTTATCAATCGTTTCATTGTAAGCCCCTCATTCATAGATAAAATCGACGTCGCTTTCGCTCAGGAAGGGAGCATTCCGGTCCTTCTCGGACAGGACTGGATTTTCACAGCCCCATTCAACCCCGATTTCCGGGTCGTTCCAGCGGATGCCCCGGTCCGCTTCGGGCGTATAAAACCGGTCGGCCTTATACAGGAACTCTACCGAATCGGTCAGCGTGAGGAATGCGTGGCCGAACCCGCGCGGAATGAGAAGCTGCCGCTTGTTGTCGGAGGAGAGTTCCACCGAAACCCACTTTTTAAAGGTCGGGGAACCCTTCCGGAGGTCGACCGCCACATCCAGAACCGCCCCCCTGTTGCACCGGACGATCTTTGCCTGTGCGGCGTCCCCCTTTTGGAAGTGGATGCCGCGCAGTACCCCTTTCTGCGCGGAAAAGGACTGGTTATCCTGCACGAAACGGTAGTGAAGCCCGGCCCGCTCCAGGTCGCGCTCCGACCACGTTTCCATAAACCAACCCCTGGAATCCCCAAAGACTTTTGGCTCCAGGATATAAACCGAAGGAAGCCCGGTTGGGATCACCTGCATATTGACCGCCTCCTATCGCAAGTCATAGAAATCAACGTTTTTTCAACCGGGCAGGCAGATAACCCGCCCAGACGATACACAAACAGCTGGCCAGGGGGCCTAACCGTTCCCGCCGCAGGTAACGGGTTCCTGACATGGGTGCGCCTGCATCCTGTAACAGGCCCGTCCGTTCTCCTTTGCCTGGTATAATATCTTATCCGTTTCGGTTAGGATATGCTTCACGGTTTGCGGAAAAACAAACTGGCAGGCGCCGATGCTGCAGCTCGTTTTTTGCTCAGGCAGTATGCCGGAGATCAGGTTCAGGAACCGTTCCAGCCGTTGACCCAGTTCCTGCGGCGGCATTGGCGTTTCGATGATAACGGCGAATTCATCCCCGCCAAGCCTTCCCACCTTTCCATCCTCTCCAAAAATCACTTGCAGATGCATCGCGATCTCTTTCAGGACCTTATCTCCAACCGGATGCCCAAAGGTATCATTGATTTTCTTAAAATAATCTACATCCACAAACAAAAACCAACCGGTTTTTTGGGTGGTTGTGCTGCACGTTTTCTGCATTTTATCGCAATGATAAAGGAACATGCGCCTTCCCATTACGCCAGTTAGCTCGTCCATCTCTCTCCGGTACCCGTTGTACGACATATACTTGTAGATGCAACTCAAAAGGATCACAGAAATCACATTCAGTGACAGAGAAGCCACCAAGAATTGGATCTGCAAGTGCAGCAGATCAGAAGAGACCTGATCGGATACCGCGAACCCATGCTGGTTGAGCATATAAGATTCTCTTTGAGAGAAATAGAAGGTTGCACAAATTGCCATAAACAGGATAAAAAAGGCGAATATCACAAAGAACAGGTTCATTTTTTTGGAGGAGTAGGGGTTGTCGACCGACTGATCAATACAAAAACGGATGTTTTGCATGGTGTTGCTTTGATAGGCTGTCCACAGAAGTTCAACGGTGACTACGCAGATGAGCGCAAAGACTGCATCATCCCATTCCCAGTGCAGCGCCGAGCCGTAACGGTACCCGAGTTCTGGAAACAAAGTCCCTATCGCAGCGTAAACAAGCAGCGAATGCACCTTGGGAGAAATTGCAGCAACCACCCCGATCCACAGACGATTGCGCTTTGTTTTCCTCGCGGCCAAAAACGCGGCCCCAATGATCAGCCCAAACAGCGTCCTTGTCCCGACACTCAACCAAAGGCTGCTGGCCGGGGCTCCACTTAAAAAGGGAGAAAATATTGCGTCTGCCGGCATCACATAGGATGAGGAGGCTTTATACATGCTGGCGATTCCAAAGGTAAACCCAACGACTACAGAGTGCGCAGGGCTGAGAAGGCAGCCTGCCGCCAGAATGGGGAGATATGCGATGGTAACGGAAATAGGCGGAATATGGAGATACCCCAGAAAGGTAAACGACATCAACAGTTCAACCGCAATTAGTATCCCAAAAGCGTAACAGTCGAAGCAGGAATAGTTCCACAGCTTTTTTATTGTTTTCATCCCATATCCCTCTCTAATCCTCAACACCGGTGTCTCCATCCCGCAGGCAGACGAAATCTCTTTCCCCAGAAGCTATGGAGACTGCATCCCCCGCTTCTAGTACCGGATTTTTCCGTCTGCCACCGCCCGCAGGTGTTTTCCATAAGCCGCTTTGCCGTAGCGGTCCGCTGCCGACAGAAGCTGTTCCCTAGAAATCCAGCCGTTGGTGTATGAGATTTCCTCGAGCGCTGCGATTTTCACCCCTTGATGGTTCTCGATCATACGAACAAAGTCAGACGCCTGTGCAAGCGCGTCCACTGTCCCGGTGTCAAACCAGGTATAGCCCCGCCCGAGCGTAGTGACCTGTAAGGTCCCCTCCTGCAGATAGGCACAGTTCAGGTCGGTGATCTCCAGCTCCCCGCGCGCGGAGGGCCGGATTTTCTTGGCCTTTTCGCAGACCGTCTGATCGTAAAAGTAAAGCCCGGTTACACAGTAGTTGGAAACCGGATTTTTTGGTTTTTCCTCGATCGAAACCGCTTTTCCCGCCGCATCCAGCGTCACGACCCCAAACCGCTCGGGGTCCTCCACATAGTAGCCGAAGATAGTGGCGCCGCTCTGCTGTGCAGCCGCTTTTTTCAGATGCCGGATCAGGCCGCTCCCGTAAAACAGGTTGTCGCCCAAAACCATTGCGCAGCTATCCCCACCGATGAACCGTTCGCCCAGCAGGAATGCCTGTGCCAAACCATCCGGCGAGGGCTGTTCCAAATAGGAAAGCTGGATGCCGAAATCCGAACCATCCCCCAGAAGGCGCTCAAAATTCGGCAGGTCCCGTGGGGTTGACAGGATCAGGATGTCACGGATGCCCGCCAGCATCAATGTGGACAGCGGATAAAAGATCATCGGTTTATCATAAACCGGCAGGAGCTGCTTGGAGGTCACCATGGTGAGCGGATAGAGGCGGGTCCCAGAGCCGCCTGCCAGAACAATTCCTTTCATAAAAAGCCCCATCCATTTCTATACAAATAAGATTTGTGCAAGTTTCCGTTTGAACCCTTTTTTGAACAACCGGTACCGCAGCAGGACCCAGACCCGCTTCCACTTCGGATGCAGGGGGACGCCGCTGTAGGCATCCAGCAGCCGGACCTGCTGTGTGTCCAGCTTTGCGCGGTAAACCTTCAGGAATTCCCCCGCCTGCCGGTAGGTGTCCCGCAGGACCGTCCTTGCGCCGGCCCGGTCCCGGAACCGCGCCCAGTTGTAGGAAAGGCTGTGCGCATTTTTGGCGCCGACCTGGTTGCTGCCATGCTGCCGGTAAAGGATGGTGGGTGTCTCCACAAATCCGATCTTTCCGAACGCTGCCGCGAGTATGGCGAGCCACCAGTCGTGCATAATACAGTTCTGCGCCTCCGGGATCGGGACAAACCGCGCCAGCAGCGCCTGGTTGACCATCATCGTGCAGCCGGTCACAATGTTTTGAACGATGAGCTGATGGAGGGCGTCCCGTTTGGCGGATAGGTCCTGAATATACAGGAGCGAACCGGAAAGCTCGTTCAGCCTGCTGTCCACGACCTTCAGATCAGTATGCACCAGAAGCGGCGTGTCCGCCCCACAGGCGGACTCCAATTCCCGCATCTTTTCCAGCGTGAGCGCGATTTTCTCCGGAAGCCACACGTCATCCTGATCGCAGGTCATGCAGTAAGGGGTATCTGCCAGCGAGAGCATACTGAAAAAGTTGTTCTTTGCCGATCCGGATGGACTGTCCCGCCGGATCAGGCGGATTTTTTCCGGATACTGCTCCGCATATTCCTGCGCGACTGCCGCGCTCCGGTCGGTGGAGCAGTCATCCTGGATAATGAGCTTCCAGCGGGTTTCGGTCTGGCGGAGGATCGACTCGATCTGTTCCGCAAGATAGGATTCCCCGTTGTAGGTTGCCATAAGAATCGTAATCACAATATCTGCGCCTTCCAAATCGTTCTGATGATATTACCCTTCATTCTATCACATCCGCCGGAAACTTGCAACCCGTCCCCTCCGCCGGCTAGGATTCCGCCACAGGGCTTCCCTTGCGTTTTTCCGCCAACGAAAGCAGGGTGACCGCAAGCAGGATCAGACCCGCGCCCAATGCTGTTTTCAGTCCGAATGGCTCCCGGTAGATCAGGACGCCCAGCGTGATGCTCGTAATCGGTTCGAAGGTGCTTAGAATCGAAGCGTTCTGCGGCCCAATCAGGCTGACGCCGATCTGGAAAAGGACCACGCCGACAATCGAAGCGGCCACCGCAAGCCCCAGTGTGGCGAACCAGCCGAGCGCAGTCTCCGGGAGGGTGAACTGCCCGGCAAGCAGCAGCCCGGCGAGCAGCAGCACCGCACTCTCCAGGCACATGTAGAAGCTGAACAGGAACGGGGAAATTTCCTGTAGGCAGCTCCGGTAAAGTGCGATGATATAGGCCGCGTAGGTGATCCCGGAGATGAAGGCGATCGCCATGCCGAACAGGTTGGCGGATTCCCCGGGCGTATAAAACAGGAGGATACCCGCAGTACAGGAGAGGACGCAGAGCGCCCGCACCGGGGTGATCCGGTCGCGGAAGAACAGCGCACATCCGAGCAGCACAAATACCGGGTAACTGAAATGGATGGTGGTTGCCATACCGGAAGAGATATAGACATAGGATAAAAAAAGCAGGCCAGGGGTAATCAGCCCGCACAAAAGCCCGATCGGGCAGAGCTGAACCGCCTGTCTGCGTGTCAGACGAAGGGATATTTTTTTCCAGCGGAGGATGCCGAATAACACCGGGACTGCCAGTGCGTTCCTGAAAAAAACAAGGCTGAGCGGGTTCAGCCCCTCCGCGTAGATCAGTTTTGCGATTGCAGGCAGGCTGCCGAACACCACCGCCGACAGAATGCTGAAAAGATAGCCTTTTACCGTCCGGCTCATCATCATCTTCCTCCCCTGAAAAAGAGCAGAGACAGCCCGCGAATATGCAGGCTGTCTTTTGTCTTTGCCGTATCCACAGGGATGAAACGTCCGAAAAGCGGGTTCTTATAAGTATGGATACAGCGGTTTTCTTTGTTGTCTTTCTTTTCTGTTTTTATGTATGATTACAGGTAGGTAAACAGATATTCCCCGGTCCCCATGAGGCTGACTTGTTCGCAGTCGCTGGGCACAAATATGCTGTCCCCTTTTTGCATGGAAAGCGATTCTTCCTTCCAACGTAAGGTTCCGGCCCCCTCGACACAGAGGATCGAAACAAACGACGCCGGGTCGACAGGATGGGTATATGCGGCCTCCACCTGAACGAGGTCAACCGAAAACCGGCGGCATCTGACGAGCGGCTTCACCCGGAACTGCCCGGGCTGTTCCCGGACCGGTCCAGCAGCGGCCTGCTGCTGTGGCTTGGACGGAACCAGCGAGGTGACCGCGAGCGCTTTGTCCAGTTGGAGGGAACGAGGCTTTCCGTCCGGCCCGAGGCGGTTGAAATCGTGCACACGGTAGGTCAGGTTGGAGTTCTGCTGGATTTCAGCAACGACGATCCCTTCGCCGATCGCATGGATGATGCCTGCTTCGATGAAAAAGACATCCCCTTTTTTGACCGGAACCCGGTTGAGCACCTCGGTGATCGTCCCATCCGAGAGCCTGCGCCCAAACTCCTCCCGGCTGATCTGCTCACGGAACCCAAAATAAAGGGAGGCGCCTTCTTTGCAGTCGAGCAGATACCACATCTCTTCCTTGCCCTGCTGGCCATTTTCAAATTCCCGCGCGTAATCGTCGTCCGGATGCACCTGGATCGAGAGGACTTTTTCCGCGTCGATCAGCTTGATCAAAAGCGGGAATTCCTGTTTGCCTGCATAGGCATGTCCCAACAGTTGCGGGTATTCTGCCGCAAACTGTGAAAACGGCATCCCCGAAAGCTCTCCCGAGGCGATTACGCTCGGGCCGTCGGGATGCGCCGAAAGTTCCCAGCTTTCAGCGAGCGGGTACAGGTCGGTCTGTTTGTGGTATTCCTGTTTCAGGCGCTCCCCACCCCACAGGTAATCCTGATAGGATGGCGCCAGCAAAAACGGCTTCATGTTTTTCCCCCTTGCTCCCATTTCGGAACGCGGCAGCGACCGCTTTTTTATTTTACTACGCCGGTCCGCAGATTTCAAGGGATTTCGCGAGAACCAGAGGGCAAATCTGCGCAGATGCCCGGGAATTTGTAAGCCGTATCCAATTCTATGCAGGAATCCCCTGTTTGCCCGAGGAAAATCAGGGAATCAATGTGAAAAATAGAGGCTGTTTCCAAGGAGGGTTCCGCCTGTCCGGCTTCGGGGCGGGATCAGATGGGACACCCCCGCGGCAAGGCCCGCAGGTTCAGGCGTGCCCGTTCCTGCAACCTTGGACCGAATAAGGGAGGGCGCTTTCCCTTGTGGGAAAGCGCCCTTTTTCCGGTACGATATGACAGGGTCAGGCATCTTCAAACATGGCCTCGAAATAAGGGGCGCCAACCACATAATCCACCGGCAGCGCGAAGGAAATCCCGCTGCCGCGGGTCTTCAGCCCGGTTTTTTTGGCGATCGCCTGCATGATCGGCTTTTTCTGTTTCTCGTCGGTGAGGATCAGGATGACCTCTTTTTCCGGCGTGATCGTGATCCCGAAAAATTTGGCGACCTCCTTCAGGCCGGTACCGCGTCCATTCAGAACGGTACCGCCGGTCGCGCCGCTGGCCCTCGCCGCTTCCATCGCGGATTCGCTGTGTCCGCGGTTGACAATCGTAACGATCAATGCACATTTTCTATCGCTCATTCTTTAGCTCCCCCTCTTCGTGTCCCGCCAGAAAGCCCAGCGTCTGCGCCCCCCCTACACTCACGATCGGGATTGAAAACGCGATCCCGCCGCCCGCACGTTCCATCGAAAATTCCTGCTTGAGTTTTTGCAGCAGCGGACGGGCGCGTACGGTCTCAATCCCGCCCAGAATGATGTCTTTTTCGGTCTCGCCCAGCCCGAGATAGTCGAGCAGGGAGGAGTCCGCCGTTCCATGCCCCAACAGGCAGAGGTCGAACCGAACCCCCTCGTCATGCATCCGCGCAGTCAGCCGCTTCCCTTTCCCACGGTCGACAATCGCGATGATCAGGGAGACCTTTTCCGGAGCGTGCTTGGTATTCTGCATCAAAATCCCCTCCTCAAAGCTCGATGATCTCGAGTTCTTCGTCCGCCATGGCAATAGGTGCGGCGAGTATGGTTTTCAGCTTAAAGACGGCGCCCAGCGACTGGATGGTCACCAGCGGCGTCATCGCCACCATGGCCACGATGCCGAACGCATCGCGCAGCATGTTGCCGCCGAGCGCTTCACACGCTCCCATCGCAAAGGGGAGCAGGAAGGTGGCGGTCATCGGGCCGGATGCAACACCGCCCGAGTCGAACGCGATTGCGGTGAAGATCTTCGGCACAACAAACGACAGTCCGAGCGCGATCGCGTAGCCGCCCAGCAGGAAATACCAGATGCTTACCCCGGTCATGACCCGGACCATTGCCAGCCCCAGCGAGCAGGCAATGCCGATTGAAAGGGCGGCCATCATCGAATTCCGGGAGATGGCGCCGCCGGTGACCTCCTCGACCTGTTTGTTGAGGACATGGACGGCCGGTTCCGCCGCAACAACAAAGAATCCTATCAGCATTGCGATCGGTATGATTACCCAGTTGTAGCTGAGCTGGGAAATCTTCGCGCCAAGCAGGTTTCCGACCGGCATGAACCCGACGTTGACGCCGGTGAGGAACAGCACCAGCCCGATATAAGTATAGACAAGGCCGACCGAAATTTTGATCATCTGGATTTTGGGCAGATGAAGTGCCGCAAGCTGAAAAACCAGAAAAAAGAGGACGATCGGCAGCAGTGCAATGAGTACTTCCTTGGCATAATGGGGCAGGGACTCCGCGAACAGGCGGAAGATGTCCCCCGCGTTTTCCACCGCAGCCGGGGCGGAAGAGGAGGCCGCACCGCCCTCTGCATTGAAAAACATGCCGAGGATCAGAACCGTGAGCACCGGCCCGATCGAACAGAGCGAGATCAGGCCAAAGCTGTCGTCATGGGAACCGGCGTCGCCGCGCACAGCTGCCACACCGAGCCCCAGTGCGAGGATGAACGGCACAGTGATCGGCCCGGTGGTGACGCCGCCCGAATCGAACGCGACTGCCAGGAAATCGGGCGAAGTAAACGCGGCGATCGCGAAGACGGCGAGATAAAGCCCGACCAGCATCAGCGAGAGGCTCACCTGAAAGAGGATGCGCAGGAGTGCGAGCACCAGAAACACGCCGACGCCAAACGCGACCGCCAGAATCAGGGTCATGTTTGGGACCGACGGCACCTGCTGGGCAAGCACCTGGAGGTCCGGCTCGGCAATCGTGATCATCACGCCCATAATAAAAGCGATGCAGATCAGAAAGGTCAGCCGCCGGCTTTTGGTGAGCTGTGCGCCAACCCGCTCCCCCATCATCATCATCGACAGGTCAGCCCCCAGCGTGAAAAGCCCCATGCCAAGAATCAGCAAGGGAGTTCCCACCGCAAAGAGGATGAGTGTCCCGAGCGGGAGCGGCGCGATCGTCAGGTGCAGGATCAGTACAACCACGCTGATCGGCAGCACCGAGGAGATCGACTCCTTGATTTTGAGCCATAGGTTTTTGTTCATCATAGCCTCCTTCTATCAGAGATTTCGGATATATAAACTTAGTATACCAGAAAGAGGGAACAGAGGCAATTGAAAAAAAGAAATCCAATTTTGTGAAAATTGCAGGATAAAACCTCCATTTTGCCGCAAAAAATGTCTGTTTAAAATCCAGAATTTTGCTATGCTGCACAGAATGACAGGTGCCGATGCAAGCAGTCAAAAGAGACCGGTGCAGAATTTCCGCATTTTAAAGATTCCGGCCGCGCGATTACGGCACAAATTTCAAAGTTTGCCGTTTCAAGGGGTTGACAAACCGTAAAAAATGCGGTAATATAGACAACAGTTTCCTGCGCTTGTAGCTCAGCTGGATAGAGTGACTGGCTACGAACCAGTAGGTCGGGGGTTCGAGTCCCTCCAAGCGCGCCAACCGGAGCAGACTTTTAATAGCCTGCTCCGGTTTTTTTAACCGAAAGATGTGTTCCTGACAGCAGAGGCCCTGTTTTTTCGACCGGGCTTCTGTTGTTTTGCTATTCCCTGAACCCACCAGTTTCATGCTGGTCTCCAGGCCGCGCCCCTCTGATCCGGTTCGGGTCAGAGGGGCATTTTTTCGTTTGACAGGCCAATCGTTCTATCCTGTTGTTTCCATAAAATTGATCGTATTTTCATAGCACCTGTCATTTATTTACCTACATATATATAAGAAAAACATATATCGAGCAAAATTTTAAAATATTATGTTGACAAATGACGAAAAGTATGCTTAACTACTGATAGAATAGTAAAAATATTCAATAAACTATAAACTAGTCGTCTGGGCTTGAAAAATATTTTCCGTCTATCCCACAGACGGGAAACAGGGGTGAGGGATATCAGCAAAAGAATAATCGCCGCCGGTTTTCTTGCTGTTGTCCTGCTGTTGGGTACAGTTTTGCTGCCCGCAGCGGCGGCAGGTCCCGACAGCTCCCGCGAAGTGATATTTCTGCTGGATGCCAGCAATTCGATGAACCATATTCAAAACAATACGGCAACCGACATGATCCGGGAGATGGCGTACAGCCTGCCTGCCGGCTATGATGTCGGGTTTGTCAGCTATGAGACAGACGTACAGAGCTTCATAGGCCCTCAGGCAGATCTGTCCGAATTTGACCATACTGTTTTGCAGACCAGATACACCGGATATTCCAATGCAGGTGCAGGTCTGGAAACCGCGCTTTCCCTCTTTTCGGAAACAGCGGAAGCAAAAGAGGTGGTGGTTTTTTCGGACGGAGAAATTGTCATGAGCTATCCGGCGGCGACCGAGGAGGCTGTCGCAAAGTTTGACGCCATGGTCGGGCAGGCAGCCGGTCAGGGCATCACGATCCACACCATCCTGCTGAACACCCCCGCGGCAGAGGAAACGCTCAAAATTCTGGACGCCTCCCGGAGAACCGGGGGGAGCGTCTACCATGCAAAAGGCCAGTCTGAGATTGAAGCGGCTGCGGAACAGCTTCTGTTTTCCGATCTCGGGGTCGGGCAGCTCTCTGTGGGTGCCGGCGGCGCCCGGGATGGGCGTCTGCACATCACCCTGCCGGACACAGATATGGAGTCCGCCAAAATCCTGCTCACCTCGGATCAGCCGCTGTCCAACATCACCACAGACGCAAGCGCTCAGGACATCCGTGTGGTTACCGGCCGCCATTTTGCGGTGGCAGAGTTGACCCGTCCGGCACAGACTTCGGTAGGGCTCTCGTTTACCACAGCTTCTTCGGGGGAAATCCATGCCAGGCTGATTCCGGAATATCAGGTATGCCTACAGGTGGATGCGGCCTATCGGGAGAAGGAACTGACCGAGTCCCAGCCGGAACCTGCCGGAGCGATCGTCACCATCCATGCCGGAACCGAACGAAACCCGGAGGCCAGCCTGTTTGAGAGCGAACTGTTTCAAAATCAGGCGATCCCGCTCCGCGTCAACGGGAAGGATTATCGGGCAGCGGTCCGGGACGGTTCCATTCAGGTGGAGGTCCCCTACAGCCCGGACGGCAACTATACCGTAGAAGCGGATTTTTCGGGGATTGCAGGGAATTTTTCAGGGCTGACGCCAGTCACTGCACATCAGGATAAACCGGCGATGGCGCCGCCGCCCCCGGAACCCGAACCGGATTACCGCCCGCTGATCGCGGTGGTCGCCCTTCTGGGCGGCGTCCTGTTGCTGATCCTCCGCAGAGGGCGTCAGAAGGTGGGAAGCACCGGGCTTCAGGCCGAAGCATCGCCGGCTCCCCCCTCGGAAGAGTACCACTTTTCCGGGAAGCTGAACCTCTATATTGTCCGCGCGCCGGATGACCGTGATATTCCGCCGCAGGTATTCCCGCTTTACCGCCAGTCCCGTAAAAGGGTCCGGCTCCACTACATCCTCTCCTCCTGCGGGATCGACTTCGGGGATGTGGGCGCCAGGGAAATCGACCTGCTGCCAGGCCCGGACCGTTCCCTGCTCTTTGAGAATAGCTCCGACTGCACAGTGCTCAAGAACCGGGACCTCATGATGAAGGGCCGCGTTTTTCCGGTGCATTTTGAGGAGAAGGTCTCCATTACCTTTACCGATGACAGCGAACTGATCCTGCAATACAAAAACGTGCGGCCAAACGAGGAACGATAAAAAAGCGCAGCATTTCTAAGATTACATATGGCATCCTGCGACAAAGAAGGTGATGAACAAATCGAAACTAGGGGAAATTCTCAATAAATCTTTTGTGAAAGGAAAACAATAAAAATGAAAAGAAAGCTTGTCGCATTGCTCTTAGCGCTATCACTTATCTTTTCCTTTCATACAGCTGCTTTTGCTCAAGAATATTTTCCAGAAACCTATCGCGATAGTGGGATAGTTACGACAGAAGACGGCGGATACATAATACCTGTATATAGTGAAGATGTAGGTTCAATGGTCGTATCCAAATTCCAACAGGAAATATTTCTGTTCGTATTGAAAAGGGAACTGGGAAAACGATTCGTGCTGTTATGACTTATATTGCACCACCTAAAACTCAAGCAAATGTAAAAATTTATCTTTATAGCGGCTCCTCTAGATCTTCATGTGATAAACTGGAAAATTCGTCTCTTGACTTTGTGATTAGTGGCGGACAAAGTAAGTACATTGAAGCAACAGCTAAAACAGCTTATTTTAAGGCAGGGGCCAAGGTAAATGGAAATACATTTGATAATGCCTCTGGAACAAAATTATTTAATAAATCTGGGGTTATATATCCTACATATACAAATTCTGACTGTGGTGTCACAGTTCCAGAACCGTCTCTAAATTGGAATAAGACAACGTCAATTAGCTGGACTAGTAGTGATCGTACGAAATATCTGAAATGGTTTGAACAAACTTATCTAAACGGAAAAACCCAAAATTGGGATAACTGGCAAGTACATCATATGCGTCCAAGGGCATATGGAGGACAAAATAACTATAGCAATCTAATTCCTATGCCTGAGACAAAACATAGAGAGTTCACGTCTTGGTTTGCGGGCTACTGATTTTCTTTTTAGGCAATCGCTCCAGGTTTAAAATAATATTTTTTCTATAAAAGTTGTCACGGACTCCCGTTATCGCTCACAAGAGGTGAATTAGCATGGACATTAAAAGTCTAATGGCTTGTATAGATATATTAAATGGAAATCATGAAATTTTTTCAGATGGTGAGGTTTTGGGTCGTTGTTATAGAAAATATCCCGGAGCGGGTGCAGCAGAAATTGAGCGTATATCCCAAAAAAATCAGATCGTATTTGCGGAAGACCTGAAACGATTTTGGATGGAGTCAAATGGGCTGACCTTTCAGAGCTTCGGTGGTACCCGTTTTTTCTCTGTGGAGGAGGTATCGGACTGTCTTTCTGCCCTTGAGGGCCTGCTCGTAAAAGGGGTCTATCCGATCGCAATTTTTGATGACGACACCATTTTGATCGACGGAAACCGGCTTGGCAGCGGTCAATACCTGTTTTTCGGAGACATCTCCTGTCTTGAGCTCTTTTATCCTTTGGACTGTTCTTTTGGATTTTTCCTGGAACGGATGATCCAGCTTGCCGGGTGCAAATACTGGGAGCCGGTTCCGGATGCCTATGTTAAGCCGGTTTCTTTTCTACAGGATTGATTCTGCCGCCGACGGCCCATAAGCCGGCTGTGAAACAACCGTTATGTTCTGGTTCCTTCAGGAGATTGCGGTATTATATTTACTAAATGAGGACGTGAGGTTATTATGGCCATCATCAACCAGACCAACCGGACCCTGCTGATCGAGGAGATCAACCCGGAAAAGCTCGACCTGATTACCCTTGTAGGGGACGTAAAAGGGCTGGACAGCCTGAGCGACGAGGTAATCAAGGAGATCAATGAGCATCTGCTGGTGCACAGCTTTGACGAATTCCTCGAAAAGTTTGATCCGGTGGTCTACAACTTTTTTAATGCGAACAACCAGAAGGTGATGTACACCCTGAAAAAGCCGGAGACCATCCCGGCAGAGATGCTGACCGAAATCCATCTCAACCAGCAGAACGATTTCCTCAAGATGCTCATGACCCTGATCGAGACCAAGCGTGCGCAGGGCATCATCAATGTGGACTTCAAGTTCGAGAACCTGACCGATCTGATCTCCCCCAAAAAGGTGATGGATGACATCCGGCAGGAGCGCAAGGAGCTGCGGCATGTCTACAAGCAGTACGCCCAGCTCGAGGATGGGGACCCGCACAAGCTGGACATTGCGGATAAACTGAATGTCATGTTTGAGGAAGCGTCGGTGAACTATAACAATGTTATGGCCATGCTCCCACTGGCGATCGAGGACATCAAGACCCGTCTGCTGCTCGGGGACGGTTCCCAGCAGCAGGACAATACGCCCCTTGCGCTTGGCGTGCTGAGCATGGGGGAAAACGGCGAACTCAAGGTGCTGGAAGCACCCAAAGCCGAGACGACCGCCCTCGCAACGCTCGATGACAACATCAACACCGGCCTCATCGCAGCGGTAGAGGAGGATTACGAAGCACTGAACGGGGACAGCAGCAGCACCTATGTCAAAGCGCTGGTATCCCGCACCTTCTGCCCGCTTCCCTCCACGATGGTTTCCACCATCGACGTGGCACAGGAGGTCGCCAACTACAACTCCTATCTGGAATTCTATAAGGCCGCGAAGGATGATTTCATCAAGACAGTCAAACCGCTGATCGAGAAAATCCTGGGGGTCTGGGCGTTCTTCGAGCAGACTCCGCGGAAAAAGGTCAAGGACATGCGCCCTTCGATGCTGATTGCGAACACCAACAACGAGATGCTTGCCAAGACCACCAACATCGTCCGCCTGCAAACCTACCTCAACTCCACCAACGCCAAAAACGATTTCCACAATACGGTCTGGTACTGCATCATCCCGTCGGTTTCCCTGAACCAGAATTCCAAGATGAAGCTCACCCGTGAGCGGTTTAAGGGGAACAAGGAGGTTGAAAAGACCGGGCTGGTCAGCATGGAGTCCCTCTCCCGCACCCTCCAGGTGCTCAACGACTACAAGGTGCAGTGCTTCTTCTGCTACGAAACGGGAGACAAGACCACCTTCAACTATATGGCGACCGAAGGAATCGAAAAGTTCGAGGAGCGATGCGCGCCGCTGATCGGGAAGCCGTACAGCGAGATGGCGATTCCCTGTATCCCCAATTTTACCATCATCCCCAAGGACAAGTCCGGCGTGATCCTCGACAAGAAGATGCTGGTCACCGAAGACAATGTCGTTGAGCTGTCCAAAGAAAAAGAGGACATCATGAAGCTCTGGATCGACGGGGTTTACATCGGGGCGGCATTCATTGCGGCCGGCCTGGTTTCGGCCTACCAGTCGGCGGACTACCTCAAGGAGAAATTCCGCCGCAATGTCAATATGGAGCTGCCGGGGGTGCGGTTCGACATTGAGGCAGAGGACCACGCACTGCGGGTACATACGACGATGGCCAAGGAGATCACCGGTTTTACCAACAGCATCAA